>Ga0209536_100015186_pt1 | contig 11003 bp, 8 predicted proteins | sample DeeMarSeWOR28_12_FD_187461 | JGI IMG/M metagenome (GOLD analysis project Ga0209536, IMG submission 187461) | Marine sediment microbial communities from White Oak River estuary, North Carolina - WOR-2-8_12 (SPAdes) (version 2) | ecosystem: Environmental > Aquatic > Marine > Intertidal zone >... | reverse complement strand
TCGGCATAGCTGTTGAACATAGGGTTCACACGCGGCATTATAAATAGTGGTATTCCCTTTTGCCAGCACTGAGGCCATAATGATATTTGCCGTACCGGTGACCGAGGCTTCCTCCAGGTGTATAAATGTTCCCCTGAGGTCTTTGCCAAAAACTGAGTATGTTGATTTAGTGGAATTATAATCAAATTTTGCACCAAGACTCTTAAAGCCGCTCATGTGAATGTCAACTTTGCGTCTCCCTATTTTATCTCCACCAGGTTTAGGCATACTGGCCATACCAAATCGAGCGAGCAATGGACCGAGTATCATTACCGAGCCCCTGAGTGCGGAGCTCTGCTCAAGGTATTCCGGAGTTTGCAGGTATTCAAGGTCAATATCAACAGCTTTAAATGAGAAAGTACCGGCAGCGAGCTTTTTTACCCGGACACCAAGTTTGCCGATAAGTTCAATAATCTTATTGACATCACTAATATCCGGTATATTTTCTATAATTATTTCTTCATCAGTCAGCAGTGTGGCGCAGATTACCTGCAGGGCTTCATTCTTAGCTCCTTGTGGTTGTATGCTCCCCTTGAGTTTCCTGCCTCCTTCAACTATGAATTTGCTCATTGTCGTTTCGACTGGTATTTTTTCTTGTGTTTGTTTTGTTTACCCTGCTGTTTCTTCTTTTTCTGTCCCAGAAGATCTTTAACATCAAGAAGCTTAGTATCATCTGGAATAGATAACCGGTTTCCGGATAGTTCTTTCAGGTCATTCAGAATGACATCATCATTTACCTGGCTGCGGTTCCATGTCGCAGATGCTTTTTTCATCTGGTTTGCTATAAGGGAAACCAGGTAATCTTTTTCTTCTCCGTCCTTCATATTACAGGCTTCTTCAATCATCATTTCAATGATCCTGCCATAGTGAAGGAATTTAACTTCACCCTGTTTATAATCTATCGTTTTGGGTTTTTCACGTAGCACCTCCCTGGCAGGGGGTGGATAGGGTGATTCTATCTCGAGTTCAAAATCGGCAATTATTGTAAGGTGATCCCACAGTTTATGTTTTACATCACCCGAATCCCTGAGGTTAGGATTCAGGTTCCCCATAATCTGTATTATCGATTTGGCAGCTCGTGTACGTTCATCCTTGTCCTTAATGGTCTTGATATGATCTACCATCTTTTGTATGTTCCTGCCATATTCCGGCAACGCCATCCTCTTTCGCTGAGTATTATAATCGTGATTCATTTAAAAAATTTTTTACAAATCTAAGTAATTTAACTGTAATGGTACAGTGATTATGTGTATTCTTTCCTTAACACGAGCCTGTTAAGTGCTTTGACTGCTCTGTCGGCGATGAAATCCCCGGAAAGAAGGATCCTTTTCTTCCTTTACCTCACCAAAGATCCTTATATTTTCAGAGCTGCCAAGAAATGGGGTCTCCTCATTGTCAAAGAGTAAATTATTATCAGTATCCGCTGAAAGAGATTCTCCATTAACACCACCGTGAGGCCTGCCTGAGAAAAATGATAGAAGAGCAAATACTATCAGGGTCAGCAAGATTTTTGTTCTCATGTTTAAATGATTCTAAAGAAGTCGAGTGGAAGGGGAAAAAGAACAAATTTATTGAAATACTGATAATGGAACTGATTTATAACATGAATGTTTTCAAAAGATATAACTTTGTGGACTGATCAAACCAAACCTGATACTATGAGACTATTTACATGTATGTTGCTTTTCCTGTTGTGTTTTACACTTTCAGCATCTGATCATTATCCCAGGAACAGTAATATTGATGTTATCCATTATGAATTCAGCATTTACCTTTCTGACAGTTACAACCTGATAAGAGGAGAAGCCAGATTAAGGATTAATCATACAGGTAATACGAATGAAATTAACCTGGATCTTGTTAACCTGAACGATGAGGGCAATGGGATGACTGTTGAAGAAGTAATTATAGATGGTAATCCGGCACACTGGTATCATAATGACAACCGTTTAAGGATTGATCTTGCCTCAAGGAAAGTCGAGGGTGAAACATCAAACCTGGTAATACGCTATTATGGTATTCCCGCAGATGGATTAATTATCTCGAGAAACAGGTATGGCGACCGTACATTTTTTGCTGATAACTGGCCTGACAGGGCCCGTAACTGGATACCATGCATCGATCATCCATCTGATAAAGCCTTTGTTGATTTTATTGTTTATGCACCTGAAAAATACAAGGTTGTTTCGAACGGTTACCTGTATGAAGAGAGCATCTTACCGGAGGGAGTTAAGTTGACCCACTGGAAAGAGGAAATAAGCATACCAACAAAAGTGATGGTAATCGGTGTTGCAAAATTTGCTGTTCGCCTTGCCGGTAAGGTTGGAGGAACCGATATATGGTCTTATGTATTTCCTGAAGACCGCGACGCAGGATTCTCAGACTATTCGATCGCCATAGATCCTTTTACCTGGTATAGTGAGCAGATAGGTCCTTACCCCTATGAGAAACTGGCCAATGTTCAGTCAAAAACAATATTTGGCGGTATGGAAAATGCAAGCTGTATATTTTATTCAGAAGCCAGCGTGACCGGGGATAACAGGGCAGAACGTTTAATGGCTCACGAGATTGCCCACCAGTGGTTTGGAAATTCCGTTACTGAGAAAGACTGGCATCATATCTGGCTGAGTGAGGGTTTCGCAACATACCTGACAACTCTTTACCAGGGCAGCAGGGAAGGAGATACGAGGCTGAAGGCAATTATGAATATGTCAAGAGGTAGAGTTATCAGCTACTATAAACAAAACCCCGCACCCGTAATTGACACGACCATTGTTGATTTTATGAGATTGCTCAGCGCCAATTCTTACCAGAAAGGAGCATGGGTATTGCATATGCTCAGAAACGAAATTGGGGATGATCTCTTCTGGAGAGGAATACAAACCTACTATGCCCGTTACCGTAACCGGAATGCTCTTACATCCGACTTTAAAAATACGATGGAAGAAATATCAGGACATGACCTGGATAATTTCTTTCACCAGTGGCTATATTTAACAGGGCATCCTGAACTAAAGATAAGCTGGACATATAATAACAGGAGAGATGAAATCAATATACTGATTGAACAGGAACAGATGAATCATATTTATGAGTTTACCCTGGATATTCAAATAAATGACCGATCAGGCACCAGGATTGAAAGGGTAATGGTAAATGACAGGGTTCAATCATTAACAATTAGATCAGCTAATCCTCCATATGATATAATACCTGATCCTGAGGTCAGGCTTCTCTTTGAAGACAGATCCTGAAAAAGATTATCTGGTTCCTTTAATAAATCTAACATTCCTGAAACGTAATGCACTCCAGTCTTCATCAATGGAGACCTGCCTGACAGGCTGAAATCCGTGTGAATTTACCAGGTCCCATCCCTTATCCCTGCTTATGTCAGAATTATACTTTTTCGAACTCTTCTTCGGATATGCAAACCATAGCACACCATCTTCAGTAAGATTATGTATGCTCTGAGGAACAGTGTCTTTAAGATCGGTTTCGTCTTTGACAAAAATCAGGCAGAATTCATAAAGATACTTGGGATCTATCTCTTCATCTACTCTGATCCATGGTTTTAACTTTTGTATTTTATCAATAATGCCATTATTGCCATTTAAAATACAGATCCTTTCCTGTTCCTTATAGTTTAGCTTTTTTAAAAGATATTCCATATTCTACCCTCAGCAAATAGATTTGCCCGGCAAAATTAACAAATCTTTTACAAATGATATAATCATACTCATATTTGCAGACATATCTTAATCTTCTTAACTTTGTTATATCAAAATAATGGGGTGCCCTAATACACGGGCTGAGATCATACCCTCTGTACCTGATACGGATAATGCCGTCGTAGGAAAAGAGACCTCATTCTTTTGGTTTAAAGTGTCATCAAATCAAAAGAAAATGAAAATAATCATACTTAATTGCTCTTTCTTATTTCTTATTGTATTGAATGCTTTCTCAATACATCAGGAACAGAAATGTACCATAAGCGGTAAGGTGACGGATGAGTATGACAGTCCACTCACCGGTGCAACGATCACTATTAAGGATACCTACCTTGGTACAACTGCAGGTTCGGAAGGTAATTTCAGCTTCAAACCAATGAAAACAGGCGATTATATTATTGAAGTGAAATACCTGGGTTATGAGTCAGTCACCAGGGAGGTTCATCTGGACAGGGATGTTTATCTTGAATTCAAACTCAAGGTTGCTGTTATCCGGGCTGATGAAGTAATGATAATTGGGACCAGGGCTTCAGAAACAACGCCTGTGGCTTACAGTAACATTAAGAGGGAGAAAATAGAAAAACTAAATACAGGACATGATTTACCGTACCTCCTTTCTTCATTACCATCATTGGTGGAAACATCCGAAGCGGGAACGGGACTTGGATATACAAACTTCAGAATCAGAGGAACTGAACCCAGCAGGATAAATATAACCATTGACGGAATACCGATAAATGATCCTGAATCACAACAGGTTTTCTGGGTAAATATGCCTGATCTGGCATCTTCAGTATCAGAAATACAGGTGCAGCGAGGTGTGGGTACTTCAAAGAATGGTGCTGCCGCGTTTGGAGCCAGTGTTAACTTTTTTATGGAAATACCATCTGATGAACCATATGCGGTAATAAGCAGCAGCATGGGGTCTTTTAATACTTTTAAAGGTACAGTGAAGCTTGGTACCGGGCTAATTAAGGACAGGTTTAAATTTGACCTAAGGTTATCAGGACTTACAACTGATGGTTACATTGATTACAGCGGATCCGATCACAGGTCATTACTTTTTACCGGACTGTATAATTCAAAGATTGGTACGTTTAAAACCAATATTATCCTTGGTGAAGAGATTACCGGTATAAGCTGGTGGGGTGTGCCTGCAGAAGTACTGGATACAGCGAGGACCTATAACCCTGCCGGTGAATACACAGATTCATTTGGGTATAAAAGATACTATGAGGACCAGAAAGATAACTATAACCAGTATCATTTTCAGGTACTTTATAATAAATCATTGAATGATAATCTTCAACTTAGTGCAGCATATCATTTTACCTACGGTGCCGGATTCTTCGAACAATACAAGGAAGATGCCCTGCTGGCTGATTATGGGCTGCCTAACTGGATGGCAGGGCCAATACTGATAGAAAGTGTTGACCTGGTACGAAGAAAATGGATGTTGAACAATTTTTATGGAGGAATAGCTGATGTCAAGTATAATAAAAATAAAATCAGCCTTAGCATGGGTGCGGGCATAAACAAGTATATAGGTGATCACTTCGGGAGGATTATATGGATAAGGTATGCCGGATGGACCGAGAAGGACTATGAATGGTATTTCAATGCTGCCTCAAAAAGTGAAATGAATATTTATGCAAAACTGGATTACAGGTTAACAGACAGGCTTAGTGTGTTTGCAGATGCCCAATATAGAAATATTAAATACATCATGGAAGGTGAGGATGATGACCTGCTTAATCTAGCCCTCGATAAAAGTTTCAATTTCTTTAATCCCAAGGGAGGGTTTTACCTGAAAATAGATCCTAACCAGGATGCTTTTCTATCACTTTCGGTGGCCCACAGGGAACCAACAAGGGCAAACTACAAAGATGCCAAAGGAGATCCTGATGCTATGCCCGAGGCTGAAACATTATATGATCTTGAAACAGGATATAACCTCAGCACATCCAGATTCAAAGCTGGTGTTAACCTGTATTTTATGTATTACAATGACCAGCTCGTACCAACAGGTGAACTGAGTAACGTGGGATATCCTATAATGACTAATGTTGAACAGTCATATCGTACAGGCGTTGAGATCACATCAACCATAAAACCATTCAGTTTTCTGGAGTGGGTAATGAATGCAACATTAAGCAGCAATAAGATTACTAACTTTATTGAACATTATATTGATTATAATTCAGTTACATCACAAGAAACAGCTATGACCAAAAATCTTGGAGATGTGAACATAGCTTATTCACCGGGTATCATCATAAACAGTGATGTAGGTATTGTCCCTTTCAAACATTTTGAGATGCATATTATAAGCAAATATGTAGGTAAGCAATATTTCGATAATACAAACAATGAAGAGCGAGTGATCGATCCATATTTTGTAAATAATTTACGTTTTGATTATGGATTTTCCTTGAAGGGTATCGAGAGTATTTCACTGCAGCTGCAAATTAATAACACGCTTAATTCATTATATGAGAGCAATGCCTACGGAGGCAATTATTATATTGATGGACAGGAATATACATGGGCATACTTTTTTCCTCAGGCAGGTATCAATTATCTCTGCAGGCTGGCGGTTAGCTTCTGATTACCATGGACTGGCTGGCTGACCATTACATTGAAATAATAGGCGCTCTCGCGGGTATTATTTATGTATTCCTTGAAATCAGGCAGAGCATCTGGCTGTGGCCACTGGGTATTGTCACCTCCACTTTGTACGTATGGGTTTTTCTAACCAGCAAGTTTTACGCTGATATGGGCTTACAAACCTATTATGTCCTGATAAGTGTTTATGGATGGTACTGGTGGCTTAAAGGAGGTAAGAAATATAATACTGATTCCTTACCTGTTACCAGGGTGAGTGCGAAGCTCGCGGTTATTCTGCTGTTTATATTCATTGCACTGTTCGGTATTATATGGTTTGTACTGGTTAAATACACCGATTCTCCTGTACCGCTTGGGGATGCATTCACCACAGCTTTGTCCATTGTGGCTACATGGATGCTGGCACGAAAAATAATTGAGCACTGGATATTATGGATTATCGCTGACCTGGTTTCGATCGGATTGTATACGTACAAAGCCTTATATCCAACCGTGATTTTGTTTGCAGTTTATACGGTGTTGGCGGTTATAGGATACAGGGAGTGGAGAAAGACATTAATCGAATAACTGCCTGAACAAATCGAAGAACCCTGAAAGGATTGAATGCTTGAAATGTTTAAGTGTTAAATTGTTCTACGGGAGAGAATAGAATCCCGATTAAAATGATTAACGGTTGAACTAATCATGTCAATATCTAAGCACCTCAACAGCTAAACTAATTATCTCTTTTCAGGAGGGTATTTCAAGGAAAACCAGCACTCTGCCTTCACTGAAATCAAGTTTGAAATGATCTCTTTCTGATTCATTCAGGGTACCCATCCACCAGTTCTGTAATTCCATATTCTGAAGAGGGTACTTAAGTCCGGTGGAAGTGATTTGCATATTTTTATCAATTGCAAATACAGATATCTGCTGTCCAGGCCAGCTGCTGATTGATTTACCGGATTTTACAGGTATAAAGATCCCGTAATCAGTGACCATCTTCACCGAAAGCGAATCAGCATAATCTGCAAGCAGCGAGATATTACCAAGGGTATGGTCTTCTCTAAGCCCAGTAGCCCCGAGTATGACAATATCGGTTATTCCCTGTTCAAGGCAAAACCTTACTGCCTTTGTCAGGTCATTTGTATCCTGGTCATCATAATGGTGCAGCCTGTTTGCGTATTTATCTTTAAGATACCGGGGAACAGAATCAAGGTCACCTGCTATAGCCCATGGTTCAAGTCCATATTTTACCAGGTTGGAAATAGAACCATCACAGCATACTATACGTTCAGCATTATCAAGGTAACCCAGAGGTAATCCTGTGGAAGGAAAACGGCCGTTGGCAAGAATGATAACTGGTTTAAACATTTTACTAAGATAAAAGACAAAAGTAAAAAGATAAAAGGGAAAAGGCAACCGTTCTTCGTTTCACTCACCCTCAGTACATGCCCTTCGATTGGTTATCAGGAATAATGTATTATTGCTTATCATGAACTAATTATCTAACCTGCATAATGCAATTCAATTATATAATAATTAAGAGGCGTTTTTACTCACAGTATAGAGTTGTATATAAACACATTAACTATGGAGATAAGAAAAATAAACAACATAAAGTTGTGCTAATATCTTTGCTTCGTAAATTACCTTGCCTTCAAGATGAGAGTTTGAAAGTAATTTAATTATAATTAGATATCTAAATTTATAATACAGATATAAAAGAATTTTCTTTCTATTGATTATCCTGCTCCCCTCATTTAATGTATTATCACAGGACCTGAATGTAACCGTTGACAGGGATTTAATTAATTGCGTAATCACAAATGAGAAATCTGGTAATATCTATTTCACTTATACACGAGTACCATATTATAAAAACATGCCTGCCTCAATTTAGAATCGGTACATATGAATTAAATTCTTATCCAAGAAGTGAAATACCATATTAATGGTATACATGAATCGGAGAGTACAGAAATATTCAGTTTTCAATTGATTGTGAATTCAGTCTCCGAATAGGAAAACTTGATGAAAGCATACATGAAGAACAGACAGACTATTACTAGAGATTAAAATCCGGACATAACGTTGGAGTAAGTATGTATTATTATATTAACAACACAATTGGACTTGGTATATAATATCAAACTATTTTATCTTCAATTCATATTGATAATGTAAATTTTATTAATCCGAAAGGACAAAAAATCAGGCTCACATCTATAAGATTATAGGTCAAGTATTTTTTCTGCAATTTCCATGTCGCAGTCCATAATATACGGTATTCCGCTAATATCACATGCCTCCCTTGTAAGAGCTGCAATATCGTCCCTAGAGATATGAGCAAGAGCAAACTTCCGTGAACCACACATTATCTGTCTGAGTCCCTGTTGAAGCCGTTTCATGTAGGTATACAAACCTATAGCACCTGTAGGGATATCATCGAATCTTTCTCCATATTTTTTCTTTAGTTCAGGAGCTGTTTCAAATATCTCCTCTTTTTTACGTCCAAACCTTGAAATATAAACCGGCAGATCACCTTCTTCTATAGCCAGTCCAATATTTTTACCTACCATAGCTGCTGCCAGTGGTGCCCTGGCCATACCAGCCAATTTAAAATAGGGGGCACCCATTGCTAACCCTTTAAATATTTGATCTTCGAGAGTAATTCCACTGGCGAAAGCTGCTGCGGGCAAGTGGTTTCCTTTTTTTGCCATACTATCCAGGTAGTTATAAAAAAGTGACCATAGCTCAACTGGTGGAACACCCCATTCGTTCATCATTCTCCACGGGCTCATCCCGGTACCACCACCTGCGGCATCTACGGTCAGCAGGTCAATCTTGGCTTCCGAGGCACATTTCACTGCCAGTGCAAGGTCAGCAGGCCTATAGGCCCCGGTCTTATGAAAGATATATTTGGCACCCGCTGCCCTGAGAACCTCAACCCTTTTAATGAAACTTTCAATTTCAACCATACCGAGCCTAGAATGTCGTTCAAACTCATGAAAAACTTTCTGGTTAAAGGCTTTAATAATGTCTGGATCAAAGGGGTCGGGTAGCACAATATAGCCTCTTTCTTTTAGCATCTGGGCGCGTTTCAGATCCTTGATCTTTACCTCTCCGCCTATATCTTTTGCTCCTTGTCCCCACTTTAATTCAACTATCTCAATTCCCAGTTTGTCTATAGCGTACTCCTGTGCACCTAATTTTGTATCTTCAACATTTGCCTGTAGGACAATGGCTCCCCATCCGTCATTTTGCCAATCATGAAATGTCCTGACCCTTTTTTCGAGTTGTGGGGAGTGGATTACCTTTCCATTTTTGATGGTGGATTCTGGATCCATTCCACAAATATTTTCACCTATTGTGACAATAATGCCTGAAATGGCAGCCCCCACAGCCAAGCCTTCCCAGTTATTTTTCGCTATATTGGTTGAACCAAGGCCTGGGATTACAACAGGCATTTTCACCTTGATACCATTATCATGGCCAAAGTGCTGCTCAGTATTTACATTTTCAAACAGGGCTTTGTCTGAGTCAGCTTTAATACCATGAGCTCCCCTGCAGGTACCCATTATTGAGAAGTGGGAGAGGTCAACGGGATACTCTTTTTCAGATGCCGTTGAAATAATACCAAAAGGTTGCGGGTAAATGACTTCGGCACCTCTATATGAAGATTTGCCTATATCGCACATACCTATGCAGCCATCTATACAGGTAGCACACATTCCGCTAATGGGAACAATTGAATCTTCTGTCCTGTTCTTGGTCAGCGTTGCTGCTGATGCATTTATTTTTCCGTACTTCATTTTATTATCTCCAGTATTTAAAGGGGTTTTTATATTTAAGGTTCTATTTTATAGCATGTTCCACATTCATTTTTTAATCCCATCCAACAGTTAAAACTATCTTCATTCGGAATGCATGTTGGTTGAAGACTATTATAGCATCCATTACAGAGTATGGTATCCTTTTCAGTCCCTACGCATCTCAGATTGCATGCGGGGCATACATAAATGCATCCGCCACACTTCCTACAATCCTCTGAATTCCTGTCATAAGGTGTGGTGATTTCCAGAGTGTCACCCCTGTTAATAAAACCAATGGCATTGGCCATCATCTGTTCGTTGCAGATTCTTACACACAGTCCGCATAATATGCAATCATTCCATTCTGGTTGGAACCTCACCTGTTTTAGTCCCATTTTGGATGCAAGATCCTGTAAGGTCTTCGATGTGACGCATTTCGCGATCAGAAGTTCCAGAATCATTTTACGGGTTCTCACAATCTTTTCCGAGGAAGTATGTACTGTCAGACCCTCTTCAATGCGATATGTACAGGAGGTTACCATCTTTTTATTCTCTCCTTCACCTATCTCAACCACACAGAGACGACATCCTCCCCATGGTGTTAATCCATCCAGGTAGCAGATTGTCGGGATATCAATACCCAGGAACCTTGCAGCCTCAAGTATTGTATATCCTTCTGGTGCATCAACTCGTATTCCGTCGATCTTTATTTTCATAGCTCTACTCCTTTTAGTTCTGAATTTTCTTTGAGTTTTTCCAGGAATGATCTTCCTTCATCTGTTTCAAGATCACATCTGAGACATCTCTTTGCCTCTGT
>Ga0209536_100015185_pt1 | contig 11003 bp, 12 predicted proteins | sample DeeMarSeWOR28_12_FD_187461 | JGI IMG/M metagenome (GOLD analysis project Ga0209536, IMG submission 187461) | Marine sediment microbial communities from White Oak River estuary, North Carolina - WOR-2-8_12 (SPAdes) (version 2) | ecosystem: Environmental > Aquatic > Marine > Intertidal zone >... | reverse complement strand
CAGCCCAACAGATCAGCCGAGCTACTGGGATCTAGTTTCGATCCCAGTGATCTTCTTCGACTATTTAGTGCGTGGGTCTTACTCGGATTATCTCAGACACAACGGTGAGCTCGACCGAGCCAGAGTAGCAGAGGCAGATGCTAGAGACGTTTTAGATCACGAGCTCTTAAAGCTTCACACACAGCAGGGACAAACAACCCGAATACAGGTCGCAGGATATTAATTATGGCAGGAGCATCGTTAATGACTGGCAAAGACGCCAGCGGAAATTATCGCACAGCCCGTGTAGGTTCAGACGGCGGTCTGGGCAGTGCGACAGGAAAATACCAATCAGGAGCAGGAACAGTCTCTGGCGGGACGTATTCGTGGGTGTATGCCCATGCGGACACAACACTGTCCAGTGTCACGTCCACTGACATCTCTGGTTCCTTAACCAATGTGACCATCAAGGGCGGATCATGGTGGAGATGTGGTAATGCCACATCCATCACCGTGTCCTCCGGCGAGATCACTGCATACGACTCATGATAGTAGGACTCGGTGGAAGTATTGCTTCGATCTGCATCTTCTCGTCCGGTGCCATCACTGGCATCGCTGATGCAGATGGTGAATTTATTGTGCTGGACACTGGCGCATACATCGATACTGACACTAATAAATTCCTGCTGACTAATGTCGAGATACAAACCATCCAGACCGGAACGTCTCTGGACTTCGCTACGGATACCGGAGACACAATTATAGACTATATAATAGACGGAGAAACAACCTCCGCACCTGACCCAGAATAACAGCATGTCAACGACAAGAATTAAAGACATCAGCAAGACGACGACCGATCTAGCATCGGATACATACGGAGTCTTCGACGGAGCAACCAACGGCACTCAGAAAATGGCCCGCAACGATATGTATGCGGACTGGGCTGCTGCCTATGTTGCTGCCCCAACCACATACAAGTTGGCCCCGCTGAACAGTGGCACCAACAAGATTGATGCGACTTATCTTCCAGTCTCCGGTGACACACCAAAAGGGGAGTGGAATGCCAGCAGCAACTCACCTGCCTTGGCAGACGGGTCCGGTGTGGCCGGGGATTACTACGATGTGACCACTGCTGGCACTCAAAACCTCGGGTCTGGTCCTATCATTTTCACCGTTGGTGACGTTGTGAAATACAACGGATCAACTTGGTTCAAGATTGATTCTGTCGCCAACATTCTGGACGGATCAGCAACAGCAGCCGATGGCCGATCAGCTCTCTCAGTCAACTCCATTGACGAGGACGCACAGGCTAATGCGTTGAAGGTCACGGCCCCTGCTTTGTATTTCAATGGAACGTCCTCAGTGGTAACGGTGGCTCACGATGATAAGTTCTCATTCACCGATGGTGTTGATGATTTGCCTTTCACTGTGTCGGCGTGGGTGAAAATGGAGGATGCAAGTTCATTTGGTATCGTCACAAAATATGTAAATTCTGGTCAATATGAATGGGCCTTTTGGGTAGATGGGTCAGACAAGCTGGTTTTCAGGCTCACCGAAAACACCGATATTGGCGACTATTCGCAGATTAAATCAGACGCCACTGTGACAGCATACGAAGGTCAATGGGTTCATGTGGCTGCAAGTTATGCTGGAGCCGGTCCCACAGCGGCTTCTGGCAACGATTTCTCGGCAGCAGCATCAGGGATGGCTTTATATATCAACGGGTCAGCGATTGCCGCAACAGGGTCCAATGTTGATTATCCCGGCATGACCGCTGGCTCAGACCCTATCATCATTGGAAAAATACTGGGTTCATTTTCGGAAGGCTCCATCCGAGACTGCAAAATCTTCAACAGAGAACTCACATCCGCAGAAATCGCCCAACTCGCCCGTGGAAATGATTTGGGATTTTCTGAAGAATTTGGTGGGGCTTTGGGTGCAGTTTACACCAGTAACTTTAGTGCTGGTGTTGATGGGTTTACGGGAGACGTTCGTTTGACCAGTGCAGGAAACATTGATGACGCAACTAGTGGAACTGGCGAGGATGACGCTTTGAGATTAACCTGCACCGACACCACAAACAGTACGCATTACACTACAAAGGCAGGCGCACTTTTGAATGGTAGGCGAGTTAGGTTGAGTGCGAGGGTCTATATCCCGGGTTCTAACTCCAATGTTGATGGCATAAGGTTTGGCGATACAATTACTAATAATCTTTTTATCTCAGCAACACCAGCACCTGATACATGGGTCACAGTTTCTGGTGAAGGTGTCGCTGGTGGCCAAACTGCTTTAATCATGTTACAATCGGCTGGAAGTGTAACTTTCCAAGATGCTGGCGGGGATGATGTCGTCTATATTAAAGACATCACAATAACAGAAATCGGCACCCTCGCAGACTTCCGCAGCGAACGCTATGACACCAGCACCAACAAACTGTATGACCTGAGCGACAATGCATTTGTCGGAACCGGAACCAGTGTCAGCCTTACTGGGCGGGAACAACCAGTGTATGAAACCGGAACGTGGACTCCTTCTATTACATTTGGAGGTGGTTCTACTGGAATAACATACACCACGCAGGAAGGATATTACACTCGAATTGGTGAAACTGTTTTTATCAACTGCGTTATTACTGTTAGCAACAAAGGCAGCGACACGGGGGCTTTTAGACTGTTAGGATTACCTTTCACGCCAAAAAACACAGCGGCGGGTCAACAGGGTTTACATGTGCCGTATGCTGTGAATCTCGCAGCACTTACAAGTGTCCCGACTGCTTTCGTACAAACAAACACTGCTGAGGTGTTTATGTACGACTGGGACACTACTGGTGCGTCTCTTATTACGGATGCCAATTTTACGAACACTAGCCAAATCCGTTTCTCAGGCACCTATCAAATTCAATAAAAACTATGGACCCAAAAATCACATATCTCAGAAGCCAAATCTCTGGCATTGACGCACAGCTCGCAGCCGACAACGGCAAATCCACCATCCTCCAATTGCTAGGCAAAGCTAAGGCATTGCTGGCAGCACGGGAGGAGTTGTCTGAACCTGTCAACCGTGCTAACACTGAAGCACTGGTCACGCAAATTGCCGCAGCTGTCACTGCCTACAATGCAGTCAACCAAATCACAATGGATTCGGTTGCTGACATTCTGGCTGGCTTTGACGCTGCTGTTGCACCTGCCGATGAGCCAGCACCTGCCGAATAGCATATGACTGTCGAGCGATCAGGCGAAAAGTTTCAGGGTTACAATAAGCCCAAAAGGACTCCATCTCACCCGAAGAAGTCACACGCAGTGCTGGCCAAGTCGGGTGATCAAGTCAAACTCATTCGCTTCGGTCAGCAGGGTGTGTCTGGAGCTGGGAAGTCACCAAAGACTGCAAGCGAAAAGGCGCGTCGAAAGTCCTTCAAAGCGCGTCACGCTAAGAATATCTCCAAGGGAAAAATGAGTGCTGCCTACTGGTCAGACAAAGTGAAATGGTAAAGATTATGCCGAAGGTTGGATCTAAACATTATCCGTATACGAAAGCAGGGAAAGCTGCTGCAAAGAAAGCTCGCGCCAAACAAAAACGCAAGGGCAAGAAGTGAACTTCGATGACGTAAAAGTCGGATTTGCAGCCGTTGCTGGATTGCTCAATTGGGCGGTCAACATCGATACAGTTTTGCAGCTCGCGATCAGTGTGGCCTCTTTGATCTACATCAGTCTCAAAATCCGACAGCTACTCTCAAAATGAAACCACTGTGTGTTGCAGTCTTGATCGTCCTCGTGACTGGGTGCAAGCAGCTCGATTCGCTGGGCAATGCTATATACGATCCAGTCGTGACGACCAACATCGTCGCTACCCCAAGCGGCAACTACCCTGTCGTCTCGACAAACGGCTGGGTGTTGAACCCTTCGATCAGAGGAGGCATACAGGTAGCCGGGGATGTTGCTCCGTTTCCATGGGCAGGGTTAGCAGCCAACGCTCTGATCGCAGCTCTCGGTGTAGGAGCACACATTCGTGGTAGACAATGGAAGAAGGCAGCAGTCAGCGGTGTGTCCGCTGCCCAGACCTTCAAACGGGAGCTAAAGCAGCTTGATGCTACGAAGGCTCAGAGCGTGAAGGAGTCGGTCATACGTGAACAAAGAACCTCTGGCACCAAAAACATTATCGAAAATATTCTTAACAGGATCTGATCGAATTCTATAATGACTGGATGAGGTCTAATCGAGGTGTGATACGAGGCGTGGTTGATGGGTATAGCAGCTACTCGCTGCATCTCATTCGCGTCATAGAGGGTCTGACAGAGTTGGGCCGAGACATTAACTGCTGGCCCGTCAGCAGCGAGAGAGGCAAGGCTCCGATCCCAAGAGTGGTATTGGAGTCTATTGTGCATAAAGAGCAGAGGGAGGACTGGGAGATGATTATACACTGCCCGTCCTATGGTCTGTCAGGTAAGAAGCGGGTGGTCTATAACACTATGTGGGAAACCACCCAGCTTCATAAAGAAGCGGTTCTCAATCTGAATCAGGCTGATCTAATTGTTGTTCCGAGTGACTTCAATCTGTGCCTGTTCAACGCTCAGGGTGTGAAGAGAACGATGGCCAAAGTGCCAATGGGGATCGACACTGATGTGTTTCACTACAGGCCAAAACAGAAGAGATCCGAGTTTGTTTTTGGCACAGCGGGCAGAACTGCAGCAGGTGGCTGCAGGAAGGGGTTTGAAGACGTTCTGAGTGCATGGAGGAAGGCTTTCCCGAAGCGAGTCAAGGATGTCAGGCTGGTTGTTAAATGCTTCCCTGACGATCCAGATCTGGAGGTTGACGATGATCGCATACAGGTCTTGAGACAGTTTTGGACAAGGCGTGATCTGTCTGACTGGTACGCCAGTCTTGACTGCTTTGTCAGCGCGAGCAAGGGCGAAGGTTGGGGTCTAATGCAGCACGAAGCGATGGCGACTGGCAGACCAGTGATCGCTGTTCCATTCGGTGGTATAACAGAGTTTTTCGATGAGACTGTTGGCTACCCGGTGGACTACAAGCTGAGGCAGGCTGAGGCTCATTATGCTAACGGCGGCCTATGGGCTGTCCCTGATCCGGACAGTCTAGTCAGCAGAATGAGAGAGGTGTATAACAGTGGCGGGGTCGAGAAAGCTATTAAGGCTTCAGAGAGGGGCATGAGATTTAGCTGGGCAAACAGCAACAAGATTCTCGATGCGCTCCTGAGCAAGATCGGATTTTACGAATGAGAGAGCACAGAAACTACACGCAGAACGATGACCAGCCTGTCACGGCTGGCGACAATGGGTTCGTGGGTGTAGACATGAGGCAGCAGCCTCACATGCTTCCCCCGGGCATGGTTTCTGAGGCGATCAACGCAAGGTTTAGATACGGTGTGGCAGAGCCCAGACGAGGCGTCATGCCTTTGGCGTGGTTCAATCGATATGGCTTTGAGTGGCCGATAAACTGGGATGGTGGCGACATCAACTGGGGCAGACAGATCAGCGCGAATCTCGGGAATGTTTATGGAATCGGAGTCTGGAATGATCCAAACGGGGCCGACTGGATTCTGATCGTGGCCAGCGTCGAGGGGGATGCACCAAAGATATACAGAGCCAGATACGGCAACAACCTAGCCCCACTACCGTGCAGCGTTCAGCTCTCATCTCCCGCCAACACATACCAAAGCAAGTATTGGTTCACGCAGGCATTCGACAAAGTCATTCTATCGCGTGGCCCTGATGAGTCTCAGCTCATCATGTCGTCCATCGATGAAGGGTTTGTGGAGGCTCCTCCTTCAGCGAGTGGCCTCAACAACATCCCGAATTCAAGCTCAACACTCTTCTTCCAGAATCGCTTATTAGTACCTCACAAGCCTTCTGGTGGGTATAAGTCAGATCATGTCGCTGTGTCAGACATCCTGTCATACACAGACTATGACGTGTTCAATAATTTTAAAATAAATCAGGGTGACTCGGATAACATTCGACGCCTGTATAAGTGGAACGATCAGACTGTTGTCATATTCAAAGACACCAGTATCTACACTGTGTCAAACCTCGTTGGCACAGACTGGGAGAACAACGCAGTCCTTGATCAGGTCACAACTGAGTATGGCATTGTGGGTGCGAGATCGGTCGCAAGCGCAGGAAGCGATCTGTGGTTCCTTTCGCAGAGAGGAGTAGTCAGCCTTGCACTGACCGAACAAAACAAGCTACAGGGCGTCTCAGAGCCACAGAGCACACCTGTGCAGCCAATCATTGACCGGATCGACTTCAGTGTAGCCAAAGACACGGCATCAGCGGCCTACTGGCGGAACAGATATTATCTGTCTGTCCCGATCGACGGAGGCAAGCAGAACAATGCTGTCCTTGTTTACGATTTTATCAATGGAGCATGGGCCGGATACGATCAGGGTGATGCCATCAAGATTAAATACTTTTTTGTGGCCGACTTTCAGGGGGCCGAGCACCTCTACTACGTGGACTACGATGGTGTAGTTGGGCTGTATGAGTATGGAGAGCTGGAGGGCAGACCTATCGTTCAGGGGACCTACACATGCGACCTGATGGTCAAGGGTCACGTGAGTGATGGAACAACTGTTCAGGTGAACGATGGAACAACTATCACGGCCACTCGACGCAGGGAACTGGTTGACGACAATGATACGGAGATAATCGACGGCGGGCTCAACATAGTCGAGCCGCTCACAGTCAACACAAATGACCCCGAGAGCGGATGGCTTTGGGGTGTCGGAGACGAGCAACAGGCTGATCACTGCGAGATCGCTGGGGCCAACCTTTTCACGGGCTACACCGATGACGGTTGGAATAGTGGTGACACAACGGATTCAGACAATGGCTGTGGCATTCGCTTCGTGAGCGGCTCACCGATCCTGATCAGCGTCAGAGACCCTGATGGGAACAGTGATCCATATCTCCAAGTGCTGTGCTCGGAAAACATCGAAGTTGAAGACCGACCCATAGCATTCCTGATCAAGACTCGTGGTTATGGTTTTGAGGCAGGCAATCGACGAAGATTCCAGCAGGCCCAGATGTTCATAAGCACGTGGGACCCGGAATACCGAGTGACAGGGATCGTGGATGGAGTGAAGGAGGAAACAGTTATTGTGGACAACACAAGCTATACGTTTCCTGACCGAACGAAATACATGACTTTTGGGATCAGTGACTGGAACATTCAAAACCTCGACGACACCCACGAGAACCCGGGGCGCGAGGACTACTCGGTCATTCTGGACAGTGACAGTGCGGACCCGGGGACTGTCCTTGGTTCTTCTGGGACACAGCTTGACTTGTACCAGTATTGGACTCACAAGCTGCGGGTAGACCGAAGGGGAGCCTATTTTCAGGTCAAGATTGAAGGGATCAATGGCAGAGTCAGGCTTCATAGCGTGACCTCTGGTTCGACTGTTGGTCAGAGACGAGAAGGAACACACTCAGGACTTTGGTAATATGCCAGATGATACACAAAACTTTGTAGTAGACGCAGTCAACGGGCCAGTCTCATCGACGACTACTACCAGAACAGAATTCATAACCGCACTGGAGCAGCTAAACTATGCGGAGGGAAACATCAGATCCATTGATGAGCTCAGTGGGACGGCTGGGCTTCTGTCGATAGACGGAAGCGGGAACGCTAGTGTCAGGTCTATTGTCGGAACGACTGGGCTGACAGTAGCCAACGGAGACGGATCGGCCAACCCGGAGATTTCTCTTAACGAGCCTCACACTTTCCGACAATCCTTTAATGACACCAGCAGCAACACTGTGTCCGACACGAAGCTTTACAACATAATAAGCAGCGCAAGCGGTCCGTTCACGTTGCCTGTTCCTGCCTCTGGATACATCACCGTCAAAAACATAATCAACGCCACATCGAGCTTCATAACAATTCAAAGCTCAAGCTGGGGCCCTGCTGGTCTTGGCAATGTCCGAGTTAGTGCTGGCGAGACGTTGACGATCGTAAGCGACACTGCGGGTAAATGGTACCCACAGCACGTCACCGAGCACGATGTCAATCCATTCGGGGCTATCGCTGCATCTTCCGGGTCAGCAACACCAGTCAATAGCGGCGATCCTTATGCTGCACTTTCGGTGACAACTGCCACTCAGTCAAACATGACTGAGTTCGACATGCCGTTGAACGGTCAGCTCCGATATACGGGTGACATAGCCATCGATGCCGAGATTCAAGTTTCGCTTTCAGGCTCAACAAACGGGTCAAATGTGAGCGTGTTGGCCAGCCTGTTTAAGCATGATAGTGATACGGCGACAAATTCTCAGATCACAGCGACCGAGCAGATACATCACCACCCCAGCAACGGGCACAATAAAAACATCTCACTTATTGGGCACGTGGAGTTGAACACAAATGACTACGTTTATGTGGCAGTCAAACAGTCGTCAATCACAACTGTTGCCACGGTGAATTATACACCACTCAAATTCTACATGTCCGCATCCGGTCACAGAATCATCACCGCATAATATTATGGCACTCTCAGTTGTAGTTGGAAAAGGATACACCTTCTCTGAAGGCGAGAAGATCACATACCCAAAGCTCAATCTGCTTGGAGCCCCTGCCATCACTTTGGAGGGTTCAGTTAGCTCCGCGCAGATAGCAGACGGATCTGTGACTACTGTCAAACTCGAGCAGGGGATCAACATAAACAGCAAGATCAATGATCACAATCTCAGCCTGACAAAGCTAGAGGCGGGGACTCATGGTCAGCTATTGTATTATAATGCGGACGGAGATCTCGTGAAGCTCTCCCCGGGGACTGACGGACAGTTCCTGAAGACTAAAGGGGCTGGAGCGAACCCAGAGTGGTCAGCTCAGGCAGGCGTTGGGACGATTACAGTCGATCAAATATCCGCTGGCCTAGACAATCAGATCATTGTCGCTTCTGGAGGAGTCGCTTCATGGCAGTCGCAGACAAGCAACTCATACAAGCTGCATGACACCGTTGGTAAAAGCACATTCTCAACTTCATCAACTTGGTCAAGTGATGGTGTTGTAATTGCTGCAAGTCCAACTGAGACATCTCAATCATCGATTTGGTCTGACTGGAGACTTAGCGGGATCGATTACACCACTGCTATTGTAGGTGGAGGCGCATCTGGCCTGAACGATGGATTTTATTCTGACTTCAGCATCAATGCTGTCGCTATCAACGCAGCATACTCTTCCGGGATCAGCGACTTCGACACAGAGGTTAACGAGCTTTTGATCTCTGTCGAACTGCTCCCCGTAGAGGCAAGCCACGTTTCTCTCGGGGTCTATGATGGAACCAAGTATATCCCACTGATCACGAAATGGAGTCATCAAGTCAGCGCAGTAGATCGCACTGAGTTTTCTCGATCATTGATTAAAGTTCCAAGGCTTGAGAGTGGAATCATTAAGTTGAGATGGGTGATGCGTAGTGGACATGCAGCAGGCAACGGGGACAAGGCCTACTTTGAACTTATTGGTCACCGATGAATTTTGACTACTCCATAAAGAGCGATTTCCTAAGGCTGACTCACAACAACGAGAAGGCGTGGGACTTTGTTCAACTGTTTGCCGAGAGGTCACATTACATTGACGACATGATCGACCTCGGGAAGGTGGAGTCTGATGAGAAGCTTATTGAGGCTGAGTTGAAGTGGATGCTGGAGCTGAGCTCCAACCCATTTTATCAGGCCCACAGTAGCTTCCTCATGCCAATAATAATTGTGAGCTGCAGTGCGTGGCTCGATGCGAACAGATGGGAGCAGTCCGAGGACGAGGTCAAGAGAGTCCACTCGGATGTTTTGAAGAGCCACTACCACGAGGTGATCTTCGCAGTCGTCTACCTATGTGGCGGGTGGAATGCGATGAGAGAGTTTAGTAAATTACACAGACAATACCAACAGGACAACTACCATGGGAATGTATAGCGCAGAGGCACCTCCGCCTCGGGATTATGGCAAGGAGACACGCGAGACACTAGAGGCTCAAATAGCTTTGGCCCCTGACCTGTTTGCTGCTGAAGCCAGTCAGGAATATGGCAGGCCAGCAGAGGCCCGCCTGAACCTGCAGGTCTTGAGGGATCTCATGCGCGGAAGCGAAGGTCAGCCCGGTTTGCTTGAGCTGTATGAGCGAGACATCATGCCCGGGCTCGCCAGAGCCGATGTGGCTGGCCTTGATGTAACTCGAGAAGGAGACATCGCTGCAGTCGAGAGACTCGGTCAGAGGGCCACTGAGGCCTTCAGGCAAGCCAATCCTGAGCAGGCTGCGTTGATGTCAGAGCTGAACAGGCAGGCACAGCAGGAACTGGCTGCAGGAGCATCTCTGCCTCCAGCTATGGCCAGAGAGCTTGAGCAGCAGGTCCGAGGGGCTCAGGCTGCTCGTGGAATGGGTTTTGGTGTGTCAGACATCAGTCAGGAAGCCCTTGTCAAGGGGCTGCAGGCTGAGCAGCTACAGAGACGGCGACAGGCCTTCGCACAGCAGATGGTAGGCTTAAACGCAGCCACTGCTGCAGATCCGTTCATGGCTATTCTCGGTAGACCCGGAGTGGGTATCGCTGCTGGTCAAGGCCTCGCTGCACAAGGTCAAGGAATGGCTCCGCAGCAGGTCTTCAACCCAGAGTCAGCCTATGCTGGCAGTCTGGCCGCTGGTAACTACAATGCTGCACTTAATGCGAGCATAGCATCCGCCAATGCTCGAGCAGGAATTGCCGGGGCAGGCCTACAGGCAGCTGGAAGCATACTTGGTGGATTTGCAAGCCGTCCGCCTGCTGCTCCTCCTGCGTGCTGGGTTGCTCGTGAGGTTTACGGGATAAGTAATCCTATGTGGGTATTGTTCCGCGAGTGGCTTCTCAATGATTCTCCGGGATGGTTCAGGAATCTTTACATTAAGCACGGTCAACGATTCGCTGGCTGGCTGTCAAAGAATGAGTGGCTCAAGCCTTCCATCAAAAAGTGGATGGACTCACGTATTAAGAAACTGATCGGATAAAGTTATGGCATTTTCACAGCAGACATATCAAGG
>Ga0209536_100015184_pt1 | contig 11003 bp, 10 predicted proteins | sample DeeMarSeWOR28_12_FD_187461 | JGI IMG/M metagenome (GOLD analysis project Ga0209536, IMG submission 187461) | Marine sediment microbial communities from White Oak River estuary, North Carolina - WOR-2-8_12 (SPAdes) (version 2) | ecosystem: Environmental > Aquatic > Marine > Intertidal zone >... | reverse complement strand
GGGCAAGGCCCCGCTCGAGATCATGGAAGGGAGTGATGTACGGCGGGAGCATCTTGTAGGTGTTCTCTCCCGACTGCCCGATGATGCCGCGCCGCAGGACCTCCGCTTCGAAGGCGCGCTGGAAACCGGGTGCGAGGTCCTTGGAGGCACGATCCTTGACGAACTCGATGGCCCGACGGCCGGTGCTGCCGAGCTCGAGCACGAGTCGCGACTTGGTCGGGATGCTCGCGGCGTACTGGTCGAGAATTTCCATCTCGTCGAACCGAATGCCCCGAAGCGCGAGCAGCTCGTTCAGACGCGTGGAATGCTCTGGCCGGTCGTTGATGGCGTGGAGACCCGCTACCGCTATGCTGCCGGTCACGATCCGTACGTAAAGAAGGACCGCGGCGTCCACTTCTACAAAGCGAAGGGATACGGCGAAAAAGCCGCATTCTGGATCCGTCCGTGGCACCCGCCTGCGGAATCACCGGACGAGGAGTATCCGTTCTGGCTTTGCACCGGTCGAGTGCTCGAACACTGGCACACGGGCTCGATGACCAGGCGCGTGAAGCAGCTCCACCAGGCCGTGACCGAGGGTTACGTGGAGGTAAACCGGGCTGACGCGGAGCGACTCGGGATCGCCCCGGACCAGATGGTGCGGGTGGTGAGCCGGCGAGGCAGCCTGGAGCTCCCGGCCAGGATCGACGGCCGCGGCAAGCCGCCCGCGGGATCGGTGTTCATTCCCTTCTTCGACGAGCGCAGGCTTCCCAACCTTCTGACGCTCGATGCGATGGACAATATCAGCAAGGAACCGGACTTCAAGAAGTGCGCGGTCCGGCTGGAAAGAGCATGAGCAGGAAGACGGCGCGCGCTGGAGCGTGGCTCGTGGTCACATGCGCCGTGGGCCTGCAGGCGATGGCTTGCGGGGAGTCGGACGACGTTCCAGTCCCGGGACACGTGGGGCTCGTCAAGTCCGCCTGCTCCACTTGATCGCCGCTCCTGAAGGAATTAAATACGTTCATCAGCGCTTTCCCCAAAATCGCACCATCATTTTCTATAACCTGCAGGAAAGATTCTCATACCGCCGTCCTGAAGGCCCTGTTGACATAAACAGCGGAGTTATCTGTTTCCCTGGTAACTTTCAGGGGAGCCCCGAAAAAGACTTAATCCAGATGCGGGTTACCCACCTCGCCAACTATGAAATCTGGCGCAATATTAACAACGATACGGACAAAGCTCTTTATCGAGCCGAGAAAAAATTCTGGGCTGAGAGATCCAGAGAAGTCCTTGGCAAAATTATTGGGAATTGTGATGAAAACATTGTATATGAAGACTCTTTTACTCCTGTGACAATTGAACGGTTTACTTCACGGGTAAATGGAGCTGTTTATGGCAGCCCTCATAAAGTTAAGGATGGGCGGACCCGCTTTAACAACCTATATATAGCTGGAACCGACCAGGGATATTTGGGTATTGTCGGAGCCCTGCTCAGCGGAGTGACAATGGTAAATCAGCATATCCTCAATAAGATTTAGCCTTATTTCAAAAAAATAGTATCTCACTTCTGTTATGTTGCATAATTCAATTATTGGCGCGGGTGAGCGCTACAATATCGTAGTCATCGGTTCAGGACTCGGCGGCCTTACCTCTGCTAACCGGTTGGCCCGATGCGGCCATTCTGTTCTCCTGCTGGAACATCACCATCAACTCGGCGGCCTGGCAACATGGTTTAAACGCAAAGGACATATCTTTGATGTCTCACTGCATGGTTTCCCCTACGGCATGGTTAAAACCTGCCGCAAATACTGGAACCGTGAGATAATGAACTCCATTGTCCAGCTGAAAAAAATCGTTTTTGATAATCCGCAGTTTTCCATCACCACAACATTTGACCGTCAGGATTTTACCAGTATTCTGAAAAACACATTCAAGGTTCCCCAGGCAACGACCAATGATTTCTTCAATACAGTTGCCTCCATGAATTTCTTTGACGATAAAAGCATGTCCACCCATGAGTTGTTTGAAAAATTCTTTCCCGGCCGCGACGATGTCCACCGGCTGCTTATGGAACCGATAACCTATGCAAATGGATCCACCCTGGCGGATCCGGCTATCACCTATGGCATAGTTTTTTCAAACTTCATGAACAAGGGTGTTTTTACTTTCAAGGGAGGAACTGACCATCTCATAGGAATGATGACGGACGAGCTGGTGAATAACGGTGTAACCATCTGTAAAAATTCAAAGGTCGACAGGGTTGTCATAGATAAAGGAAAAGTGCGGGGAGTACAGGTTGGCGATCGTTTCATCGAGTCTGACTGCGTAGTATCAAACAGCGGTATTCTGAATACGATTTACGACTTGGCTGGGTCTGATGTTTTTCCGGATGAATTTCTTGATAAAGTCAAAGAAGTCCGGGTCAACACATCAAGCTGCCAGGTATACATCGGTATCAAAAAGGAAGAAACAATTCCTGATATCGGAGACTTGCTCTTTGTTTCCTCAGCACCGAAATTTTCGTCTGATGAGTTGCTGGGCATGCATACCAGGAGCAGGACATTCTCTCTTTACTATCCAAAGACCAGGCCAAAACATAACCGCTATACTGTGGTTGCCTCAATGAATGGCAGATTCGAGGACTGGGCCACACTCAGCCACAGCGATTACGAAGCTGAGAAACAGGACATGATCGATCGGACCCTGAATGATCTTGAGGGTTATATTCCCGGCGTCCGGCAAAAAACAGACTGGCTTGAGGCAGCTACCCCGAGAACCTTTCACCGTTATACCCTGCATACCAACGGAACATCTTTTGGAACAAAATTTGAAGGCCTTGATATTTCACGAACAATATTCAAAGCCGTTCCCGGGCTTTTTCATGTCGGCTCTGTGGGAATTATCATGTCCGGCTGGCTGGGGGCAATTAATTACGGTGTGATTGTGGCAAACGATGTGGATGGATACCTCAGAAGCATTTGATCATCACCAATAATTAAAAGAGTAGATATCATACCCATTGATATAATTTGCACCACTAGGAATCTAAGACCATTGAAGGAAATCTTATGGGTAATTTTCAGGGACGAAAAGCCGTAATAAGCGGAGCAACCAGGGGAATCGGTAAGGCTATTGCCAGGTCCTTTCTTGACGCAGGTGCTACTGTTATAGGCATATATAATGCCAACCGTGAAGCTGCAGAATCGTTCAGCCGGGAATGGGAAGCAAGTTCTTCCTTCCGCAGGGAGAGCCTTTTTTTATTTCCCTGTGACGTATCTGACGAATCTTCTGTTTTTACTTTTTTTGCAAAGGTTGAAAAACAATTTGATACCATCGATATTCTGGTAAACAATGCCGGCATCCGGCGGGATGCTGTGCTTGCCATGATGCAATCCCATGACTGGCAGCGGGTAATCGACGTAAACCTGACCGGAACATTCAACATGTCCAAACAGGCGGTTCTGCTCATGATGAAACAGAAATACGGAAGAATTATTCATATAACCTCACCCATGGCGCACATGGGCTTTGCCGGACAGGCCAACTATGCTGCGTCCAAGGCAGGGCAAATTGGGATGATGCGTTCCCTTGCCAAGGAAACGGCCAAGCGGGGTATTACGGTTAATTGCATTTCACCTGGCTTTATTGATACCGAACTCCTCGCAGATCTTACCCCTGACCAGGTGGCAAATTATAAAAAAATGGTGCCCATGAAACGGTTCGGCAAACCAGAAGAAGTTGCTGCAGCCGTGTTATTCCTGGCCGGAGAAGAATCATCATACATTAACGGTTCAGTTCTGGAGGTTACCGGTGGTCTCTGATAAGCAGGATATTTTCTCGGCTATTCCTCACAGGCCCCCATTTCTATGGATCGATTCAGTCATATCATGTGATACCCAGGAAATTGTGACTGAAAAATTCTTCTCACCCGATCTTGACTTTTTCAAGGGCCATTATCCCGGCCATCCAGTAGTGCCGGGAGTCATGCTCTGTGAAGCGGTTTTTCAGACAGGCGCCCTTTTTATGGCCAAAAAACTGCAGGAATCGCACCCGATTCACCCATTAACCGGAAAGATGCCTGTACTCACCAGGATCAGGGGCGCGAAGTTCAAAAGAGAAGTCAAACCAGGGGATACTATCAGGATATGTGTCTCTCTTAAAGAAAACATCGGCAATGCATGGTTTTTCACGGGAAAGGTTCTTGTCGGCAACAAGACCGCTGTAAAAGTGGATTTTGGTTGCGCAGTAACTGATACTGAGACTGCAGGGAATCTGCCATGATTGCTCAGCAGTAACCCGCTGGCAGATTAATAGCCCGAACATTGGAACATTAACCGCAATGCTTGATTGGCAGCATCAGTCACGGCCTTTAAGGCCCCTGACACGAGACAAATATTGTTTATAGGTCCTGTAAACGCTAATAATATGCAAATAAAACAAAAAAACTCCTGCAGACCGACTGGAAGCCTCCCACATTGCCGGAGAATGAGGAAAGTGGATCCTCATCCGTCATCTTATTGACATGTTCCATAAAAAATATATAGTATTGTCCGTCCTGTAATTTCTGAAAATGAGCTGCAGGCAGTAACAGTCAATCCCTGTCCATAAAAGACGAAAAAACCCTAATCTGACAATTTATAAAGGATACAATCTGTGCAGAATCTAAGCATTTTACAAATGATCCTGGATGCAGGGCCAATGGTGAAGTTTGTCATGCTTCTCCTTCTTATTTTTTCACTGGTTTCCTGGTCCATAATTATTATGAAACACCTGAGCTTCAAAAAAGCAAAGTCTGAAAGCGGCTTCTTCATTGAAACCTTCTGGAAAAGCAAAAACCTTGCCGATGCATATAAGGCGGCCCAGGAGATGCCAAATTGTCCCGAGGCAGGAATATTTGTTCTGGGCTTTAACGAACTACAGAAGCTCGGACGCAACAAGGCGGTAAAACAGCGGTCGGAAGAGACATTGGAAATGAGGCTTGCCAGCATGGACAACCTTAAAAGAGCGCTGCGTAAAGCAGAAGCCCGACAACTTGGCCGGTTTGGTTTATATTTATCCTTTCTGGCAACAACAGGAAGCGCCACCCCATTCATTGGCCTATTCGGGACTGTATGGGGCATTATGACTTCGTTCCAGGATATTGGAATGCGTGGTTCCGCTTCGCTGGCTGTCGTCGCTCCCGGCATCTCTGAAGCGCTCGTTGCCACAGCTGCAGGCCTTGCAGTAGCCATTCCTGCAGTTATCTTTTATAATTACTACTCCAACAAGCTTGCCGAGCTTGAAAGTAATATGCAGGAATTTTCTGCTGATTTCCTGAACCTTGTTGAACGCGACCTGCTCGCCAGGGCCTAACATTTATTGAGGATTAAAAATGGCATTCGGTAGCACTAACGGCTCCAAAAGACTTGTTTCTGAAATCAATGTCACGCCACTCGTTGATGTCATGCTCGTGCTTCTCATTATATTTATGGTAACCGCACCCATGATGACCCAAGGAGTTGATGTCGACCTGCCCGAAACAACCGCCAGGCCACTAAGACAGAAAGAAGACCCTCTTCTTGTTACCATCAGGAAAGATGGCCAGATTTATTTTAATAATATAAAATTAGACCAAACCCTGCTCAGGCAGCAGTTGAGCGCCTTATCCACGGCTGATCACGAGAAACCCATATTCCTGAAAGCTGACAAGCAGGTACCTTATGGTATAGTTGTTGCTGTCATGGCCGATATCAAGGATTCAGGTTTTGATAAACTTGGAATGATAACTCAGCCGGATGATAAAAAAATAAACCCATGAGGCTTATAGGTTCAGGAGGCCTTGTAACTCCCGACAGCATGTTTTCCAGTGAATGGCGTAAACCGTTAAACCTTTCCATTGGTCTGCATATACTTGTAGTAGCCCTTGCCATGCTGGCACCCAGCATCTTCCACCGGCAGCCAAAACTTCCGGAAATCTACACGGTAAACCTTTTCACCGCAACGGAGATGGCTGAAGTACAGCCAGCTCCAGCAAAGGCCCCTGCACCGCCAGCTGCCGAAAAGCCTGCAGCCATGCAGATTGAACCGGAAACTCCTAAGCAGGCTGTAAGTATTCAGCCGACAGAACCTGAGACATCCCCAACAGTCGAAACAACCATCTCGGAACCGATTTCATTAACACCGCGAAAACAAAAGATCAAGGTTGGTAAAACAAAAGATGAAGAGGCTCATGAAAAAGCAAAACTCAACCGGGTTGTACAACGAATCAAAGCACGAGCTGACGAAAAGGCTGCCAGGGAAAAGGCCGAACAGGCCGCAAAGGATGCTGTCAGCAAACTTGCAGATGCTCTCAAGACAACCACCGGCGCTCAATTATCTGAAACCGGCGGAAAGGTTTCAACAGAGACAGCGGCGACCGAAAGAGCCGGAATCTCTGGCCCAAGAGGCACTGGTATTGAGCCTGACTTTTATATGAAACAGTACTTTTCTGCAGTGTATCAAAAAATTCATGATAATTGGATCTTGCCAGACCTGCAGAATTGGGATAATTCACTAGAGGCCATACTGGTTATCACTATTCGCAAGGACGGAACGATAACTGACAGTTACTTTGAAAGAAAATCAGACAACATCTATTTCAACCAGTTTGTCCTGAAAGCAATTAAGGATTCATCGCCGCTGCCGCCATTTCCAGAACAACTTGACAAAACCACCCTTGAAATCGGGTTGCGTTTCAAGCCTGGAGAACTATTGTAATTTATAAACTTAGAATACGTTATGCGTTTCCGAAAAATATTACATATAGCCCTACTGTTACTGTTTGCCTCATTCCTGTTGCCAAACCTGGCCACGGCAAGGGTTTACCTTGATATAACATCTCCAGATTTCAGAAAAGTTCCCTTTGCCGTTCCCTATTTTACCAATAAGGACAGGCCGGAAGCACAAAGCAGGAATGGCAGGGAAATGGCAGACCTTCTGGCAAAAGCATTGGAATTTCATGGTTTCATTTCTGTGGTTCCCCCGGAAAAATATGATGGATCAAGAAATACTGACTGGTTGAGCCTTGGCGTTGACTTTGCTATTATTACAGATTACGAAATCACTGCGGAAAACATAGCCTTTGAGTTCCGACTGCTCGATATTGACGAGGGCAGAATGCTTGCAGGAAAACGCATTAAAGGACCGATGGACTTGCGTGACAAAATGATTCTGCGATTCTGTGATGAGGTTATCAACCAGCTTACCGGAGAACCTGGTATCAGTCTTTCAAACATAGCTTTCGCATCAGAAAATTCAGGTCACAAGGAAATTTATGTTGCTGATGTTCTGGGCAGGAATATAAGGCAGATAACCAAACACAAAAACCTTGCGGTATCTCCCAAATTTTCACCGGACGGGAAACTGCTGGCTTATACCTCTTATCATCCCGGCAACCCTAATCTCTATATCACTAATTGGCAGAATGCCAAAACGACCAAGGCTGTTTCCCGGCGATCGGGCCTCAATTTTGCTCCCGCCTGGTCACCTGATGGTAAAACAATGGTTATCACCCTAAGCCAGGATGATAATCCCGATCTCTATCTGATCAATACAGAGGGAGATATTATTGAGAGACTGACAAAGAATGCAGGTATAAACGTTTCAGCAGTATGGTCGCCTGATGGCAAACAGATTGCCTTTGTCTCTGACCGCAGCGGAAATCCTAATATTTATGTCATGAATATGAAGACAAAATCTGTCAGACGTATTACCTTTGACGGAAACGATAATACAGAGCCGAGCTGGTCGCCGGATGGTGAATGGATCGCATACTCCGGCCTCTATCAGGGCCGTTACCAGATCTTTATTATCCGACCCGAGGGTGGACGGCCACTGCAGCTGACATGGCTCCAGGACGATCATGAGTCGCCTTCATGGTCTCCTGATGGACGGCAGATAGCTTTTTCGCGCCTTCACAATAATGATCGGGACATCTGTACCGTATTCAGGAACGGCACAGGCCTTCGCACCCTTTTTAAGCTTGACGGTCATCAGACAACACCTGAATGGTCTACACGAATGGATTAAAAACATCATCACAATGAGGATATTTATGAAACGAGTTGTTCTGTATTCCCTGGTAGTCCTTGGTTGCTCAACCCTGCTGATCCAGTGTGTTGCCACGCAGAAAGACATGGAGTATACCAATATACGTGTGCGCAAGATGGACACAAAGGTAGAGGATATTGATAAGGAAATTGACAAGCTGAAAACTGTGCAGGTGAGCCAGGCAGAAGCGGGTGACCGTCTTGATTATCAGCAGTCCGAGATACTGCGGCTTCAGGGCCAAATAGAGGAACAGACCTTTCTTCTCAGGCAGGTACAGGAAGAGAACCAGGAATTGAAGAAACTTCTGCAGAACAAATTCGAAACCTCAGAAAAAAACAGCTCCGTGGAAATCGCTAAACTCAATGATCGCATTACGTTGAGTGAAGAGCAGCTGCTCAAAGCACAGGAACGCCTGGCCTTTGCCGAAAGCGAAATCATAGCGATGAAGGAAGCCCAAAGCATAGAGGCTGCAGAGCGGGCACGAGAGGCTGCCCAACGCGCCAGGGAGGCAGAAAGATTGGCAAGGCTGGCTGCTGAAAAAGAAGCAGCCGAAAGGGAGGCTGCGGCAATGCAAAGCCGTTCCGCGGGACCAACGGAAATCTTGCCGGAGACCTATAAGGTTGATGTCAGCAGCCAGAATATTACCGCTGCAACTCCGGAAGAGAAAGAAGAAGAAGTTGTTGTTGTACAGAAACCGCCGGAGGCAAAAACAGAAACGCCTCCTGCTGTCCCCGCTGCAACTTCTGTCCCACCGGCTACTACTGCCACGACTTCATACGATAAGGGACTCGCCCTTTTCAAACAGAAAAAATACAAGGATGCCTATACTGCCTTTGCCGAATACCTTGATAAAAATCCTTCTGGATCCCAGGCAGTTGAAGCTCGTTATTATGCCGCAGAAAGTCTTTACGAAGATAAGGATTATGAACTGGCTATCCTCGAGTTCCAGAAAGTAATTGTAGAAAACCCGCAGCATTCTCTCGCTCCCAAGGCCTTATACAAACAGGGGCTCTCCTTTGAAAAAATAGGCGACCAGGAAACTGCCCGCATCGTATATAATAAGCTTGTAGACACGTATCCGAAGAGCGACGAAGCAGGGACTGCAAAAAACAGGCTCGATGAGCTGAAAAAATAACCAGGCACTTTTTTTCCTACCTTTCCTGGTTCAAACTGGCATCAATATCTTCATTGCTGCTACCCCAGGGTGCAATTTTCATCAGCAGCACCATTCCGGGAAGCGCTGCCAGGGCACAGGCAATGTAAAAACCGCTCCACCCCAAAAATTCTGCCATGTATCCAGTCACTGCAGCAGCCAATGTGCCCGGTATGGCCATGAGACTTGTCATCATGGCATATTGGGTCGCGGTAAAGCGCTTGTTGGTCTGCACAGCCATATAACTGGCATAGGCAGCCTGTCCCAATCCCGTCGCAAGAAACTCAAATGCCACAATCCCTGTAAGGACAATGTGATTTTTGCCGACGATCACGAGCAGGGCAAAACAGGCTGTTGAAACTGCTTGGAGAACACCGAAAACCCATAGGGAGTTTGCTATCTTTAGCCGCAGCATGATGATGCCCCCGACAAAAGCACCCCCAAACAGGGCAAGCATGCCTATCCCCTTGACAATGACAAAGTATTCTTTCTTGGTAAATCCCATCTTCAGGATAAAGGGTATATTCATGGCCCCGGCCATGTTATCACCTATCTTGTAAAGCAGGATGAAGATGAGTACCCACCAGGCTCCACCGCGGCTGAAAAATTCACGGAAGGGCTCAATGACCGCTTCTTTAAGGGTCTGCGGAGCAGTCACCCCTGTTTCCGGTTCAGGAACCAGGAGTGTTGTTATAATACCCACACCCATCATAAGGCTCAATACAAGATGCACCGCAGGGTAGCCTATATCATCGGCGAGGAAAAATGCTGTCCCGGTTGAAGCGAACATGCCGAATCGCCAGGCATTCATCCATATGCCGGTGCCAAGCCCAAGTTCTTCATCTGTCAGGTATTCCCGCCGGAATGCATCCAGAGCAATATCCTGTGATGCGCTGAATATGGCGATACAAAATGCAACTAATGCCATCATTTTCAGGGATTTTGTAGGGTCAAGCTGTCCCATACCGGCAATAAGGACGACTAAACCTACCTGGGTTGCTAACATCCAGCCTCTTCGTCTCCCGAGAAATGGAGGAGTGTATCCATCCATTGCCGGCGACCAGATAAATTTCCAGGTATATGGAAGGGCCACAGCCGAAAAAAGACCGATGGTGCCAAGATCAATATTGGCGTCTGTGAGCCAGGCCTTGAGAACCTCACGCACTACGTAAAAAGGGAAACCAGAGGCAAAGCCAAGGGCTAGCATGGCAAGCATCTTCAAAGAAAGAATAGTTTTAATTGTACGCCCTGACATGGTAAAAATATTTGACGGATTGAAATATAGCGTTAAACAGTTTCATTAACTCTGCAATTATACTTCTAATGCTTTGCAATGATTATGTTTCAGATTCTCACAAGAATAGCATATATATTAGCTTTTACTATGAGTAAAACTTGCAATGCCTTAGCAGTTTTGCACTAAAAACGAAAGAAAAGAATTTTTCGTTTTACCTCCAGGGCATCTATTTCAATGAAAATTCGCCTCGACAAACTGCTCTTAGAAAAAAAACTGGTTCCAAGCAGACAGAAGGCCCAGGCCCTGATTGCGGCCGGCCAAGTACTGGTAGACAAGAAACAGACTGACAAAGCGGGAGCCTTGGTAGAGGATTCTTGCAGAATAGAGATTAAGGAGTCATGCCCTTATGTAAGCAGGGGTGGCTACAAACTGGAAGAAGGGCTGCAATTTTTCGGCATTGACCCGACAGGACTGGTCTGCCTCGATATCGGCGCTTCAGCCGGTGGTTTTACCGATTGCCTGCTTCAGCGCGGCGCTTTAAAAGTCTATGCTGTGGATGTCGGTTATGGT
>Ga0209536_100015183_pt1 | contig 11004 bp, 10 predicted proteins | sample DeeMarSeWOR28_12_FD_187461 | JGI IMG/M metagenome (GOLD analysis project Ga0209536, IMG submission 187461) | Marine sediment microbial communities from White Oak River estuary, North Carolina - WOR-2-8_12 (SPAdes) (version 2) | ecosystem: Environmental > Aquatic > Marine > Intertidal zone >... | reverse complement strand
CAGCGCTTCCCAGTTGGGCAGCCCGGGGCACAGGCCCTTGTCGATGACCCAGGTCGGCACGCCCATTTCCTCGAGCGTGGTAGCCGCGTGAGTGCCGGCGTCGATCACGCCGCCCTTGGCCATCGCATTGTAGAACGACTTGCCGAAGGTGGACTGCCAGACCTCGTGCGAAATAGTAACGTCGCCGTTACGAATGGACTCGTAAACCGCCTGCGAGTCGGCGGGCACGTATTCGACATTGTTGCCGATGCTCTCGAAGATACCGCCGATGACGTAAGCCATGACGATCTGGCTTGACCAGTTATGAATCGGGATAACGATAGGCTTGGTGCTGTCCTTCGCCTGGGCCATGCCCGCGGCGCCCATCGCCAAAGCCAGCACGCCCGCTGCCAGAGTATGTTTCAGTTTCATCTGTTCCTCCTCGGAAAGAATGTAGTTGTCAACGCGGCGGTCACCGTTTCACGGCGCCAAACCGCCCTCAAGCGATAGAAGACCTGTTAAACGACCTGGCAACTCTGCGGCTGCCTTAGCTTGAGCGGCCGATTATAAAGATCAATTAATAACCGGGGGTTTCGAATTGTTAACAGCAGATCCATGCCGTTAACAACTGCTAACAAGCCGTTCACACAAGCGGCGATAGTGCGCCCGGTAACCTTCTGGTACCATTTCGGCTTTGCCGTTCGCCACACGATCGCGCCATTCGAAACCAGCAGTGACCAGCGCCAGCAACACTCACCGGGTATTGATCGTCGAAGACGACGAGGTCACGCGTGCGCGCATCGCCGCCTACTTCGAATCGGAAAACTACCGGGTCAGCCAGTCCGAGGACGGCACCGATATCGACCGAATCATCTCCGAGGCGGACATCGAGGTAGTCCTGCTGGACATCAACCTGCCCGGCAAGGACGGCCTGCAACTGGCGCGGGAACTGTCGCAGAAATCGGACGTGGGTATCATCCTGGTGACCGCGCGCGACGACGAGATCGACCGCATCGTCGGTCTCGAGATCGGTGCCGACGATTACGTGACCAAGCCGTTCAATCCGCGCGAATTACTGGCGCGCGTGAAGAACCTGATCCGCCGCAGGCACAGCGACCGGTCGAGGCGACAGAAGCAGCGCAGCAAGACATTCTCCGGCTGGACGCTGGACCTGGCGCGACGCAGCCTGAGGTCGAGCAGCGAACAAGACCTGCAACTGACCCGTGGCGAATTCGAACTGCTGGCGACCTTCCTCGAACACCCGGGCAAGACCCTGCACCGCGAATGGCTGATGGAAAAGGTCACCCACCGCAGCTGGTCGCCGAACGAACGCACCATCGACGTGCTGGTGCTGCGCCTGCGCAACAAGATCGAACAGGACAGCCACAATCCGAAAATCATCCTCACCGTGCACGGCGAAGGCTACCTGCTAGCCAGCGACGTCTTCTAGTATCTGCCGCCGGATTTCGTCCTCGCGGACAACGCAGTTCGGAACCAAAGAGTCATTGCCGCGAACGCGGGGCGTGAGGTCGAAGCGGGACCAGGCAATCCGGGGGCCCCGAGGTTACCCGGGCGACTGCTTCGGCGGGCTTGAAATGAAGAATTCGCGGAGAAAATTCCTGGCCCGGATCTACTGTGCGGCCGTCAACTTGCGCGCGGCCTGCCGCAGCTGTTCGAGGTAGCCGGTCAATTCGGCCATGGCCAGACGGTACTCGACATCCAGTGCCTCGCGCTGATCGGCTTCGCCGCAGACAGCCCCGGCCGCCTGGCGCTCGATAAATGCCAGCAAAGCGCACAGGCGCTCCAGCCCGAAGTTGGCGGCGGCGCCTTTCAGCTTGTGCGCCAGTTTCTCCACCTGCTCGTCCTGCCGCTCGCGAATAGCGACGTCGAGTTGCGCCTTCAGATCCGCGGCGGACCGGTAAAAAATCTCGGCGAACTGCTCGACGCTGGCGAGGCCCAGCCGGCCGATATCGTCATCGACGATGGCCGGGTTGAAACTGGCGCCGTCCTGCTGCACGCCCTCGGGTCGGCGCGCCGCGATGACCGCCGCGTCGCCGTCAAGCGCGCCGCGAATGGCCTGGTCAAGCGCTTCGAGCGTGAACGGCTTGCCGAGAAAACCGTCCATACCGGCGGCCAGGTATTCGTCGACTTCCTCGTTAAACACGTGCGCCGACATCGCGATGACCGGCATCGACGCGACAGCTGGGTTCGGATGCTCGCGAACGTGGCGCAGAATGGTCAAACCGTCGATTCCCGGCAGGCTGATGTCGAGCAAGACCATCGCGAAATCGTCGCTATCGAGCAGCGGCAGGGCTTCCTCGCCGCTGGCCGCGACAGCCACGCGGTGGCCGAGCTGCTGCAGGTAGCGCCGCGTCACCAGGCTGTTGGTGGCGTCATCCTCGACCATCAGCACGTCGACACCCGCGCCGGGCTTCGCGGGCAGCACCGGCGCCCGCGGGCTCGCGGCAATCGCCGCGCAGATTTCCATCTCCACGGCGAAGCGGATGCGGGTACCCCGGCCTGGCTCACTGTGCAGGTCGATGTCTCCGCCCAGCGCGTGCACCAGGCGACTGCAAATTGCGAGCCCGAGCCCGATTCCGCCATAGCGCCGCGCGCTGCTGGCGTCAACCTGGGTGAAGGCCTGGAACACTTCCTCCTGCTTGTCCGCGGCGATACCGATACCTGTGTCGATTACGGTGAATTCCACGCTCATCCGATCGCCGCAATCGGACGGGGCGCAGACGACCTGAAGCGTGATCGAGCCCTGGTCGGTGAACTTGTTGGCGTTGCCGACCAGGTTGATCAGAATCTGGTGCAGCTTTCCGGAGTCGCCCCGTAACCAGGAGTGTTCGGGCGCATCCAGGCGCAGTTGCAGGTCGTTGCCCTTTTCACGCGCGGCGACCGTCATCAGGCCGATGACATTGTCGACCAGCTCGCGCAGATCGAAACGCCGCGCCTCGATGTTGAGCTTGCCGGCCTCGAGCTGAGAGTAACCGAGGATGTCGTTGACGATATCCAGCAAGCTGGTGTTGGCGGTATCGATGATTTGCACCAGTTCGCGCTGCTGCGGCTCGAGCTCGGTGTCGGACAGCAGCCGCAAAGTGCCGAGCGCGCCGGACAGCGGCGTGCGCAACTCGTGGCTCATGGTGGCGAGAAAGGCGGTCTTGGCCTCGCTGGCCTGTTCCGCGCGGGCGCGCGCCACGGCGTGGTTCTCGACCTCTTCCGACAGGCGCTGGTTAGCCTTGCGTAACTGCTCGGAGCGCTCCTCGACCAGCTCTTCGAGGTGCGCCCGGTACTGGCGCAGCTCTTCGTCGAGCTTGCGATTGCGAATGGCGTTATCGCGAAAACCGACCAGCGCATGGCCCATGTCGGTCAACTCGTCGTGTCCCTCGACCGGGATATTCACCTCGTAGTCGCCGCGCGTGATCGAGCGCGTCGCCGATTGCAGTAAAGACAGGCGCCGCACCACGTTGCGCTTGATGAACCACCACAGGATCGCCGCGGCTACCAGCAGCATGACGATCGAGGTACCGCCGAACAGGCGCCGACTGCTGTCTAGCGATGCCTTTGCGGTGGTCGAAACGCGGTTGATCAGTGTGCCGCCGGTCGCGTTGAGGCCGTCGACGATTCGGTTCAGCGCCTGCGACGCCGCCGCGGTTTCGAGCGACAGCTCGGTCAGCGACTCGTCGATCAGCAACAGCGACACGCGCGTGTCGAAAATACCGTAAACGTATAGCGGGCCGTTGTTGACTTCCATCGCCGTCAGCAAACCGGAGGCCTTGGCGCGCCGCAGCGGATCGTTGATTTCGCTGACGCGGCGCTTCAGGATCGACAGGGTTTCGGCGGTGCGCCGGCGCAGCCTGTCCAGCGCCTCGATCTCGGACTCCTTGCCGACGCGGTTGAACATGCCGTTCAGGTTGGCGCTGCGCAGGCGCAGTTCGTACATGCGCTCCATGGCATCGAGGTCGACTTCAACCAGCCGGTCGAACACACCGTATAGCTGTTGCTGGCTGGCGTTGTCCTCGACCAGGTCGTAGAGGTTGGAGGTGATCGCGGTGGTGGTCGCAGCGGCGTTGGCGACCAGCGAGTCGGCCAGGTCGTTCAATTCCTCGGTGGTTGCCACCAGGCTCGCCTCCAGTTCGGCGAAACGCGCCTGCTGACGAATGCGTCCGCGCACCAGTTCGTCCTGGCGGTGCAGCTTGTTCTCGATATCGGCGATCGTGCGGCGCAGCGCCTGCAGCGAATCCAGCGCGAAGTCGGAGGCTTCGAAATCGTCGATCAACCGATGCACCTGGTCGACCTCGGAAAACAGGGCCATACTGATTTCGGCACGCTCTGGCTCGCTGCCGGCGCGCAATAACTGCACCGCGTAGCCGCCGATGGACGCGTTCAGGGCGGACAGTCGATGCGCCTGGCGCAGACCCGGTATCGCCTGGTCGATGACCAGGTTCTGCGACTCGGTAACGCGCTCGAAACCGCGCCAGCCGATCGACGCCGCAACCACCGCCAGCAGGAATATGCTGCCGAACGCGAGGTAGATTTTCGCCGCGATGCCGAGTTTGCGCATGCCAAAATGCTGCGCTTTGCAGGGTTAAATTGCAAGCGTACAATGATTTGCCGACCGCCCTGGCAAACCGATGCTTGAGAAACCCCCGAATCACTGCAGCCTCGTCAACAGCCTCTGCGCCGCCCTGCTGGCGCTGTCGCCGGGCGCGCAGGGCGACGACAGCTGGCAGGTGGAAACCTGGTCGAAACCCTTCGACTACCAGAGCGAGAGCCGCATCGTCGACTACCGGCCCACCGGCCCGGCCACGCGGCGCTGGCACCTGTGCATATCCTACCCGCACATGAAGGACGCCTACTGGATCAACGTGAACTACGGCATGGTGCAGGAAGCCGAACGCCTCGGTATCGCTTTCACGCTGGTCGAAGCCGGCGGTTATCCAAACCTCGAGCGCCAGCGCCAGCAAATCGAACAATGCACCGCCCAGGGCGCAGACGCGCTGATCGTCGGCACGGTATCGTTCCGCGGCCTGCGCAGTCATGTCACGGGAATTGCCGAGCGCATGCCGGTGCTGGCCACCGTCAACGATATCGAGGACGTCGGCATCACCGCCAAGTCCGGTGTCTCCTGGACCACTATGGGCCGCGTCACCGGCGAGTTCCTCGCGCAACGACACCCGGCCGGCAGCAAGCCCGTCAGCGTCGCCTGGTTTCCCGGCCCTCAGGGTGCGGGCTGGGTCGAATTCATCGAGACCGGGTTCAAGCGCGGCCTGGAAGGCAGCGCGGTTGAAGTGGTGGTGACCAAGTGGGGCGACACCGGCAAGGAAATTCAGCGCACGCTGGTACAGGAGGTGCTGGAAAGCCACCCCGAGGTAGACTATATCGTCGGCAACGCGCTGATGGCCGAAGCCGCGATCAGCACGCTGCGTAACCGCGGGCTCGACCGCGATATCGAGGTGGTCTCGACCTATTTCACGCCAGCGGTATACCGCGGCATTCGGCGCGGCCGCATTCTCGCCGCGCCCACCGACGCGCCGGTGATGCAGGGGCGGATATCAATCGACCAGGCCGTGCGGGTGCTCGAGGGGCGCGAGCTGATCAGGCACGCGGGGCCGAAGATCGAGATGATCCACCAGCAAAACTGGCAGAGTTTCGATATTTCGGAGTCACTCGCGCCGCCGTCATTCATCCCCACGTTCGTCTGGCCCTAGTTCGAACTTCAGGGCACCACCGCGAGCGGGCGCGGACTCAGTAGGCGGCGTGCAGATCGCGCGTGGCGCCCGCGGCCAACGCGGCGCGCTGTTCGTCGCGAATGCGCGCGTAAAGCTCGAGATCGGCGCGCGCGAAATTGCGCGATGGCGGCCCCACGTGAACCCAGTTCCCCAGCGTGTCGGCACCTCGCACCAGGGTAGCGTAGTCGCGGCGACCCACCTGCTGGCGCACCGCGGGTGTGACAAAGCGAAACACCAGACCGACTCGGTCGTGGTCGCTCAGGTTCGGGCCGGAGGCGTGAAACATGCGCCCGTGATGCAACGATACCTGCCCGGGGCACAGCACAACGTCGACGGCCTCATCCTCGTCGATATCCACCGTCAATTCCTGCCCGCGCGACAGCAGGTTGTTGGCGGCGAAGGTATCGCGGTGCGGCAGGATGGGTTGCCGCTGCGATCCGGGGATGAAGCGCATGCAGCCGGATTCGGCATTGACCTCGGAAAGCGCGAGCCAGGCGGTGACTTCTTCGTCGGTTTCGCCGAGACCCCAGTAGGTCAGGTCCTGGTGCCAGCTGACGATCTTGTCGGTATGCGCGCCCTTGATAAAAAATTCGGCGCTGTACAACAGCAGATCTGGACCGAGCAGGGATTCGACCGCGTCGAGCAATCGCGGCGCGCAGGCGCTGCGACTCACGAACGGCATTAGATAATGCGCGTTGGCGCGCGTCAGCAACGGCCACTCCGATTCGAGCCCGAGGGCGCCGGCGTCGGCCCGCGCCTGCCGGTAGTCAGTGAGGATCGCCTCGACCTGGGCGGCATCGAACAGGTCGAGCGGGTAGAGATAACCCTGATCCCGGTATTGCGTTATCTGCATTTCGGAGAGATACACGGAAGTTACCAGGTGATCAGCTCGTTCGGCAGGTGGTCGATGCGGTTCAGATAGACCACGTTGTGCGCACCGTCGACGAAATCGATACGGGATATCGAGGTATTGTGGAAGGTCCAGTTGGCGACCCAGTGCGTGTCGTAATTCGGTCGATGGCGGACCACGCCCATCAGCTCGTTGACGAACTGGTCGATGAAATCACCATGCGCCACCATCGCGATGTTGTCATCGCTGCCGTCAAGTCGCTCGCGCAGCGAGGCGACAACTCCGCGCATGCGCTCGAGGAAGCCGGCCTCGTCCTCGGCCGGCCGGTTCCACCAGCCCTCGTCGCCGAGGCCAGGCGGTAATTGGAGGTCGACGAAGCGTTCGCTGAAATAGGCCCGCCCCGGCCCCGGCAGGCCTCGCAGGTTACCCTGCTCGTCTGCCTCGTAAATACCGTGCTTTTCGAAGATATCGGGCAGCGCCTCGAGCGCCAGCCCGCAGGCCCCGGCGATGTACTGCGCGGTCAGGATCGAGCGCGTCATCAGGCTGCAGTAGACATGCGTCAGATCGTAGCGCGCGTGCGGCGTTTCACGAAACGGGTGCTGGCGCGGTTCGGAATGCGGGTGCGCCAGGTGCGCGGCCAGCTTCTCCGCCTGGCAATGGCCGGTGGCGGTAATTTCCGGGTCCGGTTTTCGGCCCGGCTGGTGATCGCCGGTGCCGTCCCAGATGACGTTGTTTTCCGACTGCGCGTGCCGAATCAGGTACAGGCGCGCCATCTGCGCTACTAGCCCCGGCGCTCGATGCCGAGACGCTCGGCCGCCTGCGCTGGCGTCGCCGGCTCGCGGCCGACCTCGCGGATGATGCGCACCGCGCGCTCCACCAGCTGCAGGTTGGTGGCGAACTCGCCCTTGTCGAGGTAGAGGTTGTCCTCCAGACCGACCCGGCAATTGCCGCCCGTGCTCGCCGATTGCGCGACGATGCTGAACTCCATGCGCGAAATGCCGAACGCGCTCCAGTTGGCTTCCTTCGGCAACAGCCCCCGCATCACGCTGAACACCTCGGGCGTCGCCGGTGCGGCATGCGGTATGCCGAGGCAAAGCTGGAACATCGGCGGCGAATCGATCAGCCCTTCCTCGATCAGGCGGTGGGCGAACATGATGTGGCCAGGCTCGAACACTTCGATTTCAGGCTTGACGCCGAGCTCGCGAATGCGCTGCGCCATGATGCGCAGGTGCGCCGGCGTGTTGACGAAGATGGTTTCGCCGAAATTGAAGGTGCCGACGTCCAGCGTGCAGATATCCGGCAGCAGTTCCTCGACGTGGCGCAGGCGCTCCAGCGGCTGCTTCAGCGTGGTGCCGGGCCCGCCCACGGCGGCATCCTCTTCACCCGGATTGAAGCGCGCGCCCTCGCTGGTAGTGAGGTTGATCAGCACATCACTGCCGGAATCGCGAATGCGCTCGACGACTTCGCGGAACAGCGCCGGGTCACCGGAACGCATGCCGGTCTCGGGATCGCGCACGTGGATATGGACGATGGCGGCGCCCGCCTTGGCGGCGTCGATACAATCGCGCGCAATGTGCTCGGGCGTGATCGGGTAGTCCGGATGCTTGCCCTGGTTGTTGTGGCCGCCGCTGACGGCGCAAGTGAGTATCACTTCGTCTGTCATGATGTCAGTCCCCCTTGAATTCAGCTACGCGTTTCTCGACGAACGCGCGCACACCCTCGCGCCGGTCGTTGGTCGGAATGGTGCGGTTATAGGCCTCGATTTCGAAGGCGAGGCCGTCGGCGATCGACATTTGCAGACCGCGATGAATCGCCTGGCGCGCCTGACGCACGGCCACCGGCGCGTTCGACGCGATCGCCTGCGCCGTCTGCAGCGTTTCCCCGAGCAATTGCGCCTGCGGGAAGACGGCGTTGACCAGGCCCCACTGCATCGCTTCGGCGGCACTGAACGGCCTTGCCGCCATGATCAACTCCTTGGCGCGGCGCTCACCGATCGCACGCGCGAGCGTCTGCGTGCCGCCGGCGCCGGGAATGATGCCCAGGCTGGTCTCGGTCAACGCGAAGCGCGCGTTCTCCGCGGCGTATATGAAATCGGCGCCGGCGGCCAGCTCGCAACCTCCGCCGAAGGCGGCGCCGTTGACCGCGGCGATCAGCGGTACCGGGCAATCGATCACGGCGCGGATCATGCGCTCGTACAGCAAGTGCTGTGCCATCCACTCGGCGTTACTCATGCCATCGCGTTCCTTGAGATCGCCGCCGGCGCAAAAGGCGCGCTCGCCGGCGCCGGTAACTATGGCGCAGCGGTAGTCCGCCTGCTCCAACGCAAGCTGCTCGAAACAGTGCATCAGCTCGGTCGCCATCTGCGTGTTGAATGCGTTCGCGGCTTCGGCCCGATTCAGCGTGATTTGCAGCACGTAGGCGGCCGGGTTGTCGAGCAGCAGGGTTTGGTAGGATCGATTGTTCATAGTTAGTGGTAATTTGGCTCCAGCTTCGGCAATATATATCAATTCACAAAATAACGCAGGGGGAGAGCAATATGAACCCGAATCAAGACGACAAGACTACCGTAAGGCACATGGCAATCACCTTCATCGCCTTCATCGTGCTCGGCGTGCTGTTGATCATCGGCGCCAACATCGTCGGCTAAACCGGCCGCCGACACCATTCTAACCCGCATCCAGCCTCGGGCGGTTCCAGAGTCACCGGCTCCCTTCAGCCAGGTGGTGATGGACGAGCATTACGCTTTCCTCGCCGGCCTGGTGGCGGCCGATTTCCCCGCCGGGGTCGCCGTGCTCGGCGACGTTGCCGCCGAGACGCGCGCGGTGCTAGCCGTTATTGGCGAAATACTCGACGAGCTCAAGCTCGAGCGCGAAAACATGGTCCGGGTAGACGTGCACCTGGCTGACCTTGGCGATTTCGACGCCATGGATGCGGCCTACCGCGAGTTTTTTCCGGCCGGCGCGCTGCCGGCGCGCACCACCACCGAGTCGCCGCGTCTGTTCGGCGGCAGCAAGGTTGAAATCACCTGCCAGGTACGGCGCTAGCGCGGCCGAGCTCGACAATCCTCAGGCTTTAACGGGAGGCCAGCGATGACCGAACTGTGGCGTCTTGACGCATCCGAAATTGCCGCGCGCGTGAGCGCCGGCGACGTGTCCGCGAGCGCGGTAACCGAACAAGCCCTTGAGCGCCTGCAGCAGGTCAACCCGGCGATCAACGCGGTGGTGCAACCGCTGCCGGAGCAGGCTCTCGATACGGCGCGCGAGATCGACGAATGCATTGCCCGCGGCGAACCGGTCGGCGCGCTGGCCGGCGTACCGGTCACCATCAAGGTCAATATCGACCAGCAGGGTTGCGCCACCACCAACGGCGTTCGCATACAGCGCGACCATATTGCCCGGCAGGACAGCCCGGTCGTCACCAGCCTGCGCCAGGCAGGCGCGATCATCGTCGGCCGCACCAACACCCCGGCCTTTTCGATGCGCTGGTTTACGCGCAACTCGCTGCACGGCCACACGCTTAACCCGCGCAACCCCGGCCTTACCCCGGGCGGTTCCTCGGGCGGCGCCGCGGCCGCGGTCGCCGCCGGCATCTGTGCCATCGGTCACGGCACCGACATCGCCGGCTCAATCCGTTATCCGGCCTACGCCTGCGGCCTGCACGGCCTGCGGCCGAGCCTGGGGCGCGTCGCCGCGGCCAACCTGTCGTTACCGGACCGCCATATCGGCGCGCAGCTGACCGCGGTTTCGGGTCCGATCGCGCGCAGCATAGAAGACCTGCGTCTCGGGCTTGGCGCGATGGCCGCGGCCAGCAATCTCGATCCGTGGTGGGTACCGGCGGCGCTCGTGGCGGGAATCTACGTCTACCTGGCCTGGGTGATGGTCTTCACGCCCCCGGTCAAGCCTGCCGAGACCGCTTACTGGCGCGATCCGGAGCACCTCGGTGAAGACGTGCCGAACCTGGACGTCTGATCGGAACCTGTCCCTGCCGTGCATTCCATCCCGGGCTCGACGGGGACGTTTGGCGTGTTCCGGACGGCGTCGAATCCGAGACCCTGGTTCCGCTGTTCCGGGCCGGCCGGGGAGCCCACATCAGACGCTGCGTGAAGGCCGTCCCGGCGGTGGCGTAGCGGCCGTCATCGGGATCATCGAGGGAGAGGTTCCCGCCCGGTATGATCCAGGCATTGCCGACTCCGACCGCGAAGGGAGCCGGAGGGCGCGTCAGTCGCTGGGCCCCGGCTTCGGCGGGATGCATCCCGAGGGCGGGGAGAGCGAACGCGAGAGCGAGCAGAAACGGGCCGGTGGGCGCAGGTCGCGAGCTGCCGGCGTTCCTGAAGCGCTTCATTCGATCCTCTTCTCCGATTCAGCCGGTGAGCCGTTGCCGCTCCCGGCCCGGGCCAGGGAGGGGAAGTAAATGACATCCATCATGCTCTTGACCACCACG
>Ga0209536_100015182_pt1 | contig 11004 bp, 7 predicted proteins | sample DeeMarSeWOR28_12_FD_187461 | JGI IMG/M metagenome (GOLD analysis project Ga0209536, IMG submission 187461) | Marine sediment microbial communities from White Oak River estuary, North Carolina - WOR-2-8_12 (SPAdes) (version 2) | ecosystem: Environmental > Aquatic > Marine > Intertidal zone >... | reverse complement strand
TTTATTCTGGTATCTCCAACCATAGCCCTGACAGCGATCCGATAGATACGGTCTGCTTTATCATGAAACTGATCATAACTCAATTCAAAGCGCACAAACATATAAATGAAAAGGAAGCAAGCAACACCGATAGCCAAACCAAAAATATTCAGGAATGAATAAACCTTATTGCGGGAGATGTTTCTTACGGCCACTTTAAAGTAGTTTTTTACCATCTTCGGTCCCCTTCACTAATGAGCTCTCATTTTATGGCATACCAGACAAGCTCTAGAATTCTTACTTTTTACCACCTATTCATAGCGAATAGCATCAACCGGATTAATGGTGGCAGCCCTGATGGACTGGCAACTCACCGTTAGCAAAGCAACCAGAAAGATCAGGAGAGATGCCAGAACAAAAGTGTACAGGGCGATATCAATCCGGTAGGCGAATCCCTGCAACCAGCGATTCATTAAGTAATAGGCCAGTGGCCAGGCAATCAGATTGGCTATCAGTACCCATTTTAAAAATTCCTGATTCAGAATCAAGATGATATGGGTAAAAGAAGCACCCAAGGTTTTTCGGATCCCAACTTCTCGGGTCCGTCGCTGGGTAGTGAAAGAAGCCAACCCAAATAAACCCAAACAGGCAATTAAAATGGCCAGGAAAGCGAAAATTGAAAACAGCTTATGGGTCTGTTCTTCATTGAGATAGAGGCCATTATAGTCCTCATCCAGGAAAGAATACTCAAAGGGTCTGTGAGGAACAAATCGATTCCAGGTTTCCTTGATGTAGCCAATTGTTTCGCTTATATTTTCTGTTCTCAGACGCACCGATATAAAATTTTCATTACGTTTCAAATATCCCCCGGCAAGCAATAATGCCATCGGGCGAACTTCCTGATGCAGAGATTCATAATGATAATCCTCAATAACACCAATGACATTAAACTTTGTATCTTTTTTATCCCCAATCAGGATTCTTTTACCGATAGGGTCATGCCATCCCAGCAGTGAAACTGCCTTTTGATTCAGTACAATAGCGGTCGAGTCCGAGACAAATTCCCGTGAAAAAAATCTGCCGGTTCGGAGATTAATTTTGAGTGTCTGCAGGAAATCCGGATCACAGATACAGAGATTGAGAGTGAATCCCCCATCTATACCCTCGGCTCTAAAACCTCTATTTGAGAATGAACGTCCCGGCAACGTATTCGATCCGGAAACCTTCTCGATCTGGGGATGTTGAGCAAGCGTCTGCTTCAGAGTATTAATCGTTTGACCGAGAGAAGAGGGATTTTTGATGACCAGCACCTGTTCTTTATCAAATCCTAAATTTTTATTTTGAAAAAGTCGCAGTTGCTGATAGACCACAATGGTCCCTATAATAAGAACAATCGAGATGGTGAATTGGACCAGGACCAGAATGTTTCTGAACCATAAACCCTTTTTCCCTCGACTCAGATTCCCACCAATCACCTGGATAGGTTTAAAGCTTGAGAGGGCAAATGCAGGATAGGATCCCGATATTATTCCAATCAATAAGCCCAAGAAGAGGAGCGCCGGGATAATTTTTGCATCCGCAAAATAATGAATCTGAAGATTTTTACCGATAAATCCCTGATAAAAGGGCAGTAGACTTTCCACAATCAGTAAACCGAATATCAGGGAGATAAAACTCAATAAAACCGACTCTGTCAAAAACTGACCCATTAATCTGGCGCGGTTTGATCCCACAACCTTCCTCAGTCCTACTTCTTTGGCACGTTGTGAAGATTTTGCAGTGGAGAGATTCATAAAATTTATGCTGGCAATAAGCAGCACAAATATACTGATGATGTTAAAAATATGGACATAGGTCTCATTGCCGTTGGCCTCAAATTCCCCATTTAAATCCGAAGTCAGATGAATTTTAGTAACAGGCTGGAGATAAAACTCGTAGTAATTCCCTTTGGCTGTCCAGGCTGCATAATCATCAACATCCATATACTTACGGTTGAGTTCCAGCAGCTTCGCTTCCAGTTCAGCAGCTGAAGCGCCCTCCCGCAACAGGATATAGGAAACAAAATTATTCCAGGACCAGCCCTGATTGTTGAGTAAATCCGGGAAGGTGATTGACGAAATCAAAATGTCATAATGGAAATGTGAATTTTCCGGCATTTCTTCAGCCACGCCTGTGATAACAAAATCCATAATCCCCCGGGTAGGAGAGATTTCAACCTGGATGACCTTCCCAACCACATCAGTCCGTCCAAAATACTTTTCTGCCAAAGAGCCGGAAATGACCATGGATTGAGGTTTATTCAGTACCTGTTTCGGATCTCCATACAGGAGCGGGTTGGTAAATACCTCAAAAAAGGTAGAATCGACCGCAAAAAATCGGGATTCGTAAAAGGTGCGATTCCCCAGGATAACCGGCGTTCTGCCAACATTGATAAATTTCACCCCATTTTCAATTTCCGGGAACTCAGCCAGCATCCGCGTGAAGGCCATGGCAGAAGAATGGGTCTGGTTAATTCGAGTATCTCCGATAAGGGCTCTGACTGCTATCCGATAAATACGGTCTGCTTTCTCATGGAAGCGGTCATAACTCAATTCAAACCGCACAAACATATAAATAAATAGAAAGCAGGCTAAACCTGTCGCTAAGCCAAAAATGTTCAAAAATGAATAAATCTTGTTCCGGGAGATATTTCTGATGGCAATTTTGAGGTAATTGGTTAACATGAGTTTTTCCCTTCACCTTTTTACATCATCCTCTCGTTTACCAAAACTCTGAAAATCATCATTTCACCCTATACTCATTCATAGCGAATGGCATCAACCGGATTAATGGTGGCAGCCCTGATGGACTGATAACTCACCGTTAACAAAGCAATCAGCAAGGTCAGGAGAGATGCCAGAACAAACGTGTACAGGGAGATATCAATCCGGTAGGCGAATCCCTGCAACCAGCGATTCATAAAGTAATAAGCCAGGGGCCAGGCAATAATATTGGCTATTACAATCCATTTAGTAAATTCTTTCGATAACATTAACAGAATATTCAGCATCGATGCACCCAGCGTTTTGCGTATTCCAATTTCTTTTACCCGTTTTTCAGCAGCGAAGGCCGCCAAACCGAATAAACCGAGACAGGAAATGAAAATACTCAAAAGACTGAAATACCCGAAAAGTTGCAGGATATTTTCTTCGGATTGATAGGTTGCTTTAAATGTATCATCCAAAAAATAATACTCAAATGGATATTCGGAATTGAATCTATTCCAGGTGTTCCGGATATGTGTAATCGTGTTCTGGATATCAACCGGGACAATTTTGATTGAAAAGTAACGCGGATGGTCCGGGCGCAGAAAAAGGGATAATGGTTCAATGGAGTGATGAAGAGAGACAAAGTGAAAATCTTTGACTACACCAATGACATTAAAATAATAACGTTTTGTACCAAATGTCTGAATGACCATCTTGCCCAATGGATTATCCCAGCCAAATTTTCTGACTGCCGTCTGATTGAGTATCATGGCACCATTAATATTCGCCCGGTTGTAATCCGCAAGGTCTAAAGAATGATCGCGGGAAAAATTTCTTCCTTCAACAAGTTCGATCTCATAGGTATCCAGGAAATCATAATCCACTTTATTCTGAATCAGAGCGATACTTTCATTTTCAGCCGCTCCCTCCCAGGTAACATTGTTATACATACCGATCCGGCTGGGAAGTAAAATGGAACCGCAAACTCCAAGAATATTGGGATTTTTGAACAGCTCAAACTTAAACGGTTCTGTGTCCCCTAAAAAGTCACCGCCATATGCGGGCACAACCAGTATCTGTTCTTTCTGAAAACCCAGCTTTTTGGTTTGCAAAAATTGAAGTTGTTTACCGATCATGAGGGTGGATATAATCAAAGCAATGGCAATGCTGAACTGCATTACCACTAAAAATTTCCTTAAATTAACGTCATTTTTAACCGCACCCTGTTTTCCCTTCAAGATCCTGAGCGGAGAAAAAGCAGCCAGGTAAAAAGCCGGATAACTTCCCGATAATAATCCCAGTCCGAACGCGATGAACAACAGCAATCCGTAGAATTGCCAGTCAGAAAAGCCTGGAAAGCCTAACTCCTGACCGGTTATTTCCCTGAACAATGGCAAGACCAGTTCTACGATAAATAAAGCTAATATCAGGGCAAACACAGACATGAAGATACTTTCACCTAAAAATTGTCTGATCAATTGACCACGTTTTGCCCCGACCACTTTACGCAGACCAACTTCGTTTCCCCGTTTTGCGGACCGCGCGGTAGAGAGATTCATGAAGTTAATGGCGGCAATGACCAGGATAAGGACACCTATCGCAAGAAACAGATAAACATACTGGATATCCCCGTAATCGGAGATCTCAGAGTAAAGATGAATCCTGCTAAACTGTTCTAACTCCAAAGAACGCTTGACTTCGGTTGAACTATGAGCGGTCATCACCTGGTTTATTTTTTGTTCAATATCTGCGAGATTTTGAGTATCGGTAATGAGGATATAGGTAATAAGTCGGGTGGTTACCCAATTATTCATAAAATCCTCACCTGCCAAATCGCGTAAGGTATTGAAGGAGATCATAAAATCGGGATCGATATGGGTGTTTTTGGCAAAATCCTCAATTACTGCGGTAACCGTCAGTGTTAATTGGTTATCCATAATCAGAACTTTGCCCACCGGATTCTGATCATTAAAATATTTTTTGGCGATGGATTCGGTGATAACCACGGAAAATTTTTCCGTTAGTGCCGTGGCCATATCCCCTTGAATTATCGGGATCGTAAACAGGTTAAAGATGCCCTGATCAGCGAACTTTACATTATTCTCATAATATTTATTATCCTGGTATTTAAACAGGGATTTGCCGGCATCTTGAAGGCGGGTAAAATCTTTAACTTCCGGAACGTCTGCAATCAGTGCTTCTCCCAGCGGCACCATTGAGTGACTGAGCCTGAAAACATTATTCGGGTGCTGCTGCACGACGTTTACACGATATATTTGCTCAGCTTTTTCATGTTGTGATTCATAGTTTAATTCAAACCGAATATAAAGCATAATCAAAATAAAACAGGTTAAACCAATCGTCAGACTGGTAATATTGATAAAGGAATAGGTTTTTTGACGGTAAATATTTCTCAGTGCTATTTTAATGTAGTTTTTTAACATTTTTCTTCCTCCTCATTGATCAACTCATCTCTTATGATATATCGAGCAGGAGTTGTGATCCCCCTAGTGCATTCTCCTTATTCATAGCGAATGGCATCAACCGGATTAATGGTGGCAGCCCGGATGGACTGGTAACTCACCGTTAACAAAGCAATCAACAAGGTAATCAGTGATGCCAGAACAAAAGTGATCAGATTGATATCAATCCGGTAAGCAAATCCCTGCAACCACTGATTCATGAAATAATAGGCCAGGGGCCAGGCAATCACGTTGGCAATAATGACCCATCGGGTGAACTCCCGGGACAGGAGAAATACAATATTGGGAACTGATGCCCCCAGGGCTTTCCTCACCCCGATCTCTTTGGTCCGGCGTTCCGCCGTGAAGGATGCCAGTCCAAACAATCCCAGACAGGCAATCAGAATAGCCAGTGATGAAAAAATGGTAAATAAAACACTGATACGTTGTTCAGCGTTATATAATTGATCATAATCATCATCGAAGAAAAAATATTCAAAGGGTTTATAAGGAATAAATTTATTCCAGGTTTGCTCAATATATTTCAAAGTCACGGAAACATCCTGGGGCTGAATGCGCACGCTAATATAGGTTCGATAAAGATTTTCAAATCCTATCAGCAAAGGAGCGATGGGCTTGTGCAGTGATTCGTAATGAAAATCTTTCACCACCCCGACAATCGTTAAATAAAATCGGGAATTTCCGGGAAATCCCACCCGTTTTCCCACATAAGGTGGATCATATCCGAGAACCCGTACAGCGGACTCATTTAATACCACTGCCATACTGTCTGAAGCAACCTCCCTGGAAAAATAACGACCTTCCACCAACTCCAGATTCAGTGTCCGGGCAAAATCGTAATCGGCCATATACACATTGATGGGGTGCTGTTCTTCTCTAAGCGCTCCCTCCTGGGTAAATATCGCATTCCGTAATTCTTTGCCGGGCAGACTGCTACTCCCCGCAACCGAAATTATGTGAGGATTTGCTAGAAGATCATTTTTAAAAGCATCTATGACGGTAGCATTGGGGGCGGTTTCAATGAGGCTGCCATCCGGTTTTTGCCCGATTGCCCATCCCCTTTTAATAACGACAATATTCTCTTTGGTAAATCCCAGTCTTTTATTCTGGATAAATTTCATCTGGCCGTAAATGATGAAAGTACTGATAAACAAAATGATGGAGATTGCAAATTGGAATACAACCAGGACATTCCGAAAATTCCGACCGCGATTTTTATCACCAATCATTCCTTTCAGGGCAATAACCGGTCGAAATGAAGACAAGATAAAGGCCGGGTAGGTTCCAGAAAGGATACCCACAAATAGAGAGAAAAATAATAATCCCGGGATCACATACCAGTGTCTCAGGTATCCCATAGTGAGTTCTTTATCGGCAATATTATTAAATGCCGGAAGGACTAGCTCCACCAGTATCAGGGCAATACCCATGGAGATAAGGGTCAGCAGGACTGATTCAAACATGAACTGTACAATCAGTTGATTTTTGGTTGAGCCCATCACTTTCCGCACACCGACCTCTTTACTCCGCCCTGCCGAACGTGCCGTCGCCAGATTCATAAAATTAATGGAAGCGATTATGAGAATAAAAAGAGCGATGAGAGACACGATATAAATATATTTTATATCGCTGTTGGGTTCCAATTCTCCAATGAAATGGGATTTTAAGTGGATATCATGCAAAGGTTGAAGAAAATAGGACAAATGGCTTCCGGAAGCCTCAAACTCCTGCAAAGACATCCCGGAAATTTGCTGGAGATGTCCCGCCACATATTTTTCAATAAATGAGGGAAACTTGGCCTGCAATTGTTGCGGATCGGCCTGGCCATGCAACATAATATAGGTATACATAAAATGGTTCAGCCAGAACTCTTCGTAATCCCACTCCCAGGAAGACAAAGGGGATAGCATACCATAGTGAAAATGTGAATTGGGACGGGGATTGGATATAATGGCACTGACCATATAAGGAGTTCCGTCTTCAAAGGTAACGGTTTCGCCAATTGCTTCGGAAGGATCATCAAAATACTTTTTGGCGACGTCGAGAGTCATCACCACTGTGTGGTCCTTGCTTAAAGCAGTAGCAGGATCTCCATAAACCAGGGGTATCGAAAATACATCGAAAAAGTTTGAATCCACCCACATAAAATGGGTTTCATTAAACACTTTTTCATCATATCGAACCAGCATATTGGGCGTATGATGCAGACGGGTGGCATGTAACACTTCAGGATATTCCTCAACCAAGGTGCGGGCCATCAGACTTGAGGTCTGCACTCCGCTGATATCCTGATCACCCACAATGCCCCTCACCCCAACCCGATAAATATTTTCAGAATTTTGGAAATGACGGTCGTAGCTTAATTCATCCAGGACATACATAACAATCAGTAAGCAACAGAGCAATCCAATGGCTAATCCGGAAATGTTGATCAGGGTATATCCCTTTTGAATCCACAAATTCCGGAATGTGACTTTGAGATAGTTTTTATACATTGTTTTATTCCAATTATCAATGATCATTGATCAATGATCAATTTCAAAAAAATAAGACCATGCAGTTATTTTTTGTTTCGCGTACACCGTAAAATTGAAAATAGGATTTCCCCAATTTCATCCGTTTTTGAATAAATATTCTCATGAATTTTGTCATCAATGATACGAGTGTCTTTAGGCAAGGAAATCCATTATTTAGTTTTCCGGCTTTCTTTACAGGCCCGCGAAATCTTATTTGAAGAATCTGCCCTTGATATCGCTCCATTCGCTTCAGAAATATTCGCATCAATCGACGTGCCTGAAAGCAATAGCTGTTTCCCCATGTGATATTCATTTTTATTTATAAGATATTTGTAAACCTTGACAACCTGTATTGCCAGTTGATACGATTTATCATAAACAACATTTTCCTTTTTCCAAGTAACCTCCATTTTCTCCCAACCCTATTTATTACTGATCATTGTTTATTGATCATTTTATTAAACATGAAACTGTTCCTTGATATTTTCCGTGATGATATGGCCGTCGAACAGATGGACGGTGCGATGCCCGTATTCGGCGTAAGCCGGGGAGTGCGTAACCATGACAATGGTGGTTCCGTTTTCGTTAAGTTCTGTCAACATCCTCATCACCTCATCTCCATGTGCAGAATCCAGATTTCCAGTTGGCTCATCCGCCAGAATGACCTTGGGTTTGGCCACGATTGCCCGGGCCACGGCCACCCGCTGCTGCTGTCCGCCGGATAACTGTACCGGAAAATGATTACGGCGATGCATGATCTGCATGTTTTCCAATACCTCTTCCACCCGTTTCTTGCGCTCGGATCCTGACATGCCCAGGTAAAGCAAGGGCAATTCTACATTTTCGAACACCGTTAATTCATCAATCAGATTAAAACTCTGAAAGACAAATCCAATGTTGTTCTTTCTAATATTGGCGCGTTTGCGTTCGGTATATTTAGATACCTCTTCGCCGGTGAAAAAATATTCCCCCCCGTTCGGATTATCCAGCAGTCCCAGGATATTCAACAGGGTAGATTTTCCGCATCCCGAAGGTCCCATGACGGATACAAATTCCCCCTCCTTCACTTGCAGGCTTACGCCGTTCAGGGCAGTGGTTTCAACTTCCTCAGTGGTATAGATCTTTTTGATATCCACTGTCTTGATGATGAGATTGTTTGCATTCATTGGTTTGGCTCCTTTCTGAAAACCATCAGCTGTCAGCTATCAGCCTTCAGCTTCTGTATCAATGTTGTAAGCATACGTTTTATTTCAATAATCTGTTTATTCATAATTTCATAAATTTCATCATTCATCAAGTCTAAATCTCTAGACAACAAAAGGTGATACTCCAATTCACTTGCAGATCCCATCGCAATTTGAACAAATCGTCTAAAATCTGCATCACTGCCACGCCCACATCCTTCAGCTAAATTTGCAGGAATAGAATTTACAGAACGTCGAATTTGATTCCCGATTACATAGAGATGTTCCTTGGGAAATAGCTGAGTTATTTTGTATAGGTCAATTGTAAGTTTATGACTTTTCTCCCACACTTTTAATTTCCTAAAATCTTGCATCTGATTTTCCTCCTACACCCTTTCCTGCTATTTTCTTAGAACTGACAGCCGATAGCTGATAGCATATAACCCGGGATCTTTGCCTACTTCAACACCAGTTTGTCATTATCCCCAAAAGTTTCATAGCTGGAAGTGATGACCATCTGGCCGGGTCTTAGACCTTCAATCACTTCAAAATGCTGGGGATTTTGCCGACCCAGCCGAATCGGCTGTTTCACCGCATATTCTCCCGATTCATCCAGCAGGTACACCCATTGACCGCCGGTTTTCTGGTAAAAACCACCGCGCGCCAGCAGGATGGCTTCGGAGAGGTCTCCCAGCGCCAATCGGATATGTAAGGTTTGTCCACGACGGATTCCCTGGGGTACTTCATCGGTGAAATACATATCCACCCCGAAGCGTCCATTCAGTACCTCGGGATATATTTTGCGAATTTCCAAATTGTAGGTATTGCCGGCAAATTCAAAATTACCGGTTTTGCCGATTTCGATCCGGGCAATGTAATGTTCATCGATATCCACCCGCACCTTGAAACTGTCCAGTACATCAATCTGCCCCAACCTTTCACCCAGTGCCTTTGATTCCCCGATTTCAGCATTGAGGGAGGTGAGTTGACCGCTGATGGGTGCTTTAATAACCAGGTTTTCCAGTTTGTTCTTCACAATTTCCAGATTTTCCTGCATGCGTCGGATGGAAGCTTCCAGCTGTTTAATTTGTGACACCCGAAAGACGGAGTCCTGTTTATGCGTTTCAATAGTGAGTTCTTTGCTGCGGCTTAAATAATTAAATTCATCCAGGGATTGTTCGTATTCAAAACGGGAGATTAAATTCTTCTGGATTAATTCCTTATTCCGCTCATAAATCCGCTTTTTAGTCCGCAAATCGTAATCAATCTGGGCAAGTTGGGTTTGCAGATTGAGACGGGTTCTTTCCATATCCAGGCGGGTATTCCGAAGATTATTAATCTGTTGAAATAACTCGGCCTCACGATACATGATATCCAGATGAAGATTGGTATTGTCCAGTTTCAAAATTTTGTCGCCGGTTTCAACCAACGTCCCCTCCTCAATATATTTAAATTCCACCCGACCCCCTTCAACCGCATCAAGATAGACCGTTTTAATGGGAACCACATTTCCGGTAACCGGAATAAATTCCTGGAACGGCCCCTGGGATACTGTAGAGATGGTTAACCGCTCCTTTTGTACATTCAATTTGGAGCTGCTATCTCCCAGTAAAAAATTATAAATAACGAAAAGCAGCAGCAGAATTCCCATCCCATAGGTGGCCAATTTCTTTATGGTCCATTTTTTCTTCTCAATTTTTCTATCCATCACTTTCTCCTTGGGCATATCACTTCACTACCAAGATATGTTTCAATTGTTATGCCAATATTGTTTTTATTGAACTTAGCTTTTGTCAGGTTGATTTTTCTGTTCGGACATGATACATGAAGTGTCCGATATCGTACACTAGTGCTCCTGTTTTAAAGTGATATACGAGGCACAAATCCGAAAAGGATGGACGAAAAAAAAAGTTTTTGCATAAAATCGGCAATATGTTCTATATTTTCAGACAATCTTTCGATGGGGAGCGATAAAATTGCAGGAAAAAATAAAACTGGGTCAAAAAAACCAGGGTAAATACCGGTAGAAAAATTAATTGAAGCAGCATAGCGTAGGGTGCCATCCACCCAATTCCTCCGGTGAAAGATTGCATTG
>Ga0209536_100015181_pt1 | contig 11005 bp, 4 predicted proteins | sample DeeMarSeWOR28_12_FD_187461 | JGI IMG/M metagenome (GOLD analysis project Ga0209536, IMG submission 187461) | Marine sediment microbial communities from White Oak River estuary, North Carolina - WOR-2-8_12 (SPAdes) (version 2) | ecosystem: Environmental > Aquatic > Marine > Intertidal zone >... | reverse complement strand
GGATCATCCGTCATTTTTTCACCCCGGACAAATGCCTAAAAAGATTAGAGAATTTTGTACAAAAAGTGGTCAGAAAATTCCCTCAAATGACGGTGAAGTCACACGCTGTATTTTTGAAAGTCTTGCCCTGAAGTATCGATGGGTGTTGGACATCGTGGAGAAAATTAAAGGGGCGAAATCAGATATATTATATATTGTTGGTGGGGGATCAAAAAACGCATTGCTGTGTCAGATGACAGCAAATGCAACCGGTAAAACCGTCATAGCCGGGCCTGATGAAGCAACAACAACCGGAAATTTAATCATACAAGCCATCGCAGATGGGACTATAAGCTCAATCGAGGAAGGCAAATCTATCATAACAAGATCATTTGACCTCGTTACATATGAGCCCGTAGAATTAGAACTATGGGAAGAAAGATTTCAAAATTTTATTAAACTGAAGGCATCGATTGAGACCTGGCTCTAAAGGATATTTTAGGAAACATTGAATTCAGATTTTCAATACCTTTAATTATATATTACATCAAGATATAGATTCAGAAAGAGTGTAATCAGGAGGAATCACATGTCAAAGGATAATGACTATAAGCACGTCAATTATTTATGGGATGACAAGGAATCAGATGTCAAAGATCCTGTCGAGCGTCTGATCTATCGTTCGAATATTCTGGGAGATGATCAAAGAGTTACCAACACCGGCGGGGGCAATACATCATCAAAGATAAAAATGAAAGATCCTGTAACGGGTGAAGAAGTAGATGTTTTATGGGTAAAAGGATCCGGTGGTGATCTAAGAACATCAAAAAAAGAAAATTTCGCTTCACTTTATATGAGAAAATTTGAAGATCTGGAATCAATCTATAATCAGGTAGATGAGAAAGGGGTTAAAACAGAAATTGAGGATAAGATGGTTTCAATGTTTCCCCATACTGTGTTTAATCTCAATCCACGGGCCAGTTCAATAGATACACCATTACATGCCTTCGTTCCCTATCGGCATGTCGATCATATGCATCCTAATTCTATCATATCGATCGCTGCCTCGAAAAATGGAAAAAAACTGACTTCAGAAATATTTGGTGAAGATATAGGCTGGATGGACTGGCAACGTCCCGGATTTGATCTTGGACTAAAATTACGTGAGGTCTGTAAAAATAATCCAGGTCTCAAAGGTTTGGTTATGGGACAGCATGGGTCCATCAACTGGGCTGATGATGATAAGGAATGTTATGAACTTTCACTTGATTTTACAGAAAAAGCGGCAAGATATATTGAGGAACGTGATAAAGGTGAATTAAATTTCGGTGGCAAGAAATATGAAGTGTTACCAGCTGAAAAGCAAATTGAAATATTATCCAATCTCCTGCCAGTTTTGCGGGGTATGGTTTCTAAAGATAAAAAGTATATTGCCACAGTTCAATCTGATGAGACTATTCTAAATTTTGTCAATAGTCATGATGCACCGCGTCTGGCAGAATTGGGTACATCCTGTCCCGATCATTTTTTACGTACAAAAATCAAACCTCTCTATTTAAGTTGGGATCCAATTAATGAGGATTACAATTCTTTGATTGAAAAGTTGACAGTGGGACTTGAACAGTATCGAAAAGACTATGCTGCTTATTATGAAGCCTGTAAGCACCCTGATTCACCGGCAATGCGCGATCCAAATCCAACCGTTATTCTGGTACCGGGAATCGGGATGATTGCCTGGGGCAAAAATAAAAGTGAATCCCGGGTAACAGCCGAGTTTTATAATGCAGCTGTTGAAGTGATGCGGGGAGCAGAGATCATTGATGAGTATATCGCTCTACCAAACCAGGAGGCGTTTGATATCGAATATTGGGCACTTGAAGAGGCGAAATTAAGACGAATGCCGCCTGAAAAAGAATTTGCCCGGGAAGTGGTTGTCATCATCGGAGCAGGGAATGGCATAGGCAAAGCAACGGCATTTCGGGTGGCAAAAGAAGGGGCGCATGTCGTCTGTGCTGATTTGGATGAAGAGGCTGCTGAACAAACCGCGAATGAACTGATGGATATCTATAGTAAGGGTATCGGTGTGGCAGGTACAGGTGTTTCTGATTGTGGCCCGGCAATCGCCTTTGGTGTTGATATGATAAAACGTCAAAGTGTTCAGGACCTGTTCAGGAGTATCGTTTTGGCTTATGGTGGAATTGATCATGTCATCATCACGGCTGGTATATTTGTTCCTCCTACAAAAGAAGGTTCAATTTCTGATGATATGTGGCAAATGACTTTCAATGTAAATGTGACTGGCTGTTATATTGTTGCTGATGAGGCACGGAAGATCTGGGATAAACAGAATCTTAAGGGAAATATGGTAGTCACAACAAGCGCCAATGCTATTGTGCCAAAGGTAGGCTCATTTGCCTATGATACCAGTAAAGCGGCCACGAATCACCTCGTCCGTGAACTTGCTATAGAATTTTCACCGAATATAAGAGTAAATGGTTTAGCCCCGGCAACGGTTGTTGAAGGGAGTACCATGTTCTCCAGAGAGAGAGTTATCGGTTCGCTGGCAAAATATAAAATTGCCTTCTCAGAAGATGAAGAAACCGAATCACTACGAGATAAATTGGCGGAGTTTTATGCTCAACGGACGTTGACAAAATCCCCTGTTACGATGGAGGATCAGGCGGAAGCTGCATATTTACTGATTAGTTCGAAATTAAGTAAAACGACCGGTCAGATCATAGGAGTGGATGGTGGTTTACATGAGGCATTTCTAAGATAGAAAAAAGCCCCATCTTCGATGGGGCTTTTTTATTAATCCTCGTTCCACCGCTCCGGCGGTGGAACAGTCATTTCCATTATGCTAACGTATTCACATTATTCAAGTCTTCAAAGGCCTGCTTAGCCCGGGCAATCATCGATTCTTCTGCTTTACGCAGCCAAACGCGGGGATCATATTTCTTTTTGTTGGGTTTATCTTCTCCCTCAGGATTACCAATCTGGCCTTGTAAATATCCCTCGAATTCCTGATAATATGTGCGGACACCATCCCAGAAGGCCCATTGTGTATCCGTATCGATGTTCATTTTAATCACTCCATAGCTGATTGCCTCACGAATTTCCTCCAGACTTGAACCGGAACCACCATGGAAGACGAAATCAACGGGCTTATCACCTGTGTTATATTTTTCTTTAATAAACTTTTGGGAATTATCGAGAATAATCGGGGTCAGTTTTACATTCCCCGGTTTGTAAACACCGTGCACATTACCAAATGCAGCCGCAATCGTAAAACGAGGACTGATTTTTCTCAACTCTTCATAGGCATAAGCCACTTCTTCCGGTTGGGTATACAATTTTGAACTATCAATACCGGAATGATCCACTCCGTCTTCTTCCCCTCCTGTGACACCCAGTTCGATCTCCAGTGTCATATTCATCTTGCTCATTCGTTCAAGATATGTTTTGCAGGTAGCGATATTTTCTTCTATTGGTTCTTCAGATAAATCAAGCATATGAGAGCTATAGAGTGACTTGCCATGTTCTTTGTAAAATTTTTCGCCTGCATCGAGCAAACCATCAATCCACGGTAATAATTTTCTGGCTGCGTGGTCTGTGTGGAGAATGACACGTGCGCCATATTTTTCTGCCAGCATATGAATATGATGTGCACCGGATACAGCACCGGCGATAGCGGCCTCTTGATTGTTGTTGCTCAAACCCTTACCGGCATTAAACACCGCACCACCATTGGAAAACTGGATAATAACGGGTGAATTGACTGTTGCCGCTGCTTCCAGAACTGCATTGACAGAATTGGAACCAACGACATTGATTGCCGGCAAAGCATAGCCATTGGCCTTGGCATCTTTAAATACTTCCTGAACCTGATCTCCGGTGAGAACACCCGGCTTCATATTAAGTCCCATTTTTTCATCCTATCCGTTTATATGGTTAAAGATTTCAGGGATTTACTTCAATTATAGATGTAGTTTATCCCGCCGGTGCGGTATGGGCTACATCTATTTTCTCTCATAATCTATAAAATCCCACTCATTATTTATAAAATCGAATATATAATATAAAAAGAATATTCAACTTTTTCATATAAACAAGTCATTTTCATAAAAAAATATCACCTTATTTTTAAACATTATTTTTTCTCGGCAAGGCGCAAAGACGTAAAAAAGAAAAATTATTTATAAAGGACTTTTTTAGAAAAGAAATTTTAAGGAAAATACGTGCTTTATTGCGGGAGGGATTACAAAAAAAAGATACTCCAGGTAATCCGGAAGTATCTTTTTTGAATATTCATGTATGCAGATAATACTATTTTGATAGAACAAGTTTTCGGGATAGTTGTTGAGAGTCACTGCTTAACTGATAGATATATGTACCGGATGCAACTGTTTTACCCTGATCATCCTTTCCATTCCACATGATCTGATGTATTCCACTTGAAAAATTTCCCTGAACTAAATTTCGTATAACCTGACCCCTCATATTAAAGATTGTCAGGCTGATTTGTTTCTGTCGCGGTAAAGAAAATTTTATGAGAGTGATATTGTTAAATGGATTTGGATGATTTCCCAATAATTGTATACTCTCAGGAACTCTTGCTTTGTCTGGCATATCTATTGCCGAGACGGTCAAGCTAACAGATACGCTATCCCAATTTCTGGAAGGCTCTTTGCTCCCGGCATTAACGAGATAGGTTCCTGCTGATGGCGCGGATAAAATAAATGGATTACTGGTGGTTGATTGGATTACATCAACGACATTTCCGTCACTATCCACAAGTTCACCGCCAACTTTGTCTCCCTGCGATAAACTCGGCAGAGATACTTCAACCTGAAGATCTCCCTGTGGTACGGCGTTTACCAAACCCGCATTAAATGAATGGCAACTGCTGCCTGAGCCTGAGCAGCCTGGCGTATCCCCATTGAAAGATGGTTCTGAATAAAGAAAAGTGAAAATGATAAGAATAAAAAGAATGGTTGAAAATCCAATGATTTTCTTCATGATGTGCCCCCTGATTTGGTGGTCGGTTAATGATTATTGACAACCTCTTTTGTTCCCCCACCTGTCTTACACATCTTTTATAAAAGATGAGCCGTGTAAGATGATTAGCAAATATAAGTAAAAATAATTAAAAAAGTGTGATATTTGGTCACATTATTTTACCCTGATCACTACAAACGTTATATCATCCTCCTGTGTGGTGCCGTTCATCCAGCGGTCGCCGGATTTGACCATTTTTTCGATGATTTTTTCAGGTGGATTGTCGATGATAGATTTGAACTTCTTTTTGACGCGTGGATAATCATACATTTCACTTTTGGAATTAAGTTGTTCAGGTAAACCATCGGTAAGTAATAATAGAGTATCACCGGATTTTAATGTTCTGTCGGTCGTTTCATACATGGCTTTTTTCATGGCACCTAAGGGCATTCCCTCGATTGTTATTTCTTCCAGGGTATCGGTGTCTTTGTGGTAATAATAAATGGGTGGCATCCCTGCACTGGTAATCTTAAGTTTTTTGTCGTGTATTTTTAAATAAGTGAACGACATCAAAATCCGTCCGAGTTTTATATCTTTGATCACGCTCGTGCAGTGACTCATAAATTCCTTCAGACCAAATTTTGTCGAATCTGAGGTGAAAAATCCTTTCATCAGAGTAACCATAGTCCCAGCCTGTAATCCATGACCGGTGGCATCTCCGAAGGCTACATTGAGAACGCCGTCATCCTGGACAATAAAGTCGTAATAATCTCCACCGACCTCTGTGGCAGTTCTCATAAATGCGGCTATTTCCAGGTCTGGCAATTCTGGCAGTTTTTTAGGCAGCATGGATAACTGAAGTTGTCTTGCTTCTTCCAACTCTTTTGTTTGTCGTTCGTTCTCAATTTCTAAGGCTCTTTTTTCTGCTTCTGTTGCTTTGATCCGCAAGGCTGATTCTCTGATCTGTGCTTTTTGCTCTCGCCGCTTGATTTCAACCCGTCTGACAAGATATAAACCACCAAAAAAGATAAGAAAGTAAATCCCGTAGGCAATATTGGTTTTCCACCAGGGAGGTGAGACATGAATGTGCAGGGTAGCCCCTTCCTCATTCCAAACGCCGTCGTTGTTTGAACCGATTACGCGTAAGGAATAATCACCGGCAGAAAGGTTTGTAAAGGTAACAGAATGATTATTGCCTAATTGGATCCAATTTTCATTAAATCCTTCCAGCAGATATCGATATTGATTTTCTAGGTTATTATAATAGCTGAGAGCAGCAAAATTGAAGGTGACAATATTATCTTTATATGTAAGTGAGATTCTGTCACGCACAGAAATCCCTTTTTCAATAATTGGTTTTCCTTCAGCGTCATCCGTATTGTATCTTACATATCCCGTAAATTCAATCGGAGGTATATATGTGTTATCTTTAAGACTATCAGGATTAAAAACTGAAAATCCATTCAAGCCCCCAAAAAGCAAGTTTCCGGATAATCTGTCTTTCGCGAAGGCGTTTTGATTAAACTCATTTCCTTGTAAACCATCCTTCGCGTAATAGTTTTTAAATAATTCTGTTTCTGGATTGAATTGTGATAAGCCGTTATTCGTGCTTAGCCAGAGATTACCTTTATGGTCTTCGACAATTCCATAGACAAAACTATTCGCCAGACCGTCTTTCTCTGTGTAGTTTTTAAATGATTTTGATTCCTCTGAATACCTGCTAAGACCTTTTGTACTGCCAACCCACATTGTGCCTTGGCTATCTTTAAAAACCCTGATGATGTTGTTATCAATGAGACTGGTCGAATCATCAGGACTGTTTACGAGATATTCAATTGTCTGTTCTTTTGGATTGAGTATATTCAATCCCCCGCCAAAAGTACCAATCCAAAGATTCTCAGAATTATCAAAGGTTATAGACCATGTTGCATTGGAACTGATGGAAGATGTATTTCCCTCACGATGCTGATAATTTGAAATTATTCCTGTTTTTCGATCGATTTTATTGACACCGCCGCCATATGTTCCAATCCAAATATTGCTCTCGTTATCCTCGGCAATAGCATAAATTCGGTTATCAGTTAATGAGCCTCGATCTGAAGGATCATGGGTGTAGTGGGTAAATGTATTGGTCTGAGGATTATATGCATCAAGACCACTACCGTAATGACCGATCCAAATGATACCTTTCCGGTCTTCGTGCAGCGACTCAATTCCGTTACTCAACAGACTATTCGAATTTGAGGGATCATGTGAGAGTTGTGAAAACTTACTTTTTTTATAATCCAGTTTATTCAGTCCAGCATTTCTTGTTCCAATCCAATAAACACCTTGCTGATCAACAAGCATCGATTGAACCTGGTTATCACTTAAACTGTTTCTATTTTTTGGATCATGCTTAAAGTGTTCAAATGCTTGGATTGAAGGATTAAAATAGTTGATGCCACCCAGCTGTGTACCGATCCAGATTAAACCGCTTCGATCCTCATAAATCGAATAGATATAATTATCACTGATAGTCGTAAGGTCATCCGGGTTATTTTTATAATTCAGAAATATGTTTGACTGTGGATCAAAACGGCAAAGGCCGCTTTTTACGGTACCTACCCACAAATTCCCATGTGAGTCCTCATAAATTGGCCAAACCCAGTTATGTGGCAAGCTGTTAATATTATTGGGATTATGTTTATAGTGATAAAATTTTCCTGACTGCTCGTCAAATCGATCGAGGCCGTTGAAAGTGCCAATCCATAAATTTTCCGATCGGTCTCTGTATATGGAATAGACTTTATCATCACTTAGGCTGAATGGATTATCCGGATCATGTTTGTATGTCGTTGTCTGACCGGTACTGGTATCGGTGCGTTTTAAGCCGGTTCCACTTCCCAGACCACCGGTCCAACGTATCCCCGAGGATTCCTGCAATAAAGCACCGACCGTACTAATTCTGGCATTATGTAAATCAATACTATCTTTTGCGACAGTCTGAAAGGACTCCGATCTGGGCAGGTAATGGTGATATTGGCCACCCTGCGTCTCGATAAACAAGTGGCCGCTTTGATCCTCATAGATTGAAAATATAAAATTGTTGGTGAGGGTCGTTGAATCAGAAGGATCATTTTTAAATATTTTAAAACTGTAGCCATCGTATCTATTTAATCCATCATGCGTACCAAACCACATGAAGCCCTGACGATCCTGTAATATACAGGTCACCGAACTATTGGATAAACCATGTTCAACATTGAGATGATTAAATCTGATATGGGATTGGGAATAAAGATGAGACGTAAGAAAACTAATTAATATAAACCCTGCCATGAATGCTGAATTCATGGTCAGGGTATTATTCTTTCTTGACAGGATCATCCCGACAAAATCGGGATCCAAAAAACGGACAGGAATCACAGGATATAATCCTTTAATAAGACTAAAATTATTACATGATTGTTCTATTTATTTACCAAACCAAGTAAGTTTATAACTACTTTTTTAATCCAGTTAATCCTGTGATCCTATCTAAATTATTTACTTTAACAACAACAGTCTTTTTGTCGCGTTAAAAGAACCGCTACTGAATCGGTAAAAGTAAACACCGCTGGCAAATCCATTGGCGTTCCAATTGACACTGTGATAGCCTGCCTCCATTTTACCATCGACAAGCGTTGCCACCAGATTACCTCGTATATCATAGATTTTAAGGGAGATGAACTTATCCTCCGGCAGTTGAAATTCAATCCGTGTTGTTGGATTAAAGGGATTAGGATAATTTTGACCTAATTTATATTCTTTCGGTAAGGCCGTCAGATCAGACTCATTAGCAAAGATATTCTTCTTTAAATTGGCGCCAACAACATTCATCGAAAATTTCCAGGCATTTGTCAGATGATTAAATATAAAAACATAGTTATCCTGTTTTGAATCATCCAACGCCTTCCCAATCTCAGTATTGGCATTTTTTATCAGTTCTTCGCAGTTAGATACCTGGCAAGCGCCGTCTTCCAAGGCCTCGTCTCTGACGATGATCACTAACCTGTAGGAACCTTCGATAAGATATTCGATAGCATTATCAATATTGCTACCGAAATCGGGATCGCTGATATAAGAATAAATATCATTGACAGCTTGAGTTACATTGTCATAAAAATCCAAACCTTTTCGGGTTTTTAAATGATCACCGTCATCGGTTTCAAAATAGGTTAAAGCGGTCTCCAACAGGGAAATAGCGCTATTCAAATCTCTTTGAGTGTTCTTATCCAGTTGACAATCCTTATTGGATTTGCAGTATTCATCCATAATAGTATATAATTCGTTTAGTGCCTGTTGGATCAGATATCTACCGTCAACCTCTTTCGGTTTAGCCTCCGGCGATATAAAAAATGAATGTTCGGTGGTGATCAGGTATTGACTATTATTATACTGGCCGCCACCACTGCCGTCCGAGGCAATTATTCGAACATCATAATTGCCGGTTAACGGTGTTTGCAGCCCGAGGGTGTAAACACCATTTGTCGTGTAGGTCATCAGTCCCTCACTAACCTGACCGTCCGGAGCAAATACCTGTATGATAATTTGCGCATCGTCCACCGGTTCACCGACCGTTTGTGTGTGATCATCCAATCCCTTTGTCTCACCACCCTGAAACAAGGTGGCTGTAAAATTAACGTTAACCGGAATCGGATTATTATCCTGATCATACTGCAGGATATAACGCTCCAGATCTGTCTGAAAATCAAGGACCAGATCCTGTTCATTGGCGAAATAGACTCTCACCGGTTCGGTTGAATCCGGAGCAGTCTCTTCAACGATGGCATATCTCCATGCACCCTGACCGGGATTTTTCACCCTATAGAATTTATGTGGAAAGTTTTGACCAACACGATAGCCGTCAATAAAGTCAACGTCATAGGGGGAATTGTTGTAATTATCCTCTGTTATTGCACCCGGGGGAAGGGTGCCATCCGCTGCAGGATCGGGAACACCCGGAGGGAGGAGAACAAGTTTATATTCACTTCCTTGCCAGGAGAGTCCCATTTCCAGTGTTCCACCTTGCCAGGAGAGACCACCTTGCCAGGAGAGACCACCCTGCCAGGAAAGTCCTCCTTGCCAGGAAAGACCACCCTGCCAGGAGAGACCGCCTTGCCAGGAAAGACCACCTTGCCAGGAAAGACCTCCCTGCCAGGAGAGACCACCCTGCCAGGAGAGACCTTCACCAATCAGGTCACTGTCGATTTCTTCCGACAGGTAAGAGATCTGCAGCCCCAGTAAGCGTAACCAGATAATATTGGTAGCTGTTGGAATCTCTGTCGAACTGGCTATTTCGTAATACTCCCCGCTGGTTTCATTCGCCAGCCAGCTCATAAGATCTTGTCCGGCATTGAGCTCATCAAAACCAAAGGTGAATATTCTAATTTCCGGATCGATGTTTAGATCCTCCGTTATTAAGGTAAATGGAGATATCTCGCCCGCACTGAATAAAATGATTGCCTTTTGGTTTGTAGAAGCAATAGGAAATAGCTGTTCAGCAGCTACGATTCTTTCGGCAAGATTACCTGTCGTATTAGGCTCTAAAAGAGTAAGAGCGTTTAATTTTGAATTGAAATTATTGTCGACCGCCTCAGTCTCTGATCCGTTTACCCAACCAATATTATCGGCCAGCCTTAATTTATAGACCAGCTCGGCAGCTGCATTTTTTGAAGGCTCAAATCCGTTTAAGACATCCGCAGAGGTAAAATTTTCTGTTCCGTCGAAGACCATTACAATGTCATAATACACATCGCCAAGATTATCATAGATGAAATTAATACCGCCGATGTCATATTTTGTAACATCACGTTGATTGACAAAACTGGTAGGATGCAGGTCTTTTTTATAGGTCTCACCCTTGTCAATTCGACCGTACATCGTTGCCAACTGATTATTAAATTTCATATCAGGCGTATAATTGAAATCACCCGGATTATATAGATCGCCTAGGCCTGAATAATGACCAATCTCATGAGTGGCCACATTTTGAACATCGAGACTA
>Ga0209536_100015180_pt1 | contig 11005 bp, 5 predicted proteins | sample DeeMarSeWOR28_12_FD_187461 | JGI IMG/M metagenome (GOLD analysis project Ga0209536, IMG submission 187461) | Marine sediment microbial communities from White Oak River estuary, North Carolina - WOR-2-8_12 (SPAdes) (version 2) | ecosystem: Environmental > Aquatic > Marine > Intertidal zone >... | reverse complement strand
CAGGACATAAATCCTGAGGTGCTGTTAAAGGGCATTCAGGATGCCATGGCAGGGAATGAACCGCTCATGAGCAGGGAGGATATGAGGACAACGTTAACGGACCTGCAGAAGAGTGTTGCTGAAGCCCAGAAACAGAAGATGCTCGAAAGGGCAGAAAAAAACCTTGCAGAAGGAAAGGCGTTCCTCCAGGAAAATGCCAAAAAGGAAGGCATAATAACTCTGCCAAGCGGTCTTCAATATAAAATTATCCGGAAAGGTACCGGTAAGACCCCCGGAGAGAATGATACAGTAACCGTTCATTATACAGGCACTTTTATAAATGGGGCCGAATTTGACAGTTCATACAAGCGTGAAAAGCCGGCAACATTCCCGGTGAAGGGAGTAATAGATGGCTGGACCGAGGCGCTGCTTATGATGAAGGAAGGCGCAAAATGGCAGCTCTTTATTCCTCCTGATCTTGCTTACCATGATAAAAGGTCAGGCAGTATTGAGCCCAACAGCACACTGATTTTTGACGTGGAGCTTCTATCGGTTCAGAGCAGCAACGCGGAAGAAACAAAGTGATTACAAAACTGCCAGGAATGGCTGAATAACCATTGGTGTCATTGTCCGGTTTAACCGGACAATCCAGAGGAAATCAAAGGACTGGATTCTCCGATCAGGCCTTCCCGTCGTCAGACAGGTCGGAGAATGACAACATTTCGTAGTTTATTCTTCAGCCCTTCACATCCCTGAAACTCTCCTATGACGTTATGACAATGAGAGTGTCAGATTGGCATAAATGGTGCCTTCTCTTACACTCCATCCTGTTGAATTTCAACAATAAAATAATGGCATACAACTTGCAAGTTAAGTGAAGAAACATTATTGAAAATCTTCTCAATTTAAGAAATTTTAAACAAACAAGAAGTGAATATATAATTGACAGTTTCAATATAACAAACTATATTTTTGTTAAGGGACTGCTCCAGCCTCCTCATAGAGAAACAGACAGGAAATGAAAACAACGGATGTAAGCCAGGCTAATGCAGACAATGCACCTTCCGGTGAATGCATAAAAGCATGCCGCAGCACAAGACAGACCTTCCCCTTTTGCTTAAGCAGTCATCATGATGAACTCAAGAGAAAAAAAATTTCAAAGACCATGGCCTCTGAACGGTTGGGGATGCTGCAGGAACTGATAAATACACTTCCTGCACCGATCTTTTACAAGGACGGCGAGGGGAAGTATACCGGCTGCAACAGGGCATTTGAAAACTTCATGGGAATGAAGAGAGAGGAAATAATCGGCAGGACAATCTTTGATATGGCCCCTGCGAGCATTGCAAAAAAGTCTCACCAAAAAGAGAGGGAGCTCTATAAACAGGGGGGAGTACAGACCTATGAGTGGAAGATGCAAGGAAGAGACAGTACGGTACGGGATGTCATATTGCACAAGGCTGCCATCGTCAACAACGGGGGAACCATATGCGGCCTGATCGGGATAATTACTGATGTCACGGCGCAAAGACGGGCAATAGATGAATTGAAGAATTCTTTGAAGAGCCTGTCAGATGACTTAAAGGAAGCCAAATCAGATCGCTCTGCAATGCAGCGGGCCTTGAAGACAGAAAGGGGACTGCGTCAGAAGGTACAGAAGGAATTTCAGGAAGCAGATAACAAAATGCAGGTGCGTATACAAAAACTGACAGAGAGAAAAAAGACCCTGGACGCTGCGCTGAAGGAAATAATGTCCTATAGGCAGGAAGAAAAAGAATCGATGGAGAATAATGTCCTTGCCAATGTCCGTCATCTGGTCATGCCCTATGTTCAGAAACTGAAGAACAGCCATTCAGGGAAGCCCAAAGATGAGTTTATACATATTATGGAGAAGAGGTTGAATGAGATCGTTTCTCCTTTTGCCAATAGGCTGTCTTCACAATATTATGGTCTGACACCCAGAGAAATAGAGGTGGCCGACCTGATTAAACAGGGAATGCAGGACAAGGATATTATTGAAATCTTACGTATATCGCCGGATACGGTTAAAACCCATCGAAAGCACATAAGGCAAAAACTCGGCATCTATGGCAACAACATAAACCTTCGAACAAAACTCCTCTCATTCACCTAAGAAGAATCTTTTAAAAAAGCAATCTGAGGGTAGATTTATTTATCTAAGAGTAGTTCTTAAATAGTCGGGATTCCTTACATTGTTATTGAATACTTTACAGTTAGAGCAATAAATAATTTATAGAAAACATATGAAATTATTGTGTTACATTTTGGCATAAATATTGCTACTTTTTTGTCGGGTTCAAGTGTTACAGCTTATTCCAATGAATGGTTATCAAGAGGTTTCCATGCATCGGGAGTGATTTATTATCACCCTTTCATACCCATATTTTTATATATAGACACAGCCAATTATGTGTGATAGATAATTAATAAAGACCCAAGTACATGCGCACTCAAAGAGGAGAACAGTACGTTTATTTCAATGCTGAGTGTCATACATGGAACGAGACACCAGGAGTCGGGTGTTTCAGTCTGAAAGGAGGTGTTGGAAGAAGTATTGAAAGTATTTTGGGGGTTAGCTGTAAGAGCTGTAAGAAATGAAATGAAAGGAGAAAAAGAAGCACATGAAATCAAGAATTACAATCATAATGATATGTATCTTCTCTCTTCTGCTGACCGTCGGCATTGCCAATGCTCAGCAGCCGCTGCCGCTGCCCGCTGCGACGATACCGCAGTTCGTCGAACCGCTGCCGCTCCTGGAGTTCGAGTTTATTAACGCCACAAACCTCACATTGCCAGGAGTACTTGCTCCACTTGGGCCGGGGCAGAACACTGCGCCTTTTAGTATTGACGCTGAGGAATTCAGGGCACAGATTCTTCCTTCGCTTGCAAAGTGGCCTGCAGCGCCTGCGACCTGTGGGGGGGATACCGCAAGCTCGACCTGGGGTTACATCGGTAGTGCAATAGGAACCTGCAGTGTGACAACAACAGCTGCATGTTATGGGGATGCAGACTGCCCGCAAGGAAGCTGTAGTACTACAACGACAACCGCATGCAATGTGGATACGGACTGCCCTGTAACAGAGACATGTGTCGGTGGTGAGACCTGTAATCCTGGTTCAATTAGTCAAAAGCCGAAGGCAATTGATGCAGCGGGTATCCATGCGACGTATCTTGGGCCTGTGGTTATCGCGGAGACAGGAGTTGCGGCCAATCCGGTGTACGGCAATAACCTGCCTCAAACAGGATCAGTTGTTCAGGCGAACCTGCCTATCGACAAGACTCTCGACTGGGCAGACCCGGAACAAACTACCGGACCTGTTGGATGCCTTCCAGTTCTGAATCCACTAAACGGCCTCCATGAATACACCAATCCGGCTTGCGGCCTTCTGGGTATGCCATGGGTAGGAGAGATTCCCATTGCCACACACCTTCATGGAGGCGAAGTGGCACCGGCCTATGACGGCGGTCCGGATGCATGGTTTACGCAGGGCAATGCCACAGTCGGCGCCGGTTGGCCTGGTTTTCAGTATAACTATCCCAACAATCAGCAGGAGGGCACAATCTGGTTCCATGACCATGCACTGGGTATAACGAGGCTGAATGTGTACGCCGGTCTCGCCGGTCTCCAGCCCATCATCGACCCGCCCAACTCACCGGATGCCCTGGGTACCATTCTGCCGAATATAGGTGATGGCTATGACATCCCGCTCATCATCCAGGACAGGACCTTTGGTCCAGACTGTGAGATAATGTACAACCTGGCGTCAAACCCCCAGCCGAACCCGACGGTGCACCCCTTCTGGATTCCTGAGTTCATCGGCGACACCATCGTGGTAAACGGCAAGACCTGGCCTTTCCTGAATGTAGAGCCGCGGCAGTACCGTTTCCGCCTGGTGAACGGCTCCAATTCACGCTTCTATGACCTTCAAATAGCTGAAGCCAGAATAGGCACAAGTAAAAAAATGAAGCTTAAGGACAACTCACAGTCGTTACCCCTGCTCGTTATCGCTACAGACGACGGCTATCTCATGAACGTGGTATCGAGAAACAACATAGTTATTGGAACGGGCGAGCGCTACGAGATCATTGTAGATTTCTCAGCTGCGCTCCCTGGCGATGTTTTCCTGATGACGAACTCGGCACGGACTCCCTTTCCGGGTGGCGGGGCAGTCGTAAAAGACCTTACCGACAGGGTCATGTTGTTCAAGGTCGTAGCGAATGCTAATCCGGGGATACCGAGTACTACTGTCGCTGCCGGAGACCTTCTCAGGGACCCTGTTGCGAATCCGATTGTTGACATTAAAACACAAGCTCTTGCTAACGCAATGCTACCTGCTCCGAACCCACCGACAGGTACTATTGTCCGTCAGCTGACGCTGAACGAGGTCATCGGCCCCGGCGGTCCCCTTGAACTGGTGGTGAACAACTCGAAGTTAAATCTTGCAAGGATTACGCCCGGCTGTCAAACTACGGTATGCCGCGAGACAGAGATACCCCAGGTTGGCGACACCGAGATATGGGAGATCATCAACATCACGGCCGACGCGCACCCGATGCACACGCACCTCACGAGCTTCCAGGTGATTGACCGCACACCTTTCCAGGCAGGACAGTGGATTGCAAATTACGATGCGCTGCTTCTGGCCGCTTATCCACCCCCTCTTGATCCAGGAGGTATGGGCCCACCGCTTGACTACAGCACAAGAAACGCTGACGGCGCCATCGGCGGCAACCCGGCAGTCAATCCGTTCCTCCAGTTGAATGGGAGGAGATTGGCCGCGCCTTCAGAGCAGGGCTGGAAGGACACGGTGATCACCTATCCCGGTGAGGTGACCAGGATAGCAGTCAGGTGGGCACCCACGGATCTGGCAGTTGGCGCTGCGACTCCGGGTATCAATCAATATGTAGGCTTCGACCCCACGATCCTGGTCGAAGACCCCAACAACCCCGGCGATTTGAACGTCGGCTATGTGTGGCACTGCCATATCATCGACCATGAAGACAACGAGATGATGCGGAACTACACGGTGGGTACGGCAAGACAGCCTGTTTTCTAGTTGTATGCGGAATCAGGTTCGTATCTCGTAAAACAGAGAGGGGCCTTCGGGCCCCTTCTTCTTGACGAAGCCGTTGTTTTCAGTTACTCTTTAATAAATAACATTAAAAAGTTAGGATCATCTCCTGAAAAGTTGCTATAATCTTGAGGATTCTTCGCCACGGGCGAATCCGCCGGGGCGGAAAGGGGTCAGGGATTCGAGGATTCGAGTGAAATGATGAAAAACTGCAAAGAGTTAATAGTCTGGCAAAAATCATCAAAATAAGGATTCAAGGATCCAAAGGATCGAGGTATACAATAGAACGAACAGTTTTATCACTCGAACCCTGGAACCCTCGATTCCCTGCCTGCCGGCAGGCAGGCTTGAACCCTTTTTGCAACTAAAGGGGAGAAGAACCAAAATCAATAGTTGATATGAAAAAAGTTATTTTTGCGATCATAGTTATAGTCATCGCTGCCCTCTCTTTTCTGGCCGGTGAATGGTACGGCAGGGATGGGAGTGACGGCCCGGGCCTGCAGGCCGAGCGTGAGGTCCTCTACTACGTTGACCCCATGAATCCCGGATTCAGATCGGACGAACCGGGGATTGCTCCCTGCGGGATGCCCCTTGAGCCTGTGTACGCTGACGAAGGTGATGGGAAAGAGGTCAGTGCGGTGTCCATGTCTCCCGGGGCAGTGAAGATAAGCATGAAACGACAACAGCTCATCGGGGTGAATGTCAGTCCCGTTGAGGTAAAACCGATGACCTATACCCTTCGCCTTTACGGGAGGATTGTCCCTGACGAAACAAGGATATACCGGATCAATGCCTCGACGGACAGCTGGGTCCGTGAACTCTCCGATATAACCACGGGCAGTATCGTGGGAAAGGACCAGCTCCTGGCCGAGGTGCTTGCCCCAGCATTTTATAATGCCCAGGTAACCTATCTCGTTGCCATGGATAATCTGGACCGCATCAAGTCGCAGCTGGGCGTAGAGATCCGCCACCAGCAGACACACCTTGCCGACAATCAGATCCGCATGGCCGTCCAGAACCTCCAGAACCTCGGTATCACCGATGCCCAGATCGAGGAACTGGCCAATACAAGGCAGGCACAGCCCTACATGCAGGTGCGGTCTCCCGTCGATGGCGTTGTCCTGAGAAGGGACATTACCCTGTACCAGTGGTTCAAGGCAGGAGAGGAATTTTATGACATCGCCGATATCGGGAGGGTCTGGGTCTATGCAGATGTGTACGAAGAGGAGGTGATGCATATCAGGCCCGGCATGGAGGTGAAGGTGCGGCACGAACAGATGGCCAAGACCTTTGATGCAGGGGTGAGTCAGGTCCTGCCCCTCTTCGATTCCCTTGCCAAGACCCTGAAGGTGCGCCTCGATGTGGACAATACTCACTATGATCTCAGGCCCGACATGTTTGTCGACGTCGAGATCCCGATCACCATGCCCCCCTCCCTCCATCTGCCCGCCGACGCTGTCCTTGACTCGGGGACGAAGAAGATCATTTATGTGGAGATCGGCAGCGGCATTTTTGAACCCCGCACTGTTGAGACGGGCTGGAGACTTGGAAGGCAGATTGAGATCACCGGCGGCCTTATGCCCGGGGAAAGGGTGCTCCTCTCCGGCAATTTCCTTATCGACTCCGAAAGCCGCATGAAGACCGCTGCCGTTGACATGCAGAGTGAACGGGGTAAGGACCCTGTCTGCGGCATGGACGTTGACAGAGAGCAGGCTGCCCTTTCGGGAAGGACAGCTGAATACGCAAATATGACCTTCTCCTTCTGTTCGGAATGGTGCAAAGAGACATTCGAGAAAGATCCTGAAAAGTATGCCCCAAAGGGAGCGACAAAGGGGAAGGATGATCATGCCGCCATGACCGGGAAGGCCCGCAGCTGGCTGGACATGATCCAGCCTGTCAAGGGCAGCCACGTCATGAAGAAGAGCGGCACCTTTCCAGGACAGGAGATGAAGAGGACCATCGGCACTCCCGGAGGTTCTCCGGGCGTCGTCGACTGGGACGGACCGGACCCGGAGGGAGCAGCCCCGAGAGACTGGAAAGGATGGGGGAAATTTCCGGGAGCCCAATATCTCGGCATGAAGGATGAGCCGAAAAAGACGCCTGAAGACCGTCCAGAAACGAACGATGAAAGGCAAGAGCTCCCGGCCTCAGACGAGCCAGCGCCCCCTGCCAACTGATGATTGACCGCATAATTGATTTTTCCGTCAAGAATAAACCGATCATATTCATTCTTGTTATCGTTGCATGCATCTGGGGCTGGTGGTCGATGCAGCGGGTGTCCCTTGACGCAATACCGGACCTCAGTGAGACCCAGGTCATCATTTATTCACGGTGGGACCAGAGCCCCGACATCATGGAAGACCAGGTCACCTACCCCATCGTGACCGCCATGCTCGGTGCTCCCCGTGTGAAGGCTGTGCGGGGATTTTCAGATTTCGGCTATTCTTTCGTCTACGTCATCTTCGAGGACGACACCGATATCTACTGGGCCCGTTCCCGAACACTGGAATACCTCTCCAACGTTATTCCACGTTTGCCCCAGGGCGTCCGCACCGAACTCGGGCCTGATGCAACGGGCCTGGGGTGGGTCTACCAGTACGCCCTCGTCGACGAGTCGGGCACCCACAGTCTTGCGGACCTGCGGTCCCTGCAGGACTGGTACCTCCAGTATTACCTGAAGGCCCTCCCCGGCGTTGCCGAGGTGGCCACCGTAGGCGGTTTTGTCCAGCAGTATCAGGTCAATGTCGATCCCAACCGCCTGCAGGCCTATAACATTCCAATCAGCCGTGTAGTGGAGGCGGTCAGGTCCGGCAACGTGGAAGTGGGCGGCAGGTTGATCGAGTTCGGCGGCACCGAGTACATGGTGAGGGGAAGGGGGTATGCAAAGTCCCTTGATGACTTCGGCAGTATTGTCCTGACGGTAACAGAGGACGGTTCGCCTATCCGTGTCAGTGATATCGGCGAGGTAACCCTCGGCCCCGACTATCGCAGGGGAGTGGCCGACCTGGACGGGGAAGGCGATGTTGTCTCAGGAATCGTCGTCATGAGACAGGGGCAGAACGCCCTCACCGTGATTGACCGTGTCAAGGCGAGACTCAAAGAGCTTGAACCCGGTCTTCCTGAGGGCGTAAAAATAATTCCCGTCTACGACCGCTCCGAACTTATCAGGAATGCGATCGGTACTTTAAAATCGACGGTCACTGAGGTCATTCTCACGGTATCACTGGTCATTTTCATATTCCTCTGGCATCCGCCCAGTTCCGTGATACCCGTCATCACTATCCCAATCGTCATTCTTATCTCCTTCATCCCTTTCAGGGCCATGGGCATCACTGCCAACATCATGTCCCTCGGCGGTATCGCCATCGCCATCGGGGCGCTGGTAGACGCGGCAATTGTCGTCGTTGAGCAGACCCACAAGCGGCTTGAGGAGTGGCAGCAGAAGGGGGGGAAGGGAGACTATCGCCCGGTGATTATAGATGCCATCAAGCAGGTGGCAGGGCCGAGCTTCTTCGCCCTCCTCGTGATAGCAGTATCCTTTCTGCCGGTGCTCACCCTTGAGGCAGAAGAAGGCCGTCTCTTCAAGCCCCTGGCCTATACAAAAACGTTCTCCATGGTCATAGCCGCTTTCCTGGCAATTACCTTTGACCCGGCGCTCAGGCTTCTCCTGACGAATCTGAGGAATTTCAGCTTCAGGCCCCGCTGGCTGTGCAGGGCAGCAAATGCCCTCTTCGTCGGATCTATCCGCTCGGAGGACAGACACCCCATCAGCAGCCGCCTCATAAAGCTCTACGAACCGCTTGCGGCCTGGTCACTCAGACAAAAGTGGTTCGTCATTAGCCTCGCTATTCTATTGGTAGTTGTGACGATTCCAGCGTTCATCAACCTTGGCTCAGAGTTCATGCCGCCCCTTGATGAGGAGTCGATCTTTTTTATGCCGACGACCATGCCGGGGATATCAATAACCGAAGCGCAAAGACTCCTTCAGACGACTGACAGGATCATCAAGGGCTTCCCCGAGGTTGAGAGGGTCCTCGGCAAGGCAGGACGGGCCGAGACCTCAACAGACCCGGCACCGCTGTCCATGCTCGAGACGGTCATATCGTTAAAACCGAAATCAGAGTGGCGGAAGGTCGACACCTGGTATTCCTCGTGGGCACCGGAATGGCTCAAAGGGATTATGCGTAAAATCACACCTGATCATATCTCAAGAGAGGAACTGGTGAGCCAGCTCAATGATGCGCTGAGGATTCCGGGCCTGTCCAATGCGTGGACCATGCCGATCAAGGCGCGTATCGATATGCTGACGACAGGCGTGAGGACCCCTGTGGGAATCAAGATATCAGGCTCCGACCTGAAAGTGATCGAGCAGATCGGTGCCCGGGTCGAAAAGAACCTCCTCTCCGTAGAGGGAACGCGAAGCGTCTTCGCCGAGCGGACCAGCGGCGGCTATTTTATTGATGTCAAATGGAAACGGGAGGAGCTTGCACGGCACGGGTTGAGCATAGAAGAAGCACAGACTTCTGTGCTGAATGCTATCGGAGGCGCAAATGTCACGACCACCGTAGAAGGAAGGGAGCGATATCCCGTAAACGTCCGCTACAAGCCGGACTTCAGGACAGACTTCGGTTCCCTTGGACGGTTACTCGTATCTGCCCTGGGAGGCAAGCGTCAGGTCCCCCTGAGCCAGCTTGCCGAACTGGAGGCGGTAAGCGAGCCTGCCATGATCCGCGATGAGGACGGACTTCTTACCGGCTATGTCTACATTGATATTGCAGAGAGAGATCCGGGAAGCTATATTGCAGATGCATCAGAAGCATTGAAGGATTCCGTTCACCTCCCTGTCGGCTATGCCTTGACCTGGACGGGCCAGTATGAGGCCATGCAGAGGGTCAGGGAACGGCTGACCGTGGTCGTCCCCCTCACCCTGTTTCTTATCTTTCTTCTTCTGTATATGAACACGCAATCCTTTACAAAGACCATGATCGTGGCCCTGGCCGTGCCCTTCTCGGCGATCGGCGCTGTGTGGTTCCTCTATGTACTTGGCTATAACATGAGCATTGCCGTCTGGGTCGGCCTCATCGCTCTGCTTGGCATCGATGCAGAAACGGGCGTATTCATGCTTCTCTATCTTGACCTTGCCTATGAGAAGGCAAAGAAAGAAGGCCGCCTCCGAAGCATACCGGAGTTGCGGCAGGCAATACTTGAGGGTGCGGTAAAGCGTCTCCGGCCAAAATTTATGACCGTTGCGACGATGTCTCTCGGACTTATTCCCATTATGTGGTCAACGGGCACCGGGGCAGATGTTATGAAGCGGATTGCCGCGCCCATGATCGGTGGAATCTTTACTTCCTTTATTCTGGAATTGATGGTATATCCTGCCATATATGAAATATGGAAATGGCATTTCGAAATCAAGAAATCAGGTTCTTCTCCAAAATAGTTGCAAAGGAAGAGGATAGTTTTGTCATTCCCGCGCAGGCGGGAATCCAGAAAGGCATGAAAAATTATTATGTTTATATCCTTAGCAGCAAACGAAATTGAACCTTATATACAGGTATGACTTCAGATCTTATTAAAAGGATTTATGAACATAAGAATGGATTAGCTGATGGGTTTACCAGGAAATATATGTTCATAATCTAGTTTGATATGAATTGTATGAATCTGCAGAATCTGCTATTACCAGAGAAAAGCAAATAAAAAAATGGAAGAGAAACTGGAAACTGAAATTAATAGAGCAAAACAATCCCAACTGGATTGATTTATATAAAAATGTATGCAGTTAGTCTGGATTCCGTGTCAAGCACGGAATGACAGACTTTATTTTCGGGTCAATGACACTCAGAGAGCATTTTATTGCAACTAAATTAGATAAAACCCAAAAATCATTGAGCAGTGAATGATGATGGAACCTTGTATGTTCTGTCTGA
>Ga0209536_100015179_pt1 | contig 11006 bp, 4 predicted proteins | sample DeeMarSeWOR28_12_FD_187461 | JGI IMG/M metagenome (GOLD analysis project Ga0209536, IMG submission 187461) | Marine sediment microbial communities from White Oak River estuary, North Carolina - WOR-2-8_12 (SPAdes) (version 2) | ecosystem: Environmental > Aquatic > Marine > Intertidal zone >... | reverse complement strand
ATCTCAGCATTAAAAACAACTGTAATACGTGATGGAAATAAATTTGGACAAGAAATACAAACAATAGAACTAGTCCCTGGAGATATTGTAATTTTAAATCAAGGATCAAAAATTCCTGCTGACGGTCGAATATTAGAATCTATGAATTTAACCATAGACGAAGCTCCTTTAACAGGTGAAAGCGAACCTGAAGAAAAAAATAACTTAATAATTGAAAAAGAAAATGTTCCTATTCAAGATCAATCCAATATGGTTTTCATGGGTACATATGTACATACAGGAAGAGCTAAAGTTTTAATTACTGGAACAGGTATTAATACTGAAATTGGAAAAATCTCTGTCCAATTAAATGAGATGGGATCCATTGAAGACATTCCTTTAACTCATAAATTAAATAAATTAGGTTATATCTTAGGAATAGTGGTAATTATAAATCTCATAGTACTTATCGTTTATAAATTTACAATATTAAATCTTTGGAGCGAGTTATTTAAAGGAAATTTTGAAAATGAAAATATTGGTGTTGCGCTTGTGAGTTCAATATTAAGGGCAATGAATATCATGCCTATTAATTTACCTCTATTGACAACTTTAGTTCTCGTTACAGGAGTACTGAATATGGCACAAAGTGGAGTAATAATTAAAAATCTGTCTGCAATTGAATCTTTAGGTAGAGTATCTGTAATATGTTCAGATAAAACTGGAACAATAACGAAAAATGAGATGACGGTTGAAAAAATTTGGATTAATAATAAAGAATATGAAGTCGCTGGTTCAGGATATGATGCTAAAGGATACATTTTAAAGGAAGGCAAACCAATTAATCTAAGCGATAATCCTACTTTTGAGAGATTTATCATATCTATTGTACTAAATAATAATGCGAATCTTGTATTTGAAGATGTAAAGGTTAAAGTCAAAGATGTTAGAGAGAAATCTGTTAGAAGAGCATTGGGATCACCAACGGAAGCTGCTTTATTAGTTTTGGCAGAAAAAGCAGGCTATAATATTCAAGACATTAAAAGCCAATTTAAAATAATGCATGAATATTCGTTTAGTTCTGAATTAAAGAGAATGACAACAGTTTGCAATATATTTGAAGAGAAATATGAGATATTTGCTTTTTCTAAAGGAGCACCAGAAACATTTTTAGAGATTTCGTCTGAAATTGAAGTGAATGGTAAAACTCAGGAGTTTAATGATGATTTAAAGAATGAAATACTAGATTTAATTCAAAAACGAGCTAATCAAGGATTTAGAACACTAGCTATTGGTTATAGGAAAATCAAAGAATTTAATAATCCCAAAAGATCAGATTTAGAAAAAGATTTAATATTCCTCGGGTTTGTCTCGATTATGGATCCTCCTAGGATTGGAGTCAAAAAATCTGTCGAAGATTGCCAATCTGCCGATATTAAAGTTATAATGATTACTGGCGATCATCCAGCAACTGCCCAAACTATTGCATCTGAGATGGGAATATATAAAGAAGGAGATTTTGTAGTTGAAGGTAAGGAAATTAAAAATCTTAGCAACGATAAATTTAATAAAGTTTCTGTATTTGCTCGAGTAGCTCCTGCTGATAAAGAAGTTATTATTGAAAAATACCAAGGTCAAAATAGAGTTGTAGCAATGACGGGTGATGGAATTAATGATTCTCTTGCCTTGAAAATGGCAAATGCGGGTATTGCAATGGGAATCACTGGAACGGATGTTGCTAAAGAAACGGCAGATATGGTAATTTCTGATGATGACTTTACTTCAATAGAGCAAGGTGTAAAAATAGGAAGAGGGCTTTTTTCTAAAATAAGAACAATAATCTATTTTTTCATATGTTTAAATATAATGGAAGCTGTAATATTCTTTGGGTATGAATTCATACCGACTTTCGAATTATTTAAGTCAGAATGGCAGCATATTTATATTTTTGGTGTAGTTCATTCACTTCCAGCCTTAGCATTAGTTATTGATAAACACCCAAAAAATATAATGAGAGAACCTCCTAAAGACGAAGAAGAATTATTGAATAAAAATATGTGGTTAATACTATTAATACAAGCGTTTCTAATGGGATTGGGGTTAGTATTAGTTATTCAATTAACATTAGGCGGTGGCTTAATATTCGGCTTAAATGAGTGGAATATCAATCCAAATTTAAGCTACATTCCCAAAAATACTTCAAATAAAGAATTAGTTGCTATGAAAGCCCGAACAATGTTTATGACTACATTATATATAGTAGAAACATTTTTTATTTGGACTTTTCGTCGACCTAATCAATCCGTTATCAAAAGCTTTAAGGATGAAGAAATAGGGAAGGTACTACTGGTTATTTGTTTGATTACATTATCTCTACATGTCTTAGTTATATGTTTCTCTTATCAGTTCAATAATGCAGTAAATAACACGCTAGGATTGAATTTTCAACTGAATTTTATGTTTTTAAGTGCTCTGGATTGGTTAATTTGCATTTTACTTGCTCTACCTGGTATAATTGGAATTGAAATCATCAAATATTATGCTAGAAAAAAGGAAATAGTTTTCTAACTTTTTTTTTATGCAATCTATTTGTTGAAAAATAATAATTAAAAATAATAAATATTATAGTCTTATTATAAAAAATATTATTTACTAAAATTTAAACAATAATCACAATTACTTTTATCTATTAATGACAGTTGCGGAAGATACACCAGTAGAAATAAATTATTATAACTTAAAACTAGATGAAATCTACAAAAATCTTCAAACTGATCCAGATAACGGATTAAGTGAAGAAGAAGCTCTAAGAAGATTAGAGCAGTATGGTCCTAATGAAATTCCAAGAGTTTCTAAAGGTTTTATTAAAATTTATTTAGCCCCTCTCTTCAATTGGCTCATTGTTATTTATCTTATAGGCGCATTAATATTATTCTTAGCTTGGTTCTTCGGAGAAGGGGGCAATATGACTTTTATCGCTCTTACTCTTGGTATCGTTTTCCTTAATTGCTTAATAGCTATTTTCCAACAATACCGTGCCACTAAAAAATTGAAAGCTCTAAGAGAACTAACAGCACCTACATCAACAGTAATTAGAAATGGCCAGAAAAAAGATATCCCAACTAAAGAAATTGTAAGAGGAGATTTAATAGCTCTAAGTCAAGGTGATAAAATTCCTGCTGATGGAAGAATAATTAGATCAACTATTCTTGAAGTTAATGAGGCAGCTCTAACTGGTGAAAGTGAAGCAGTACTAAAGCTTCAAGAGGGTGAAGCATTGGACGGAGCAAAAATACCTATAGGCGATCGTAAAAATATGGTTTATTATGGTACATATGTAACAATGGGGAATGGCACTGCAATAGTAGTAGAAACAGGCGGAAATACAGAAATTGGTAAAATTTCTCAAGGATTAGAAGAAGCTGGAACTAGTGAGATACCAATACGTAAAAAAATGAATAATTTTGGAAAATGGTTAGGACTAATAGTAATGGTATTTTGGTTTATAATTTTAATGATTATTTGGATTGGAAGTGGTTTTCAAAGGTTAGAAATTGTTAAGAGTCTTAATTCGGCTATGGATATAATGCCTATTAATATTCCTTTATTGACTACCATTGTTCTATTGACTGGTGTTTTAGCAATGGCTCGTCATGGGGTCATCGTTCGTAATCTTGCATCAGTTGACAGTTTAGGGCGAGTAAGCGTAGTTTGCAGCGATAAAACAGGGACCTTGACCAAGAACCAAATGGCAATTGAATATGTTTGGACAAATAATTCTTTATTTAAAATATCTGGAAGTGGTTATGATCCTGAAGGTGATATTTTTTTAATGGATGATCCCAAAAATCTTGTAATAGTGACCCGCATTGAAGATTTTCCAGAATTAAAACAATTATTAACTTCAGGCTTTTTAAATAATAATTCCGCTCTTGTAAAAAATGAAATTGAAGTTTCTGGTAAAATTATACCAAAATATAGTGTAATCGGTTCTCCTACAGAAGGAGCGTTAATGGTTTTATTCCAAAAGGGTATGGGTGATTATATTTTAGAAGATTATCAACAAGTAAAAGAGTTCCCTTTTGATTCCTCTATTAAAAGAATGAGTAAAGTTTTTCAGAAAGATTCAGAATATTATACATTTACTAAAGGAGCAAGTGAAATTTTAATTGATCTCTGCCCAAAAATCTTAACTAATAACCGTGAAGAAGATTTTACCTCTTCATTGAAAGAGAAAGTATCTCTTATAATAGATAAATTTGCCAATCAAGGATATAGAATTTTAAGTTTATGTTATAAAAAAATGAATGACATTTCTTTAGATACAGACAAAAGCAGACAACAATGCGAATCAAATCTAGTATATCTTGGTTTTGTAACTATATTAGATCCACCTCGACAAGGCGTAAAAGAATCAGTAGAGGAGTGTCAAAACGCTGGAGTTGAAGTGGTAATGATCACTGGTGATTCTCCTACAACAGCAAAAGCTATTGCTTCACAAATATCAATTGTAAGGGATGAAAACGATTATACTGTGGAAGGTTATCAAATAAAAGAAATTGACTCTAATGAAGATTTTAATAATATAAAAGTATTTGCTAGGGTAGCTCCAGCGGACAAACAAATAATAGTAGAGAAATATCAAAGAGAGAAAAGAGTTGTTGCGATGACTGGCGATGGTGTCAATGATGCTCTAGCATTAAATATGGCTGATGCGGGAGTTGCAATGGGTATACAAGGTACTGATGTTGCTAAAGAAGCCTCGGACATGGTTATATCTGATGATTCTTTCAATTCAATTGTTAAGGGAATTAATCAAGGTAGAGGGATTTTTGCTAAAATTAGAGCTGTCGTTTTCTTCTATATATGTATTAATTTATTTGAAGGAATAGTACAATTTATCTTAGCTGTAATTTTAGATTTACCATATTATTTAGATGAGGAATTCTATTGGCAATGGATCTTTTTATCAATAACGCTTCACACATTTCCAGGTTTGCTTTTAACTTTTGATACTATATCTAAAGATGTAATGAATGAAAAACCAAGAGATTCTGAAGAGATATTGTCAAAGAATACAATTTTATTAATGCTTGTCTTTGGGGCATTACTGGCAATATGCATGCTTATAATCTATTTTTCAGTTATGGTTGGCTTATTTCCTGTAACTAATAGTAATACTCATTTTGGAACCTTTGACGATGGATATCTTTATAGTTCAAAGACGATGGATGATTTAACGCCTGGTATAAATTTACGTATAGCAAAAGCTCTCACAATGCTTATGGTTACCTTATTCTTCTGCGAAGCATTTCTAATTTTACAAATCAGACGACCAAATAAAAATTTGATAAAAAGTCTCAGAGAAGATTGGAGTAACAGGATTTTATACTTGTTGGGTATTTTATTCGGTGTTTTCTTAGCATTAATGTATATTCCTGGATTTCAAGTTTGGCTAGCAATGAATGGTATCAACTTTATGTTTATGTATCTCACACCTTTAGACTGGCTTGTATGTTTTGGAGTTTCATTGATATGCATACTTGGTTTTGAATTTGCTAAATTTAATGCCCGAAAGAGAGGAATTAATTTCTAAAGAATACTGAAATATATATTTAAACCTTAAGGAATACTTTCTTTCCGATAATCCACTATAGGAAGTTTATTAATATTATAAGGAAGAGTTGCATTATCTGGGATTGGATCAATATAAAAGTGTCGGAATTTCGAATGTTGCATCCTACAGAATGGAGCTCGATGATTGAAGGCAGGATGACGTACCATTTTCATCCAGATCTTCTTTAAAGGTTCAGTACGGATGTTTCCAAAAGAAAGAGGTGTAAAATCACATGGAGCAACATCTCCATATGCAGAAACATAATACTGAATATTTGCTGCTAGACATCCCATCCCTCCGAGATATGATTGCATGGAGGTCTCAATCCACGATTGATAAGAAAAAGGAGGAGTTTTCTTCTCATTGAATATTTTAGCACAATAACTACGAATTTCTTCACGCTGCTCTTGGGTAAGTATCTCACTTGTATCTTTTAAATCATATGCTGGAGGAACGCCATCAAAAAGCATCAAATTCTTAGTACCAAGTTTTTTTGCTAGTTGATACATTTTCTTATACATTCCCTTTATAGTGGCAGACCGTGTTGCGTAAGAAGAGAGCCCAACAAATACTCCTTTTGATTTCATTTTTTGAAGACCTTTCATTGCAGTCTCAAAAACACCCGGCATCCCTCTTAATCTATTATGTTCCTCAGGAGAGGGACTATCAATACTTACAAATAGAGAATAGAGACCTGCATCTACTAATTTTTCTACATTTTCATCTGTGAGCAATAACCCATTTGTAAACATAATGGGTAAAGCCTTACGTTTATTCACGTAAGAAATAAGTTCAAAAATGTCCTCCCGTAATAAGGGTTCTCCCCCTGTAAAAGCGAGAATAGTTACACCGAGTTTTTGGCTCTCATCAATAAGCCTTTTTGCCTCTTCTGTGGTAAGTTCTGGAATATCCTTTCTCAAATGACTTGATGCACTACAATGAACACATTTACACTGACATCTATAAGTCACTGCAAAAGTCATGGCAACAGGAAAAGGATGACCTATTAAATTGGATTTTACTAAATTTTTGAGAGCTCTTAACATAGGAAAACTTCCAATTGGAGGGGCATATGTGTTTGTAACAATCTTTCCTTTCCAACGTCCAAGAGTAGAATAATTTTTATAAAATTTACTCTGAAAATAAATCATTGTAATTAACCGGAATAAGCGAAATTTATCAAGAAGTGGGTTTAGAAGGCCTGTACCTATTAATTCATCATCTTCTATTCTCTTAAAGCTAATTAGCTTTCTGCCGAAAAGTTTCCAAAAAATTTGCTCTCTTTCCATTGATAGATATCACATTATGATATATAATTTGTATAATTCACATTATATATATTTACCCCTACTAATATAATAGCTATAATTTACAATTAGGTTTAAAATTAGAACAAATCCTTTAATAGATTAACGATAATAACTATTATATATCCTAATTTAAATATTTTTAAAATGATTAAGAATTGATAAATAGTAAGATAATTAGTGAATTAGAATCCATCGTATCAAAAAAATTTGTTTCAGACAAACAAGAAGTAACCTATTTATACCATTATGATTTTGTCACGGCGGAACCGGAAGGGAAGTGTGATATAGTCATAATGCCAAATTCAGCTGAGGAGGTTCAAGATATTGTTAAGATTGCTAATAAATATAAAATTCCATTAGTTCCATGGGTTTCTGGAATAAATTTTGGTTCTATAGCAACTCCAAGAAAAGGAGGCATTTTAGTTGATTTAAGGCGATTAAACCGAGTACTTGAAGTAAATGAAGATGATATGTATGCTGTGGTGGAAGGAGGTATAACTTGGGCTGACTTTCAGAGTTATCTTGAGAAAAATCATCCAGATTTGAGGGCAGGAATAACTTGGTCGCCTCCAGGTACCGGTGTGGTACCCGCATGTTTATGTTATGGGATGTTTAATCTAGGAATGATTGGTGGAACAGGTGCTGAATTTATTAATGGTTTAGAAGTTGTCCTTGGGTCTGGAGAATTAATTCGTGCAGGATCATGTAGTCTTTCAAATTATTGGTATGGTCGCCAACCATTACCAGATCTAGCTGGATTGTTTATAGGGTGGGAAGGTACAACTGGCATTGTCACTAAAGCATCTATAAAATTATGGCCAAAATTGCCTTACATTGAAGATCTTACTGGCATTACATTGAAGATGGATGATGGATTCCCTGTATTACTCAAGCTTTCAAAAGCAGGTCTCGGAATATGTGATTTGGTAATAGCTAATTTTGGATGGGCTCAATCTTGGCGAGAATTAAATGAAAAAGATGCAATAAAAGATGCTTTAGAAAAAGATATGCCAGATTTTTTATCATTAATAACAACTCAAGCGTATACTGAAAAACAACATGAAGCTCAATGTGAAGCGATTAGAGATATTGGTGAAAAAGGTGGTTTAAGAATATTTTCAATAGAAGAAGGTGTAGAGGCATTTGAAAGTCCTCCAATTCAAGCTTGGGGATGTTGGAATTTTTCCAGAGGAGGCGGAGGTCAATGGGTTGGGAGTTATTGTTCAACAAGAGATGTTATGAAATATTATAATTTAAGTAGAGAAATCTGCCTTAAATATGGTAAAGCACCACAATTTTATAGCAGAATAATGTTTGGAGGTCATTATGTTGTTGCTCGATCAAATATCAATTTTAATAAAAATGATCCAAAAGAAATTGAAGAAGCAAGGAAAATTTTAAGTGAAATTCATGACAAGGTTCAGAACTTAGAGGGAGTAGTTATGTATAAACCTCCTTTATGGGCTGTCGAGAATTATAAGAATAAAACACTCCCTGCAACTACTAAATTAATCAATAAAATCAAAAAACTTCTCGATCCAAACAATTTAATGAATCCTGGGCAAGGAATCGGAGAAGATTAGTCTTATTTATCCATTTCTCTGAAATAAGGAATGATTTTATCTCTAAAAATCTCGTAGACAAGATTTAAATCAGGACCACGATTCATTAAAGCCAAATGTGTTGCTCCAGCATTTTTAAATTTTTCAATACTAGCAATAACGTTATCTGTAGTTCCTACACAATTCGTATCTTCATGTATTGACTCTGGTAGACGATCTATACATTTTAATAAATCTGCAGCACCCTCACTGTCTAATAGAATATTATGAATGGTCAAACTTGTAGGTAAATTAAGATTCGGATAAGCTTGATTAAGTTTTGTAGGATTTAAAATATAACCTGTTTTAAAAAATTCACATCTATCTATTGCTTTTTGAGGATCATCGTCATCAATAGCTACAAAACAATCGTAAACATAATCAATCCCAGATGGATCACGACCAGCTTTTTTAGCAGCATCTACGACTTCACTATAATTTTTTTTATAAGTCCAAGGAGTTTCAACGAAAGGATACCATCCATCCCCTAATTCACCAGCCATTTTCCTTGTTTTTGGAGCATTTGCGGCCACATATATAGGAGGAGTTTTTTGAATCGGCTTAATTTGTATAAATCCATTTTTTATTGTCCCCCAAAATTCACTCTCAAAGTTTATTCGTTTCTTAGTCCAGAATTTCCTTAGGAGTTCAATATATTCCCGTAGTTTAATGTAAGATTTTTCCCTTTTTAATCCATAAAAATCAATATTCATTGCCTCTCCTGCCCCTATTCCCAACATAGCTCTTCCCTTGGAAAATACATCTAAAGTTGCAACTTTATGCGCCATGAGAGCAGGATGAAATCTATGGCAATCAGATACTCCAGTACATAATTTTAATTTATTTGTTTCCATTGCTAATGCTGTTAAGAAACAAAGAGCGTCATAACATGTGCCAGGTGAATTCAACATAGTTGTATGATCTGCATAGAAAATGGAATCAAATCCACAAGCTTCAGCCCTTTTTGAACCATCTATCATATATTCAAGTCTGGGAGTTGGCACGGGTATACTAAAACTAAATTTCACTTACTTATCACTCTCCTTTTCTACTTGGTTTCATAATTGAGTTTTTTAATTTAAAATAAGCAACCTTTTTTTAATAAAAAAATGTTTTATTTGGAATATTTCATATCAATATAGTATAAAGTTATAATATATTATAATCTAAATTGTGATTTTATGAGTAAATCAATTGTTTCTATTGGGAAGTATGAAAAACCGTTTGAATCTGTTAAGAATGTTATAGAACTTGCGAAGGGACTTGAAAATTTACCATCTAAAGCTAAAGTATTTATTAAACCTAATATCGTCTATTGGAACCGACATTGTACTATTCCAAAATGGGGGGTTCTGACAACTTCTCGAGTAATGGAAGACGTCGTAGCTTTGCTTAAAGAAAAAGGGATTTCGGACATAATTATTGGCGAAGGGATTACTAAAGAAAATCCTAAAGATAAAGAAACTGCAGCAGATGCCTGGGAAAGACTTGGGTATAATAAACTTATTGACAAATATGGTGTTAAGGTATATGATCTATTTGAAAGACCTTATGAGAAGATTGATTTAAACACAGGATTTATGACTAAATTTAGTTCTGATGCTCTTAATGCAGATTTTCTAATTGATATTCCTACGCTTAAGACGCATGCTCAAGCAATGGTTAGTTTGGGACTAAAAAATTTGAAGGGTTGTATCAATAGTGCATCTCGAAAGAAATTTCATAATGCTGACCCTGTAAAAAATCTTGATTATAATGTTGCTCAACTCGCAAATAAAATACCTCCTTCTTTAACAATTATAGATGGGATTTATTCCCTTGAAAGAGGGCCCGCTATTGATGGAAAAAGTCATAGAAAAAATATCCTTGTTGCTTCATCAGATATTTTAAGTGCTGATATGGTTGGAGCAAAATTATTAGGTATCGACCCTTCAACCGTTCCACATTTAATCCAAGCAGCAAAAGATCGAAATAGACCTACAGACTTATCCGATGTTGAAATTTTTGGAGAAAAAATAGAAAATCTAGTGTCCCACCACGAGTGGGATTTTATATATAATGATGCAGGCGATTTACCCCTTCCTTTCAAGAGAGCGGGTATAGAAGGAATAAAATATCACAAATATGATTCAACAATGTGTACATATTGTTCAGGAGTAAACGGATTAATTTTGATGGCTATAAAGATGGCTTATAAGAAGTCTAAGCCATTTGATAAAATTGAAGTCTTGTCCGGTAAAATTATGGAACCGTCACCTGGCAATAATAAAACTATTCTATTCGGTCAATGCCAAAACAATTTGAATAAGGATCATCCCAATATTAAAGAGCTGATTTCAATTCCTGGATGCCCTCCTTCATTAGAAGCTATAGAAGAGGCCCTTAAAAAGATAGGATTACGAGTTCCTAGAGCGTTTTTTGCGAATATGGATACCGCACCCGGCATGTTAATGATGAAATATAAAAATAAACCTGAATTCGAAGAAGCTTTTTTTCATG
>Ga0209536_100015178_pt1 | contig 11006 bp, 7 predicted proteins | sample DeeMarSeWOR28_12_FD_187461 | JGI IMG/M metagenome (GOLD analysis project Ga0209536, IMG submission 187461) | Marine sediment microbial communities from White Oak River estuary, North Carolina - WOR-2-8_12 (SPAdes) (version 2) | ecosystem: Environmental > Aquatic > Marine > Intertidal zone >... | reverse complement strand
GGACTCAGCTATGACGTTTGGCTGATCCTGGCTGGAATGATCCTGGCTGCGAAGCTAGGTGGCGAGGTCGCCGTGCGGCTCAACCAGCCGGCTGTCCTCGGCGAGCTCTGCGCCGGCATCGTGCTCGGCAACCTCTACCTGTTCGGGGTCGACACATTTCAGGGCGCAGCCGAGCTCGTCCCAGTTGAGTTTCTGGCAGAGCTCGGCGTCGTCCTTCTCCTCTTCGAGGTAGGCCTCGAGTCCACGCTGACCGAAATGAAGGCAGTCGCGCCCACCTCGGGTCTGGTGGCGATCATTGGCGTCGTCGTGCCGATGCTGCTCGGCTACGGCACCAGCGCGTGGCTCATTCCAGGAGCGCCCTTCTCTCTTCACCTCTTCGTCGGCGCGACGCTCTGCGCAACCAGTGTCGGCATCACCGCGCGCGTCCTGAAAGACCTCGATGCCATGGCCCGGCCTGAGACTCGCGTCATCCTCGGGGCCGCGGTCATCGACGACGTCCTCGGCCTGATTGTACTGGCGGTGGTCGCAAGCATCGCGGAATTCGGCGCGGTCCCCGGTCCTCTGGATCTCTCGAAGATCATCGGCCTCGCTGCCGGCTTCCTCGTTGGCGCCCTTTTGCTCGGCGCCTACGTCATGCCCGGCGTGTTCCGTATCGCCTCGAAGCTCCGCACACCGGATGTATTGGCCGCAGTGGCCATCGGTCTCTGTCTCCTGCTCGCAGGCGTCTCGGGGGCCGCCGGATTGGCGCCCATCGTCGGCGCCTTCGCTGCAGGTCTAATCCTCGACGAAGTCCACGTTCGGCCGTTCGGGCGAAAGTCAGCGCACGACCTCACCGAGATCATCGGCCCGATCGTGGCGGTGATGGCACCCATCTTCTTCGTTCGGACGGGCATGATGGTCCAGCTCGGAGGCATCGGGGCCGAGCCTCTAATTTTGGCGCTCGCGCTCACGGTTGTCGCCGTCGTCGGCAAGCTAGTCGCCGGATTCGGCGTTCGCGGCAAGACGGCCGACAAGCTCACCGTCGGCATCGGCATGGTCCCGCGTGGAGAAGTTGGTTTGATCTTCGCGAACGTCGGCGCGGGCATCATGCACGATGGACACCCCCTCATCGAAGCCGGTGTGTACGCTGCAATCGTGCTGATGGTCATGGCCAGCACCGTGGTGACGCCACCGTGGTTGGCCCACCGCATCCGGCAAGTGATGCGCAAACAACTCGATGTCGCTTGAAGCGGCGCTGCAGAACGCAAACGCCTCGATTCGCGAGCTGGTCGAATCGCTCGGCCGCGGAGGACGAGTGGACGTCGGCTCGATTCCGCAGGGTGCGCTCGATTGGGCTCTCGCGGAAACAATCGCCTCGAATTCCGAGCAGCGTTTGGTGCTCGTCACGGCCAACCTCGACGAAGCGTACAGGCATGAGTCCAATCTGAGGTTTCTCCTCGGCGACCCGAACGGCGATGTGCTCCTCTTCGCCGCCAGCGACACGAGCGCGCTGCTCGACATCGTACCGGATCGGCGATCGGAGATGCAGCGCATGGCGACTCTCGCCCGTCTGGCCGAGGGCGCACCCTGGCGTGTCCTGATCGTTCCCGCCTCGGGGCTTCTTCGCAGGGTGCCTCCTTGCGCGCATGTCGCCAGAGGCTTGCTCTCGCTCGAGGTCGGCGGCCAAATCGAACGGGACGTTCTAATCGATAAGCTTCTATCACTCGGATACCTGCGTGTGCCGCTGGTCGAGGACCGGGGAACCCTCTCTGCGCGCGGTGCGCTGATCGACGTGTTTGCGCCGGACGCGCGCCTACCGTGCCGAATCGAGCTCGACGATGACGAGATCACGCGGATTCGTTCGTTCGATCCCGAGGATCAGAAGACTGCCGACGAAATCGAGTCCGTGCAGCTCGGCCCGGCTCGCGAGGTGCCTGACTCCATGGACGCGATCGAACGCGCGAAGTCCTCCGTGCGAGAGCTGTGCGACGAAATGAACATGCCAACGCTCGAGGCTCGAGAGATTCTAGTAGAGCTCGACCGAGGATCGGGAGCGCTGATCTCGAACGCGCTGCTGCCAGGGTACTTCGAGAAGCTCGATACGATCTTCGACTACGTCCCGACCGACGCACGGATCGTCCTCGCCGACCCGATCTCGATCGCGCATTCGGTACAGACGGAGCACCGTCACGCGAAAGACGAGCACGGAGCTCGCGCGGGGCGACCTACGTTCGAGCTCGGGTCGTACTACATGAGCGAAGACGAGCTTGCCGGGCGATTGGCTGCCCACCCCATGCTGGTTGCCCACCGTCTGACGGTCCACGGCATGGCAAGCGAGGATGAGGGTCCCATCGCGGCGGCCTACGGACCGACCGACGCGCTGTTTCGAGTCGGAGCATCGGACCAACAGGAGCTAATCACGAGCCTGCGCTCGCAGAAAGTGCACGGAGACCGCGGGCTTCAGCCCTTGGCGGACCAGCTCGCGGAGTGGACCGAGGCCGGGTTGCAGGTGACGCTCGTCGGCAGAACCCAGCACCAAGCCGATCGCTTGGTTGATCTCCTGCGGAGCTACGGGGTCGACAAGCGCATCCTCGACGGAGTGACACTCGGCGAGCTCCGTGACGGCTTCGTGCTCTGGAGTGAGGGAATCGCCTACGTCACGGAAGAAGAGATCTTCGGAACACGGGTGCGGCAGCGCCGCGCCAAGCGCACCACCCGAAGAGAGCAGCAACGATTTCTCGAAGACCTGCGCGAGCTCGGCGTCGGCGATTATGTCGTCCACGTCGATCATGGCGTGGGCAAGTATCTCGGGCTGGAGCACAAGGCCCTGAGCCTAACCGCGATGGATCGGCTCCATGGGCGCACGCCGCAGACCGTGGAGGTGATGATCGTCGAATACGCAGGCGGCGACAAGCTCTTCGTACCCGCAACGCGACTCGGGGTGATTCAGAAATTCAAAGGTGGTGAAGGACACCAACCAAGGCTCGACCGCCTCGGTGGCACGACCTTCGCCACGAAGAAGCGACGCGTCCAGAAGGCTGTCGAGCAAATGGCCGAAGAGCTGCTCAAGCTCTATGCGGAGCGCGGAGCGTCGCACCGAGATCCAATCGAAGCTGCAGGAAGCGCTTACTCCGAGTTCGAGGCGACCTTCCCTTTCGAAGAGACGCGCGACCAGGGAAAGGCCATCGACGACGTGATGTCGGATCTCGACGAGCTTCAGCCGATGGACCGCTTAGTTTGCGGCGACGTCGGATTCGGAAAGACCGAAGTCGCGCTGCGGGCAGCGTTTCGGGTCGCGATGAGCGGACGCCAGGTCGCGGTGCTTTGTCCCACCACTGTCCTCGCGCAGCAACACTATCGTACCTTCTCGGCGCGCCTCGACGGATACCCGTTGCGCGTCGAGGTGCTTTCGCGATTCGTCTCGCGAACCAAGCAAATCGAGACGCTCGGCGCGCTCAAGGCCGGGCAAGTGGACGTCGTCATCGGCACACATCGACTGTTGTCAAAGGACGTCCACTTCGCCGACCTAGGGCTGCTGGTCGTCGACGAAGAGCAGCGCTTCGGCGTCACACACAAGGAACGCATCAAGAAGCTCCGCACCAACGTCGACGTGCTCACGCTAAGCGCCACGCCGATCCCACGCACGCTTCAGCTCGCAGTCGGCGGCATGAGAAACCTCTCGCTCATCACCACCGCGCCTCAGGACCGGCGAGCCGTGCGGACGTTCGTCTGCCGCTGGGACGACCACCTCATCAAGGAAGCCATCGAGCGCGAGCTCAGCCGTGGGGGCCAGGCTTTCTTCGTCTACAATCGTGTCGAGGGTCTCTACGAACGAGCGCAGCGCTTGCAGGATCTGCTTCCAACTGCACGAATTGCGGTCGCCCACGGGCAGATGAAGCCGGCCTTACTCGATCAGACGATGACCGACTTCGTAGAGGGTGCCTATGACGTCTTATGTTCGACTGCCATAGTCGAGAGCGGCCTCGACATCCCACGCGCGAATACCATTCTCATCGATCGCGCGGACGCGCTCGGGCTCGCGCAACTCTACCAACTGCGGGGTCGAGTCGGACGCTCGGACCAGCGCGCCTACTGCTACCTCATCACGCCGCCACCGAATCAGATGTCCGAGGAGTCTCGCGTCCGAATGGAAGCGCTCGAGCGCTTCTCGGGGCTCGGTGCGGGATTCCGCGTGGCCACTCTCGACATGGAGCTTCGCGGCGCCGGAAACCTGCTCGGGTCCGAGCAGAGCGGCACCGCCTCGCTGGTCGGCTTCGACATGTTCGTCCAGATGCTCAGCGAGGCCGTCTCGGAGCTGAGGGGTGAGCAGGTCCAGCACGATGTCGACACGGAGCTCTCGGTCGAGCTGGAGCACTATCTGCCCGAGGACTACATCGACGACATCGGACTTCGCTTGTCGCTCTATCGGAGATTCGCGACCGCTGCGGACGAGCAGGCGGTGGACGACCTCGCTTCGGAGATGGAGGAGCGATTTGGACCGCCGCCACTGCCCGCCCGCGACTTCGTTCGAGTCATGTCCCTCAAGCCGCCGCTTCGCGAGCTTTGTGCGCTGGGCTGCGAGGCGGACGCGAAGCGGGTTGCACTCCACCTTCGGGAAGACACGCCCCTCGATCCGGCAAAGCTGATGCCTCTGGTGGCGACTTCGGGCGCAGGGTGGAGCCTTTCCCCTGACATGAAGCTCACTCGGCGCTATCGAGATGAGGACTCGGGCGACGCGGTCGATCGGGTACGCTCCCTTATTCGGGAGCTGCAGTCTCTTCGATCACCGCCGACCTAGCCCTTCAAAGGACCTACGATGTCACTCTCCGACGAGCTTCAGAGGATATTCGACGCGGACCGAGCACTTCGCGCAGCGGAAAAGGCCCTTCTTCGAAAGAAGAGCGCCGACGAGCTGGTTTCCCTACTCGCCGTCGAAACGAAGAACGCCCTGGCCATGGACGACCGGCAGGAGGGCACGATGCGGTTGGAGCGCCTCGCCGACCTTTGTGCTCAGGTGCCAGGGCCCGCAATGGCAGACGCATTGATCGCGATCTTGAACGACGTAGAGCCGCGGGTTCGCGTCGCCGCCGGGGAGGCGCTTCGCGACGTCGGATACGAACGCTACGCGGAGGTCGCGCGCGCGATCGAGCGGGCCCTCGATCGCGGTGACACTGGGCCTGCTATGTCGGAGCTTCCGTGGGTGCTGGCAGAGATTGCCGAGCCCAGCGCCCTCTCGTTGATTCGCCGCTTTCTCGACCACCTGAGCGCAGACGTGGTCGCAGCCGCCATCGAAGCACTGTCGCAACTCGGAGAACCCGAAGCGGCGGAAGACCTCAAACGATTCATCGACGACACGCGCAGCGTGACCATCGAAGACTTCGAAGACGAGACGAAGACTACGCTTGGGGAGCTCGCCCAAGACGCACTCCGCGAGCTCGGCTACGCGGCCGCCGACTAAGGGGTGTCGCGAGTCCAAAGCGCTCGCCGCTTGGCGGCATTCGCGCGGGCTCGATCCCTAGAAAAGAGCGCAAGGTAGTCCTCGCGCACCGCGTCGACCTCTACTTCATCAGCAAGATCATCGCGGGCCGCCTCCATGGCACGCACGAGCGCAAGGAGCGGGCCAGAGGCCTGGCCGAACCTCGCGGGCTCGATTGTCTGCGCAACCGCCGCGATGCGATCGACGACGCGTTTGCTCAGGAAGCCTCGCCTACGGAGATCATCGAAGCTCGCGACCAAAACCTCGGGATTGAAGGTGTGGGCTACGACGAGATCGGCCCCCACCCGCAGAACGGCTGGGGCGTCGAGGGCCCCGTCCTCCAGCAAGACCAGCGCAGGCTGGAAGTAGTTGTAGAAAGGACAGACGCGGCGCCCGAAATCACTGAACCCCGCGGTGGAAGAGACCCGCTCGAGGTGGATGAAGATGCGCCGGACCGTATCGCCCCGGGGCACACGCGCCGCGATTCGGACGAGGTCCGGGATGTCGTCGGGGTACACTTCCGCCGCCTCTGCGATCTTCATCAGCAGCTCCTGGCCGACGCGGCCCGCCACGATGTCGGCGTATAGCGAGTAGATGAAGGCGTCGCCTTCTGCGTCGTCGCCAAAGAGGATCTCATCCGTGTCGGGCGCCACGTTGGTTCGTGACCGGAGCAGCGCCGTCAGCTTGTAGCTGACTTGATCGCGAAGAAAGCGAAACTTGCCGCGAACGAGATTACGAAGGCTCGGTTTTAGAGTGAAGCCGTCCCAACGAATCCCATCGAGCCTGAGCTTGGCTTCGAGAACGCTTCGCATCTGCTCGGGGCTGCCCGACAAGATGAAGATCGCTGCGGGTTCGGTGGCCCGGATCTCCCGCAAGAGGGTGCCAGCGCCCGGGTACGCACGCTTGCGCGACGCCGGCTCGAAGGCGGTACGCACCAAATCGCGCAGGGTGTCGAACTCGGTACGCAAATAGGTCTTGTCGAGATCCCACCGATAGACGATTTCGCTTCTGCGTTCGCTTAGGTCTCGAGTCACTTGGCGACCATAGCAGCGAATCCTGCGAAGGTGCGAACCCAGTCGAAGCTGATATCTTCGGCGCATGCCATTGAATGCGGTCGTCCTCGACCAACGCACCCTGCAGCGCGGCTCCGAAGCCCAACACGCCGAGTGGGAGACAGGCATTCGAGAGCTGCTGTCCGAGGCGATTTGCAACATCGACGGGCCAGCCACGCTTTTCATCGAGCTGACTGAGCGGCAGTTCGTGCTCCGATTCGAGGAAGAGGGTCGGAACCTCGCAACCATCCCCTTGGATCACGAGCTCCTCGCCGTGCAGATCACCGAATACCTCGACATCGTCCGTCAGATCACCAACGCAGACAGCCTCAACCAAATGGAGGCCCTCGACATGGCGAAGAAGGTGACTCACGACCGGGCCGGTCGCGTCCTCAAGCGGGCGCTTCGCGAGCTCGGCTTCGACCTGGGAACATCACGTCGCCTGTTCACCTTGTTGCTCTCACTCAAGGTCGACACGACCCGATTGCCCGGCATCCGCGGGCACCGAAGAACTCACTAATCCGAGGAGGAATCGTACCCGGCCACCATGAACAACTGTTCGGTTGGGTGGGATTGGACCTTTTTGCCCATTTGGGGAACACTGAAATGATAGGGGGTCATGACAGCGTCAGCCAAAGAGTCGGTCCAGCCGCCGGCCGAGGACGTGCGCATTCCGGATGACGGCGCAGCGTACTCGAAGCGGGACGAGGATTTCGTCCGGCTGCTGCACACTGCCGGCCTGGCGTGTGAGCTCGACACGAGCCAGCTGGCAGCGATCGCATCGCTCATCGAGGAGTCGCGCGTGTACTCGCGGCGTATGGACATCCTCGAGCACTACTATCGCGGCAACGACGATACATCGGTCGCCGCGCGGCGTCGCGACAGCGATCGCCTCTTCATGCACGACGACCACTTCGCGGTGAATGCCCACCAGCTCGTCGCCTCGTTGGCGAATCTCAACCCGGAGATCGGGCCGGTGAACCTTCAACGCATCGGCACGGACGACGGACCTTTGGTCCTGCGCGCTGGAGAGAACTTCAGCGCCGTCACCGATGAGGACGACGAGGATGCCGAACCCGGTACGGTCGCGGTGCGGGCGCTGGTTCGCGCGCTCAACGCGCTCCTCGCGAAGGCCAAGGTCGCAGAACGCTTGGTTCCCCTTGTCCCCGATGAATCGAGGGAGCTCTACGTCGGGGTTACGGAGGAAGGTGCGATGACGCTGCTGCAAGGCGGGTGCACCGAGCTTTCCGCGGTCGCCGCGCTCCGCGAGTTCGCTAGCTGGTAACGCGGACACAAGTCGGCCATACCTCAGCGCGAGAAACTCGAGGTGAGAACAGATGGCTGAATACGACTACGACCTCTTCGTCGTCGGCGCGGGGTCGGGTGGCGTCCGAGCGGCGCGCGTGGCGGGCGAGCTAGGCGCGCGCGTGGCGGTCGCCGAGATGGACCGTCTGGGCGGCACCTGCGTCAACGCCGGCTGCATCCCGAAGAAGCTCTTCGTCTATGGCTCGCACTTCTCCTACGACCTTCGGGATGCGCGAGGCTACGGATGGAGCATGGAGCCCTCGTTCGATTGGGCAACGCTGCGGGCGAACAAGGACCGCGAGATCGCTCGGCTCAACGCAATCTATGATGGCCTCTTGGCGAAGGCTGGTGTCGAGGTGTTGGCGGGGCGCGCCCGCCTGCGTGACCCGCACACCGTCGAAGTCGGGGGGGTCGAACGGACCGCTCGGAGAATCCTCGTAGCGACGGGGGGCCGCCCGGTCATGCCGGACATCCCGGGGGGGCACCTCGCGCTGAATTCCAACGCGCTTTTCGAGCTGAACACGCTACCGCAGCGCGCGATGGTCGTCGGCGCGGGTTACATCGCCCTCGAGCTCGGTTCCGTGCTCACTGCCCTTGGTGTGGATGTGACTATCGTCCACCGTGGCAAGGAAATCCTCCGCGGCTTCGACACGGATCTCCGTTGCCACCTGCATGATGAGCTCGAGCTCAAGGGCGTTCGAATTCTCCTCGAGACCCAAGTGGTCTCGCTCGACAAGAAGGGCAATGCCTTCGAGGCACGGCTCGACAACGGGGAGCGCCTCGAAACTGACTTCCCGATGTTCGCGATCGGCCGTACTCCAAATACCGAGGGGCTCGGGCTCGAAGCGCTAGGCGTGGAGCTTGGCCCGCGCAATGGAATCGTGGTCGACGAGAACTTCACCAGCTCGGTTTCGTCGATTCACGCCGTGGGCGACGTCATCGACCATCTGCAGCTCACCCCCGTCGCGGTCGCCGAAGGGATGCACTTCGCGCACCACTTCTACGGCGAGGGCGCTCATCGAATCGACTACACGGCCATCCCGACTGCGGTGTTCTGCCAGCCTGAGCTCGCGACGGTTGGACTAACGGAGGAGGAGGCTTGGCACCGGTGCCAAGACGTTCGTGTTTACAAGTCGGTGTTCACTCCGCTGAAATTGACCTTGAGCGAGCGTGAGGAGCACACCATCGTGAAAGTCGTCGTCGATGCATCCAACGATCGCGTCGTGGGTTGCCACATGGCCGGCCACGGCGCCGCGGAGGTCATTCAGGGATTCGCGGTCGCCATGAAGGCTGGCGCGACGAAGGCCCAGTTCGACGCCACCATCGGGATCCACCCGACCTCCGCGGAGGAGTTCGTCACGCTGCGATGATTCTTGACTAAATCAGTCGTTAATGTGCCATAGAAACGCATGCAGAATTCGCTGTTTTTCACGGCATTTGGGGTATAGCGTGGGCTCTTCGCACTGGACGCGTTGCAAAAGCTCACCAGACTTGTCAAGTTACTCCGAACGATCATGGAAGCCGCCGTCATCGCGCCCGTCGATTCCGAGCTTGACGAAGAAAATCGAGCGCTCGGAGCATCGACGCCCGAAGAGCTCATCGAATGGGCGGCGCGCCAATTCGGCGATGCGCTGATCGCGTCGACCAGCTTCGGAGCGACCTCGGCCGTGATGCTCCACTTGGTCCAGCGGGTCGCGCCACGTACTCCAATCGTATGCATCGACACGGGCTACCTCTTCGAGGAAACCTACCAGTTCGCCGACGCACTGGTGAAGCGGCTCGACCTCGACGTCCACTTCTACTCGGCGAAGATGTCGGCGGCGCGACAGGAAGCGCTCCACGGCAAGCTGTGGGAACAGGGCGAGGACGGCGTCAAACGGTACCTCCAGATCAACAAGCTCGAGCCGATGCAGCGCGCGCTGGATGAGCTGGGCGCAAGCGCGTGGATGGCGGGGCTGCGCTCAGAGCAGACGGCACACCGCGCGGGCTTGCGCAGAATCGATCGTCAAGACGGGCGCATCAAGCTCCACCCGATTCTCCATTGGAGCTCGGAGCAGGTCGACGCCTACATGATGAAGCACGACCTGCCCTACCATCCAATGGTCGAGCAGGGGTATCGTTCCATCGGGGATCACCATTCGACGATTCCTACGACGGCCGAGATGGATCCACGAGATGGCCGTATCCTCGGCCAGACCCGCGAGTGCGGATTGCATCTTCCATTGACGAAGGAGCAAGACCAGAGCCTCAAGTCGAGCGGCTTGTAAGAAGCTGGCCCATCGGCGCGCTTTGCGTACCCTCCATCGGAGACGGCAAAGGTGTCTCTGTATCGACTCGTGCTCAGCGACCTCCACCTCGGGACTGGAACCCGACGGGGACAACTGAACCCGCTCGAAGACTTCTTTCACGATGACCGCCTAGTCGAGCTTCTCGCGTACTACGACGAGCTCGCCGGCCCGGACGGGAGCATCGAGCTCATTCTAAACGGTGACATCTTCGACCTCTTGAAGGTGAAGATCGCGAACCAGTGGCCAACGGAAGTCACCGAAGAGATCGCCGTCGCCAAGCTTCAACAGTGCCTCGAAGGGCATCCGAAGTTCGTCTTGGCCTTACGCGAGTTCTTGCAGAAGCCCGCCAACCGAGTGACGTATCTGCCTGGCAATCATGACCTCGAGCTTTGGTTCGGCAGCGTCCAACAACTGTTTCTTCGGTACGTCGCCCCGGGCGATGCGGCCGACCGAGTGCATTTCGTCACGTCCTCGGACACGTACTACTTGCCCGAGGGCATTCAGATCCGTCACGGTCATCAGTTCGAGCGCATCCACCGCGTCGACTACACGCAGATGACCCGCAAGCGGCGCGACGGGACGCAGGTGCTCGCTCTCCCGTGGGGAAGTTTATGGATCCTCGAAGTGATGAACCCGCTGAAGGAGATCCGCAGCCACATCGATCGGATTCAACCCCTGCGCCGCTTCCTCTGGTCATCGTTGCTCCTCGACCCCGGCTTCGTCTTCAAGTTCCTATGGCGCTCGAGTGTCTACTTCTTTCGTCACCGCGTCTTCACGATTCAGGCCTGGCGCGAACGAATCATGAATTTCCCGCGCCTAGTACGTGAGGAGGTGTTGGAGATCACCGGCGGAGGCTACGACGAACGGGCGATTCGAGCGCTGAACAAGATACGTGGCGCCCACACG
>Ga0209536_100015177_pt1 | contig 11006 bp, 6 predicted proteins | sample DeeMarSeWOR28_12_FD_187461 | JGI IMG/M metagenome (GOLD analysis project Ga0209536, IMG submission 187461) | Marine sediment microbial communities from White Oak River estuary, North Carolina - WOR-2-8_12 (SPAdes) (version 2) | ecosystem: Environmental > Aquatic > Marine > Intertidal zone >... | reverse complement strand
CTCGGAATTCATATGTCCCTCCCTGGATGTTCATGGCTTTGCCGGTAACCAGGGCTTCTGCCACAATGCTACGGGCACTTGCCAGAATTCGGCCATAAGTATGTCTGGATACTTCCATCATATCTGCAGCCTTTTCTTGATCCAGGTGTTCAAAATCACTCAGCCTGATGGCCTCCAGTTCCTCTAAAGACAATTGCACCTGCCCAGTGACGGCCATGCCCTGAGGGACAAATGCAGCAATGGTCGGATAACCGGATACAAATCTCGTTTTTTTGGGACGCGGCATTGAATTTAGCCCTCCAGTTATGCTCATTTGAGCATAAAATAAACATTATAATTAATACAGTCAAGAATATTTTCGCTCGTATGATCGAAAAATTTCTGTCGTGACCGCGGCAGAGCATTCATTGAGCTCAATAAGCAATATCTCAATCTGCATTACAGGGTAACGCAACACAAGTTTTCGGGTGATTTCCCGCCGGATGGCCTGAAAGAAGAGATTACCAATATCGAACGAAAGGTTGGCTTGATTTCAAGAGCGCTGGAAAAAAAATATAGGAATGAGGACTGAGGCAAATCGAGAAAATGGCCGGCCGCCAGGTGCGCTTTTTAGCTCAGTCCACAGTCCTCAGTACTCAGTCCTTATTTTATGTGGCACCAGAATCCCCCGGCGGCGAAAAACCTGAAGATAGGAAAGATATGCGACTAAGTCATACCCGTAAAATCAAAACTGAGTTTGCCCTGGAATTTTTCAATGCGCTTGAAAATCTCTTTCAACATGGTCTGTTCGATGCGCGATAATTTTTTGGGATTGATATAGTTGTCCGGCGCGGCGCTTTCCTCGACCATGGCTTTTACCTGGCGCACCATCCGCTGCTGCATCAGATAGCTGTAAGCCGTCACAATCTCATTGTGCTCTTCCGCGCTGATTTTTTTGATGGCCAGCAGCTGATTCATCCGCTCCGTGGTATTGGTTTCGCCGATGCCGTTTTTGAGGGCATATATTCTGGCGTAATCGACAATCGGCTGCATGGCCGCTTTGATATCAAAGGCATCCCGGTGCGCCCCTTTGGATTCCACCACAAAATTTCGAAAAAAACCGATGGGCGGTGTGAAATACAGCGCGTTTTCCGCCATGTGACGGAAAAACCCCGGCCAGCCCACCAGAGAATCAAACAGATAGGTTCGCAGCTGCTCGATCAGGCCCTCATCACCGTATCCCGCCCTGAAATCAAAGAAGATACTGGCCTGCAGCAGGGCTTCGGGCTCCGCCGTATGAATCCAGCGCTTGAAGTAATTTTTCCAGGTCGACAGCGGCCGGCACCAGTTGGCGTTTTTTGCCATGATCCCGCCTTTGCAAAAGGTATAGCCGGCCTCATCCAGCCACTTGCAGACCCGCTCGCCGAATTTCAAAAAATATTTTGTTACGTTTTGAAGTGCGTCAGCAGGCACGTCTTCAAAAATGATGGCGTTGTCCTGGTCGGTTTTGAGGGTTTGCTCACGCCTGCCTTCGCTGCCCAATATCATAAACACGAATTTGACCGGAGGCGGCCCGAATTCATCCAGCGCAAATCCGATGACTTTGTCCAGGATCGCATCCGAAATCGTTGTCAAAAAGCGGCTCACATTGCGGGCTTTTGCACCGGTGCTGATCAGGGTCTGAATCAATTTCGGAACCTGCTTCTGGATCTGCACAATCTGGTTGATGAACCTGGCCTGGGCGATCTCACGGATGACGAAAAACGGCGACTGCCCCTGCGCTTTCAACAGATCCCGGTTGGTCACCACACCGATAACTCTGCCGCCGTTGTCGGTTACGGCAAGGTGCTTGATGTTTTTTTGCATCATTTCCATCAAAGCCTCAAATATGAGGGCCTGTTTGGAAATCATGCTCAGGGGTGCAGACATGATATCGGAAACCGGCTTTAAAATATCGTAGCCGGTTGCCGTAACTTTTTTTCTTAAATCATTGTCGGTTACCACCCCGACAAATTCGCCCCTGGGTTCGCGAATAAAAATCGAACTGGTGTTGTGCTCGCTCATAACCGACGCTGCCGCCTGGATCGGCATATTCTGATCACAATAGACCAGATCCCTGTTGAAAACCGTTTCAACCGGCAAATTAAAAAACTCGGTGTGCTGTTCGGTGGATCTGAGATTTCCGGCGATGATTTCGGCATAGGACCGATCCAGCATCCGTTTGCCGAATATGTCGGTGAAGAAGTCGGAAAAGGCATCAAACCGGTTACAGGCATCCAGGAACAGCTCTTTGGGCAAAATGTAGAAATAGGAATCCTCGGTAACCCTCAGGGTCCGGATGGCAATTCCATCGTTCATCAAAATTGATATGCCGCCGTACATATCGCCTTCGCCGATCATACCCCGCAGGGTTTTTTTATCATTCTCCTCGAAATAGCGCTCGGCCGCCCCTTTTTGAATGATATAGAGATGCTCTATTTTGGAATGCCCCTGGACAAATAAAACCGTATCTTTGGGGTAGCTGATGATCGATACCGCCGAGACCATTTTTTCCAGATCCGCTTCGGGCAGAAAGGAAAATGGCGCCAGTTCATGCAGAAAATGAAGCGCCTGTCCGGCCGCCACCACAGATGCATAGGATTTATTCATCATGCGGTTGCGGAATTTGGCGGCGAAATGCTCATAAATATCTGTATGCATCTTGCAGATATCCAGAAATACATTTTCGGGCAGCAAATACAGGGTGGCATCCTCGACAATCTGGACCGACCGGACCGTTATGCCGGCATTCATTAAGATGGATATGCCGCCAAAGATTTCACCCGGCCCCAGGGTGCCGCTCAATTCCTTTTCGCCTTCGCTTTCGTAAAAAAGCTCGAGCAGCCCGTCTTTGATAATGTAGATATGGTCCAGTTTCGTGCGGCCCTGCAAGGACAGGCTGTAACCTTTGGCATACTTTTCAATTGATACGGATTCACTGATTTGTTTGAGTTCCGCCTCCGGCAGTATCGAAAACGGTGCCTGCTTGGCCAGAAATTTAAATACTTGATCTTGCATGCAATCTCCCGATCGGTGGAATTTTCATCCGATGATCAAAATGATGGATCCACCGTAACATAACTCAGCCAATGTGCCAATTATAATGCGCATCATGGGCTGTGACAGCAACCTGACCACAGGAGGCAATTGACACATTCGGCCGATTAATCTATACATAATTTGATACGATCGAATTCGGTTGCAAGAGCCTCCTGTAAATTCGTGACCTTACTTTCTTTCCTTTTTTCAAGCAACCGGGGGTAATTTATGACTCCTAAAGCCAGAAAAAATAAACGTTTGGTCGGTTTATTTCTGCTCGGTTGCATTCTTTTCAATTATCCTCTGCTGTCGCTGTTTAACCTGGAAGCCATGATATTGGGCATACCGCTGCTGTTTTTCTATATCTTCACCGCATGGGCGATTTTAATCCTGCTGGCGGCCATTGCAACCAGGATGCGCTGGCGCTCACCTTCGAAACCCGACAACAAAACAGGGTGATAATTGATGTTAACGACCGGAATCATACTTTTTGCTTCATTTGGCTACATGGGTCTTCTTTTTGCCATCGCCCATTACGGTGACAAGCGTGCGGATGCAGGCCGCAGTATCATCAGCAACCCTTACATCTACGCCCTTTCACTGGCCGTATACTGCACGGCCTGGACATTTTACGGCAGTGTCGGCCTGGCGGTCCGCAGCGGATTGGGATTTTTGCCCATTTACATCGGTCCGACCCTTATGGCGCTGCTGGGCTGGTGGATCTGGCAAAAAATAATCCGCATCAGCAAGGTGCACCGCATCACTTCGATTGCCGATTTTATTGCTTCCCGCTATGGTAAAAGCACCACTTTGGGTGGAATCGTTACCATCATTGCGGTCATGGGCATCATCCCGTACATTGCATTGCAGCTCAAAGCGATTTCAACCGGATTTTTGCTGATCAACCACTATCCGGACATATCGGTCAGTTATTCCGAGCTGCCGGTAATGGGCGACCCCGCGTTTTATATCGCCATGCTGCTGGCGATATTTTCGATTCTGTTCGGTACCCGTCACCTGGATGCAACCGAAAGGCACGAAGGATTGGTGGCAGCCATTGCTTTCGAATCAATCGTAAAGCTGGCGGCTACCCTGACCGTAGGGATATTTGTCACCTATGCCATCCATAACGGCTTCTCAGATCTTTTTCAAAAAGCCGGCGAACTCGCGGAATTGAAAAATCCCATCGGACGGGAATCCGGCGACGTCAGCTCTTTAATTTTTGACAGATACCTGATGATAAAAGGCCAGGGAAACAGTTATATGGACTGGAGCATTTATGTGTTTATTTCCATGCTGGCCATTATCTTTCTGCCCCGCCAGTTCCAGGTCGCCGTGGTGGAAAACGTCAATGAGGAGCATCTCAACAAAGCAATCTGGCTTTTCCCGCTCTATCTTCTGGCCATCAATATTTTTGTCGTGCCGGTGGCGCTCAGCGGCATTTTGCGGTTCCCAGACGGCAGTGTCGATGCCGACACATTTGTCCTCACGCTCCCGATGGCCGAGCACCAGCAGTTTATCGCCTTGTTTGTCTACCTCGGCGGCATGTCGGCCGCCACCGGAATGGTCATTGTCGAAACCATTGCCCTGAGCACGATGATATGCAATGATCTGGTTATGCCGGTACTGCTGCGGTTGCCCATTGAAACCGGCGGCCATCAGGACTATGGCAGGCTGCTGCTCACCATCCGCAGAGGCAGTATCGTTTTGGTTTTACTTCTGGGATACGCTTATTTCCGCACAATCGTTGAATTCTATACCCTGGTGTCACTCGGGCTGATGTCCTTTGCCCTGGTGGCCCAGTTTGCCCCGGCCATGCTGGGCGGCATTTATTGGAAAGGCGGTACGCGCACGGGTGCCATCTGCGGCCTGTTGGCCGGATTTGCGGTCTGGACGTATACCCTTCTGCTGCCGTCGCTGGTTCAGGCCGGCATCATCCCCCAGGATTTTGTTGCCCGGGGCCCATTCGGCATAGCATTGCTCAAACCGTATGCACTATTTGGATTAGGGGATCTCAACCGCATATCCCATTCGGTTTTCTGGAGCATGCTCATCAATATCAGTGCCTATGTCGGCGTGTCGGTTTTCAGCCGGCCACGGGCCATCGATCATACCCAGGCGGCCCTGTTTGTCGATGTTTTCAGATATTCCGGTGAAGCCGGCGAATCCCATTTCTGGCGGGGAACGGCCAACCTGCCGGATCTGAAATCTTTGCTGATCCGGTTTTTAGGCAAACGCCGCACCGACGCCGCGCTTGCCGAGTATGCCGACAAGCACAAACTCAGCTGGAGTTACCTGGCGACCGCTGATGCCGACCTGGTCAGCTATGCCGAAAGATTGCTCGCCGGTGCCATCGGCTCGGCATCCGCCCGGGTCATGGTGGCTTCGGTTGTTAAAGAAGAATCACTGGGCATCGAAGAAGTGTTAAATATTCTCGACGAAACCCAGCAGGTGATCGCCTACAGCCGTGAACTGGAGAAAGCCACAGCCGAACTTCAGGAAGCCAACCGGCGCCTGCAGGATCTGGATCGTCTCAAGGACGAGTTTATCTCAACCGTCACCCATGAATTGCGCACCCCGCTGACATCGGTGCGCTCGCTGGCTGAAATCTTACACAGCAATCCGGACATCGATGCAGATCAGCACAAGAGCTTTAGCGGGATCATCATCAAGGAAAGCGAACGCTTGACCCGCCTGATCAACCAGGTGCTCGATTACGAGAAAATCGAATCCGCCCAGATGGACTGGGTTATCACTTCCACCGATATTAAGGAAATCATACAGGACGCCGTTGCCAGTACCCGTCAGCTGGTTGAAGATAAAAACATCACTATCGATTACGATCTGAACGTTCAGGCGCCGCCGATTTCCGGCGATCGCGATCGGCTCGTTCAGGTCATCGTAAATTTGATCTCAAATGCCGTCAAATTTTGCGACGCCGGTCGCGGAAAAATAACCATCCGTTTGACAAGCACTGACAAACAGGTGCGCGTTGACGTTCAGGATAACGGCATCGGCATAAAAGCCGAGGACCAGAGTAAAATTTTTGAAAAATTTCAACAGGTAAAAGACCCCACCAGGGGCCGGCCATACGGCACCGGTATCGGCCTGACCATTAGCAAGCGCATTATTGACTTCCACCACGGCAACATCTGGGTTGAAAGCACGCCCGGCAAAGGTTCTACTTTTTCATTTTCGCTGCCGACCGCCCTGGAAGCCGCTCTATCCCGTTAATTTCATTGCCCCGCTATATCAGTGACTTGAATATCGAATATCGAACAAGGCATTTCGAATGAAGAAGTTTTACGTTACTTCGATATTCAACATTCGATATTCGATATCCTGCGGTTCTATGTTTTTGGCATCTGTCTGCTGGCTCCCGGTTTCTGTTTCCCGGTTAAATGCGGGCGGGGGTAAACCCCGCCCCTACTAACAGCAGACTATTCGGTCTTGTAGGAGCGGGCTTTACGCCCGCCCGCTAAGCAAACAGCCAGAAACGAGATGCCAGCAGCCAGCGGCTATGCTAGAATTGCTTGCGTGCATAAAATGTCTTCTGAGAAGCGGCCAGGGCCTCCTCGAGTGTAAAAATTTTCTGCTGGGACAACAGCGGTAAAAATTTGAGAAACATTTCACCCGTGGCGACGGCATCTCCCATGGCGGTATGCCGCGCCAGGATCCTTACGCCCAGACGTTTGGCGATGGCTTCAAGGTTATGATCTTCATGGGACGGATGAACAACAGCCGATAATAATAACGTATCCAGAACCGGGTTTACAAACCGCACCCCGGTCTGCGCCTCCTTTAACTGCAAAAAGCGCATGTCAAAAGCCGCATTATGCGCCAGCAGAATGGTGTCTTTTACAAAATCATGGAACATCGGCAGCGCCTCCTCGATGGTCGGCTTGCCCTGCAGCATCTCGGGATGAATTCCATGGATTTTCACCGACTCCCAGGGTACCGACCGCCGGGGGTCCACCAGCTGCTCAAAGCATTCATTCTGCAGTAAACGGCCATTGACGATTCGAATGGCGCCGATGGAAATGATTTCATCGCCGCCATTGGGATTTAAGCCGGTGGTTTCCAGGTCAAATACGGTGTAGGTCAGCTCAGCCAGCTGGCGGTTCTCAAGCTCCGGATGTTCACCGGCCAGCCGGAACATATCAAAATCATAAAACTCGGGGCGGCTTTCGGGCAAAATCGTCGGGGTTCGCAATTTTTCGGGTTTGACCAGGTACGGAACCGGTAGAAAAAACCGCACATAAAATGTATCTTTGAAGCTCCTGGATACGTATAAACCGATTTCACCATTGTGATGATCAATTACTTCCCGCAGACTCAGCGAGTAGCCTTCCTTTTCGAACACCAGCGGCTGTGCTTCCCAGTCTTTCAGGGTGTCTGCCTTTATCGCCTGACCCGACCAGAGCAAATCCAGACCGACAAAACGCCTCAGCGGGGTCAAACGGCAGGTGAGCTCGGCTGCACCGGTGGCGGTTCGGATTTGCTGAACAACGCTTAGCAGGGCCAGCAGAAAAGAGGAATGCTCAATGCTGATATAATGCTCGGCAGGTAAATCCGCCATGCGAATATCCAGGTTTAAACTCTGGCGGCAGCGCACCTGCAAAGTTTCAAACAGTTCGCGCACCGAAACCCGAACCAGCGGCCACTGGTTAAACAGGGGATTAGAGGACAGGGTTGGATCACGCTCCAGAAGGTCGCCGATATTCAGCGACTCTTTGTGAATAATTTGTTTAAGGGTTTCGAGGCGATTGGCATCCATATCCGGGTAATCCAGTATGGTCTCGATAGCCGAGCGAATACCGGCAAATGAAGCCCGGATTCCCCGGGTAAAGGATTGCAGGGTAAGGTTTAGAAAATTTTGAGATTCGCGCTGCTGGGTAATGTCATGCAGAATCAGAATCAATCCCGAATACCGTCTGCGGAAGTTCAAAATGGGGACGGCTTCGACCCTCAGCAGGGTATTGGCGGCTCCCGGCGTGACAAAATACGCCACCGCATCCGGCTCATCACGCTCTAATTTTTCGGTTACCTGGTCGATGGCGTGCCGGATTAAATTTTCGTCAAAAACCTCGAAGATCGAGCGGCCCAGACCGATGAATATTTTCGTTTTTTTATGGCGGTCGGTGTCCGAACCCGACAGCAAAAGTTTGGCGCGGTGGTTGTACAGGAGAATCTGGCCGTCGGGATTGCAGACAATCACGCCTTCGGGCAACTCCGACATAATGGCCACCAGCGTATTTTTTTCTTCTTCAGATTGCGCTCTGGCAGTATTGACGCGGCCCTCAATATCACTCAGCAGGGATTCGTACTGGGCTGCGCCCTGGTTTAGACGGTCACAGAGCTGCTGAATTTCGAGGGCACCCTGAATCTCGAAACGGTGTGAGGGATTGGTGGGATTCACCAGTGAAATCTGTTCGGCAATCTTCCGCAAAGGCCGAATGTATTTGCGCAGGACGCTGTCCAGAAACAATGCGCCGACCAGCAACAAAAGCACGCCGATGATGAGAAGCGGGCCGAAATGCGCTTTTAGGAGACCCAGCAAAAAGGCATGCGCTTCAGAGGATAGTTGGGTTTTAAACCAGACCGCAAAGCTAACGCATATGATTAACCAAGCTGCAAAAGATAGCGCAATCGCATGCCAGAATTTATGTCCCCGTTTTTTCATGCGACTCTTCGAGAAGCTCTTTCACCTTGTCGACAACTTCTGCATTCGAAAACGGTTTGATAATATAAGCGTCGGCTCCCAGGGCCATGCCCTTGGCAATTTCGACCTCGCGGCCCTTGGCAGTCAGAAAAATGATCTTAATATTTCTGAAGTCAGGATTCAAGCGCACGATTTCGCAGACTTCATACCCATCAATTCCGGGAAGCATGATATCCAACAGGATGAGATCCGGCTTGTATTTTAAAATAACATCCAGCGCATCTTCGCCGTTTTTGGCAATGATGACATTGTAGCCCTGCTGCTCCATCAAAAACTGGATCGGAACGACGATACTCGGCTCATCATCTACAATGAGTATTTCTTTGGGCATAACGATACCACTTTATTCTTTTTTGGCCTTGGCGTACCCGATGCCGGAGAGCGCCTCCTCCATTTCATCCAGAATTGCGGGATCATCGATGGTCGCCGGCACTTTGTAAGGCGTATTATCCGCAATTTTTTGGATGGTGCCGCGTAAAATCTTGCCCGAGCGGGTCTTGGGCAGGCGCTTGACCACCGTGGCCGTTTTAAAAGAAGCCACCGGCCCGATGCGCTCGCGGACCATCTGGATGACTTCGGCGATGATATCACCCGGCTCACGGCTGACACCGGCATTGAGCACCAGGAAACCGACCGGCACCTGACCCTTGAGCTTATCTTCGACCCCCAGCACGGCACACTCAGCCACATCCGGGTGATCTGCCAGAACTTCCTCCATGGCGCCGGTCGAAAGGCGATGCCCGGCGACGTTGATAATGTCATCGGTGCGGCTCATCACAAAAACATAGCCATCTTCATCGATAAACCCGGCATCCGCAGTCTTGTAATACCCGGGAAATTCCTCCATGTAGGCCGCCAGAAAACCTTTATCATTGTTCCATAGCGTGGGAAGCGTGCCCGGGGGCAGTGGAAGCTTGGCCACCAGTGCGCCGATTTTACCGCTGGCAACCGGTTGGGTGTTTTCGTCGACCACCTGCAGGTTCCAGCCCGGAGCCGCCTTGGTGGGCGAGCCTTCCTTAACCGGAAAATGATGTATTCCCAGGCAGTTGCCGGCTATGGCCCAACCGGTTTCGGTCTGCCACCAGTGATCGATGACCGGAATATTCAGGCTGTTCTCAGCCCATTTGAGGGTATCCGGATCCGTGCGTTCACCGGCCAGAAACAGGGCTTTGAAATTGGACAGATCATAATTTTTCATCAGCTCGGCCCGGGGGTCCTCGCGTTTTATGGCGCGAAATGCGGTCGGGGCCGTAAACATTACCTTGACGTTGTGTTCGGAGATCACCCGCCAGAAAACACCCGCATCCGGGGTGCCCACCGGTTTGCCTTCGAATATAATGGTGGTGCAGCCTTTGAGCAGCGGGCCGTAAACGATGTATGAATGGCCGACCACCCAGCCCACATCCGAGGCCGCCCAGTAAACATCTCCGGCATCCACATTGTAGATGGCGCCCATGGTCCACTTCAGAGCGACCATGTGCCCGCCGTTGTCACGCACCACACCCTTGGGCACGCCGGTGGTCCCTGATGTATAAAGAATATACAGCGGGTCGGTGGCGGCCACCGGTACACAGTCATGCGGCTCGGCGGCTGCCATTTCCTCGTCCCAGTCCAGATCGCGCCCCTCGATCATACCGGCTTTTTCCATCGGCCGCTGCTTGATAATGCAGTGATCCGGTTTGGATTCGGCCATGTCGATGGCTTCGTCCAGCAGCGGTTTGTAGGCAATAATGCGCGCCACCTCAATACCGCATGAGGCCGATACGATCACCTTGGGCTTGGCATCATTAATCCTCACCGCCAGCTCTTTGGCGGCAAACCCGCCGAAAACCACTGAGTGCACGGCCCCGATTCGTGCGCTGGCCATCATGGCCATAACGGCTTCGGGGATCATGGGCATGTAGATCAGGACCCGATCACCCTTGACCACGCCCTTGGCGGCCAGAACGCCGGCAAAGCGGGCCACTTCGTCGCGCAGCTGGTTATAGGTGTATTTTTTTATCGTATCGGTAACCGGCGAGTCATAGATGATGGCATTTTGCTCACCGCGGCCGTTTTCGATGTGGTAGTCCAGCATATTGTAGCAGGTGTTCATCTCCCCGCCGGTGAACCAGCGATAAAAAGGTTTGTTGGCGTCATCCAGCACCTTGTCCCACTTTTTGTACCAGTGGCAGTCTTCGGCTGCCGCCCCCCAGAAACCGTCCGGGTCTTCGATGGATTGTTTGTG
>Ga0209536_100015176_pt1 | contig 11006 bp, 8 predicted proteins | sample DeeMarSeWOR28_12_FD_187461 | JGI IMG/M metagenome (GOLD analysis project Ga0209536, IMG submission 187461) | Marine sediment microbial communities from White Oak River estuary, North Carolina - WOR-2-8_12 (SPAdes) (version 2) | ecosystem: Environmental > Aquatic > Marine > Intertidal zone >... | reverse complement strand
CCGCATCACCTACCTGGAGCTCAACGTCAATCAGGAATTCATGAATCGCTTCAGCGCGGCTAAATTTCTGCCCCACACCAATCGTTCCCTGTTTCCATCGGTGAAAAAAGGAAAAGGAAGTCAAAGCAGTTGAGGAGGCCTTTTATGCCAACACCCATCTACCTGGATTACAACGCCACCACTCCCCATGACCCTGAGGTCATTGCCGCCATGCGCCCGTTTCTTGAAGAAGCGTTCGGCAATCCGTCGAGTTCGCACTTTTATGGCAACGCCCCGCAAAAGGCCGTGGCCGATGCCCGCAGTCAGGTTGCGGAGCTACTCGGTTCCCGGCCGGAAGAAATCGTCTTTACCAGTGGCGGCACAGAATCCAACAACCATGCCCTCAAAGGCGTTGCGGAAGCCTATGCTGATAAAGGCAACCACATTATCACCAGCCGGATAGAGCATCCGGCCATTCTGGAAGTCTGCCAGTATTTAGAAAAAAATGGGGTGGCAGTCACCTATGTGTCCGTTGATGACCGGGGCATGGTCAGCGCTTACGAGGTGGAAAAGGCGGTGACGGCGCGTACCGTTCTGATTTCGATCATGCATGCCAACAACGAGGTGGGCACCATTCAGCCGCTGGCCGACATCGCCAGGATCGCCAAAGCGAAAGATATTTTGCTGCATACCGATGCAGCCCAATCGGTGGGCAAAATCCCCACCCGGGTCGAGGAACTCGGTGTGGACTTGCTTTCGGTGGCGGGCCACAAGATATATGCCCCGAAAGGTGTAGGCGCACTTTTTATCCGCAACGGCATCCGCCTGCCCCGCTTCATGCAGGGTGCGGGGCAGGAATCCGGCCGGCGGCCGGGCACCGAAAATGTGCTGGAAATCGTCGGCCTGGGCAAAGCCTGTGAAATAGCCGCTCGCGATCTGGAGCAAAATATGACGCATATGCAACATATGCGCGACCGCCTGTATGAGGGGATCAGAAAAAAGTGCGTACGTATTCGCGTCAACGGCCATCCGCAACAGCGGCTGCCCAACACCCTCAGCATCTCATTTGAAGGACTGGAAGCCAATCGTATCCTCGAGCGGATTGCCTCCCGGGTGGCAGCCTCGGCCGGGGCCGCCTGCCACTCGGACCGCATCGACGTCTCGGGGGTGCTCAAAGCCATGGCGGTTCCCTTGAGCTGGGCCAAGGGGACCCTGCGGCTGACAACGGGGCGGATGACAACAGAAGCGGATATCGATCACGCAATAGGAGTAATTAGTCAGGCTGTGGAATCATTGAATGATTAATTGCAGCGCTTGTAATATGACGCCCTCCAGCCAGCTGAGGGGCGGAGGAGTTTTTTGAGTAAACCGCTCCATGAATAATCGCCTGCAAAACCCGCACAAACTCATAGATAAGGGCTCGTAGCAAAAGAACAGCTAAAGGATGCTATTGAAATAGGTTAGAGACAAATTTAATCCGCCGCGCCATCGGCAATCGGGAGCCAATCCCTGTTCTTTAGCAACGATCCCTAATCCATTCAGACAGTGTGCGGATTATGCAGACGTTCATTCATTCCGCTCGCTGAAAGGTATTGAAAGCAAAGCTCCCTGACGACTCAACTAGCTAGCAGTGAGATCAAGCCAGCAGAAAGAGCTGGACATACCGGGGATCAAGATCCTGGACGGCAACCCGGCCCAGATCGCTCTCGATGTCGGCGAACAGATCCTCGAAGGTCTCTCCCAGCTGCTCCGTAATTTCAAACTCTTTAAGCCCGGTGTCGGCGGCCAGCCAATTTAGAAAATGCTCTTTCATTTCCTGGGGGACGCTTCTTTGCCCGGCGTCTGCCGAATCCGGCCGCTCGGGCAGCAAGTCATCGAAAAACGGCTTAAAGTCTTTTAGGGCCATAGCCTGCAGGGGTTGGGACGGCAAATTAAGATAGTGCCGGGCCCACAGGGTGAGAATCAGATTCTTGTAGGTCAAAAATCCGTATGATCCCGGATGGGCCAGCTGAAAGGTCATGAGGGACAGAAGTTTGTCCATGGCCTGGATCTGTTGGAAAACAGCTTGGGTCTCCCGGATTTCTGCGCTGCGGTTAAACTCCCGATAAAGCACGCCGGTCTGGTAGTTGTCGTGATACAGCGGCTTTTTGAGCAACAGCCCCCCGAGCACCCCGAGCCATTGCTCCCCCCAGAAGGTCAGACGCAGCCCGACTCCGGCAAACCAGCTCTGGTCCACCCATTTCTCCGCCTGCCATTTCAATTCGAGAACCCGGCCGAATCCCACCCTGAATATCGGGGTCAGCGGATACTTGACAAACAACTCGGCGGCTTTCCGGGGATCAAGATCGGCGTGATCTTTGACCAGGCCCTCCAGCCCGAGGCTGATGAACCCGCAGGCCTTCTGGACGATTTCGCGCAATGCCTGCCGGTCCCGCACCGTTTTGTGATCGGCCACAATGATCCGGTTGCACAGGTTGGCAAATTCGGCCTGAATTCCGGGCAATGCGGGCGATTCCGCCAGGTGCGCCAGGGCACGGGTAAAATGGTTGTCTTCTTTGAGCAGCCGCGCGGGATACTGCGAAATCGGAAGGATACCCTGGCGTGCACCGCCGTCGGCCGGTCGACCGATCCGATGTTGGCCGATATCCTGCGGCTTGATGGGTTGATAAATGCCGACGGCCTCGTCAAAGGGCAGAAAGCCTTTCTCGGCCAGGCGCACGTTACGCCAGTGGTAACATTTTTCTTCCGATTCGGCCGGCAGGACATGGGTTGCTTCCAGCATGACATGTTGATAGGTCCGGTGATCGAAATCGGCCAGGTATCTGATCAGCTTGGTCAAAAACTTCTTGCGCTGATCGTCGCTGATCTGGTCGGCTTCGTCTGTGACCGGCTGGTCGACAAAGCGGATGAAATAGGAATTGTCGAGGGAGAAAAAATCACTGCCGATCTCGGAAGGATCCTGATCGTGCTCAAGCACCCGGACCTCGATATTTTTATGGAGATAAAACTCGATAAATTCCAGCTTCTGGTCCAAAAACCAGCGGATGAAACGATTCGGATCCGCATCCAGCATCAGACCAAGCCAGCGCGAAGCCGACTTCATATCGATTTGGTCTCTGTGCCAGGTTTCCAGATCGACGATGTGATCCCATTGTTTATCGGATGCCAGGGCCAGCAGCGGGAGGGCGTCCTCCGGACCGATGTCATGGATTAAAAAATAGAAATCCTGCTCGGGAAATGAATGTACCAGCGGCAGGGGCTGGGAATCCTTCAGGATACGCTCCATGGCATCCTGGGGCTCCAGCGCCATCAACTGCCGCCGCTTTTCCTGCAGCGCGTGGAAGCGCTCTATGGCCTTTTTATCTGATTCGTGCTCGGGCATGGACATTGATTATTGAATCTTAAAGGTTTAAGGGTTCAAGGTTCAAAGGCGAATATCGAATAATGAATATTGACTGTAGAATGTTGAAGGAATGTATTCTGTCTATTCATTAAAAATTAAGATTGAGCAAAGCGAAACCACCCTTCGATATTCTACGGTTCGATATTCTGCGGTTCTGCGGTTCGCTTTTAAACATTTCCACCCTGAACCTTCGAACGGTTAAATTAGGCCGCTTCGACCCCAACCGTCGCTCCCGAATTCCAGGGGGCAAATTTCAACAGCAGCAGCATGCCGGGAATGGCGATCAGAGCACAAACAATAAAAAAAGGTTCCCAGCCGACATTTTTTGCCAGAAAGCCGGTGGGCGCCGACGCCATCACCCGCGGAATCCCCATCAGGCTGGTCAGCAGGGCATACTGGGTGGCCGTAAATTTTTTATTGGTAATGCTGGCCATAAATGCGGCATAGGCGGCCGTGCCCATGCCACTGCTGAGATTCTCAAAGGCGATCACCGCTGACAGCAGGGGAACGCTGTAGCCGACACTCGCCAACCAGGCAAAACCAGCGGTTGATAGAGACTGCAAAAATCCGAATACCCACAAACTGCGGTTGATGCCCAGCCGAATCATCATGAGCCCGCCGGCCAATCCGCCGGCAATGGTAGCCCAGAAACCGAACAGTTTGACGACGGCCCCGATCTCGGATTTGGAAAAACCGATGTCCAGATAAAAAGGGGTCGTCATGGCGCTCGCCATGGTGTCACCGATTTTATAAAGGAGGATAAATGCCAGGATCCACAGCGCACTGCTGCGACGAAAATACTCCACCAGGGGATCGATCACCGCCTCTTTGATGGTTTTGGGGGTGCCGGCGGGCGTTGCCGGTTCCGGCGTCAGCAGCGTGGTGATCACCCCCGGCAGCATACAGCCGGCCAGGATTAAATAAACCATCGAGAAGCTCATGTAATCTGCCATTATCAGGCCGCCGCCTGACGCCAGCAGCATGCCGATACGGTAACCGTTGACATACAATGAAGAGCCGAGTCCCAGCTCTTCATCGGCAAGGTCTTCGCGTCGATAGGCATCGACCACGATATCCTGGGAGGCACTGAAAAACGTCACCAGAAAAGCGGCAAAAACGAGCAGCCACGGATGTTGGACCGGATCGGATTGGCCCAGCCCGGCGATTGAAACCATCAGCGCCAGTTGGGCAACCAGCATCCAGCCGCGCCGGCGCCCTAAAAAGGGCAGCGAAAACCGATCCAGGAAGGGCGCCCACAGAAACTTCAGGGTATAGGGCAATCCGACCAGCGCCATCATGCCGATGACGGTCAGATCCACGCCCTCGTCCTTCATCCAGGCCTGAAGCACACTGATGGTCAGCAGCAGCGGAAGTCCACAGGCAAATCCCATTGCGAAAGCCACCAGCATGCGGCGGCTGAAAGCGACTTTCAATATGGATTTTTTAGTTTGAGACTGCATTAGGCGTTCGTCAATTGCACGGGCGTGACGATGGGGCCGAATTTGTCTTTCAAAGCCGTTAATTCTTTCCGCTGCTTTTTCAGAATGTCGAACAGCTTTTGCGGAATGTTGGGCTCTTTGCCGTAGGCCTCGACCTGCAGATCGATGCGGCCGATGATATTGTCGATATAAAGCGAAAATTGCTTTTCGTACAATTCTTCGGGATAGGCTTTGTCGATTTTGGATTTAAAAAGATCCCTTAAATCGGCATATTGGGGTAAAAACCCGATGGGGGTATCGATGGCGTCTACCTCGCCGCGGGCGCGCCTTTCCAGCCAGGCCATCCAGGCTTTGACGTCCTTTTTCTCTCCCAGCAGCTTCTTGGAGTCTCCTCCCCGGGCTTCGTGTGTCAGGAAATAATTCAGGCCGGCGAGAATCGGCTGTTTATCAGCAGCGATTTTAGCACTGCCGAAAAATTCGAACTGGGCCGCCATGTACTCACCCAGCGCGCCGGGGATAAACGGCGCATTCGCCCAGGGCTGACGGCGGACACCGGTGGCGCCGACCTCGGTGGCGGTGGCGGCCGACACGATGCAGGCCCCGATCACAACGCCTTCATCGGGGGTTTTGGATACCCACACCGGGGGCATGGTATCGCTGTCGCGGCCGCTGTAGGTGACGATACGGGTTTCAACCCCGTCGCCGTTTTCATTTTCGTCGGAATAATTGCCCAGGGCGCTGTTGGTCAGGGTACAGCGCGCATTGGGGTGGGACAGGGGAACTTCTTTGCCGTTTGCGTCGACCATGCCCCGTTCCCACGGGCCCTGGAAGTTGACGCCTTTTTGCGGCGGCGGCTCTTCACCATTGCCCACCCACTGGGGCACACCGTTTTCGTCGATCAGCACATTGGACCAGATGACCTCGGTGCCCGGCTCCCGCAGGCATTTCATCAGTTGCGGATCACCTTCCCAGTTGACATCCTCGACAATTCCGAAAATACCTTTTTCCGGATTAATGGATCGAATCGACCCGTCTGCGGCAATCCACAACTGCGCAAGGTCATCGCCCACGAAATGATCGCCCGCCATGGCCGTGGTGGTTTTGCCGCACCCGCTGGGCGCAGCCCCGATCATCCAGGTGATCCGGCCGCCGGGCCCTTCAATGCCGGTGATAAACATGTGCTCGGCCGCCTGGTCACCCCATTTTTCGTAAACCGCGCGATCGACGGCGAAGCGGTGGTTGCCTTTTTTCATCAGCAGGGTGTTGCCGGCATAGGTACAGTTGAAGCTGTAAGTGGTCAGATGACTGCGATCCATAAATACCCGGGCATTGGGCAGATCTTCGGGCCGATTGAGGCCTTCGCTGTGGATGTTGGTAAAAAAATGCCCCAGCTTTTCTACTTCCCCATCAAAGTCCGAGTAGACATTGCGGTACAGAATATCGGCGCTGTGCATAACATAGGTAGAGCTTGATATTTCCACCGCCGGATTGGATGCCGGCGCCCCCACCGGACCGCGCAGATAAAACCCGATCATCATCAACTTACCCTGCATGATACCGGTCATTTTGTCCCTGATATCTTCAAAGGCTTCGGCCCGATCCATCTTCTTGGCCAGGGAGTTCACCTCTTCACCTTCGTTGCTGATGTAAAAGGTCCGATCGATGATCCGCCCCTGCTCTTGCTTCAGGTCAAAATGGATGGTGTGGTTTTCCATCGGCAGGTCTTTTTCCTCACCTTTTTGGAGGGACAGGGCCTTGATAAAATCTCGATCTTCGGCGGAGCCCGTGTTGACAAACACGTTGCCCGGATCGCACAGGATGATGGCATTGGCGATTTTCAGTCGCACGGCTTCATTTTTGATTCTGTCCAGCCGGGCTAGCTGGTCCGCCTCCATCCGCTCTGCAAACAGTTTATCGGCGGCATTCGAGTCCCTGATTCCGCCTAGCTCGGTCACAATGTCGATGACGTCTTTTCTGGGTCCCATAATTTTTCTCTCCCGTCGCGGTTTACCGATTATATTGGCTTCGATATTTGTTTTACTGCCGCTCCCTGTGGATCGACAAGGTATCAGGCTTTGCGTAGAATACTACCTTAGCATTTAAAAGGTTGCGGGTCAAAAGGTAATCGTTGCCTGCAGGAGCAAAAAATGCTCCTCCAGGAGTTAATCGTTATCGGTTGTTCGTTAGGGGTCTTCGAAACGATTGATGACGGCCAGGGACTCTGGCAGTCATTACATCTTTGAGTTTTTGATTCGATCCAAAATTAACCGATAGCTGATAATGGATAGACCCGGCGGGGATCAATGTTCAGCAATGATGATATCATCCAATTTTCGCTTGGGAACGTGATGCACGCCATCCTTATCCCGCCAGTATCGAATGCTGCCGCCGGCATCAACGGTTTCAAGCACCACCTGTTCCCTGGGTTTGCCGATGGCAAGCACCAGCAAAATTTTAAGATGTTCGGGTATGACCAGGATATTTCTCAGGGCCTTGCGGTTGATGGAGCCGAGCATGCACCCCCCCAATTTTTTTTCCCTGGCGCCCAACAGAATGGACTGAGCAGCAATGCCATGATCACAGCCGGCATCCTGACTGATGGTTTTATCCGCGAGGATGACGACATAGGCCGCCGGCCGTTCGCCGTCTGCGGGCCCCGGCCAGTCTTTCAGATACCCGGCCCAGGCCAGGCAAGCGAATATTTGCGAATTTTTGGATGGATCGCAGGACAGGATATATTTTAAAGGTTGAAGATTGGCGCCGGACGCGGATAACCGGCCCAAATTTACCAGTTCTTTCAGGGTTGCAAGGGATACGGCCTGATCCTGGTAAAAGCGCCGGCAGCTTCGGTTTTTTTTAATTAAATTGGTAATCATTTTAATCCTAAGCTTACGAAAGCTATTGATCGTCGGGGGCGCAAGGCCCACCCGACATCGTGGCGATACGTTCAGTAATCGTTCAAGGCGTCATTCTGGCAGTTGAATTTCGCCTGAACCGGCATGTTCTGCCGGATCCAAATCAGTACCTTGTCAAATTCGTCTCTAAGCTCTCTGAGGGCCTTGCCCCGGTGGCTGACCCGGCTTTTTTCGGCCCGCGACAGCTGGCCGAAGGTTTTTTTTAAGGGCGGGTAGTAAAATACCGGGTCATAACCAAAGCCCCCGTCTCCGCGCGGCTCTTCAGCAATCAACCCTTCGCAGCGGGCCTCGTAGGTCAGGGCCGCTCCGCTGGGAACCGCCAGCGATATGACACATTCAAAAGCGGCTTTGCGGTTGGACTGCCCTTTCATCTCTTCGAGCAGTTTGGTGTAGCGCTGGGCATCGGTAGCGTTTTCACCGGCATAGCGGGCTGAATAAACACCGGGGGCGCCGTCAAGGGCATCCACCACCAGCCCCGAATCGTCGGCCAGGGCCGGATAGCCCAGTATACTTGATACGAAGCTGGCCTTTTTATAGGCATTTTCATCAAAGGTATCCCCATCCTCCAACACGGGCGGCAGGGGGCCGAAATCATCAAGGTTTTTAATGTCAATGGGGAAATCCTTCAGAAGGTCCCTGATTTCCACTGTCTTTCCGGGATTGCCGGTGGCAATCACCAGGGTTAAAAGTTCATTCATGGGCACCTCATCATGACCTGATTTACTGATTTTAGGAAGCCAATTCAGGGTAGAATCTAATCATGCTTTAATCATTGTAAAGATTCCAAATTCCCTGACGTTGGAAAATGCCCGATCCGCTTTTAGATGCTTTGAAATTTAGGCAATTTGGGCATTTCATCGAATATCGCCACACCTTATTACACGAGTTCAGCTATAAATTTGCATTGACATATACCGTGCCAACTGGTAAGACCTCTTACCAGTTGTATCGTCAGGAGGACAACATGAGAATGGTTGCTCCGGCCCCGCCTTTACGGCCGACCCAATATGCTGAAAAGTTTCTGGTCACATCCATTCTGGATGGAAAATATCCACCCGGGTCCACCTTACCCAATGAAAGGCGGCTGGCCGAACAATTGGGGATCACCCGCCCGACCCTGCGGGAAACCCTGCAGCGCCTGGCCGGAGAAGGCTGGCTCAAAATCCGCCACGGCAAATCCACCGTGGTAAATGACTACTGGCAGCATGGCGGCCTGGGATTGCTGAGCACCCTGGCCAGATACGGCGACTATCTGCCCAATGGCTTTATAACCCACCTGCTCGAGGTCCGGCTGACCATGCTGCCGCCCGTGGCCGCCCAGGCTGCCGCCCGCCATCCGTCAATTATGATAGATTACCTGTCGCAGGCAGAAAGCCTTTCCGAAGACACGGACTCATTTTCAGATTATGACTGGAATTTGCAGCTTCTGATGGCCCGCAACTGCGGCAACCCGGTTTTTGGGCTGATCCTAAATGACTTCACTTCGTCTTTTAAAACCATGGCAAGGCAATATTTTTCCAAAAAGACCGCGCGCCTGGCTTCGCGCAACTACTACCGGCAGCTTGGTGATACGATTAAAAGCAGCGGCCATAAAGGGGTGGCAAGACTTGTCCAAAACGCCATGGCACAGAGTATCGCTATCTGGGCAGAGGTTGAAAGGAACTAGAATCGATGGCAACCGCCAGGATGAATACTAACCAATTACCAAAAGGAATGGCCATGCAGCGATGGAATGGCTGGGGCGATGAATCGATTCGCATGCCGTTGCCGACAGCGGGCCAGGAACTTCTGGAAAATGGAATCGGCCCGGGACGGCGGATTCTTGATTATCCCCTGGAAAAATTATTGGAGCGGATCCCGCCTTCGCGGATGCCGCTGCATCCGCTAATATCGACTGATCCCAAACTGCGGCTTGATCATTCCCACGGGCAGAGCCTGCCGGATTGGGTCGGTTTGCGCTACGGTACATTGAAGCGCTTTGTCGACGGGGTGGCTCGACCCGGCACGGTCGAAGAGGTTGAGGAAATCCTGAAGTTCGCCGCCGCGCACGCGATGGTCGTAATCCCTTACGGCGGGGGCACCAGCGTGGTCGGTCACCTGGATGTCCCCCAGAGCGATCGCATGGTGCTGAGCTTGTCGCTGGAGCGTCTGAATCGTTTGGTTCATCTCAATCCGGAAAACCTGCTGGCCACCTTTGAAGCCGGTGTCCGCGGTCCCCAGCTCGAGCAGCAGTTAAACACCGGGGGATTTACCCTGGGCCACTACCCCCAGTCCTTTGAATATTCAACCCTGGGCGGTTGGGTGGTAACCAGGTCCAGCGGACAACAATCCCGACATTTCGGCCGGATCGAACACCTTTTTGCCGGAGGCGAAGTGGCTACCCCCGGCGGGGCGCTGAAACTGCCGCCTTTCCCGGCCTCGGCGGCCGGGCCTGATCTGCGCCAAATTCTGCTGGGATCCGAGGGCCGGATCGGTGTATTGACCCGGGCTACCGTCAAGATTTCTCATCTTCCAGCCAAGGACGCTGTTTACGGATGCTTTTTCCCTTCCTGGGAACAGGGTCAGCATGCCGTTAGAGCCATTGCCGGCGCTGCGATTCCATTTGCAATGATTCGGTTGAGCAACCCCACCGAAACCGCTACCAATCTGGCGCTTGCCGGTCACCACCGGCAAATTGCCTTGCTTAAAAGCTATCTTCGACTGCGAGGGCTAAGGGCACCGGAAGCCTGTATGTGTTTGCTCGGGTTTAGCGGTTCCGCCCGAATTACATCAGCCGCGCGACGCGAGGCCTTGGCGCAGGTGCGCCGCCATAAAGGCGTGGTGGTTGGAAAGGCCATGGGCAATGCCTGGAAAAAAAACCGCTTCAGATCCGCGTACCTGCGCAATACACTCTGGGATCGGGGTTATGCGGTCGACACCCTGGAAACAGCCATTACCTGGGACAAAGTGACGGCTACCATGCAGGGCATCGAAAATTCCATCACAGCGGCCCTGGCCGCCAGAGACGAGCGGGTCCATGTTTTTAGCCATCTTTCACATGTCTACCCGACCGGCTCTAGCATTTACACCACCTTTGTTTTCCGCCTTTTTAAAAGACCTGAGGCAACCCTGGAAGCCTGGCAATCCGCCAAGCAATCTGCCTGCCGGACCATCGTGGACGCCGGCGGCACCATCAGTCATCAGCATGGGGTCGGCAAGGACCACCGTCAATATCTGCAGGCGGAAAAAGGTGAGCTCGGCATCAGCACCTTAAAAACGGTCTTTGACCAT
>Ga0209536_100015175_pt1 | contig 11007 bp, 9 predicted proteins | sample DeeMarSeWOR28_12_FD_187461 | JGI IMG/M metagenome (GOLD analysis project Ga0209536, IMG submission 187461) | Marine sediment microbial communities from White Oak River estuary, North Carolina - WOR-2-8_12 (SPAdes) (version 2) | ecosystem: Environmental > Aquatic > Marine > Intertidal zone >... | reverse complement strand
GTGAGCATCCATCCAATGAGGATCAGAAATATTCCCACTATCCCGACGTAATGCTTGATCTTGAATGGTATCATTCTCGTCTCCCATGCAGACGTCTTGTGTCGCCCAAGTCTTGGCCCATGCGGCCATGGATATCATCCTCATATGTCGTTGTGCCGGTCCAGTCTGTCGTCATGGGTCGGCTTTCCCTTTATTGTCGGGGTATATGGGCAACGCCTCCGTGGGCTCAAAACGCAGACTCTCTTTCATCTGTTCATCGTCCAATTCAATCACAAAGACAACCGCCTCCTCGATCTGCAATATCCGCAGGGCAGCCAGTTGCTGATGCTGACAGACCAGCTGATATCTGTTTCCTTTCGGTCTCACCACGAGAATCGAGTTCGGATAAATTAACGGGTCTCCAGCCTCGCCAAGGACCTGTTGCCAGGACTTGACCCAGGTAAAGGGAATCCTGACAGACGCCATATCCCAAAAGGGATTCGGCTCTATGTCTTTAACCTTAACCACCTGATGTCGATCGCCTATGGTGTAGCCTTCTGGCGACTTTAGCAGTCTGTAGGCCTCTCTCAAATCGAACACCGTATCCGTTTTGAGTTTGTCCCTTTTTTCGTATACGGCCATGTACCTGCTAGCTATCCGGTCCGTAAAGGGAAGGTTGGCCTTGACCCAGGGAGTAAAGTCCCCAGGCTTGAGGCTGTCTTTTTGCTTTCTGAGCAATTCCCCAATCCTGATAGCCTTGGCCAGGCTCTGCCGCAAATCAGCGGCCACCTCATGATGGAGCCTCACAATCTCTTCTGCTCTGCCTTCGTCTATGTTGTTCATTACAAGAACAACCGTTGTTCGTCTTTTCGGAGCCTGGGCTCTCAGTCATCGTCCATCAGAATGTCATGCGACGCTTTTCATAAATGACAACACTCTCATATTCAAACAAAGCATTTAAGTGGTGGAGAAAGGCGTGACCACCTTCTTCCCGCCACAAGCCCTGAAGAGCGGCATTGACCTGCTGATAAAAGGCCTCAATATCCTGCACTGATGAGGGCTTTGTTTCTCTAGAGATCTCTCCAGCGATTTCCGTAATGAGATTAAGCCACATTTGACTGGCGCCCATCATGTAATAGGGCCAGGACTTCCTGATTGGCGATGACCAGTCAAGATCACTTGTATCCTCAACACTTGGTTCACTTATCCGACTTGTGTCATCGTAGGAATCTCTGGTGATGACACCAGCCCTTTTCATGGCTGCCAAGCGTGTATCGGACTTCATGGCATGATAAATTTCCCGTGCCGCCTCGGGAGACGCGTAGAAGATGAAACTGAATTGATGGCCAATTTCGTCTCTCATTGCTCTTCTGTGAAACCGCCACAGGACAATATGGTCTTGGTGTTCATACAGGACAGGTGATATAATCTCGTGGGCTAGAAACAAATCTATGTGCCAGGATGGCGTTTTTTCTTCCGGCCATTGCATGACAAAGCGGGCGGACCACCAACCATTACCAGGACTCTGTACTTTCGCTTCTATTGGCCTAAGGTCTGGCGAAGCAACAGGCCTCAAGGTGGCACAACCCATCATCACTGTCATGACTAATGCAGTAGCGGCTAGTGAATACCCACAGACCTTCATGTGAAACATACGCATCCTCCCTTGAATAGAGCATGGCACCGAAAAAGCCAGCCCAATGCCCGTTTTGATGTATCAGGACTGCGGGGATCCTCCATGATCTCGCTGAGCCAAACCATCCAGCAGATAGAAAAACATTAGGTGAGAACCCGCACGCGTTTTCATCTTACGTTAAGAATTCCGTGAAATCAAACATTCTCACCGATGGCTCAACACTTGCCAGGCATTCTCTCCGTGATGAAGATTCTATTTGATGTTATCGGATTGGTTCGCATGAATGTCAATGCAAAGGAATTTTCTTTAAGGCGGCAGCCCGTCAAACTCTGACCCCATGCCACCTTGCTGTGGTTTGGAGATTGTTGCCTCATGGACGACAACCAGTTTCGTCAACTCCTCGATCGTTTTGGCCTTTCCTGGGAGGGTTACCGGAAGGTGAGAAAGGGGGTAAAAAAGCGCATACGCCGCCATATGAACCAATTGGGTTGCCAAACGGTGGAGGCATACCTCTTGGTGCTGGGCCGAGATAGGGCTGCCAGGCACCATTGTGAGCGTCTGATGACGGTTTCCATTAGTCGGTTCTTTCGCGACCTGGGTCTTTGGAGAACCTTGGCAGATGAGATACTGCCCATGATCTTTAAAGAGAATAGCATGAGCATGAAGGTCTGGTCGGCCGGCTGTGCCTGTGGTGAGGAGGCTTACAGCATGAAGATCCTATGCGAGACCGTGGCTTCAGGTGTTAAACATATGCCAGGCGTCGAAATATGGGCAACCGATATGAACCCTGACTACCTTAAGAGGGCCCAGGCCGGCATCTATAGCGCCAGTAGTCTGAAAGAGCTGCCAGAGGCATTACGGAAACTCTACTTCAGACCCACACAGAAGCAACACGCTTACAGGATCAACGAACCCCTGAAGAAGGGCGTCATCTGGCGGGTTCACAACCTGTTGTCTGATCCTCCCGACAGTCCCTTTCATCTGATCTTTCTGAGAAACAGCCTCTTGACCTATTACAGGGAGGATCTGAAGCTGCCTGCTCTTGAGAAAGTGGTGGACAGTTTGGCCCAAAGAGGTTTTTTGATTATCGGAGCCCATGAGGAAATATCCCCAGGTATGAACGAGCTCGTGCCTTTTGGTGGTTTTACATATATTTTTCAGAAAAAAGGGTGATGGGCGTATCGATGAGGCACATCAACCGGAAGTCTGCGTTCTCTCATATAGGAAAAAAGGCCCCACCTTTAGGGCATTTTGCCCCACTCCTGCCTGGCCGCACACATTCCGTCGTTTCCTTCACTAGCTTCGTTACTTAAGATTATTTCATGAATACAACCACATAGCCACCAGTTGTCCATTCAGCCATGAGCCCAAACCTGGTGGCATAGAGATTGCCTGGCCTTTATGGACCTGTCATTTCCTTAAGGAATGCAAGAGAAGAAAGGAGGAGTCCTATGGAAGCTGTTGTAGTGGCACCCAAGAAGGAGAAGCATGGGTCGGAAAAGGAGACCACTGAGGCCTTGTTGGCTGAAGGCAGGGTCTTTAGGCCCTTGCCGCAGTTGGTGGTGGACGCCAACCTGAACCCCAACGACTACGAGGAGGCTGTGGGAAAAGGCCAGTCCGATCTTGAGGGATTCTGGGAAGAGGCAGCCCATGACATAGACTGGTTCAAGAAATGGAACAAGGTTCTGGACCGCTCTGACGCCCCATTTTTCAAGTGGTTTGTAGGCGGTAAGACAAACATAGCTTACAATGCCCTTGACCGTCACGTAAGGACCCATCGCAAGAACAAGGTGGCCATCATCTATGAAACTGAAGGCGGCTCCCGTGAGCGGATGACCTATTACGATCTTTACCGAGCTGCCAACCAGTTTGCCAACGTTCTCAAGTCCCTCGGCATTGCGAAGGGAGACCGCGTTGCCGTCTATCTCCCGAACATCCCTGAAATCGCCGTTGTCATGCTCGGATGTGCAAAGATAGGTGCCATTCACAGTGTCATCTATGGGGGGTTTAGCGCACACGCACTGCGAGACCGAATCAACCACGCCGAGGCAAGGTTGGTGGTCACCGTGGACGGCTTTCATCGAAATGGCAAGGTCATTAAGCTAAAAGAAGTTGTGGATGAAGCCATGGCAGCATCTCCCACGGTGGAGACCGTTGTGGTGATTCAGCGGGCAGGCATTGAAATCGACATGAGTGACGGCCGCTATCTCTGGTACCATGATTTGATGGAAGGGGAACCCGTGGAATTCAAGACCGTGGAGATGGATGCTGACGATCCGCTCTTCATCCTTTACACCTCAGGCACCACTGGCAAGCCCAAGGGCGTGGTACATTGCCACGGCGGTTATGTGGTGGGCATTAGTCGAACCCTGAAATGGGTCTTTGATATCAAGGAGACGGATATTTTTTGGTGCGCTGCTGATCCCGGGTGGATTACTGGGCACAGCTACATCGTTTACGGCCCCCTTGTCGCGGGGACAACCACCGTCATGTACGAGGGCCATCCGCTGTTCCCTGGCCCGGATCGGATGTGGCAGATCATCCAGAAGTACGGCATCAACATCTTGTACACCGCGCCGACCACAATTCGCATGCTCATGAGATTCGGTGCCCACCATCCTCGGAGACATGACCTGTCCACATTAAGGGTCCTAGGTACGGTGGGTGAGCCCATCAACCCTGAAGCGTGGGTCTGGTATTATGAGAACGTGGGCAACCAGAACTGCCCGATCATGGACACTTGGTGGCAAACTGAGACTGGCATGTTTATGGTTACACCGACGCCATGCAATGTGTTGAAGCCCGGTTCCGCCTTTAAGCCTTTCCCAGGCGTTCACGTGGATGTGGTGGATGCTCACGGCGAATCTGTGGAGCCCGGAAAAGGTGGATATGTGGTGGTCAAAGAGCCTTGGCCTGCTATGCTTAAGACCCTATACAAGGATCCGGAAAAGTACCAAGAGACTTACTGGTCCAAGATGCCGGGAATGTATCTGGCGGGAGACATTGCCACCAAGGATGAGGAGGGTTATTTCCGGTTCCAGGGAAGATCTGATGATGTACTGAAGGTTGCTGGCCACCGGATCGGGACTGCTGAGGTGGAAAGCGCCCTGGTGAGCCATAAATATGTGGCCGAGGCCGCATGCATCGGTGTTCCCGACAAGGTGAAAGGAGAGGTAGCCAAGCTTTTTGTCACGTTGAAAGAAGGGATTGAAATTGAAGAAGATGAAACGACCTTAGTGAACGAACTCAAAGCCCATGTCCGGAAGGAATTGGGGCCCATCGTCGTCATCCGGGGGATCGAATTTAGGGACAAACTGCCCAAGACTCGGAGCGGCAAGATTATGCGTCGGGTCCTTAAGGCAAGAGAATTGGGCTTGAAGGAAGGCGATCTGTCAACCCTTGAAGACTAACACATGGGGAAAAGGAGGAGTTTATGACAGCAAGTGTGTGGTGGTTGTTTATTTTTGTTCTGGCCTACTGGGCCTATTGTGTCACCTGGGGGGTCAAAGGGTACCTTTCGTCAAAGACGGCATCAGACTATTTTATTGCCGGTCGCGCAATCCCTACGTGGGTGTATGTGCTTGCAGCCACGGCAACGTCCTTTTCAGGATGGACCTTCATGGGGCATCCCGGGCTTTTGTATCGTGATGGCTTTCAATATGCCTATGCATCATTTTATGCCATTACCATTCCCTTTACAGGTGTTATCTTCCTGAAAAGGCAGTGGATGCTGGGGAAACGCTTCGGATATGTGACGCCGGGCGAGATGTTTTCAGATTACTTCAAATCTGATGCGATTAGGATTCTCACCGTTATTGTTGCCCTATTTTTCTCCATTCCCTATCTTGGCGTACAGCTCAGGGCGTCCGGGTTTTTGTTCAACGTTCTAACAAACGGCATGTTTTCCGTTGAGGTCGGCATGTGGCTGTTGTCCATCGTGGTTTTTATCTATGTGGCTTCCGGTGGCCTGAGAGCGGTTGCCTATGTTGATACTGTACAGTGTTTGTTGCTGGCAGGCGGTATTACTGCTATCGGTATCATTGGTCTTTCCTTTGCAGGCGGCTGGTCAGCATTGAATCAAGGTATTGCAAACCTTACTAGCCTTGACACAACACTGACAGCCGACGGTTACAGTCACTACATTGCCATTCCAGGTGTCATTCAGTTTGTAAGCTCAGGCTCAAAAGCCGCAGGTGGCGCTTGGACAGGTATTATGATTCTTTCTTATGCCTTTGCACTCATGGGCATTCAGTCCTCTCCGGCTTTTTCCATGTGGTCCTTTGCAAACAAGAATCCGAAACCTTTTGCTCCCCAGCAGGTATGGGCTTCCTCATGTGGTATCGGCGGCATCCTGATCTTCTTTACGGCCATGCAAGCCTTTTCAGGGCACCTCATTGGTGCGGACACGAAAATGCTGGAAGCAGGATTTGCAAACGACATAATGAACCTTGGAAAAGACCTCATGGAAATGCCAGGTAAGCAAGGAATGATAGTACCGGCATTGATCAATCTCATGGCAGATACTGCGCCGTGGCTGGTCGGGCTCCTTGCTGTTTGTGCTTTGGCAGCCATGCAATCGACGGGTGCCGCTTACATGTCCACAGCAGGCGGTATGCTTACACGAGACCTTTACAAACACTTTTTATTTCCAGGGGCTACCCACAAGACACAAAAATTGTTTGGAAGAATTGGCGTTGGTGTCATCGTTTTTTCCGCTTTGATTGTTGCCACAACGTCTTCCGACGCCCTTGTGCTTTTGGGTGGACTCGCCGTTGCCTATGGTTTCCAGATGTGGCCCGCACTTATAGCCATCTGTTACTGGCCTATGCTTAACCGGAAGGGCATCACATGGGGACTTGTCGCCGGCATCCTTGCTGTAACCTGTACTGAAACCATTGGAACGGAATGGTTTGGAATAACCGCATGGGGTCGCTGGCCATGGACCATCCACTCCGCTGGTTGGGGGATCATCTTCAATCTGGGTATTGCAGTGATTGTCTCTGCCTTGACGCAGAATGCTAAGGCCCGTGCACACAGGGAAACATTCCATGCCTTCCTCAAGGAACATGCTGGACTGCCTGCGCGCAAAAAACATCTTGTTCCGTTTGCATGGATCTTCGTAGTCGTTTGGTTCATGTTTGCTCAAGGGCCTGGGGCTGTTGTTGGAAACACTATTTTTGGAAATCCAACGGATCCATCAACCTGGGCACTGGGCATGCCTTCTATCTGGCTATGGCAGATAATCTGGTGGGCCCTCGGTGTGGTGATGATGTGGTTTCTCGCGTACAAGCTGAACATGTCCACGATTCCTGAAAAAGAAATTGAAGTTCTTGTTGAAGACATCGGTGATCTCGCTGTGGCTCCGGCCAAGGCTTAATACGGATAAACCATAATCAAAAGATTGGGGCTCAATAAATTGGGGGGATATTGTCTATATCCCCCCTTGTTTTTGGGCTCGCTAGGGGGTATTAAAGGGAGGGATTTTGGGGCATGGATGGAATTAGAATTTGGTACTGGATTTCATCAATTGGTCTTGCCGCTCTTCTCTTTCGACCTGCCAAAAAAGTGATATTGACACAAAGAGTGAGAAAGACCGAACGTAAGCTTGATCGGCAGTTGACTGAAGACGAGCGACTAGACCTGGAAAAAAGAACGATCCCCATAGCCGTATTCATTGTGACAACCTTTTCTTTTTTATTCAACAGCGTTATTATGAATAAGTATTTTTGATATAGGCTTGGGAGGTAGCTGTCTCTATGCGGGTAGCATCGGAATCTCAGTTGAGAAGCACATAACTGGCTGGCGATGAAGAGACTATTCGCCAAGCCCTAGTGATTGCATAAGATGAATAAAAACGCACTGACCGCAATCATAACCCTATCCGTACTTGGTATTGTCGGTTTCTACTATTATAAGTATACGGTTATGGAAAGCACCCCAGGAGAAAACAGGTTTAGGCTTGCAAACAAGTATCTTGAGGACGGCAATTATGATGAAGCGCTTCACATATTGGACGAGGTATTATTGGGAAATGCGGAATATAAGGAAGCTCATCTCGCCAAAGCCATTACCCTTCTGCAAATGGGACGGCTTGGTGAATCTCGAAAGTCTTTTGACACAGCTATTGGATTGGATAACGATTATGCACAGGCCTATGCCGACCGAGGGATTCTGAATGACAGGGCCGGACAGTACGAGGCCGCGCTGCACGATTACAGAAAAGCCCTCAAACTCAACCCCGAATTGGCCGAGGGCCCTGGATGGCTTTGGAGGTTTCTCCGAAATATTCCTGATCCCCCCCCAACGATTGCTGATCGCGCAGATTATCTGGAAAAGCAGTTAAGGAAGCCCGAAAGTGAGCGACTTCTTCGAGTGCCGGAATTAGATTCAAAACAAAGGATGTATAAGAAATAGGCGCCCTCTCTCGTAAGTCCCACCCACGCGGAACTGTGATGATGAGACGCAGTTCCCGCCTTTGGACGGGATTTAGGGTGTTTTTCATCCAACAACCTGCCTCCTTAAGTCTTCTCCATCATCTCGCTACGATCATTATGAGAAATCCGGGTTTAGCCCACCGTCTGTTGAACTTACCGGAGATTTAAGGCTACCGATGTGCTGTCGAACAATGGGTCTTCAAATATCCGTCAAGGCAGAAGATCCAATGAAATCGGCAGACCCGACGGACCAAAAATAAACTAAAAATTCGATCTACTTACCCCCTTTCCAAGGTAAAGATTTTTGGCAGACAGCTTACGGGCAGTTCAAGGCTTTCCTTTAATGGTCATCTCTCTGATCGCTCCTTTGTCAACAATCCCATTTTCCTTTTGCTTGAACAGGAATCCCTATTCGTGCTAACAAAAAAGTTTGTGGGTAGTGAGACGTCACCAAGATCACAGTCGTCGTCCCGAAAATGCTCACGGAGCCCGGGAAATGGCTTGATGGCGACACGTTACTCTTTAGAAGCACTTATGAGCCACGACACTGTTATATGGGCGCCTTGGCAATAGAGGCCTGGAATGGTTGAGATTCCGTACAACAAGATCATCGACTTCTTTCGGGGCATTGTCCCCTTTAACGAGTTGTCTCAAGATGTTCTGAAGGGCCTGCCTCAAAAGGTATTAATCGACTATTTTCCCAAAGAGACGCTCATCCTTGAGCAAGACGGGCCTCCGTGTAAATATCTTTATGTCATCCAGACTGGCGCCGTAGAAAAAACTGTGCGCAAGGAAGGCCTTGATATCCTGTTGGAATTCACAACCGAGGGGGAATTTTTTGGAAGCGCCTCATTGATCAACGGCACGAGCCCAGCATTTAACGTGCGCGCTCACGAGGACACCATATGTTATTTACTCCCCCAACAGGCCTTCGACGATCTGATGCAACACCATATCGGGTTTCACGAATTCTTTGCCATCCGAGTAGCCAAGCTTGCTTATCGACTAAAAAAGGCTCAGTCCGGGATCTTTGCGTCTCGCCAACAGTCGGATACCGTGGTTTTCCGATCGGAAGGACGCCTCTTCAGTGTCACTGCCAGCGACCTGATTAAGCGAAAACCAATAACGTGTTCCCCCTATCATGAAGCGTCCTTTGTGGCCAAATTGATGGCCCGTGAGGGGGTTGGTTCTGTGGTTGTGGTGGACGCCCGGAATCGTCCTATCGGTATTGTGACCAAGACCGACATGACCAATCGCATCCTGGCTGCTGGAAAGACAGGGTCCGAACCTGTCAGGACGGTCATGAGTGCACCGGTGGTCTCCATTGCTCCGAAGGAGCCTTGCTTTAGTGCTCTCCTCAAGATGGCAAACTTCAATTGCCATCATGTGTGTATCACCGTGGGAGAAGTGCTCCTCGGCGTGATTTCACAACACGACCTTATCGTACTGCAAGGATCGAATCCCCTTGCCGTCATCAATGACATTGAAAAGCAAACAACGGTTGCAGGGATTGCGGGGTTGGTCGATGCCATGGATCGTATGGTCAAGGGACTTCTGGGCGCCGGTGTATCTGCTAAGGATATCGCCGCCTTTATTTCTGAGTGCAATGACCGTCTAACACGTAAGATCATCGCCTTGACGGAGCAGTCGCTGCGTGAAGAAGGTTTCGCTGCACCTCCGGTTTCTTACTGCTGGCTTGCTTTGGGCAGCGAGGGCCGCAAAGAACAGACCTTGCGTACGGATCAAGACAATGCCCTTATCTATGAGGATCCTGAGCATGGCTCAGATCAAGATGTGAGCGAGTACTATCTTCGTTTGGCACAAGGGGTTGTTTCGGGTCTGGAAGCCTGCGGTTTTCCGAAATGTAAAGGGGGCATTATGGCGAGCAACCCTAAATGGTGCCAGACGGAGACGGTCTGGAAAGGCTATTTCTCACGATGGATCAATGAAGCCTCTCCTGAAGACTTGAGAAATTGCACTATTTTTTTTGATTTCCGTCCCCTTGCAGGGGCTGCCATATTGGCCCAAAGACTCCGGACTTTTTTGAATGAGAACATTGAAAACAACCGAGCTTTTTTGAGACACCTGACCACCAACGCCCTATATAACGGTCCGCCCCTTGGCTTTCTGAGAACCCTGGTCCTTGAGAAGAGCGGTGCTCACAAGGATGAGCTCAACCTGAAAATGAGCGGACTGGTCCCTGCGGTGGATGCCCTTCGGGTGCTTAGCTTAAGTGTTCAAATCAATGCCACGAACACCTTGAACCGGTTGGCAGAGGTTAGCCGCAAACAATTACTTTCCCAGGAGATGGCAGAAGATGTTAAAGAGGCGTTTAGCTTCATGATGCTTCTTAGGTTGAACCATCACTTGATGCAAAAGGAGAAGGGGGCGGAATCAAGTGATTATCTTGACCCAAGGGCGTTGCCTAAACTTCAGGAAAAATCTCTGGTTGAGGCCTTTCACGTCGTTCGAGATCTGCAAGGTGAATTGGAAGCGCGTTTTCCAGAAAGCTTATAGTGGACGTCATGTTGGGACTCGTCCAAACAAGCTGAGAGAACTGTTTGCTCAGCATACGGGGGGCGACGACATGCCGGATGCCGTCCGCAAGCAACAGGATGTCAAAGACGCTTATCAGCCGGAAACACCCGTTTCAGAAGCCCATTACGTCATCTTCGATACAGAAACGACGGGACTGGGCCCCGAGGGAAGTGACCGGCTCCTCTCCATTGGAGCGGTGAAAATGATAGGAGGCAGGATTCATCTGGGGAACGCCTTTTACGAGTTAATCGATCCGAAGCGCTCCATTCCGATCTCCTCGATCTTCATCCACGGCATCACCCCCGGGATTGCCAGTGACAGACCGGCTATTTTGGACATTCTCCTGAAGTTCTTGGACTATATTGGGTGTGACGTCTTAGCAGCCCACCATGCTTCTTTTGACATCAAATTCCTAAATCA
>Ga0209536_100015174_pt1 | contig 11007 bp, 5 predicted proteins | sample DeeMarSeWOR28_12_FD_187461 | JGI IMG/M metagenome (GOLD analysis project Ga0209536, IMG submission 187461) | Marine sediment microbial communities from White Oak River estuary, North Carolina - WOR-2-8_12 (SPAdes) (version 2) | ecosystem: Environmental > Aquatic > Marine > Intertidal zone >... | reverse complement strand
AACAAATAAATAATGGCAAAACCGGTTTTTTCATCGTTTGCTCCTTTCTTTCGCGATCTTTGCCCTCTACAATTGTTCCTTAGATTGCTGATCCAAAACCATGTTCAAGAATTTGACAGATAAGGCAGCCAACAGTATCATTAAGTTATTGTTTAATCAGTTGGCAATTGTATATAAATCCTCTTCAACAAACAAGGACAGGATTTTTGGAGAAACACCCAATGGCCGCACAGGCTATTTTCAAGGAGAACGAAAATGAAGACATGGTTCGTACTGCTAAGCGCATTTATTTTTTGTTGCACGGCGATTGCAGAAGATGCCGTCACAGAGTTGTCCAGGCATATTACCGGAACGCCTGCCCTGATTGTCGTGGTTTGCGGCGGGGATGAGGAAGGCTTGCCGACGATTACTAATCTAGTTGAGCGGACGCCGTGGACGATTTTCTGTAGGGGTACTGTTTCCTCCGGCATGGACAAGATTCGCGATTGGGCCAGGGGCAAAGAGCTCTTAGGGCAGCGGGTATTTGTGGTCAATGGTGATGGTCCTTCACTCTGGCTGGCGACGGATATGGCTGACGCTGTGTGGGTGGCGCCAGGGGTGAAACCGCCGCCATCAGAAGGAGAAATCATGCGTGTGCTGCATCCCGGCGGTGTCTGCGTTGCTTCGGGAAAAGTTGTCACTAAGGGCACTCAAGAAGGTGTGGATGAGTGGCGCCATCCGTACCATGAGCCGGACAACAATGTTGTTTCGCAGGACAAGGTGTCGCGATTGCCCGGCGAATTACGTTTTCAGACGTATCCGGTATTTGCTGCGATGCCCAATCAGACGCTTTTTGCCGGCGGGCGGATTTTCTTCTTCTCCGGACATATCGCATTCCACGAGCGTGAAGAACCGTTGCTGAATACACTGACGGTCCTGAATGCGTACAACGGCCTGCGTTTGTGGAGTCGCCCGCTCGACCCGGACTACGTTGTTCACAACATAGCTAAGCTGGCAACCGACAGCGAAGTAGTTTTCGCCGAGGGCGGGACCCTCTGGATGCTGGATGCTGTGACAGGGCAACAGCGCGGCAAGTTTACAGTTCCTGCCGAGGCAGTAACAGCCGGAGATACAGATTGGAAGTGGATTGCACAAAAAGACAATACGCTCTACGCTGCATGTGGCCCGCCGGACGCCCACGTTGCTCCACATAGACAGAAAAGGCAAATGGGCCACTGGCCCTGGGACGTGGCTAACGAGCAGTATCGTGTTATCACCAACAAATTCGGTGCCGCACGAAGACTGGCAGCTTTTCAGTATCCCGAGATGAAGCTGCTCTGGAGCATCAGCGAGCCGGAACCATTTGATGCTAGAGCATTGTGCATCGAAGACGATCGCATCTTCGTGTTGGCACCGGGTAAGTTTATAGCCGCTCGTAATACAGCTACGGGTGAGCAATTATGGCGCCGCTCCCCCGACACATCCAAAGAACTCTTCGACCTCATCGGAAAGTTGCTCAAACGCCAGGGTTGGGGCATCGGATGGGCAACCTACAACTGTACGCGTGCTGGTAACGGCGTGGTCTGCATTGCGGGGCCGTCGTTCAGAAAGACGATCTGTATCGATTTCGAGAAGGGCGATCTTCTCTGGACATCTGACCTTGAATCTCCCCATCCGTTTTTCTTCAATGATGCTCTCTATATTGTGCCTCGTGTGGCTAATCCTAAGGCCTTCTGCCGGAAAGTTGATCCACACACCGGCAAAGTTCTTGATGAATTCAGTTTAGGTGTAATTGGCTCCTGCACCCGTCTGACGGTAACCCCGAACCAGTTTTATTACCGTCCGGGAGGTGGAGAGGGCAGAACTGTCTATGTCGATATGCCTGAGCTAATACTTGCCGACTACGAAGGCGTCGTCCGTCCCGGATGTTTCGATGGAGTGGTACCGGCTAATGGGCGTTTGTATTGGATGCCACTGGCTTGCGATTGCTGGCAGGTTCACGGCACATTTTCTATGGCCCCGCGTACACCACTGAAAGATCCAGGCACATCGACCGATTCGCCAGCATGGGCTGCGCCCGCATCGGATATACCTGCTGGCCGGGATGACTGGCCGATGTTCCGAGCAAACTCTGCCGGGACATCAACGGTTGCCGCCGCTGTTGGGCAAAAAGCGAAGGAATTATGGCGGCGGCGTTTGCCGGGCGGTGATTTGACCGCGCCTGTGTGTGTCAACGGGTGCGTCTTTGTGGGATCGGCGGACGGCGCCGTATCAGCCCTCGACGTCGCCAGTGGAGAAATCCTCTGGCAAGTCTCATCCAATGCCGCTGTGCTGCACCCGCCCGCCTATTGGAACGGACGGATTGTCTTCGGCTCGTGCGATGGTGCTATGTACTGCGTAGATGCGTCAAACGGGCGGTTATTGGGATCCATTGAACTGGCGCCCGAAAAGCGTTTCGTTAATATCATGAACCGGCTTATGTCAGCATGGCCCCTGGGCGGCGGGATAATCCTGAGCGACGACGGAGTCGCTTACACAGCAGCCGGAAGCACTGCGGCAGACGGCGCGATTGTTGCCGCTGTGGACATCACCACTGGAAAACCCCATTGGCGGCAGGCATACACTCTTGACCGAAACGAGCCGGAACTGAGCTTCGGGGTCCAGGGAAATATCCTGTTGAAGAATAACACCCTGTACATCAACGGCGGCGCCCCGGTGGGAATCGTAGCACTTAACGCTCTTGACGGCGGCAGCCCTCGCGTTGTCTCCAAACTCGAAGCGGGGATGGAAATGTTTCTGGAGCCCGGCGACAAACCATCGTGTAACGGCCCCGAATTGTTCTCTCACGAGCATGCCAGGACGACCATCTTCAAGCGTCACCAGGGTCGTTTCTATTTCCAGATGGCTGACGGGCACGTTGCATTGATCGACGGCCGAATTTTCTGCTCGCGTGATTCGCAGTCGCTGGACAGCATAGTTGATTTGGTGAATAAATATCCGAGGGACAGCGGGACAATCGGGGACATTATGCGAGTACGCCTGGATGATTCGGTCCTCTGGGCGGGCAGGACAAGTGATGTCTGCGGTCTTGCCGTCGGCACCGACGGGCTTGTGGCCTTACATAGTGACAGCGTAGAAGGTATCTCTATAGACGGCCAGTCGTTATGGACGGTTCGGTTGCCCAATACTCCAATACGTTGGGGCGCAGCTCTTACCGGCAGTGAATGCATAGTGACACTTTCGGACGGCCATGTGGTCTGCCTTATCAAGGATTCATAGAAACAGCAGCAATATTCGTTTTATTGATCGATTTTAGGCTCCGACCAGATCGTAGCAGCGATATAACGCTCGGAGCGAGGTTTATCCAGCCAGTAATAGATCGTAAGAAGTTTGCCGTCCGGTCGTTGCACGGTTCGGGTATAGCCAATGTCAGGTTCGCCGGCGCCGGAGCGCAGGACATATTCCTGTACCCATGTCGTACCGTTATCAGTGCTAAATACAGCACGAATTGTATGCGGTTTATCGCGATTGGCATAGGTGATCCAAAGGTGTCCATCAGCAAGACGGACCATGGAAGGAGGATTGCCGCTGTGAAGGCCGTTTTCTTTGATGGGATTGGCCAGCCATTGGAAGTTTAAGCCGCCGTCTCGCGAGCAAAACAGCTCGATGAAGTTATGCTGGGCCGGGTTATTATCGCGACGGCGCAGGGCCACAAGGATATCGCCGTTAGGCATGCGAGCCGAAGACGGCATAATCGAGTAGCCGCTTTGTGGCTGGTCCCCGATCCATGCAAACTGGTTGAAGTATTTACCGCCGGTTCGCGTACGGGCACAGAATGGCCGGCCTTCTCGATTATTCGTTTTTTGAGCGGTGAGAAAGAGCATCAGGTCTTTCGATCCGAGCACTTGATAATCGGTGCGAGCGCGCAGATGCAAGTCGGCAAAAGGCAGGCGGAACGGGCCGGTCCAGCTTCGGCCTTTGTCTAATGAAATAAAAGCTTTGTCACCGCGGGCGTTTAGAGCAAAACCGGATGCATCGAACGCTATATCCGTAGGAAATGGTTGTAGCGGCCCGACGGGATAATCTGCTTCGGATACCGACCAGGTTTCACCCCCGTCCGGGCTTCGTGCAAGCATGTTGCTCCGAGGACGAGCAGGATCAATCTGATGCAAGCCAAGTTTCTCAGGCGGCGCGAGGTAGCCCAGGCTGAAGCCCACCAGAATTTCGTTGCTCCATTGCCAGATGCCGTTGTTGGCCGGCCATCCTGCGAACCGTCCCTTCTCATGAAATACTTTCAGGTGCCGGACATCTTCGATGGTAATTGCCTGGTCTTTTGCCAACGAAACAACTGGAAATACTATTGCTGTCAACAGAGCAATACAGAGCCGTCTTTGTATCATGAGCCTGTAATTCCTTTATTCCAAATCCGAACTTTTTACTGGTTTTATGCCGGGATGTTCTCAGAGCTCCCAACCTTTTCTGTATTCTCGTGTCAAATACTTGTTTGCTTCCGGCAGGTTGGTTATTTTCATATTCTCGGAATCATAATCTACTTTTTGCCCTGCACGGAGGGCGACGGCACCGAGATTGATGGTCTCGGTGACCGGACCTGCAAACAAGAAGCTGCCGGGAGATTCTTTCTTGTTTTTAATACAAGCAGCCCATGTGTCCGAACGTCTTGACCTGTCTCGTTGTGGAACTTCTTTGTCTCCGGCGTAATCCCGCATTTTCTTTTCAGGGATGATCCGGGGATTATCGCCGTGAAATGAAGCCAGAATCTTGCCTTTGTCACCGACGAACATCATTCCTTCGCTTTCGAACGATTTGTTGTCCGCTATGAGTTCTTCCGGCGGAAAGGGTTTCATGCCCCCGTCATACCAGATAAGATCGAAAGCCGGCAGGATTTTTTGTTTTGGGAATTTGAACCGGATCATACAGGAGTGAGGGAAGGCTACGTTATTATTGACCGGTCGGGATACCTGATCTACGATCTGGCGCGTAGTTGTTCCGTAAGCCTCGGCACTGATTGCCGGCGTCTCGATGCCAAAGGTTCTGAACAGTGGAAACAAACTGTAATGTCCCATGTCTGCGATACTGCCGCCGCCGAAATCATACCAGCCGCGAAAGACATTATGAGTGTAGTTCAGGTGATAAGGACGGTCCGGCACAGGCCCGAGCCACAGTTGCCAGTTGAATCCCTTTGGTATCGGCTGAGATTCGGTGGGATTGGATGTCCACTGGGGCCAGACGGGTCTGTGTGACCAGTGATGGATTTCTTTGAGCTTGCCGATAACGCCGTCTTTAATCCATTTTAGTGTCAGGTTATTTCCTGATCTGTCGCTCCAGGCCAGAAGATGGGTTATAGCTTTTGTTTGGCGGGCTGTTTCAATGGCCAGCTTTCCTTCCGACATCCTGTTGGCGATCGGCTTATGGGTGACGACGTGTTTTCCCTTCTTCATCGCGGCGATGGCTATGGTTGCGTGGAGATGGTCCGGCGTCATAATCTTTACGGCATCCAGGTCTTTCTCCTTGTCAAGCAGATCACGAAAGTCCTCGTAAGAATTACACCCTTTGTACGTGCCCGAAGGTGAGTTCTTGGCGTAATACTTCTCCACGTACTCCTTGCCGATATCACGCCCACCGGGAATTCCTTCAATACCTGCCCCCCAGTTCGAGTCGCCCAATGTTCTGCGGATGCCGTCACGGATGCCGTTCGACGACCAGTCGATGTAATTTGTCGTAAATTTGTTCGCGTCACATACGGTTACGATTTGTACTTCGGGATTTTCAAGCATGCCAGGCATCTCGCGAAGACCCTGTGTGCCGCAGCCGATATTGGCAACAGTTACTTTCTCGCTTGGAGCTACATTACCTCGTCCCCCCAACACGTGCCGGGGAACTACCGTAAATGCGATTGATGAAGCTGCAGCGGAACTCAGTAATTCGCGGCGGTTTATTTTTCTTTCAGATTTCATTTTTAACTCAGTGCCTCCAAAAAAATCCTTCCTTATTTTCTTGTGTGGGTTTATGTATAATTTCCAAATCTTAGAGCTATGGGCATGATACCATGATAAGGAAGAGCCGGTCAAGATTTACATTTTTCATAGTGCTTTTTATGAATCAGTTGATTTCGATTATAGCAACGTCCTCGTCGTCGATTGTCAGATCGGTTTGTTGATTGCTCCAGTTAATAGTCCGGTCATGAATTAATTCTCGCGAGGTTTTCGGCACGTCCCGCTCCAGCTTAATCGTCACAGTTCGTCGCTCAGAACTGTCGTTGAACACAGTAAAGAACTTATCGCCGAATCGCTCAATATAGACGTGACTGTCACTGGAACGAGCCAGTGTAATCGGTTGCCAGCCGGCCTCGGCGACCAATTTGCATAAGGGAACGTATTTCTTGAAAAGGTCACGATCCCGTTCGTAGAGTTCCGGCCTGGTGAAATAATGCCCTTGTGAAGCGTTGTGGCTGAAAAAGCCCGGAAACATGCCGTAGGCAAGGGAACGCTTCATGTATTTCTCAACGAGTTCATGAGAAAATTCCTCAAAGACGGTATTCATCAGGAAACAGTATGGCTTACCCTTGCACAATGCACGTTTATAAAGCATGTCGCGGTCGGACATCGGCCGCCATGTTCCACCTGGATTCCAGTTTGTCTCAATCCCGACCACATCCAGCAGCGGCATCAGCCAGCACAGATTGTGGGGAGTGGAATTCGCCATCATTAGTTTATCCATTTCATGAATATCTTCGGCAATAGCGCGGACATATTCGAACGCTATCAAGCCGCGGAAGATGGCCGGCTTTCTGCTGTCAAGCGAAAAGGTCAGAGGAGATTCAGTACAGGCAAAATGATCTCGTCTAAAATCAAGCTCATCGGTGACATATCCTTCGCTCGAATCGATATACTCGCCGTCCAAATCGCCTCTGGCTTTGGAGCCGTAGAACCTTTTTAAAAGTTCCGGGTTCCACTTGTTCTTGAAATCCGTAACGTCACCTTTGATATTCGGCATGGAATTTATGCTCCAGACGGCTCCGTCGCACCACGGTGTATTCCGCAAGCGAGCGGCAAAAGCACCAGTGCTATCATGATATCCGCTGGTCAATAAGGCCCTTGCCCGGATATCTGATTTTTCATCAGCGAGACGCCGGGCCTCGGCCAGGGCGCTTTCGAGTGTGCGGGGCATCTCTTTGGGCATGGACATCCACCAGGTCATCGGCTCTGTATAACGGAAGGTAATAATGCCGTTTTTATCGTCCCACTGTGTTTCATTGGTTCCCTCCTTGAACTTGAAACCGAAGTCCTGCCAGTTGTTAACATCGCTGATTCTGACAAAAGGCATCCATAATCCCTGCTCAGGCGTCCGGCAATGAAAATGAGTAGGGAATATTTCGTAGTATCGCGCCAGGGCGGCACGAAATCCCCATTCAGGATCGAATGTGAATTTGCAGAAACTTATGCGAGCCTCGGATTTTTCAGGCGCCAATCCGATGTCATAAGCCAGAAAAAGCTCTTTAATTGCTGCGTTATAGCCGACGCGGAAAAATGCCGGCCGGTCCATGTCAATCCCCAGGCCGATGCCCTGATTGCCGCTGACAAACGCAGCAAACGGATAACGTGCCAGCCGACCATTCGATCCAGCCGAGAACCTGCCGGCATTCATGTATTCACGATTCGCCTCGACAGTCAGGCATCGACGCGGATCCTGCAGCCAACGGCATTTCTCGGCAGTTACCGGGATAGAATATATCAGAGTAATGGCCCGATCTTTGTCGGTCATGTCGGAGATAGTGACGTCAAAGAAGGTTGCATTTCCTGTTTTCTCCTGGCTGCATTCAAGTTCCAATCCCATGGTACGGCGTTCGATTCGGATGAAGTCGGAATCAGCGGCCACGTCACGAACCTGAAAACCTTCTACTGAAAAATCTGATAGTGAAACGGCTGCGCCGTCGAACAGACATGTTCCGGCCTGTGGTTTCACAGCGCGCAACTCAGGATCTCGAAACCAGACCTTACCCGGATGTTGTCGTAATAGCATGTGAAAAGATACTGATTTGACAGGTTTTTCAGGGAAAACGATGACCTGTGCTTTTTCCCAATCATGAGTCCCGACATTGAAAGGGGCAACCTGACCCCAGAGGGGGCTGCCATCGGAATAGACAAGGTCGAGATAAAGAGAGTAGTTGCTGTCTCGACCACCGCCTACCTTATCAGCTTTACTCCAGGCTATCGCCACAATGGGCTCCGGTTTGGTCTGGTTTATTACGATGGTCTGTGAAACGCCCCGCTGAACCCTGGCATCAGATGCATTGTCGCAAACAAATAAACCATCCTTTGTTTCGAAACCCATTTGCCAGGGTTTCCAGGCACTCTGGTTGATCAGATTCTTGCCGGTGTGACCGGCAGAAAGGACCTTTTTCAGGGGGGTACCATCAGAAATGGTTTGAGAATTCGTACTTTTTTCAACGACCGCCGCATATATAATGTTCTGTGGTGTCAAAAAGAGGCTCGCTGATAACACGAAAAATATCTTTGTCATAACTTTAATACTCATGGTATCTCAATCTTTCTTAATAAGCCCGGCTTTTTAAATGTTCATATTAACGTATTTTCCAAACGATTGCATAGGATTCTATAAGCTTTTTGTTGAAGTCTGAGTTTTGCAAAACAGGATGCTTGCCTTGCTAAAGCTACTTTGATATTCTCTTGCTTGTGTGAATCCTTGAGATTTCTTGGAAGCTATGTATAGCTCTTTAAAGAGAAAGGTGTTTATATAATGCCTAAACGTGTAATATCGCCTCTTCCGATGGCCTTTCTTGCTTTCGTTGCAGTGTGTTTTATCACCCTGATAGGGCCCTGGCCTACGTACAGAAGCGGTTTTAAGGATAAACGTTATTACAAACAAGCCCTCGCTGCGATTGAACAGCACGGCAAGCTTTCCTCGCATGATTCTCCGCAAGGAGTCCAGAAGACAACCATCGGCCGGTTCGAAGCCGGCTGGATCTCGCGTTCCATCACACCGCCAGTAGGTACTCCTTTAGCCGGATTTGGAGACCGCAGGGGTAAACCATCGACCGGCGTGCACGATGAAATCTTTGTCAAGGCGCTTGTGGTTAGCGATGGCAAAGACAAGGTCGTGATTGTCGGCGCCGACATGCTGATCATCCCGGAGAATGTGGCCGAGTTGGTTCGGATCCGCGTCTCTGAGCAAACGACGCTAACAGTGAACGATATCCTTTTCAATGCCAGCCACAATCATTCAGGCCCTGGTGCGTTTGCCCCCGGTCTTGCCTCGAAAGCCTTCAGTGGAGAATACGATCCGAATATTCCCGGTTTTTTAGCTGAAGCTTTTACAGACGCTATAGTTAAAGCCTGCCGGTCGTTAGAGCCGGCTAAGTTAATGCATGGTAGTGTGGATGCCCCGGAGTATATAAGAAATCGCACCCGCAAAGACGGCACTGTTGACAGCCAACTGAGCTATATGCTTGTCGAGCAACAAGATGGGGATCGCTGTTTCCTGGTGAGTTACTCTGCGCACCCGACAATTCTCGGCGCAGAAAACATGAAGTTTTCAGGCGAATATCCCGGTTTTCTCGTGCGTCGTATTACGGAACAGACCGGTGCCGAGGCGATTTTTCTTGCTGGAGCTGTCGGCAGCATGAGCCCTCGGCCCCCCGAAGCAGCAGATCCCTTTGAACGCTGCGACGGCATGGGTACGGCTTTGGCGGACAAGGTGCTCCGAGCGGTAGAGAATACGACACTGTTTAAGGATAAGGTGGATGTTGCATCCATTGGATTTCCTATTCGCCTGCCGCCGTTCCAGCTACGTCTTAGTAAAAACTGGCGCGTATCGAAGTTCTTGTTTCCCATTCTTGGCATTGATGCCGATGGTTGGATGCACGCCGTACGAATTGGTGATATCGCCTTGGTTGGCACGTCGGCCGATTTCTGTGGAGAAATCAGCGTGGATATGAAGTCCCGAACGCAAAACCGCGTTGGCAATCTCTGGGTGCTGAGTTTCAATGGCGACTACGCAGGATACATCTCGCCTGACAGGTACTACTACGACAAGGATGAGAAGGGAGGTTACGGGTACGAGAGAGGCGTCATGTCGTGGATCGGGCCTGACCAGGAAGCTTTCACTGTATCACTTATTATGAACATGATTGATGCACTGTTTCCTGATTCCCACAAAAGCCTTTAAAATTCAGTCTTAATTACTTGTCAATTTAGTTCCCCGTGCTGATGTGCATCATGATAAACATTATAAGCGTGTATTTAACATGGATTAAAACACGCCCGGGAGGACTCGAACCTCCGACCTACGGATTAGAAATCCATCTTTCCGCTTATAAGTGCTTAATATTCAAGGTGTTATGAGCGTGAAATCAGCTGTTTTTGAGAGTTGCAAATGATTGGTAAGTGAATAACAAGTTATTAACGAGTGGCCATCACGTGACGACTGACCCACTTTGTGACCCACTCGTCAGATTCTGATTACCATACAATTACAAAGATTTGTATATTTGTATGACAACCAATTGTTCCCTGTTACTTATCTGAACAGTCTTTCGATTTTATGATGCAATATGATTGACATCGTAAATCTGCTTATGTTGCAGTGTATGTCACTCACTAATTGACACCGTCCATTGAATGTTTGCGATTTTTTGACCATTCCCTAAGTTGTTTATAAATAATAGCTTATGTGATCAGAAATTTTTCGAAATAGGTAGCTATTATTGCCTATGATACCGCGGGTGTGAATGATGCCGTTGTTGTCGGCGGCACTGAATGGCAGCCTAGTGGTGGGCAAATAGATGGTGCGCTTCAATTGGATGGGATCGATGGTTATGCTGTAAGACACCTGTAGGAATAGCTTCTAAACAGACACTGAGTAGGAGCAAATAAGGGAGTATTCGGTTGTTCTGGTTGTAGGCGCCGATGGGCAAAAATTGGGCCATCTTTTGAGTAAGATGTTACTCTATCTTAGCTTCTATTTGAGGTAGTTTTGTTCACCTCTCTA
>Ga0209536_100015172_pt1 | contig 11007 bp, 10 predicted proteins | sample DeeMarSeWOR28_12_FD_187461 | JGI IMG/M metagenome (GOLD analysis project Ga0209536, IMG submission 187461) | Marine sediment microbial communities from White Oak River estuary, North Carolina - WOR-2-8_12 (SPAdes) (version 2) | ecosystem: Environmental > Aquatic > Marine > Intertidal zone >... | reverse complement strand
CTTAAATGAGACCATGGTGAAAGAGGCAGTAAACAATGCCATGGATACAGTAGCTGAGCAATTTACAAAGGAAGGAATAAAGGTAGACACACTGATAGAGAAGGGTGTGCCATTTATTGAACTAATGAAACAGGCAGAATTGCAGGATGTAAATGTGGTTATGGTAGGATCAGGAAATAACGAAAATAAACAGCTTGGTAGTACAGCAGAAAAGTTGATCAATAAGTCAGCGCGGCCGGTTTGGGTCATCCCGCAGGACGCAGAAACTGAATTCAATAAAATCCTCTGTGCAACTGATTTCTCAGATGCTTCATCCCGGGCGTTAGAAAATGCAATTCACCTTTCGAGACAGTATGGATTGGAATTAAGTATTTTGCACGTTATTGAAAACCGCCCATTTCTTGAGATTGAAAAAAGACTCGGATTGATGGCGAAGACAGAATCTAATAAAACCAAACGTCAAAAGGAATTTGAATCATATCTCAGCCAGTTTGATTTTTACAATGTAAAGTGGAAAAAGATTCTCAGCGAGGGTTCTGCTGCTGAGGAGATAATCAAAAAGGCAGAATTACAAAATGTTGATCTTATCTTAATGGGTAGTGTTGGACGTACGTCCCATCCAAAAATGTTAAGTGGGAAAACAGCACGTACTGTATTTCGTTCTGTGCCGACTGGTATGATTTCATTTAAATCTGCCAATATCATCCAGCTAAAACTGGAGAGTGAATTAAAAGAAATTGAAGCAAGATTCAAACAGGGTCTCGAGCTTTTGGAGAATGGTTTTGTCAAAGAATCAATTATTCAGTTTGAGTACTGTTTAAATGAAGATCCTCTCTATGCACCGGCCTGGGAATATTTGGCTGATGCACATTACCGACTTGGTGAGGAGAAAAAAGCTCTGGAATTCAAGACAAAAGCTTCGGAAATACGAGAAAAACTGTGGTCACAAAGGGTTGAGGCTGAAATCAAGAACCGTCATACCCTTTATAAAACGAAAAGTAAGGCAGGATAACATGGACGATTTATATAATCCAAAAGAACCGCTTATAAAACATTTACGAAATATCATTCACTTTGCTGTGAGAATTCTTGCCATACTGATGACACTTGTCATTTTGTGGGGTGTTGTAGATGTTGGCTATGTCCTCTATCAAAAACTACTGGAGGAACCTTTTTTAATGCTGACAATTAGCGACATTCTGGCGACCTTCGGCGCATTTATGGCCGTATTAATCGCCATTGAGATATTTGTAAATATCAACATCTATCTGCGAGAAGATGTCATTCATGTTAAAATAGTGATCGCTACTGCCTTAATGGCAATTGCCAGAAAAGTGATTATACTTGATTACAGTAAAATCAGTGCGGAGTATGTTTGGGCAACTGCCGGTGTGGTTCTGGCAATGAGTGTGGCCTACTGGATGGTACATAAATTCGGGCCACATAAATTGTCTTTTAGACGCAGAAAAAACATCCCAACTATTAAGAGGAACGTGGCCGATCAGAAATTAAATCCCGAAATTGAGGTAGGATGATATTCGTTTATTTAAATAGATTGAATAATTTAGGCCGGTTTTTAACCGGCCTATTTTTCATTAAATCTGACATTACCTTGCCAGATTTTTTTCAAGATTTATATCCAGGATGAAAACGAAAATGCGTTCTCCTGTGCGCGAACTGATATCCGTGTGCATTGAGATGACATTGCAGCCTGTCGTTTCTTTCAGTATTTTTTCAAGCAACGGCCGTGATGATTCTATCAGTCTGGTTCGGATGTCCTTAATCAAGTGTGCCCCACCTTCATGGGTGACAAGGTTTTCCTCTGCTGGTGTTAATACACCTTTAAGCCTGATCAATACCATATCCTGAATGATATATGCGCGTGCCTCTTTTGGTCCACGTCCCAGATGTTCTTTTTCAAACTGTGTCAGTGAATTGCTAATCGTGGATTCCATTGCACCTTTCGACTGATTATTCATTTAAATCCCTGAAATTTATTATCCTTTTTAAGTTAATAAATTATCTGTCTTTTTTAAACTTACAGAGGTATTAATTGAAACTAATTTAAAAGTTTTTTTTCTGTCTGATATTTGAAGGAAAATGAGATGATAAATATAAAAAATATAATGATTGCAGAAATCATAAATATCCAACCCGAAACTCTTGTATAGAGGACACCTCCTATCAGCAATCCCAATATACTGGCCACACTACCCATGCTTCCCGCAAATCCCTGAATAATTCCCTGAAATTTTTCATCCGTCGTTTGTGAGAGTAGAGATAAAACGGAAGGCCACATCAGACCATTTCCAATAGCAATAAATGCTGCACCGATATAAACTAAAAATATTGTATTAAAAATATATAGCGAAAATCCTATTGCTAAAAAAAAACTGCCGATTAAGATTAGATTCAATTCAGATATTGCTTTACTCATCTTGGTGAGTATGGGCCCCTGAACCAACGCCATAATGATGCCTAAAAACGCAAAATAGATACCTGTGTCAGTCAGATCCCATTTCAGGATTTGCACAGCATGTACCGGAAATGCAATGTAGAAAAAATTAAATCCCAGAAAGATCAGAAAATAAACCAGGAGAATTGTAGGAATTGCAGGCTGTTTTAGCGCCTCCGCTAAAGAGAGTTTTGCTGGATTCTGTAATTGGTAACAATCTTTATGTTCCTGGCCAAAAACTTTTCGAATGTTGGCAGCTTCAGGATTATTCTTGAGCGTGCATTTTTTGGATTCAGGGAGTAAATAGGCAATCAACAAAGAAGCAATGACGGAGATGATCAGTGCTACCAGAACCGGAAGGGTTTCCTTTAAATTTGTGGTACCAAGCAGACCAGCCAGAGCAGGGCCGAATATGAATCCAAGATTGGCGGATACGGCCATCTTGCCAAAATTTTCATTTCTTTTATTTTCAGGAGTTATGTCTGCCAAGTAGGCATTGGCAACAGATACATTTCCACCTGTTAAACCATCAAATAAACGAGCAATAAATAAAAAGATAAGCGGCAAGGTAAGTGTAAAACTACCGACTAGCGTTGAATCAACTACAAAGATTTGCATTTGCGGAAGATAAAGAGCGATTAAAAAAATAACCCAGGATAGTAATGTGCCTAATTGACTGAGCAGCAAAATACGTTTTCGCCCAAATATATCAGACCAGCGACCCAGAATGGGGGCGCCTATCAGCTGAAATGCGGAATAGGTGGCCCCCATAATTCCATAAATAAAAGCATTGCCACCGTAACGGGTGACCAGAAAAACCAAAAATGGCAGAACAATACCAAACCCGAGAGTTCCGACAAAATTTACCGTTAAAATCGGATAGATCGAGATCTTTACACTATCCTTGTTTTTATTTAATTTGTTCATGAAGTTTTATTATCGTTTGGTATTTTTTATAACATTGCCTACTAATAAGATATTCCGCCAGGATTTCGGATTATTTAAAAAGGAGAAATGATGACGTATTTAAATTATATCTTGTTCATTTTTCTATTAACTTTATCATGTAATCAAAAAGGTGACCCGTCATTGAAGAAAGCATTAGTCATTAGCGGTGGACATGAATTTGAGATGTCCTTTTATGAGATTTTTGACAGTATGCAAGAAATCAGCTTTGACACCATTTCTCAACCAGGATTTAATGAAAAGATTAACAGCAAAATGGCTGATGAATATTCTGCATTCATTTTTTACGATATGTGGCAGGATATTAATTCAGAGCAACAACAGGCATATCTTGATTTACTGGAAAAAGGTCAGGGAATGGTATTTCTACATCATTCTCTCGTATCCTATCAAAAATGGGATGAATTTATTAAAATTATTGGCGGGAAATACATCCTGCCCGAATATAGTGATGATTCCGATGTAAAAGGATCGACATATTCCCATGATATAACTCTACAGATTGAGATAGCTGATAAAAATCATCCTGTAACGAAAGATATAAATGATTTCTCGATTATTGATGAAGGATATCAGTATATAGAAATGCTCTCTTCCATACATCCTCTTCTGACAACTCGTCATTCGGAATGCACAAGAACAATTGCCTGGACGCATACATATAAAAATGCTCGTATTGTATATATCTTACTGGGGCATGATCATAAAGCGCATCAAAATCCTCATTACAGAAAATTGATAAAGAATTCAATAGAATGGGTTAGTGAGAGTAAGGAACTGTAGGGCGTATCAATCCTTTTGTATTGGAAGCGGTATTTTTTCTATTTGGACAAAATGTGACTGAGGATAGGTCTGTTCCAGTTCATAGACGGTTTTTAACCCGGTAAAATCCTCCACTAGCATCTGGACCGAGATGGCAATTTTTTGTTCAGATATAGAACAATGAAGATAATGAAAATTTCTCTCATTATCCGGTGAGTTAAATAAATCTTTGTATTCAGATTCCTCTTCTGCTTCAAGTGGGTGCTGAAGACCACCCCCGCCACCGATCGTCATGAAATCTTTTCCGGCATAATTAAAATGTTCAAATGAATGGGAGTGTCCACTGAGAAAGAGAACGGATTTTTTTGATTGAATAAAACCGGGTACAAAATCGTCTTGTACGTCTTCATTCGGGCTTACGACTTTCGAGTTAGTAAAGGGCGGATGGTGACATCCGACAATGATTACTTTAATTGATGTATCAGAATCACATTCTGTCAACTTGGATTTGTACCAGTCTTGTTGTTTGCTGATTTCACTGCTACTGAGGTACGAGATATTCGAATTCAAAAGGATAAAAGCCAGCGGTCCGATCTGTCGCATGTAACCCGTTTTTGAATAAAAGGGAAATCTGATCTTAAAATTTTCCTCTCCCAACTCTGAAAATATCATTAACTCATGGTTTCCCAGTGTTGGATAAAATGGAATCTCCAATTTTGATAATTGTTGCATCCAATTGTCAATCGCGTGCCAGCTATCACCTGAATATCCCAGAGATACGAGATCGCCAAGATGAAAAACAGCATCAGGCTGAGATTTTAATATATTCGTGAAGAGGATTTCCCTACCTTTTTCGTTATTATTTGATTCGAGGAATAATCTTTCAATCCACAGTGGATCCTGCGTATCACTGATGATAATTATATTTTTATTTTTTGATCCCTTATTTGTCAAATTCACTGAATTTCCGGAGAACAATAACGCCGGAAAAAACATAAAAACAATAATAAGAGAAAGTGTAAAATTATATCTGTTTCTCAATTAAAACCTTTCAATTTGAGATGAACAAAGATATATATGGCACATTCTTATTCGTAGAAACGTAGCATGTCGAAGACCCTGTTCTACGGGTATCCAAGAACTCTTTCTAAATGTATCGCAGATCCCTATTTATCGGGACTAGTCTCTACGAAGTTATGAAATGTATTGTACTCCTCAGAGCGTATTATGTTTCAGATGTTTAGCGTTGCTTCTGATTTACGTATAGTGACTATTTTTCGTCAATAAAATAATCCGGCATATCTTCTATTAGAGAGAGCATTTCTTTTCGTAATTTCGAAAAGAATTTTGTCTTGAGGTTGTATTTTATTGTTTCCCACTCATCGTCGGTAAGTTCACGGCGATAGACCATTTCAACTTCATCCTTTTCCAAGATATCGGTTAGATCAAGTGCTTTACTCATGGTTTTCCTTCTAAATTTTTATTAGAAACTATTATTCTGAATAATTAAATTGAACGCGGATGACCCAGATAACGCTGATTTTCGCGGATATGATCAATTAACAACTGAAGCATACAGAATTTACTGATTTGAAAACACTCTTACCAAAATTATAAGGAATGATAATGAATATATTTTTATCGTACGGTACTAAAATAGTTATTCTCGCTTTAATCGCATATTCAATTGCAATACTGACTGAACAAAAAATACATCGTGTTTCTAACAGGGTCATCATTTTTCTTACGGCCGGCATTATTCTAGATATTACGGCAACGATATTCATGATAATCGGATCGAGTAATACACCCTTTACGCTGCATGGATTTATCGGATATTCTTCACTGGCAGCAATGCTTGTCGATACGGCGCTCATTTGGAATCATCGTCTAAAATCGGGCAAAGAGAAGACTGTCCCAAAATCACTCCATTTATATTCCCGTTACGCCTATATCTGGTGGGTAATTGCTTTTATAACAGGTGGTGTACTGGTCCTTCTTTAAACCTGTATACAAAATGTTTCCTTTGAACATCTAAAAGAAAAATCCTGGTATCCGCTTTCCATATTTCCAATACACCCTTCCAAATTTTTTTGTGATCCGGGAATAGAATATAAATAATGAGCGTTTTGAGCGATATATAAATTTGGAAAGGGTTTAGGAATGACAAAATTAATTATAGGTAACATACTGATTATATTTATCATATCACTTTATTCTCCACTTTTTTCCCAAGATGAGGAGAATTTAAAGAAGGTAAGCGGATTTCTTTTAGATGAACTGACGGAAGATCCCCTTCCCGGCGCTAATGTTTATATTAAAGATGGTGCTGTCGGAGACGCTACCGATCAGTCTGGATATTTTGAATTTACAATTGAACCGGGAACATATACAATTGTTTACTCCTATATCGGTTACAAAACAGTCGAACAAGAAATAAATCTTACCGAGGACCGAACCTATAATATTTATCTTGAACCCGAAATTACCGAGACGGAAACCATTACAGCGACAGCAGAACGTCCCGATGATAATGTGTCCTCTGTACAGATGAGCGTTGCTTCGATCGATGCCGAGACGATTAACCAGATTCCTGTTGTCCTAGGCGAAACTGATTTGATCCGATCAATTCAATTATTACGCGGGGTTAGTACTGTTGCCGAGGGTGTGAGCGGTTTTAGCGTCCGCGGTGGTAATTTTGATCAGAATCTGGTGCTTCTCGATCAGGCACCTTTATTAAATCCTTCGCACCTTTTTGGTTTTTTCTCTGTGTTTAATACGCAGGCGACCAGTGATCTGACTCTTTACAAAGGAGGAATTCCCTCAAGCTATGGTGGAAGACTATCCTCTGTTTTAGATGTCCGCCAGCGTAGTGGAAGCACGGAAGGTTTCGGGGTACAGGGTGGTATCGGACTTATATCGAGCAGATTGCTTCTGGAGGGGCCCATCGGAAAAAATGGAATGGGTTCATATCTGGTGGCTGGCAGGCGTTCTTACGGTGACCTGTTTTTACCGCTTTTCAATATAGATAACACCGCTTTTTTCTACGATCTGAATTGGAACGTAAATGTTAATATGAGTTCGAAGGATTATCTCTCCTTTTACGGGTATCATGGCAATGACAAGTTCGAAATTGTAGATGTTTTTGGAAATCAGTGGGGAAATACAGCGGTTGGTTTAAGCTGGAATCGCGTTTTTAATTCATCCCTGGTTGGTAAATTTTCTCTTATATATACGCTCTATGATTACGGACTGGATATTTTCGCCCCTGGTCAGGCTTTTGCCTGGCGGGCTGATTTAGCACAGAGTATCTTTCAGACAGATTTTTCTTATAGTATTAGTGACAATCTCATCACAGATTTTGGCGTGAGATTGGCATACTATGATTTCCAACCGGGAGAAATTGGTCCCATCGAATCCTCATCGGCTACTCAGCCAAGCAATCTTGATAAAAAATATGGCGTTGAGCCAGCTGTCTATGTGAATTTTGATCAGGAAGTCTCAAAATCAGTCTCGATGCAATATGGCTTACGTCTCTCTGCTTTTCGCCGGTTGGGATCACAGACAATGTATGTTTATGAAAATGATCAACCGGTTGTATACAATCAGCAACTTGGGCGTCATGAGGCGGGGACGGTTATTGACAGTGTACAATATGGTGATAATCAGTCCATAGCAAATTTTTATGGTCTGGAGCCACGATTCATTATCCGCTGGTCTCCGGATATACGAAGCGCGATAAAATTTAGCTATAACCGGATGAATCAATATATACATTTGATTTCAAATACGACCGCACCAAGTCCATTGGATCTCTATACACCATCGGGTCCCTTTATAGAACCACAATATGCAGATCAGATTGCACTCGGTTATTTCAGAAACTTTGACGCGAACAACTATGAAACATCGATTGAGGTCTATTATAAAAAATTGTATAACCAGGTAGATTATATTGACGGTGCCAGCCTGATATTTAATAATAATCTGGAGACCGAAATCCTCAGTGGAGAAGGCAGAGCATACGGAATAGAACTTTTTGTGAAAAAAAATGCCGGCAAGTTAACCGGCTGGATCAGCTATACACTTTCTCGATCTGAAAAACGCGTTCCTGGGATAAATGAACAGGATCCGGGTATCAATAATGGCCAATTTTATCCGGCGAATTACGATAAACTGCACGACTTATCAGTAACCGGCATGTACCGTTTAAATAAAACCTGGTCATTTTCAGCGAATTTTATATATGCGACCGGCAGACCAATCACCTATCCAACCGGACGGTATCAATACGCTTATTTAACTCTGGCTAATTATGATAGTAGAAATGGAAGCCGCATGCCAGATTATCACCGGCTTGATATCTCCGCAACGCTCCATGGAAAATTAGGTGGTGACTGGATTTTTAGCATTTATAACGTGTATAACCGGATGAATGCCTCTTCAATAACTTTTCAATCGAATGAGGAAAATCCAATCGTAACAGAAGCGGTAAGAACAACAATCTTTGGGTTTGTACCCAGTGTAACCTATAGCTTTAAACTGTGAGGTCTTATGAAAACTTATATCTTAACTATTCTCGGAATCATGAGTATTGTCTCAATCTCATGTCAGGAAGTGATTACAATCGACCTGGATGAAGGTCCAAAACGCCTGGTGGTAGAAGGTCGTATAGAAAGAGACAAGGATAATCTGACAGGATACCAGTCCATCAGGTTATCAACCACTGCAGATTACTTTATAAACGATGCGATCCCACCGGCGAGCGGGGCAGAGGTCACCATAAAGGATGATAGTGGTAATTTATTTACGCTGTCTGAATCTTCGAGTGACAAAGGACTCTATGAAACCAACGATCTTTTCGCAGAAGTCGGCCGGATTTATACAATTACAATCATTTACGACGGAGAGACTTATCAAGGTCAGGAAACAATGTTAGCAGTGGCTGAAATCGATTCGATCTATCAGCAGTTTCGTGAAGAAAATACGTTTGACGAAGAGGGAATTCGAATAAGTATTGATTACAGTGATCCGGCAGAAGAAGAGAATTACTATTATTGGGAACAATTTCGCAATGGATCTACCTTTATTGAACCGAATCCCGGCACAAAATGGACCCTGATCAGTTCAGATGAGTTGTATAACGGTCAAACAATTCGCGGTAAACTACCCAATGATGAAATGATATTTGTTCCGGGTGACAGAGCGGAAGTAAGACAAATTGCCCTTTCCGAATTTGCCTATAAGTACTACTTTGCCATATTCGATCAGGAAGGGGGCGGAGGAGGATTGTCGACACCACCGGCGGCTATTCGCGGTAACATTGAAAATTTGACAGATCCGGATCACTATCCGCTGGGATACTTTTATGCCTCGGAAATTTCAGTAGCGACATTAAATGTAAAGTAATTTTTTTCCACGAATTACACGAAGAATAATTTGATTTTGTCATCCCTGCGAAGGCAGGGATCCATTAATGAAAATTAAAGATAAAATATCTTGGATTCCCGCCTGCGCGGGAATGACATTTTATGCCTTTGTGTAATTCGTGGATTAAAAGAAATAATTGATTGGCGGCATTAATACGATTAAGGAAAAAACAAATGCGATATTTAATGAAATTGAAGATACTGATCCTTATCTGGAAACTGTCGGTAACGATTCTCAGATTGAGATTAAGGGCGAGTGTATAACTTACCAGAATTTCTCCATGTGAATCGTACCGGGATCGAGATTTGAATGTTCTTTAAAACCGGATTCTAACAGCAGTTCAACCATTTCCCTGATCATTTCAGGATGACCGCACAAAAAAATTCGTGTGTCATCCGGACTAATTTCACTTTCCCAGGCTTTCTGAATAATTCTATCTTTCCAGATCTTTTGCACAAAACCTGTGTGTCCCTGCCAGGGCATGGGTTCCTTGGATGGGTCGCTAATGACCGGAATATAATGAAAATTCGGACATAATCGCTCAATGGTCAGTAATTCCGATCGATAACCAAGGTCCCAGGAGTTCCATGCACTATGTATCACCGCATAGTTTCTTTTCTCCTGACTGATCACATGGCTGCGCATCATACTCATATATGGAGCAACGCCTGTTCCCGTAGCGAACAGAATAATATTCTGATCTTTGGGAACTTCATCCATGGTGAACATCCCCTTTGCTTTCGGCGATAGCCACAGTTTATCTCCTATATTGAGGGCAAAAAGCCGCGGTGTGAGGGCGCCGGAGTTTACGAGCCGGACATACAGTTCAACATATTCTTTTTCTTTTGAACTGGAAGCAATTGAATAGGCTCTTTTGATCAAGCGATCGGGATCGACGGGATTCGGTTCCGGATCAGAATAGACGAATCGAGGAGCAGAGCCGGGTAAACCGATGACTGTATATTGTCCGGGTTTAAATACGGGCAGCTCCCAACCGTCCGGCAAAATGCGCATAATGCTTAAACCGGGCGCCACTTCAACTTTTTGTGCAATCTTCGCATTCAATTCTGCAACAGCCATCTTATTCTCCCATAAATCAGCGGTCAATTAATACAGTATTTTTGACACGAAGGATACGAAGAACACGAAGGGTAAAAATGTCATTCCCGCGCAAGCGGGAATCTAAGAGATTTTGTTAGAATTATCATTTATGGATCCCTGCTTTCGCAGGGATGACTAACTCTAGATATTCTAAGTGTTCTTCGTGTTGCGTATATTTTTATTTTAACAGAAAATGCATTTTCAACTTTCACATATCTCATGAATCCGGTCATAGGCTTCTGTTTGTTCTTTGGGTGTTTGACAATAGGTTGTGACAATCAGCTTGAGACCGG
>Ga0209536_100015170_pt1 | contig 11009 bp, 7 predicted proteins | sample DeeMarSeWOR28_12_FD_187461 | JGI IMG/M metagenome (GOLD analysis project Ga0209536, IMG submission 187461) | Marine sediment microbial communities from White Oak River estuary, North Carolina - WOR-2-8_12 (SPAdes) (version 2) | ecosystem: Environmental > Aquatic > Marine > Intertidal zone >... | reverse complement strand
TTCTTACCCAATACACCTTTGCGTACTTTGCGCCCTGGCGAGAGTCAATTGTTTTTTTCTCTCGCAGAGGCGCCAAGGTCGCCAAGAACTTCGATGTTATTTTTTGTTCTTACCCAATACACCTTTGCGTACTTTGCGCCCTGGCGAGAGTTAATTGTTCTTTTCTCTCGCAGAGGCGCCAAGGTCGCCAAGAACTTCGATGTTATTTTTTGTTCTTACCCCAAACACCTTTGCGTGCTTTGCGCCCTGGCGAGAGTTAATTGTTTTTTCTCTCTCCAGGGCGCGAAGAGCGCAGCACGTCCCGGGAACAATAAGTACCCTATATTCTCTACTGGATACCAATTATCCTGCCAATTTGACATAATAATGTAACTTGATCACGGTTAATTCAAGCTCATCTGTATTAACATAAACACTACGAGTGCGAGAAAACCATATTATCTACTTGCATTGCTTCTAATTTGGGATTATATTCCCATTTATAGGTAATTAGTCATTACCAGGATACGGGTTATTGAATGGTGTTCTAACCTGATTTGCACGGACTCTCCTGATAAATATAAATCCACAAATATGGGAGACTGAAATGAGCACATACGTCACAACATCAACCGATAGCCAGACACCAATCGGGCCCGTCACAGAAAGCAAGATTTTTTATATTGGTGAACTGAATCGTGCCATCCAGAACAACGAACTCTGCCTTCATTACCAGCCACGTTATAACAATTCCGGGAAAATGGTGTCGCTCGAAGCACTGGTGCGCTGGCAACATCCACAGCACGGTCTGTTCTATCCGGACAGCTTTCTTCCACTGGCTATCGAAGTCGGCCTGATCCATCAGCTTGGACTATGGGTATTTGAACAATGCTGTAACGACCTGTTCAGCATACGCAGCCAGCTGGAAGATGACATCAAGATCACGATCAATGTTCACGTATCACAGCTGGAAGATTTGCAGTTTGCTCAAAAGATTCTGGATACCTGCCTTAAGTATTACCTGTCACTGGAAAGTTTTGAATTTGAGATTAACGCATGCGCAGCCATGCAGGAAAGGACAAGGGTACTGAAGTTTTGTAACATTCTGGCATCTTATGGTGCCGAGTTCAGCCTGGAGGATTTTGGCACAGCCCTGACGCCGCTCGAGCACCTGTGTCTGTTACCTCTCAACCTGATCAAGCTTGAAAGTGATTTCATAAACAGGATCGGTTTCTGTGCGCGCAGTGAAACCCTGCTCAGAAAACTGATTGAAACCGCCCATGACATGGACCTAACCATAGTTGCCGAGGGTGTTGAACATGCCTATCAGCGCGATTTGCTGGTCAAAATGAACTGCGACCAGCTGCAGGGCTCCCTCTTTCACCAACCTGTTGCACTCGAGAAACTGAACAGGGATAGCATGCAGATGCCTGCCTAGTTCTTTTACCACAGAGGCTTAGATGTGAAAACGGGGCAGTATACTTATTGAATTAATACGCGCATCTACGCAACGTTAAACAAGTATACCGTCCCCGGAATCACAGCAATTATCCGGATGTAATCAATGGTTATGAAGCCTGATAGAGACTTGCTAGAACGCAAAGGCGCGGAGGCGCTAAGGAACGCAAAGGATTTATTGTTCGTGTAGCCTGGATGAAGCGCAGCGTAATCCTGGAAGATTTCCAGTACACAAATTATTTTTCACCGCAGAGGGTATTACAGGTATACGCAGGAGCGGCTTTAGCCGCGAACAACTGCTTGGATATCCGAAACTGAATTCGCGGCTAATGCCGCTCCTACGCGAATACCATAAACAATTCTCTGCGTACTCTGCGGTAAATATCTTTGATATCACAGGGATACTCCCAGACTACTTTGAACAACGTACGGACAGGCCTGACAGCTTGAGTTCATGCCCCTTGCCCAGGTAGCTGGCCTGTGCCAGCAGCAACTCAGCAGTTGCCTGTGCATCCGCGAGCGCGTTGTGCTGCTGGCTTGAAGTTAAACCATAGCGTTCGCGGCATTGAGAGAGCCTGAGTCCCATGGTTTTCCCCTGCAGGTGCACACGTCTTTTTTCTATAAGCATGGTATCGATATAGGAAAACAGCAGCGGGCAGCGGAAATTTTCGATCGCCGCCTTTTGCAGAAAACGAATATCGAGCGGTGCGTGATGGAATACAAGCACGGCGCCCTGCATGTGCTTGATAAGCAGCATTAATACCGAAGCCACACTGGTTGCACCCGCGAGACTGCTATCCAGCAGGCCGTGAATTCTGCTGCTGTCCCCTGCTCCTCTATCAGCATGAATGAGTTGATGTCTGGCGCTGGCATTAACAACGCGCCCATGCTCGATCATCACCCAGCCCAGACTGAGCAACTGACATTTTTTTACATCCAGGCCACTCATCTCACAATCCAGCACCAGGAAACGCGTTGATGCGAACGCTTGAGAAGCCTTGATCAATGGCCGCTCATACAGCGGCTGCACAGGGGTTCCAACAGCCTTTTCATGATAGCGCCAGTGCTGTATTTTATGCTGCAGCTTATATAACACCCCCACCAAACCTCGCTTTCATAGCCGTTTGTGCTTCTCTCACTACTTTAAACGCATCTTTCAGTTGATGACGAACCAGTGGGGACAGCTCTTTGGGGTCAAGGTAGTTACTCGCCTTTAAGCCTGCACTATGCTGTTTTCCCTGCGCTTCGAGCCGTATTGCAGCGATAAATTCATGCGCGTCGATCAGGCTGTATGCCATTTCGCGTGACATCGACGAAACTTGCTGAATGGCATGCAGGCGGTCGATGGTATTCACCGCAGTCAAGCCGGCTGACAGGGCATAGTTACGTGCGATATCAACAATCGGTATGGTGCCGCGTTTCTTCAGGCCGAGCTCATGGTTGTGATCACCATCCGTTTCGAGCACGAATGTTTTGAAGAAACCGAGTGGCGGCGAGTGCAACAATGCGTTATCACACATCATCGCCATGAATATAGTGTTGATTTTTGCCTTACGCAGTACGTATTCCTGCAACTCCTCAACCAGTTCGGTGTTACCCGATACCGGGCGCATATCGAAGAATATGCTCGAGTGCATAACGGCTTTTGGTGCCGGTTCTTCTATCCAGTGAGTAAAACAGTTTTTCCACTCCTGCTGGGTCATGCGCCATTTTTCGTTCTTGGCCATGATCCCTCCCGGACAGTGGGGCATGCCACATAGTGCAAGGCCATCGTTGACAAATACAGCGAAATCCCTGAAATATATTCTGTCCTCGTCACTGATACTATCGGGAAACAGCAGCCCGTTATCCTGATCAGAACCCAGCGCCAGTTCCTGTCTTGCCTGAGACCCGAAGGCCAGCCACGCGTAATCGCAGGGCGGAGAGCCAAACTGTTCCGCTGCCATCGTCAGTAATCGCTTGGTAATCGCATCCGATAAGGTTGTGATGATCTTACCGACTTCGATGGCACGCGTGTCACGGGCCACCAGCTTCACAACCAGGTCCGGAATCTCGGCGGCAACTTTGCTCAGTGCTGTCACATCTTTGACGCGTTTGATCGAATGTATCAGCGATATCGGTTCGATGTTGTTGGCACGCAAAACGTCGGTTTGAGATATCATGCCGACCGGGCGCTGGCCATCAACAACAGGCAAATGCCGTATGCCTTCGGCCATCATTTTCAGCTGTGCTTCCTGTACCAGGCTGTCCAGTTCGATACACATCGGATCAGGTGTCATGACTGTTGCGATGGCATCACTGTCGGCAACACCTTCGGCAAGTACGCGTATGCGGAAATCACGGTCGGTCACGATGCCTACAAGTCGCTGGTCGTCTTTTATCAGCAGTGAGGATATATGATGCTGCTTCATCAGCTGTGCCGCCTCGCGTATCGTCGTCTCGGGCGAAGCGAAAATGATCACATTCGACATCGTGTCCTTTACACACTGACCCAGACAAATCCCCTCGCGCGCAGCTTCGGCCTTGTAGGACCAGTCATCATCGGTGTACACAGAATGAGCTGAACGTGATTTGTCGGTTTCACTCAGCGCAGCCATTTCCTTGCTTGATGCAGAAAGTGACTGCAACGCGCTGCCTGCCAGCTCGTAATAGAGGCAGTCTTCAAGCACATGCACACGGGGTACTTTATCCGCATTGCTGTACAGAACGGACGGGACCAGATAATCACCACTGCTGAGCCGATCGATCAACACCCCCTCGTCATCACGTACTTCCAGGCTTCCCGAACGCACTATCACCATGCCAATGGGTGGCGATTCCGGTGCTGTTGATTCGAGTTTCAGTTCGCTACCCGACTTGCTGAATGCCACGTAGATATTGGCACTGGCATACTCGAGCTGATTGTCTGATAAATGATTGAACGGCGGGTGCTCGGACAGAAACAATTGCACATCGCCCGCTTCACTTACCATATAGGGTACTCCAGTGATCGCAAATGATGTTAGTTAAGCATAAGCCATCAGAAAATGCATGGAGTCGATTGATTTATTCAGCGAAGTTTTTGCGCGAAAAGGTGGTCTCGTAATCGATAAATTCGGTTGCAGTTTCGGCATAAAAATTTGAACCGGAGATTTCAACCACGAGACGCATGGTGCTGTTCTCTATCTCAGACTGGCCGAATTCCGCGTTCCAGGTATCGACTTCTACTGCAGAGCGATACAGCGTCGTCGGTTGAGGTTCTGTACTCTCGGTTGCAAACGATGCCAGTGCATGTTGAATCGGCGTATTGGATTTCAGAACCAGCTTGATAGCGGCATCTGAAATTCGTTCAAGACGAATGTTGATCTCGATATCCCCGTTGCGCAAAGTGCATTGCCCGCTCGGATAACGGCAGTTGGGGTTTGCCGCCAGCTTGTAGACCTGGCCCTGTTGAACCTTGTGGGGCTTTTCCGAGACGATGTAATCAGTTGCGAAATAGGCAATGATCGCCAGCACCGGTGCGACCAGCATCGCGACTATTATGTGTTTGTTCTTGAAGATACTCATAAACAGCAGCCATCCGATTAGTCCGTCATTGCTCAATTCGCGGCTAAAGCCTGAAACAGGACAAAAAAAATCGGGCTTGAATTAAAGCCCGATTTCAGTTTACAGGGTCACCCGTGATTATCAATATCGCCTTTGCATGCAGGCCTCCTGCCTGCATGCCGAGGCAATCACCTAGTGACTTTGTGCGCTACTCGCACCGGACGGTATACGAATATCCTCGACCAGATGCTGTATATGATCTGGCGGCGGTGCTGTCACCTTCGATACACCGTATGCCACTGCAAAGTTGATCACAGCACCGACGGCACCAAAGGCATTGGGTTCAATGCCGAAGAACCAGTTGGGCGACATGTCGCCAAGGAAGGAAGTGCTGGCGATGAACATGATGCCCTTGTGCTGGAACACGTACAGCAGGGTAATGGATATACCCGCGAGCATGCCGGCAATTGCCCCTTCCTTGTTGATGCCCTTGAAGTACACGCCCATCATCAACGCCGGGAATATCGATGAAGCCGCGAGACCGAACGCGAGCGCCACCGTCCCCGCCGCGAAGTCGGGTGGATTGAAACCGAGGTAGCCTGCCAGTCCAATCGCACCTGCCATGGCCAGGCGGCTGGCCAGCAGTTCCTGCTTCTCGTTGATGTCCGGTCTGAATATGCCTTTCAACAGGTCATGCGAAATCGCCGATGCAATCGCCAGCAACAGGCCCGCCGCGGTTGAAAGGGCTGCTGCCAGACCACCGGCAGCGACCAGTGCGATCACCCAGTTTGGCAGGCCGGCAATTTCGGGATTGGCCAGCACCATGATGTCCCTGTCGACCTTGACCATTTCGTTGGTGGCCTTGTCTGCGGTGTAGGTAATGCGGCCGTCGCCGTTCTTGTCCTCGAATTGCAACAGGCCGGTTGTTTCCCATTTGCGGAACCAGTTGGGACGCTCATCGTACAACAGCGCTTCGCCACCAGCCGGATGGATGGTTTCGTGCAGGTTCAAACGAGCCATCGCAGCAACACCCGGTGCCGTGGTATACAGCAGGGTGATGAACACCAGTGCCCAGCCGGCTGATATACGCGCATCACTCACCTTGGGTACGGTGAAGAAACGTATGATCACGTGCGGCAAACCCGCGGTCCCGATCATCAACGAGAAGGTATAGACAAAGGTGTTTAGCGTCCCTAGCCGGGACGTCGTCGTGTACTGGCTAAACCCGAGCTCCGTCACCACCTGGTCGAGCCGATCAAGCAGGAAGGTATCGGTACCGACCATTTTACCGCCGAGACCGAGCTGCGGTATGGGATTACCGGTCAGGTTCAGCGAGATGAAAATAGCCGGAATGGTATAGGCCGTGATCAGCACGCAATACTGCGCGATCTGGGTATAGGTAATACCCTTCATGCCACCCATAACCGCGTAGATGAATACGATACCCATACCGACAACCAGGCCCATTTCATAGCTGGTTTCGAGGAAACGCGAAAACGCGACGCCGATACCTTTCATCTGTCCGATTACATAGGTCACCGATGCCACGATCAGGCACAGTACCGCGACCATGCGTGCCGTTTTCGAGTAGTAGCGGTCACCGATAAACTCGGGCACGGTGAACTTGCCGTATTTGCGCAAATACGGTGCCAGCAGCATTGCCAGCAGCACGTAGCCGCCGGTCCAGCCCATCAGGAACACCGAGCCGCCATAACCGAAAAAGGCGATCAGCCCGGCCATTGAAATGAAGGATGCCGCCGACATCCAGTCCGCTGCAGTGGCCATGCCGTTGGCGACCGGATTGATTCCGGCGCCAGCGACGTAGAACTCACTGGTCGTACTGGCACGCGCCCAGAAGGCGATGCCGATATACAGGGCAAAAGTCATGCCGACGACGATAAACGTTAAAGTTTGCAGTTCCATGATTTTCCCCCTTAATCGTGCACGCCGAATTTACGGTCGATTGCTTTCATGCGGCTTGCGTAAACAAAAATGATTGCGACGAAGCCATACATGGAGCCCTGCTGCGCAAACCAGAAACCCAGTTTGTAGCCGCCGATGCGTATAGCGTTGAGTTGCTCTACGAAAAGAATTCCGCAAAGATACGAAATGACAAACCATATAACCAGCATAATTAACGTCAGCTTCAGGTTTGCCTGCCAATATGCTTTTCTTTGTTCTGAATCGGCCATTTTTCCCCTCCAGTTGTGGATTCAGCCAATTTAACAACACGCTTGAGAATACACTTCGCGACTTTAGTCTATAGCTAGACTAAGGTCGTAGTCGGTACAATAACGCTGTATGCTTGCAGCTTGAACCTGTCGGCTTTGCATAAATGAAAACAAAGCGGGAGAAACTGTTTGTCACCAGTCACGCTCGTCGTAACCCTGGCCGCCTATCTGGCACTGCTGTTCTGGATTGCCCGCATCGGCGACCGCAGGCGTTTCAGTACGTCCGGCTGGGCGCGTCACCCGCTGGTTTATACCTTTGCGATCGGCGTCTACTGTACGTCATGGACGTTTTACGGACTGGTGGGCACAGCGGCCTCGCAGGGATGGTACTACCTGCCGATCCTGCTCGGACCGGTGCTGCTGTTTACCCTGGGCTATCCCCTGCTGCAGCGCATTGCCGGTGTATGCCGCCAGGAGAATATTCATTCGATCGCCGACTTCATCGCTTCCCGCTATGGCAAACGCCAGTCCATCGCCGCGATCGTTACCCTGATCATGTTGCTGGCAACCGTGCCGTATATCGCACTGCAGTTGAAAGCGGTGTCAGACACACTGCTCTACAGTGTCGATCAACTGGCGTTTGCCAGCCAGGACATGACCCTGCTGGTTGCGATTGCGATGATCATGTTCACGCTGATCTTCGGCGCCAACCGTCTCGATGTCTCCAGCTATCACTCCGGCATCATGGTGGCGATCGCCTTCGAGTCGCTGGTCAAGGTCATCGCCCTGGTCGTGATTGCGCTGTTTGCACTGGGCCTTTCCAGGGGCTTCGATCCCGGTGAAATCAGCAACAGCGCCAACGTTGTGTTTCAGCAATCAACCCTGACACCCTCGTTCTGGGTGTTGACGCTGGTTTCCGCCGCCACCATTTTCTGCCTGCCACGCATGTTCCAGGTGACCTTTGTCGAATGCCTGAGCGACGACCATCTGAGATATGCACGCCGCGGTTTCAGCCTGTACCTCGCTGCGATTGCAACCGCTGTATTTGTGATTGCCTGGGTTGGCAACCAGGTCCTCGCCGGCGGTGACGTACCCAGTGACAGATACGTGCTGGCGTTACCTTTGGGTCACAACAATGAGCCGCTTGCTCTGCTCGCGGTGATCGGCGGCTTTTCAGCAGCCACTGCAATGATCATCGTCGCCTCGGTCACGCTCAGCCAGATGCTGAGCAATGATGTCATCCTGCCTCTGCTGATTAGACAGCAGAAAGCACGCGGCACAGTACCGGATTATTCCAGGGCGTTGATTTTCACACGCCGCCTGACTGTCATCGTCATCGTGTTGATGGCCTGGGTATACCAGCTCAGCCTTGCCGAAAATGCGGCGCTGACGGATATCGGCCTGATCGCGTTTGCACTGGCCGTTCAGCTTGCACCGGCCATTCTGTTCGGTCTTTACTGGCAACGCGCCAATGCCTGGGGCGTGCTCGCCGGCCTGGCCGGCGGCACCTTCATCTGGTTTATCACCCTGATGGTACCGCTGCTCGCCAGTGCCGGCCTGGTCAGCCAGCAATTGATCACACAGGGATTCTTCGGTGTGAGTTTCCTGCGTCCCGACAAACTGTTCGGTCTGGGCTTTAGCGACGCCTACACCCGCGGCGTGGTACTCAGCATCAGCTTCAATGTGTTAGCGCTCTACCTGGCATCGGTGTTGAATAAAACACGCCTGTCTGACCGTATCCAGGCAATAGCCTTTGTCAACAGGGTACGCGCCGACCAGCATCCGGGCACACAGAACCTGCAGATCAAAAAGTCGGATCTCGGCCTGATGCTGACGCAGTTCCTGGGCGAGTCGGCCACCAACCGCCTGCTGGAAAATGAACCACACCCGGAACAGGTCTACGCCAATCCGAAACTGCTCAACGATGCCGAACAGGCGCTGGCCGGTGTCGTCGGTGTCGCATCCTCGCGTGCGATGCTGACCAATCTGAGCGGTGGTGAAGGTCTTGGCGTTGAGGATGTGGTCAACATTTTTGAAGGCACCACACGAAAACTGCAATTCAACCAGGACATGCTGTTTGCATCGTTCGAAAGTATTTCATCGGCAATCAGCGTGGTCAACGCCGACATGGAAATCGTCGCATGGAACAAGCGCTACGAGCAGATGTTCAATTACCCCGAAGGCATGCTCCGCGTCGGCCGACCGGTCGCCGACCTTGTCCGCTTCAATGCAGAACGCGGTATGCTCGGCGCCGGTTCAGTTGAAAAACATGTGCAGACACGGCTGAGCCACCTGATGGCCAGCAAGCCCTACCGCGTGGTCCGCACTCATAACAGCGGTATGATTGAAATCAAGGGCCGGCCGCTGCCGAATGGCGGTTATGTAACGACCTATGATGATATCAGCGATTTCATCAATACCCAGAATGAACTCGAAAAATCCAACCTGAATCTTGAACAACGCGTGCAGGAACGCACCCGTGAAATCGAGGACATCAACCAGTCGTTGCGTAAAGAGGTCGAAAAGCGAAAGGCGACTGAAGAGGCACTGATGAAGGCCAAGTCAGACGCAGAGAATGCCAATGTCTCCAAAACACGTTTTCTGGCGCTGGCCAGTCACGACATCCTGCAGCCGCTGAATGCTGCCAGCCTCTATGCCAGTGCTCTGCTGGAGCGGCCCAGCACCGATACAGTGCTGACTGACAACCTGCATCACTTGCACGGTGCCATTTACTCGGCCGAGCTGATTATCTCCAACCTGCTGGAAATATCACGCCTCGACACCGGCACACTGACACCCACCAAGAGCTGCATTGCTTTGAACGATATTATCGAGGCCCTGGCCAACGAATACCGGGTGCAGACAGCCAGCCAGGTCAGTTTTCACTGGAAACCGACATCACTGGTGACAGAATCCGACCCCGGCTACCTGCGGCGTATTCTGCAGAACTTCCTCTCCAATGCGGTGAAATACACCACCAGCGGCAAAATCCTGCTGGGCTGCCGACGCCGCGGTGAATTCATCGAGATCTGTGTCTACGACACCGGGCCGGGCATATCCGATGCCCATCAGCAACGCATCTTCGACGACTTTTATCGCATCAACTCAAATACCAATATCGAAGGCGCCGGCCTCGGTCTCGGCATCGCGCTGCGCTTCTCCGTTCTACTCGGACACAAGATACGCGTCGACTCAAGGGATGGCCGCGGCAGCCTGTTTTCTCTGCTGGTACCAATGCGTGATCAGGCACTGCACCCTTGCCATGGCATCGAAGCAACGGATATAACAACCGGCCTTGAGGAGCTGAATATATTTTATGTCGATGATGACGAACATAATATTCACGCACTCGGCACACTGATGGAAAACTGGGGCTGCAACTATACCAGCGCGGTCAGTTTTGAATCTGCAATCGACTATGCAAAAACACAGCCGGAACCCGACGCCCTGTTGCTGGATTACCAGCTCGACAACGATACCAATGGTATTCAACTGGCACGAGCCTTGCGCGAGCAATGGCAGAACATTCCGATATGCATCGTCTCAGCGGCACCGGATGACGATCTGCTGATGCTGATCAATATGTATAAATATGACTTTCTGCGCAAACCGGTCAAACCCGGCAAGCTGCGCGCCCTGCTGGAAAGGTATTTACAAATCAAGAACAGGAAAAACAAATAGATGTAAGCAATACTGACTGGCCGCAAATAACGCAAAAGGCGCGAAAATAAAAAAACTTTTTGTTAAACACTCAATAACCATTTTGCGTTCATTGCGTTTTCGCGGCTAATAGATGCGTAGCCTGGATGTAGCGAAGCGAAATCCGGGGTGTTTCCTGTATACCAGAATTTATTTTCACCACAGAGGCACGGAGTA
>Ga0209536_100015169_pt1 | contig 11009 bp, 8 predicted proteins | sample DeeMarSeWOR28_12_FD_187461 | JGI IMG/M metagenome (GOLD analysis project Ga0209536, IMG submission 187461) | Marine sediment microbial communities from White Oak River estuary, North Carolina - WOR-2-8_12 (SPAdes) (version 2) | ecosystem: Environmental > Aquatic > Marine > Intertidal zone >... | reverse complement strand
TGCCCCCGGTGAAGAAATAGCGCATCGGGAAGACACCGTGAGGCGTCTCGACGTACTTGTCGGCTACGGTCCTGCTGATCGTCGATGGGTCGCATTCCAGCTCAGTGGCCAGGTCGCTCATCCTGATGCGGTCCCCGAGTATCGCGCCGCCGGTGAAGGGACTCGTTGGGTCGACCGCGATTATTCCGACCTTTATGTCCTTGGCCCTGTAGGACTTTGCCAGCCTGTCCACGACCGTGCTCTTCCCCGCTCCCGGCGGGCCGGTGACCCCTATGACGTGAGCCTTGCCGGCATGCTGATGCAGCTCGCTCAGGGCCTTGACAGCCTCTTGCTCGCCGTCCTCTATCATGGAAATGAGCCTGGCGACTGCCCTCCTGTCGCCGTTCAGAATCCTCTCGACGATCCTCATCCGCCTACTTCCTCACCACGTTCTTGTGGAACTCGGTTATCTCTTCCAGGGACGTTCCCGGGCCGAATATCTCGGTGATGCCAGCTGCCTTCAGTTTCGGCACGTCCTCGTCCGGGATGATGCCGCCGCCGGTGACCACAATGTCGGCCGCGTCCTTCTCTTTGAGGAGCTCGATGACCTTCGGGAACAGCGTCATGTGCGCGCCCGATAAGCAGCTAAGGCCGATGATGTCCACGTCCTCCTGGATGGCCGTCTCCACGATCTGCTCGGGCGTCTGATGCAATCCGGTATAGATGACCTCGAACCCGGCGTCCCTCAGCGCCCTGGCGACAACCTTTGCCCCGCGGTCATGGCCGTCCAGGCCCGGCTTGGCCACCAAAACTCGGATCTTTCCCTCGGACATAGTATCGTGCGGTTAATCGATTCCGGTATCATAAAGGTGTCGCTTTCGCACATGGCCAGATTTCCTGTTCACCACTTTGGACCCGTTTGCATTCGATCTGAAAACAAATTTTTCGAAACGCAGGGAATCCGTATCGAACCCCCATTCGCCTTCTCACGTTTGGCCGGACAACCTAGCCCTCTCCTCCAAAAGATGCCCGATGAGATACTCCAGTGTCCACTTGACGTTCTCCTGGGTGAGGGCGCAGAAGATGGGCTTCTCCACGGGAAAGTACTTCATCGAGGCACCCATCTGGTTGTCATTGAAGCCGAGGAACATCAGGATCTTCACGTCCTTCTCCTCGAAGGGCTCGGTCTCCGCCTCGGCGATGATGCAGGCCACCACCTCCTTCTCGCGCCCCGAGCCGGCTATCAGCATGACGTCCCTCTCGACAAGAAGGCTTAGGAAGCGTTTGATGGCGCGGGCCTCGTCCCCCGCGTAGCCGTAAAGCAGTATACCCATGGGCTTCTCGAGCATCTCCACCTAATCGACATTGGGGCGTAAAAGGATTTGGGTTGAGCGATTATCCTTAAGACGGCGCTGCAAGAAGGATTTAATATCGTTAATTAGATACCATTTGGGGATAACATGACTGATGAGAAAGCAAATGAAGACAAATCCAAAGGCCAGCCTAAGGCAGGAGAGGCTTCGGCCCCTGCCAGATCAGGAAGCAAAGCGCCGATCGCTATTGTAGCTGTAGTTGTTGCGGTCGTGGTGGTGTTGGTGGTTGTTTTGGTATTTATGAACAACTCACCCACTTTGGCCTCACCGCTCGAGGGGCGGTGGGACATCATGACCTACCATGAACAAGGCCAAGTTGTTGAAAATGCGACTGGATACATAGAGTTCAACGACGATGGGACAGGAACCAAGGTCATCACGTCACCAACCACCAACAGCGTGTCGAATTTCACGTGGGTAAAATCCGGCGGAAGGCTCACCATAGGCGGGGTCTCGGCCACCTATACGATAATCGAGGACACGATAACGTTGAGCTGTAACTTCTGGGGTCTTTCAGGGACCAAGGCTTAGATACCATCAGCCAGATACTACAGTGCTGAAGTCAAACATAATAAGGTAACTTGAGCACGACCTTTCCTGCGGCTTTGCACATACGCTCGAATTTTCATTGTTCTAGGTGCAGGAATCAGCCTTCGAGCGCAAAACAAACCTTATATCCCATTAAAACAATGCTATCCATGATGAGGAAGAGGACATTATCAGCAATCGCCTGCGGCCTGTTCGTGCTCGGAATGTTGGCGCCGACCTGCCACTCTGCGAGTGAAGATTATAAATCAAATAAAGACATAGTAAATAAATGTATATTCTACACTCCACACCCACCTATCAGGATCGACTCCGATGCAGACTTCAACGCAGCCCATGGAGTCGTTAACTGGGCCACTGGGAATGGAACCGTGTGGAATCCATGGGTCATCGAGGGGTGGGATATCAATGGGACTGCTTCCAGATATTGTCTTTATATTGGAAATACGACGGATTATTTTGAGGTGAGGGGCTGTAGGCTATATAATGCATATCTTGGCGACGCTATTGAACTATATGATAATAGCAACGGAAATATTTCGAATAACAATCTGTTTAACAGTTCTTACGGTATCGAATTTAGATACTCATCCAACAATCAGGTATCTAATAACATTGTTCACAACAATACTCAGGACGGTATTCGTCTGACTTCCTCTGATGAGAATATATTTTCTAATAATTCAGTTTATCTAAATTCACAGGCAGGATTACATTTTATAAGATCTGAGGAAAATATGATCTCTAATAATTCATTCTCCTCAAACCGTGTGGGCTTACGTATCACATCTTCGCCCAACAATACGTTCACATTTAATAATTTTTTAAATGAGGGATTTTTCTTTGATGGTTTTCGGTTATATCATTACAATACCCAATCAATAGATACTTCTAATTATGTAAATTCTAAACCTGTTTATTATTGGAAGAATGAGACTTCCGGTACCGTACCCAATGATGCCGGTCAGATAATATTAGCAAATTGTACAAACGTTGTTATTAAAGATCAAACAATTAACAATACTTCTATTGCAGTAAATATATTTTATTCTTCTAATATTCATATGCACGAGAATGTCATAATTGACAATTTGTTTCATGGCATTTATCTAAAAAATTCGGATAATATCACAATTAATGAAAATGCAGTTGTAAATACGAAATATTATGGTTTATATGCATCGTCACAAAATGAAAATTTAACCATTTCAAATAATAATTTTTCATATAATATGCGAGGTGTGATTATTGAATCATATTGGTGTAATAATATTGTTAATAATATCTTCTTTAATAATACTGACTATGGGTGCTCTGTCTTTGCATTGAATAACTCGATAACAAACAATACGTTTTTATCTAATGAGAATGGACTCAGCGTGGGTCCTAGGGAGAATATTGTAACTCGAAACTTCATAAAAAATAATAATCTTGGTATTAGGATAAGTGGGTCAAATAATCATATTTACCATAATATGATTATTGATAATTCAAATCAGGCCTCCGACGTAGGATCCAACTTCTGGCACAACGGCTACCCCTCTGGCGGTAATTTTTGGTCAGATTACGCAGGTGTGGATAACTTCAACGGCCCGTATCAAAACATACCAGGAAGTGATGGGATCGGAGATACCAATTACACTAACATAGGTGGAGGTACTGCAGCTGTTGACGAATACCCACTCATGGATCCATTAGAATACGTCTCACATGATATAGTCCTCCAACAAGGCTGGAACCTCATCTCACTTCCATTGGAGCAGCCCGACGAATCCATCGACCAGGCCCTGGGCTCCATCGCGGGGAAGTGGGACTGCATCCGGACCTATGACCCCCTCAGCCCCCAACCCTGGAAGACCAACATGACGGGCAGGCCGGAGCATCTCAACGACTTCGACACGCTGGACCACACGCAGGGCTTCTGGATCAATGTAACCGAACCAGGAGGCATAATATTGACCGTGAGCGGCAACCTGCCGAACTCCACAAGCATCCATCTTTATGCAGGCTGGAACCTGGTCGGATATCCGACACTGGCGAACGAGACCGTGGAGAATGCCTTTTGGGGCACCGGGGCGGACGTCGTTATGATAGGTGATACATCCGAGCCCTATCACATCAGGGAAGTGGGCACGTCGTATGTCATGAGGCCGGGCGAGGGATACTGGGTGCACGTTCCGTTCGACACGGTATGGGTGGTTGACGGTACGGGGCCGGTGGTTGCCCCGGGATTCGATTGGCTCATCACCCACGGCTACAACCTGGTGTCGTGCCCCATGGACCCGGTGGACAAGGGCGGGAACGGCGTATTCGACTCCTTCGACGCGCTGAACATCTGCCATGCGGTGACGAACGACGACAACATGTCGATACAGAGGGTGGCCAACCTGTCCGAGCCCATCGAGGTGTTCTGGTGGGGCGATGACGAGTCGACCGCGTTCCCCATGGACGGCGTGCACGGCTACAGGATCAACCTCTCGGCCCTGGGGACATTTCTTATCCACGTCGAGGCAGTGAACTACACCGATGCGAATGCCAGCACGGTTTATGTTGACGCGGGCTGGACCCTTCTAGGTTTCACTCACAACTACACCCCGTGGAGCAGAACGCCTAGGGCCTCGAACTTCACCGACGGCTCGGTGGACCCCGACCTCTGGCACGTCGACCTCGGCGGGACCCTGTCGAAGATCGTGGTCACCGAATGGAACCTGACCACGCAGAAGTACAATTCCTACGTCGTGGACACCGGCTTCCCCGGGATGCCCCACAAGAACTGGTACTGGGATTTCGGCTATTCTGCGCAGCCCGGCAACGCCTTCTGGCTCTGGATACCGCAGCCTATCGAGATAACGTTCGATACCGATTATTGAGCTCTCAGCCGTTTTTCTCCGTAAAGCCCCTTCCGGCGACACATTTAAATAGTACGTGTTTCTTATACCAAATTAGCATTTACAACTTTAGGTTGTGAATGTTTGGTAAATGTGTGCAAAAGGAGGCGAACATGGAGGAACTGGACCTTGACACGTTATTGGCCGTCATCGGCAACCCGACGAGGCGTCGGATTCTCAGGAAGCTGGTCAAGGAGGGGCATTATCCCCTGCAGCTTTCCAGGGAGCTCAGGGTGAGCCAGCAGTCTATCATGAAGCATCTCGACGTTCTGGAGAGTAACGAGCTGGTGTCGAGCGTTTATCAGAAGAGCGACGCGGGGGGGCCTCCCAGGAGATATTACACCGCGACCAAGAGCCTGACCATAGTCATCGACCTCGGACCCGAGCTGTTCTCGGAGGAGCTGCGGCTTCATTCCGAGGACGGGGAGAGGGTCATCGAGGGCGTGGCGGACACCGAGGCGCTGCGGGAGGCCGAGAGCTTGCGGGTCAAGCTTGCCGAGTTCATGCAGAGCATAGCCCTGGTAAACGAGAGGCTGGGGGAGATGGCCTCGGAGAGGGACGGGCTGATCGCCACCAAGAAGAATGCCATGCACTACGCCAACCAGATAATCGACACGCTGTGCGACGACTACCAGGAAAGGAAGGTGCTGAGGTATCTGATATCCGAGGACGACCTATCGCTGGCCACGATGTCGGAGAGGCTGAACATGCGCGAGTCGGAGATCGAAAGGGTTCTGAAAAGGCTTGAGGAGCACGAACTGGTGATAGTGTCAAGATAGAGGTGATGATTTGAACGAAGGCAAGGAGGAACAGGCTGAAGAGGGCCGGGATGATGCTTCCGCTGACAAGGATACGAAGGAACTTCCGGAGGACTCGCCCGGGGTGGAACAGGTGGAGGAGCAGCCCGACGAGTTCGAACCGAAAGTAGAGAACATCGATTATCTGGCCCAGCTCAAGCGGACACAGGCCGACCTGGAGAACCTGCAGAAGCGGATGGAGAGTGAGAAGGCTCAGGTGCTCCAAACTGCGAACGAGAAGCTCGTGTCGGAGCTGCTTGACACCATCGACAACTTCGAGAGGGCCCTGGCCTCGATGGAAGAAAGCGGCTCGCAAGAACTGGAGGGTATCAGGATGGTATACGAAGGCATGATGAAAACACTGGAAACCAACGGCCTTCAAAGACTGCCAGCCGGCGGCCAGTTCGACCCGCACAGGCACGAGGCAGTGATGCAGGAAGAGAGCGATTCCGCAGAGGACGGGACAATATTGGAGGAGTTCCAGGCGGGCTACATGTTCAGGTCCAGGGTGATAAGGCCATCGAAGGTGAAGGTGGCCAGGAACGTTAAGGATGATAATAATATCAGTAATATAAAAGAGGAGGAATAGAAATGGCTAGGATAATAGGAATAGATCTGGGAACGACGAATTCGTGTATGGCGGTGCTGGAAGGGGGCAAGCCCAAGGTCATACAGAACGCCGAGGGCGGCAGGACGACCCCATCAGTGGTCGGATTCACGAAGGAGAACGAAAGGCTCGTGGGCCAGGTTGCGAAGAGGCAGGCCGTCAGCAATCCCGAGCGCACCGTCTCGTCCATCAAGAGGAAGATGGGCACGGACCACAAGGTGGAGATAGGATCAGAGACCTACACGCCGCCGGACATCTCGGCGATGATACTCCAGAAGATGAAGATGGATGCGGAGGCGCAGCTTGGCGAGAGCATAACCCAGGCGGTCATCACCGTGCCGGCTTACTTCAACGACAACCAGCGGCAGGCGACGAAGGACGCCGGGAAGATTGCCGGTCTCGAGGTGCTGAGGATTATCAACGAGCCGACGGCGGCGGCCCTCGCATACGGTCTTGAGAAGCAGGAGGGCGAGAAGATAGCGGTCTTCGACCTCGGCGGCGGAACGTTCGACATTTCGCTGCTCGAGGTTGGCGACGGGACCTTCCAGGTGCTGAGCACCGACGGCGACACGAGCCTAGGCGGCGACGACTGGGACGAGGCTCTCGTCAAGCACATGGTCGCCGAGTTCAAGAAGGACCAGGGGATCGACCTGTCCAAGGACATCACGGCGATGCAGAGGCTGAAAGAGGCCGCGGAGAAGGCGAAGATAGACCTTTCGGGGCTTCAGTCGGCAAGCATAAACCTGCCCTACATCACCGCGGACAAGGCAGGACCGAAACATCTGGACATAACCATCACAAGGGCCAAGTTCCAGGAGCTGACGAAGAAGCTCCTCGACCGCACCGTTGACCCAATGAAGAGGGCCCTGCGGGACGCGAAGCCCGTGGCGCTCAAGAAAGAGGACATCGACAAGGTGATACTCGTTGGCGGTTCCACGCGGATGCCGGCGGTCCTCGACCTGGTCCAGGAGTTCTTCGGCAAGGAGCCGTACAAGAACGTGAACCCTGACGAGTGCGTGGCAATGGGAGCGGCCATTCAAGCCGGGGTTCTGGCCGGCGATATCAAGGAGATCGTGCTGCTGGACGTCACGCCGCTCACACTCGGGGTAGAGACGCTGGGAGGGGTAACCACCCCGTTGATCCAGAGGAACACCACAATCCCGACCCGCAAGAGCCAGATATTCAGTACGGCCGCTGACAACCAGACCAGCGTGGAGATACACGTAACGCAGGGCGAGAGGAGCATGGCCGCCGACAACGTGAGCCTGGGCAGGTTCCATCTCATCGGCATACCGCCGGCTCCGAGAGGCATACCGCAGATCGAGGTCGGATTCGACATCGATGCCAACGGTATAGTGGACGTTTCCGCGAAGGACCTGGGGACCGGCAAGGAGCAGAAGATCACCATCACCGCGACGAGCAACCTCAGCCAGGATGAGATCGAGCGCAAGATAAAGGACGCGCAGGAGTTCGCAGAGGAGGACAAGAAGAAGCGCGAGCGCATAGAGACCCTCAATCATGCGGACACGGTCATCTACTCAACTGAAAGGATGATGGAGGAACTCGCGGATAAGGCAACCCAAGAGCAGAAGGACGGTGTGAATGCAGCGTTGGAATCCCTGAAGGAGGCTGTCAAATCGGAGGATGTCGAGAAGGTGAAGGCAGGGATCGAGGACGTGAACAAGGCCATGCACGAGATTTCAACAGCTTTGTATCAGCAGGTAGCTGCCGAACAGGCTGCGCAGCAGCAGGCCCGGGCCGGTGAGGAGCCGCCCCAGGGCGACGACGGAGATGTGGTCGACGCGGATTTCAAGGAAGTCAAGGATGACGAATAGAACCTGACGGGTCCTGGTATACGGCCCTCCGTTCATGTAAAAGGAGAAGGACCATGTAACGATGAGCACCAAACGCGACTATTACGAAGTGCTGGGCGTGGACAAGAGCGCCAGCCAGGAGGAAGTGAAGAAAGCTTACCGAACGCTGGCGAAGAAGTTCCATCCCGACATGAACAGGGACAACAAGGAGGAAGCGGAAGAGAAGTTCAAGGAGGTCTCCGAGGCCTATGAGGTCCTGGCCGATCCCGAGAAGCGCTCGAAATACGACAAGTACGGGCACGCGGGCCTGGAGGGTGCCTTCGGCGCGGACGGCTTCAACTGGAACGACTTCACACACTTCACTGACATCAGCGACATCTTCGGCGACATCTTCGCTGGCGGGAGCAGCATCTTCGACGCCTTCTTCGGCGGAGGCATGCGGGGGCGCAGGAGCACGGGACCCGCGCGGGGCAGCGACCTGAGATACGACATCGACATCAGCCTAAGGGAGGCCGCCACCGGCCTCGAGAAGGAGTTGCATATACCCCATTCGGTGAGGTGCGGCGAATGCGGCGGGACCGGGGCCGAGAAGGGCACGTCCCCCCTAACATGCCAGACCTGTAAGGGCAGCGGGCAGGTGAAGAACGTGCAAAGCCGCGGCTACAGCCAGTTCATCTCCATCGGTCCATGCCAGGCCTGCCGCGGTGCGGGCTCTATCATAGAGAAGAAGTGCGGAAATTGCTCGGGCGCCGGCTCGAACAAGAAGACGAGCAAGCTCGAGGTCAGCATCCCTCCGGGTGCCGAGAACGGTCTCCGCTTGCGCCTGCGCGGCGAGGGGGATGCAGGACAGAGGGGCGGACCCCCGGGCGACCTTTACGTGGTCGTTCACGTGAACCCTGACAAGAGGTTCGCAAGGGAGGGGCCTCACCTGCTCACTGAAACTGAAATAACGTTCGTACAGGCAGCCTTGGGTGACGAGGTGGATGTGCCCACGCTGGACGGCAAGGCGACAATGAAGGTGCCCGCCGGAACCCAGCCGGGAACGATGTTCAGGCTCAAGGGCAAGGGCATGCCGTTCATGGGCAGGAGGGGGCAGGGAGACCTGCACGTGAAGGTGAACGTCACGGTACCGGAGAAGCTGAGCTCGGAGCAGAAGCGTCTCCTGAGAGAGTTCGGGGAGCTGTCCGATAAATCAGGAAAAAAACGAAAATAGTTCCTCAATATAACCAATATAAGAAAGTTATAAATAGTCTGGTCACCATGTATTCCTAACTCTAACAACCGTACAAACCAATCAATTAAGAGGAGGGAAATGTTTGATTGCAAAGAAGTTTACAGTACTCGCCGTCGCGGCGATGATGCTGTGCATAAGTTTTTCAATAGTGAGCTTTGAGAAGGCCGAGGCCATCGAGTTCGTTGAGGGTGTGGGTATTACAGGACTTGACCCCGCCTTCATACCGTATGACGTGGCCTGGGAGCCAACCGGCCAATGGGCCATGGTCGTCGGCGATACTGGCGGAGGGTCATCGAACGTGTTCATATACGAGCAATTGTCAAGGACATGGACAGCGATAGCCTCCCTCGATACCAGCCAGATCTATTATGGTGTGACCTGGGACCCTGCATACGAACGTTTCTGGTTCTGCGGTGATTACGGTGGAGGTTCAATCAGCACCGTCTATTATTGGCAGCAGGGAAGCGGCGTCAATATCCCTGCAATGGGAGACATGCCCCTGACCACGGCCGTCAAGTCGATAGCGGTGGACCACTGGGGCTACCCGCTCGTGGTCGGCTGGTCCGGTGCGATGTGGTACTGCGACCTTGCCGCGGGAACCGGCGACGGGGCCTGGAGGACCTTCGACGGCCTGGACACGATGTGCGATTACAACGGCGTGGACTTCAACCCGAACGACCTGAGGTTCTATGTCTGCGGACAGGACAACATGGTCAAGGGACACGGGAAGGGCACCATGTGGTTTACCGACGAGGCACCCCTGGACTCTGTCAATTACCCGTCCATGCTATTTGCCTGGAGGGACCTATCCATACACGCGATGTCGACAGGCCAAATGTACGCCATCGACTGGAACGAGGCCTATAACTACGGCCTCGTGGTCGGAGAGAGCGTGAACGTCGTGTGGCCGTTTGCCAACATAAGCGAACTAAAATGGCTGGAAGTGCAGCCGTTCGAGGAGCCGAGTGGTAACCCGACTTATTATTGGGACGTGTCATGGGACACTGACGGGTGGAAGGAGGCCGCCATCGTCGGAACGGCATACGAAGCCACCTATCAGGGCACTTACTGGAGCTTCCACAACTCACACATAAACGACCTGGTTTGGAAGTACGCCGACGCGGGAGTGATGGAATTCAAATGCGTTGGTATGAAACCGCCGTCCAGTCCGAAATGGGGCTTCATCCCGCTGCCTTTTGCCGCCGGCGGAGGCGTGAGGATAAACGTGGCCATGCAGGACACGAGCACGACCTGTAACATCAACGCGGCCTTCCCGCACACGTTCGCCATCGACTTCTGGGCGCAGGCCAATCCGGCCCCGCCATTGGGCGGCGGGCCGTCCCTGATGAACACGCAGGTGGATGTTGACGCGGTCTACACCTTCTTCGTGCTGGCAAATTACACCGTCGGCGGCATCGACCAATGGGCGGCTGCCCCTATCGCAATAGACCTGGACGCATGGTGGGACCAGGGCGGGGCACCGGGATCGACCCCGGTCGACGCGACCTGGAGCGACCTCCCCGATACAAGAACGAGGCAGTTCTCGATAACATGGACTTCGGCAGGTGGCGCGGTGCTCAACCAGCCATCACCAGGTCCTTTGAACGATGAATTCGCCGTAGTGAGCTCGTGGGAGGACCCGGGCATATACGCCAACCAGGCGCACCGCGTCTACATCAACGTGTCCTTCGGCCGGCAGACCTATGCGGCCGACGGCAACGGGTTCGTGAACCTGGGGGCCACAGGCGGAAGGATATGGGACTTCAACTCG
>Ga0209536_100015168_pt1 | contig 11009 bp, 8 predicted proteins | sample DeeMarSeWOR28_12_FD_187461 | JGI IMG/M metagenome (GOLD analysis project Ga0209536, IMG submission 187461) | Marine sediment microbial communities from White Oak River estuary, North Carolina - WOR-2-8_12 (SPAdes) (version 2) | ecosystem: Environmental > Aquatic > Marine > Intertidal zone >... | reverse complement strand
GGCCAGCCGCCTGCCTGAAGGGATCGACCGCGACATCCTCAAGCGCGCCGACTCGGGACTGGAGGTGGTCCGCACGGCCTGGGACGAGGCTTCGGCGGCGTTCCAGGAAGGCAATCTCGAGGGCGCCGTGGCCCGGGGAGAGGAGGCCGAGCGCCTGGTCCGCGAATTGATGGAGTCGGTGGGCATCGAGGCGCCGGCGGCCGGATGATGACCACGGCAGCTGGATCGGCGACGGCCAGCAAGGCCTCCCCGCGAGCCCTGGATCCGCTCGACCTGTACGACGTTCGGTCGCTGCTCTCGGCAGAGGAGCGCATGGTGCAGGAAGCGGTGGCGCGGCTCGTCGACGAGCGGGTGCTGCCCATCATCCAGCAGCACTTCGAGGAACACACGTTCCCGCGTGAGCTGGTGGCAGAGCTGGCGGCCCTCGGGCTGCTCGGGTCCTCGCTCGAGGGCTACGGCTGCGCCGGCATGAACGCGGTGGCCTACGGCCTGATCTGCCAGGAACTCGAGCGCGGCGACTCGGGCATCCGCAGCTTCGTCTCGGTGCAGTCCTCACTGTGCATGTACCCGATCCACGCCTTCGGCAGCGAGGCGCAGAAGGAGCGGTTCCTGCCGCGCATGGCGACAGGCGAGCTGATCGGCTGCTTCGGCCTGACCGAGCCGCACGGCGGCTCCGACCCGGCCAACATGAAGACGCATGCGAAGCGCAGGGGCGGGGACTGGGTGCTGAACGGCGCGAAGATGTGGATCACCAATTCCCCGCTTGCGGACCTCGCCGTCGTCTGGGCGAAGGCCGAGGACGGCATCCGCGGCTTCCTCGTCGAGCGGGGCAGCAGAGGCTTCGAGACGCCCGAGATCGAGCGCAAGTTCAGCCTGCGCGCCTCGGCCACCGGCGCGATCTTCCTCCAGGACGTCGTCGTGCCGGAGGAAAACGCGCTGCCCGGTGTCCTCGGCCTCAAGGGACCGCTGTCGTGCCTGACCCAGGCACGCTATGGCATCACCTGGGGCGTGATCGGCGCGGCCCAGGCCTGCCTTAGGCAGGTGCTTGACTACACACAGGACCGGGTCCTGTTCGGCCGGCCGCTGGCGGCCAACCAGGCGATGCAGATCCGCCTCGCCGACATGGCACGTCGGATCACGACCGCGCAGCTGTTGTCACTGCAGCTCGGCCGGCTCAAGGACGAGGGCCGCATGGCGCCCGCACAGGTGTCGCTCGCGAAGTGGAACAACTGCCGCATGGCGCTCGATGTCGCCCGCGACGCGCGCGACATCCTTGGCGGCGCCGGCATCAGCGCCGAGTACGTGCCCATCCGGCATGCGCTGAACCTCGAGAGCGTGATCACCTACGAGGGTACCGAGACCATCCACCAGCTCACCCTCGGTCGCGAGCTGACCGGTATCAACGCGTTCTAGCCGGGACCCTGTTCGTCGATCGGGATCCGCTCGACGGCGTCTATGCAGCGGCGCAGCGTCGCCTTGAACTGGCTCCGCTCCTCCGCCGGCAGTGCAGCCAGCATCCGCTGGATCACGCCGTTCGCGACCAGCCGGCCGCGCTCGAAGTGGCCGAGGCGATCTGGCCGCGGGAAGCATTGCATGACCCGCGCATTCTCCGGATGTACCCGGCGCTCGATGGCGCCATGCTCCTCGAGCGACGCGACGAGCCCGTTCATGCTCTGCGGCGTCACGCCGCAACGGCGGGCGAGCTGCGCGCTCGACAGCCCCGGCTCGTGCATCAGCTCGTGGATGACCTGAGCGTGCGGGAAACTGAGCGGAATGCCAGCCGCGCGCATCCGGGACTCGATGCGGGCGCGGAGCAGGTGGTAGAGCTCCTTGATCAGGTAACCCTCGTGCTCGTGAGGATCGACCAGCAGCGGGACTTGCGGCTTGCGCATCTCTTGACTATGACAGGTTCCTGATATCTAATCAAGTTCCTGATATTGAAGAAACCGTCACCCGATGCAGCCGCGAGGAGTGCCATGCTGACGTTACGCCCGACCTGCCTCGGGCCGCTTCGCTTCGCCCTCGCCACGGCGATCATCGTCGCGGCGGCAATGCTACTCGCCGCCTGCGACGGCGACGCAGACAGCAGCGCCGAGCCACGGGCCGCGCTGACTGTCGAGCTCGTGTCACCCCTGACGCGGGAGCTGCCCCGAGACCTTGCCGCCACGGGCGCAATCGCTGCCTGGCAGGAGGTCGTGATCGGCGTCGAGCTGGCAGGGCTGCGGGTCATCGGCGTCGAGGCGGAAGTCGGTGATCGCGTACAACGGGGACAAGTGCTCGCGCGGCTCGAGCGCGGGACGCTCGAGGCGGAGATGACGCAGGCCCAGGCGGCGCTCGACGAAGCCGTCGCCACAGCAGCGGAAGCCCGCGCCAACGCAGAGCGGGCGCGGTCGCTGGCAGGCTCGAGCGCTCTCAGCGCGCGCGACGTCGACCAGCTGGTCACCGCCTCCACCACCGCCGACGCACGAGCCGAGCGAGCGAGGGCACAGCTCGACAACGCCCGCCGGCGCCTGGGCTACACCACGATCGTCGCGCCCGACGATGGCATCATCGCCTCGCGCAGCGTTACCCCCGGCGAGGTCGTCGGGGCGGGGACCGAGCTGTACCGGATGATCCGCCAGGGGCGGATCGAATGGCGCGCGGAGATCCCCGAGCGAGAGTACCCGCGTGTCCATGCGGGCATGGCCGCGGCGGTGAATCCCATCGGTGATGGCCCCCCCGTGGCAGGCACGGTGCGCACGGTCTCGCCGGGCCTCGACCCGGCGACCCGCCGTGGCATCGCCTATGTCGACCTGCCGTTGACTGCGGACCTGCGCCCGGGGATGTACGTCGGCGGGACGCTCGAGCTCGGCAGCTCGGCTGCCGTCGTGCTGCCGTTGTCGGCGGTCACGACCCGCGACGGCTCGCAGTACGTGTTCGCAGTCGACGAGGACCGGCGCGTGCGGGAACTGAAGGTAGACGTGGGCACCACCGTGGACGACCTCATCGAGATCACCGATGGCCTGCCTGACGACGTGCAGGTGGTTCGCAGCGGTGGCGCCTTCCTGCGCGACGGCGACCTCGTCGACATCCCGGGCAGCTGACCGTGAACGTCTCCGCAGCGTCGATCCGCCGTCCTTTGCCCGCAGTCCTCGGCTTCGCGCTGGCCACTCTCGGGGGCCTGTGGGCCTACGGCCAGCTCGGCATCGCCGACTTCCCGGACATCGACGTGCCCATCGTCCGCGTGCAGATCGGCTATGCCGGCGCCACGCCCTCGCAGCTCGAGACGGAAGTGACGCGGAAGGTGGAGGACGCCGTCGCGACCCTGCCGGACATCGACAAGATCATCTCGACAGTCAGCGACGGCTCGTCCGTCACGGTCATCGAGTTCGAACTCGAGAAGGATGTGGATGTCGCGCTGTCAGAGGTTCGCGACGCGGTCACGCGCATCCGCACCGAGCTGCCGCAGGACATCAACGAGCCGGCGGTCGCCCGTATCAACATCGCGGGCGGCAACCTCATCACCTACAGCGTCCACGCCCCCAACGTCGACGTCGCCGACCTCAGCTGGTTCGTGGACGACACCGTCACCAAGGCGCTGCTATCGCTCGACGGTGTGGGCGCCGTGACCCGGATCGGCGGCGTGGACCGCGAGGTACGGGTCGACCTCGATGCCACGGCGCTTGCCAGCTGGGGGCTTTCCGCCGGCGAGGTGTCGCGCCAGCTGCGGCGAGTGCAGGCCGAGCTGCCCGGCGGGCGAGCCAACTGGGCCGGTGGCGAGCAATCGGTGCGACTGCTCGGCACCGTCGAGCGCGCCGGGGATCTTCGCGAGTTTCCGATCGCGCTGCCGGACGGCCGCCAGGTGCGGCTGGACCAGCTCGCGACGATCATCGATGGCCATGCCGAGGCGCGACAGATCGCCCTGCTCGATGGCGAACCTGTGGTTGCCTTCGCGGTGCAGCGCGCCCGTGGCGCGACCGAGGTGGAGGTCGCCCGGCGCGTGCGCGCGGCGCTCGACGCGTTGCGCAGCGAGCATCCCACCGTTGAAATCCAGCAGGTGGCCTCGATCGTCGACCGGGTCGAGCGGAACTTCGACGCCTCGCTGCAGATGCTCGTCGAGGGCGCGCTGCTGGCCGTCGCAGTGGTGTTCTTCTTCCTGCGCGACTGGCGCGCGACGTGGATAACCGCCGCCGCGCTGCCGCTGTCGATCATTCCGAGCTTCCTGGTCATGCACTGGCTCGGGTTCACGCTCAACACCGTGACGCTGCTGGCTCTTTCGCTGGTCGTCGGCATCCTGGTCGACGACGCCATCGTCGAGATCGAGAACATCGTCCGTCACCAGCGCGAGGGCAAGGAGCCCAGGCGTGCGGCACTCGAGGCGGCTGACGAAATCGGCATCGCGGTGATCGCCACCAGCCTGACCATTGCCGCCGTATTCCTTCCGGTGGCCTTCATGCCGGGCATTCCGGGCCGCTTCTTCCGTCACTTCGGCTTCACGGCCGTAACCGCAGTGATGCTCTCGCTCGCCGTAGCGCGAATGCTCACGCCGATGATGGCAGCTCACCTGCTCAAGCCGTCGAACCGTCCCGACGTGCACCCCCGCTGGCTCGATCGTTACATCGATGCAGCGCGCTGGACCCTGGCGCATCGCGTCTGGACGCTGCTCGGCGCGCTCGTCGTATTCATACTGTCGGTCACGCTGGTCGGACTGCTGCCGACGGGCTTCATTCCCAAGGACGACCGGGATGAGAGCATCATCCAGCTCGAGCTCGCCCCGGGAGCCTCGATCGAGGAGACCCGCGCGGTGGCCGAGCGCGCCACGGCAATCCTGCGCAAGGAACCCGACGTCGTCACGGTGTTCGCCGCAGTCGGTGCGCCGCTCGTCAGCAATGCACCCGGCGGGCGCAGTTCCATCGGCGAGGTGCGCAGCGCAAGCCTCACCGTCACGCGCCTGCCGCGCGAGGAACGGATCCGCACGCAGAGGGAATTCGAGGCCGCGGCCCGCGAAGCGCTCTCGCGCATCCCCGGTGCGCGCCTGTCCTTCGGTACGGGCGACGCAGGCGAAAAGCTGACGCTGGTGCTGGCGGGCAACGACGCACGGCTGTTGCAGGAGACGGCAGAGCAGGTCGAGCGGGAACTGCGCGGCGTTCCGGGGCTCGGTGACGTCCGCTCGAGCGCGGCGCTGCTTCGTCCGGAGATACTGATCCGCCCGGATTTCGCCCGCGCCGCCGAGCTCGGCGTCACGACGGAAGCGCTGGCCGACGCGGTACGGATCGCCACGACCGGCGACGTCGGATTCCGGCTACCCAAGCTGAACCTGCCCACCAGGCAGGTTCCGATACGCATCCAGCTCGACGAGGCGGCACGCCGCGACCCCTCGACGCTCGCGTTGCTGCAGATTCCAGCGCGCGGCGGTGCGGTGCCGCTCTCGAGCGTCGCTTCCTTCGAACTCGCGAGCGGCCCCGCCCGGATCGACCGTTTTGACCGCATGCGCAACGTCAATATCGACGTCGCGCTCGAGGGACAGCCGCTCGGGACGGTCGAGAAGCGGGTCGATGGCGTGGAATCGCTGCAGACGCTGCCCGGCGGCGTCATTCGCCGCGCCAGCGGCGATGCCGAGCGCCAGCAGGAGCTGTTCTCGAGCTTCATCCTGGCCATGTTCACCGGCGTGTTCTGCGTGTACGCGATCCTGGCCGTGTTGTTCAATCACGCCGTGCAGCCGCTGTCGCTGTTGATCGCGCTGCCCATGTCCATCGGCGGCGCCTTCGGCGCGCTGCTGCTCACCGGTAATGCACTGACCATGCCGGCCCTTATCGGCATGCTCATGCTGATGGGCGTTGCCGTGAAGAACTCGATCCTGCTGGTGGACTACGCAATCATCGCCGAGGAACGCGGCCTGCCACGGGCCGAGGCCATCGTCGATGCCTGTCGCAAGCGCGCCCGGCCGATCATCATGACGTCGATCGCGATGGGCGCGGGCATGCTGCCGGTCGCGCTCGGCCTCTCGGGTGACTCGAGCTTCCGCGCCCCGATGGGCATTGCGGTCATCGGCGGACTGGTGACATCGACAGTGCTGAGCCTGCTGGTGGTGCCGGCCGCCTATGCGGTGGTCGCAGACCTGCTGGATCGCCGGCGTGGACCGGCCGCCGGCCGCGACGCGACGGCGCCGGCTTGACGGCCCGGCCGGCGTGACGCACGCGGAACGCTTCTCCAACCGGGACGTCCTCGACGTCGCGGTACCGATGATCCTGGCCAACGTCTCGGTTCCGCTCGTCGGGCTGGCCGACTCGGCGGCCGTCGGTCACCTGGACGATCCCTACAGTCTCGCCGGCGTTGCCGTCGGCGCCACCGTGTTCAACGTGCTCTTCACCGCGCTTAACTTCCTGCGCATGGGCACCACCGGTCTCGCGGCGCAGGCGCACGGCGCAAGCGATGCGGTAGCCGGGCGCAATGCGCTCGTACAGGGCCTCGTGGTAGCACTAGCGCTTGCCGGGAGCCTGCTGCTCCTGGCCGGGCCGCTCGAGACCCTGGCACTTGTGCTCATCGCTCCCGAGCCGGCGGTCGCCGCTGAAGCGTCCCGCTATATCGACACGCGCATCTGGGGCGCGCCGGCGACGCTTTCGCTGTTCGTGCTCACCGGCTGGTTCATCGGCCGCGGCGACGCGCGCTCGCCCCTCGCCATCGTGCTGACCGTCAACGTCGTGAACATCGTGCTCGATTTCCTGCTCGTCTGGGGCGCAGGAATGTCCGCCGATGGCGTCGCGCTGGCCACGGTCGTTGCGGAGTACCTCGGCCTGGCGCTCGGCCTGCTGCTCGCGGGCAGGGCGGTCGGCGGCCTGTTCCGGTCTTCGCCGGGCCCCATGCCTTCGTATCGGGCCTACCTTTCGCTCAACCTGCCGCTGCTGGTCCGGACCACCGCATTGATGCTGTCGTTCGCGTTCCTGACGGCCATGGGAGCCCGCTTCGGCAGCGCGGTGCTCGCCGCCAACGCGATCCTGCTCAATTTCCTGTATTTCGCGTCCTACGCGCTCGACGGGTTCGCGAATGCGGCCGAGTCGCTCGTCGGCCGGGCGGTCGGCGCGCGCGACCTGGCGCAGTTGCGGCGTGCCGTCCGGCTGTCGGCCGGGTGGACGCTGGCCGTGGCCCTGGTGCTGTCCGTCGCGTTCGCGCTTGCCGGCTGGCTTGCGATCGAACTGCTCACCTCCCAGCAGGCGTTGCGCGAACTCGCCCACCGCTACCTGCCATGGCTCGTGGTCGCGCCACTCGTCGGCTGCTGGGCCTATCTCTATGACGGCGTCTTCGTCGGCGCCACCCTGAACCGGCAGATGCGCGACACCATGCTGTTCGCGGCCTGCGTCGTCTACCTGCCGGCCTGGTGGCTGCTGCGCCCTTTCGGCAATCACGGCCTGTGGCTGGCGTTCACCCTGTTCCTGGCTGCTCGCGGAGCCGCGCAGTGGTGGGTGTTGCGCGGCCTGGTCCGCTCCGGGCGGCTGTTGCGGGTCTGAGTTCGCTCCCCGGCAGTCGTTCCGCTAAGCTCGCTCCAGCAAAGACCCGGGAGGCCCAATGTCCGACAGCATCATCCAGCGGGAGCATCGCAACGTCCGCGGCACGATCCTCTATACGAGCAGCAAGCCGGAGCGCCTCGGCCAGGAACGCGGCCGCGAGTACTTCGTTACCACGGTGCACGCCGACGGCAGCCGCACGGTCAGCGCGCACTGCGAGATCGACGACCGGCCTTGCGTGATGCGCGACATTACCTACTCGCTGGACGCGGACTGGATGCCGAAGGACTGTTTAGTGCGCATCAGCGTCGGCGACCGCTTCATGGGAACCGGCTGGTTCCGCTTTCATCCACAGTACGCGGAATGCGAGACCTATACCGCGCTGGAGGGCCGCGTATCCCAGCGCATGGACCTCGCTGCGCCGCTCAGGTCGTTCCAGAACCACGCCATCGCCTGCGACGCGTGGCACCTGCGGCTGTTCAGCCAGCGCAGGCCCGGTGAGGTCCAGAGCCTCGACCAGATGCTGCTGTCCTCGCCCGATCATCGTGGCGCCACCGGCCCGATGTTGTTTTCCATCGGCATCCACGTTGTCTTCGTCGGCGCCGAGAAGGTGACCGTCAAGGCCGGCACCTTCGACGCACTGCACTTCCAGTTCGTCTCTGCGCCCGGCCTGCCACAGGAGCATCCGCCCTACGACGTCTGGTGCACCGCCGACGGCGAGTTCCAGTTCCTGCGCGCCGGCGCCGGCGGTTACATGCAGACGCATTACGAGCTGGTCGAGCTCATCCGCGACTGATCGATAATGGGGACAGTCCCCTTTTCTGCAGTGCAGAAAAGGGGACTGTCCCCATTTCTTCCGTTTCTTTGCATTTCCCCTATTTGTGCGGCCGGTCACGATTCCGAAGGCTCCCGCGCGCTTTCAGCCACGGTTCAGCGAATTTCGGCGAACCTGTACCCGAACCCGCGGTACAAGCCGACGGGCACACGAGGAGGAATGCCATGTTCCGTCAAACCGGCAAACTGTCGATCGTCACGGCTTTCGCACTGGCCGCGCTGCTCGGCGCGCAGCTCGCGCAGGCGACGCCGCCGGCGCACGCGCCGGCACACGGCTGGCGGGCGAAACATGACCCCTACTACCGCGGCTACACGGGCCACGAGTGGGAGCGCGATTACGGCATCACCCAGGGCCGCTGCAACCGCGACGAAGTCGGCATGATCACCGGCGCGGTCATCGGCGGGGCAATCGGCTCGACGGTCGCCAAGGGTGACAGCCGCGTGATCGCGATCCTGGCCGGCGCGACGATCGGCGCCGTCATCGGCCGCGAGATCGGACGCGACATGAACGAGTCCGACCGCGCCTGCATGGGCCATGCGCTCGAGATCGGCACCTATGGCCAGCGCGTCAGCTGGAACGGCGCCCGACCCGGGCTCGACTACACCATGACGCTCGGGGACGGCTTCAGGCACGACGGCCAGAGCTGCCGGCACTTCACGATTGAACGCGAGCTCGACGCACGCAAGTGGCGCGAGCCGGCCGCCGCCTGCCGCGTCGGCGAGGGCGAGTGGCGGCTGATCGACGGCTGAAGCAGGCCGGCGGCTGGGAGCAGGAGCCGACCCTGTTTCCGGCCGCGCCGCTCAAGGCAGTTCGGTGGAGCCCATCAGGAAGCGGTCGCACTCCCGCGCGGCGCCGCGACCCTCGTTGATGGCCCACACCACCAGGCTCTGGCCACGGCGGCAGTCACCGGCGGCGAAGACGCCCTTGACACTGGTGGCAAACAACCCGTGCTCCGCCTTGACGTTGGTGCGTGAATCGCACTCGATCCCCAGGTCGTTCAGCAGGGACCGCTCCGGCCCGAGGAAGCCCATCGCCAGCAGCACCAGCTGGGCCGGCAGCGTGCGCTCGGTGCCCGGCTGTTCCACCGGCAGCATCTGCCCGCGCTCGTTCCTTTCCCAGCGGACGCCGACCGTGACCAGCTCGGTCAGCCGGCCCTCCGCGTCCCCCCGCAAACCTTTCACCGTCACCAGGTAGGCGCGCGGATCGGACCCGAACCGGGCTGCCGCTTCCTCCTGCCCATAGTCGACGCGATAGACCCTGGGCCACTCGGGCCAAGGATTGTCTTCCGCTCGCTCGAGTGGCGGGCGCGGCATGATCTCGAGCTGCACCAGGCTGCGACAGCCCTGCCGCATCGCCGTGCCGACGCAGTCGGTGCCCGTGTCGCCACCACCGATCACGACGACGTCCTTGTCCCTGGCATGGATGGGACTCGCATCCGGGCCACCGTCCAGCAGCGCAGCCGTGCTCGCCGTGAGGTACTCCATCGCAAAGTGCACGCCCTGCAGGTCGCGACCTTCGACACCGAGGTCGCGGGGCACGGTCGCGCCGGTGCACAGCACCACCGCATCGAAGTCCTTCAGCAGCAGCATGGCCTCGACGTTGTCGCCCACGTTGGCGTTGCAGATGAACCGGACACCCTCCATCTCGAGCTGCGTAATGCGCCGGAGGACGACCTCGCGCTTGTCGAGTTTCATGTTGGGAATGCCGTACATCAGGAGCCCGCCCGGCCGGTCCGCACGCTCGAGCACGGTGACCAGATGGCCAGCCCGGTTGAGTTGCGCGGCGGCGGCCAGCCCGGCAGGGCCGGAGCCGACGACGGCGACTTTCTTCCCGGTGCGGACCCGTGGGCGCTCGGGCACGATCCAGCCCTCTTCCCAGCCGCGGTCGGCGATCGCGTTCTCGAGGCTCTTGATCGCCACCGGCAGGTCGCTGATGCCGAGCACGCACGATCCCTCGCAGGGGGCCGGGCAGACCCTGCCGGTAAACTCGGGGAAATTATTGGTCCGGTGCAGGCGCTCGAGGGCCTCGCGCCAGAGACCGCGGTAGACCAGGTCGTTCCACTCCGGGATCAGGTTGTTGATCGGGCAACCCGAGGCCGCACCACCGATCAGCGTCCCGGTATGGCAGAAGGGCACGCCGCAGTCCATGCATCGGGCCGCCTGCTGCTGCAGGTGCCTGTCCTCCATGTGCTCGTGGAACTCGCGCCAGTCGCCCACCCGCTCCAGCGGCACGCGATCGACGGGAGTGTCCCGCAGGTACTCGATGAACCCGGTTGGCTTGCCCATGTCGCCGTGAAACCCCGCTCAGTTTCCGCCAACGCGCGCGACATCGCGCGCGTTTTCCTCGAACGCGACCATGATGGCCTCGTCCCCGGTGAGGCCCTGGTCATGCGCCCGCCGGATGCTGGCGAGCACGCGCTTGTAGTCCTTCGGCATCACCTTGACGAATCGCGTAACGCTCTCGTCCCATGCATCCAGTAACTGCCGGGCCTTGCTGCTGCCGGTGTACTCGAGATGGCGCTCGATGCTCGCCCGCAATTCGCCGATCTCGCCGGCGTCCTCCAGGGGCTCGAGGCCGATCATCTGCTGGTTCGCCTGCCTGTCGAAGTCGCCATTCTCATCCAGCACGTAGGCGACGCCGCCGGACATGCCGGCTCCGAAATTCCGACCCGTCGCGCCGAGCACGACAACCCG
>Ga0209536_100015167_pt1 | contig 11009 bp, 9 predicted proteins | sample DeeMarSeWOR28_12_FD_187461 | JGI IMG/M metagenome (GOLD analysis project Ga0209536, IMG submission 187461) | Marine sediment microbial communities from White Oak River estuary, North Carolina - WOR-2-8_12 (SPAdes) (version 2) | ecosystem: Environmental > Aquatic > Marine > Intertidal zone >... | reverse complement strand
ATTTGCTGCCGATATGGGCAAGTGGATTGGGGAGGGCAAAATTAAGTGGCAAGAAACCATTGTCGATGGTATAGAAAACGCGCCGGAGGCCTTCCTTGGTCTTTTCAAAGGTGAAAATATTGGTAAAATGATCGTTAAGGTTTAGTTAAATAGATAAATAGAGAATTAGAAAAATAGTCGAAGGTTGATTTCCTTTAGCAGTTGAGTCAGATAGTCAAATGATAGTACCCTTTCCAACTATTTTTCTATTTCTCTAATCAACTATTGAACTGAAAATCCATAATTTTCATTCTGTACATATGACGAGATCGAAAACAATTGCCCTTTGCGTTGCCGGCCTAACCCTGTTAGGAATTTTCACGGCCGTTGGCGGTGTGGCGCCGGTGGACGAGACGGCGGCCATAAAACCGACCGAGCCATCGGCCGTTTCACCGGCTGCCGATGATGTTCTTGAGGAGGATCAACGAGACAACTTGGCCATTCGATGGTTCAACAGTCAAAAACCCGCAGCACTGCGGGGGGTTGCCCTGGTCATTCATGGCCTTAACCTGCATCCGGACCGGATGGGGCCGATCATCAATCACCTGAACGGCTCCGGAATCGACGTTCTGAGCCTCTCACTGCGCGGACACGGCGCCAACTATGAGCACCGGGATGACATGGATGCCGCCGCGGCAAGATTGGAGACCTTCAAAACCGTATCCTATACGCTGTGGCTCAATGAAGCCTACCTGGCCTACCTGCAGGTGCAGAAAAGAGCGCGGCAGCGCCAGGTCCCTGTTTTCCTTGCCGCCTTTTCCATCGGCGGTCTGATCGGACTGGACCTGCTGATTTCCAACCCGGATGTTTATTTTGACAGAATCGTGTTGCTGGCGCCGGCGATATCTTTACGCCCCGCCATCTATCTGGAGAGAATCCTTTCGCCGTTTCCCCGGTTGGTCATCCCCAGCATGGCAGATGACGCCTATCTTGCCAATAAAAGCGGGACTCCGGTAGCCGCCTACAACGCCCTGTTCGACGCCTTCGACCACTTTGAAGAAAAGGCCGGCGCCAAACTAAACCTGCCGACCCTGCTATTTATCGATGAACGGGATGAATTCATACCGTTGCGCGGTTTAAAAGATCTGGTGGCAGAATACAACCTGGATCAATGGCAATTTTACATCGTCCAAAAAGAAGAGGAGATGACAGACGGAACTTTTCACCATCATATTCTGGATGCATCTTCCACCGGTGAAAGGGTGTGGCGGGATATGATGGCAGCAACCGTCAGACATTTGCTGGGGGACAAGGCGAAGTGAGCCACTGGTAAACCGGCATCGACAATTTTTTGAGAGGGTGCGGTTTACTTTTTGGGCCAAATTGGCTATATATTCTTCCGACAGAAAAAAACGAATACGGAGGTATGGTATGGCCAAAAAACGTTATACGGTTCAAACCGCTTGTCCCCAATGCGGTTGCAGCAGATCCCAGGTGCTATCTGAAGACGAAATGAAAGAACGCTACGGGCATGTCCCCAATTTCGATATGGAATGCGGCGAATGCATGGAAAAATATACCTCGGAAATGAAAACGGCCTGCCCGGAGTGGGATAAGGAGTGCCGGATGCAGGAATAAAGACAGCCGGCAGCGCTGCGTTTGAAAAGCGCTGCGCTCACGGTCCGGTCCGTTTTGATCATATCGTTTCATTCATAGCGACGAGCCCCGCCCTGGCGGGGCTTTGTTTTTCTGTCTTTCCTAAGCTTCGCGATGCCATCAACGGTTCTGATAACTCCTTGACGCAAATATTGGTTGCATGGTAAACATCTCTCTTCGCAAATTGTGGCGGCGGGCGCATATGTTCCAGCTGCGGCTGGTTCTTGCACCCAAGAACCGTAAATTTTAAGATCGCATATCGCAAGGGGCTGCCCCGTTTGGTAGTGGGGGATGGCCGCAGATGCCATATTGTCCTGCAACAGGGTGATCCAGGTGCCCGAAACATCAATGGATAATCGCTTCACCGGGCTGTGGTGCTTAAAACTTTATTTTGCACTCTCCCGAACACCGCATGGCCTGCTGGACATGTGTACGCCGGCTTTTGGCGCCTTGCTGTGGCTGGGCCATTTCCCTCCTATCCACGTCATGCTAGTCGGTCTCATCACGACCTTTGCCGGCTACACCGCCGTATACGCATTAAACGATGTAATTGACTACGGGGCCGATAAAGAAAAGGCGGCCACGAGCGGTTTTTCCAGCGCCCAGAGCGATCTGGACAGTTTGATCGTGCGACACCCCATGGCGCAGGGGTTGTTGAGTTTCAGGCAGGGTCTGGCATGGTCACTGGCCTGGGGACTGGTGGCTTTGATCGGTGCCTACATCCTGAACCCGGTTTGTGTTCTCATATTTCTGGCCGGCTGTTCGCTGGAAGCTGTTTACTGTCTGTTGTGGCGGGTCAGTCCCTACCGCACCGTTGTCAGTGGTGCGGTGAAAACCTCCGGTGCCATTGCGGCCGTATTTGCAGTGGACGCCAGTCCCTCCGCCGGCTATCTGATCATTTTGTTCCTGCTGCTGTTCTTCTGGGAGATCGGCGGTCAGAACATCCCCAATGACTGGGTGGATATCGACGAGGACAAGCAGTTTAAAGCCCAAACCATACCCGTCTGTTGCGGTCTTCATGTTGCGCGCCACATCGTAATGGTGTCGCTTGTCATGGCGTTAAGCCTGAATGTCGTTATTTTCTATTTTTCTCAGGTTGATTTTGTAATTATCTATGTCATTATATCATTTGTCACTGGATGTTATCTGCTGTTGCTGCCGGCCGTGAAGCTTTTTCGTACGCGCAAGGCTTCCGATGCCATGACGCTGTTTAATAAAGCGAGCTATTATCCTCCGGCATTGCTCGTTATTGTTTTGATCCGGGTGGTCTTCTGAATATTAAAGCGTTTAGGGGGAAATGATGAAAGAGTATACGCCAGATGAGCTTGCCGGTTACAATGGGGCCGACGGCAAGCCCTTTTATGTCGCCTATGAGGGTAAAGTTTATGATGTGAGCGAAAGCAAACTGTGGCGCAACGGCATCCATATGAAACGCCATCATGCCGGCCAAGACTTGACCACCGATATCAAAGCAGCGCCCCACGAAAAAGATGTATTGGCGCGTTATCCCCAGGTGGGCGTATTGAAAAAGGTTGCGGATGAGCGTGAAATTCCCAAGCCCATCGACTGGCTGATTGCTCGCTTTCCCTTTTTCAGGCGCCACCCGCATCCGATGACGGTTCATTTCCCGATCGTATTTATGCTGTCGACCACGGTGTTTAACCTGCTGTATTTGATCACCGGCGTTAAAGCATTTGAAACCACCGCCTTTCACTGCCTTGCAGGCGGCATTCTATTTACCTTTGTGGCCGTTGCCACCGGCTTCTACACCTGGTGGCTGAATTATATGGCCAAAATGTTAAAGCCGGTAAAGATTAAAATCCCCCTCTCTCTGCTCATGCTGACCGTTGCCGTCATCATTTTCATCTGGCGGGTGATGGTGCCGGATATCATGGATTCGCTGAAGGGGCCCGGGCTCATTTACCTGGTACTGGTTCTGTCCCTATCGGTTTTTATAACCATCATCGGCTGGAATGGGGCGGCGATGACGTTCCCGATAGAGAATGAATGATCGAGTTGCGCCTCAGGGGTTGCGGGTTGCGAGTTGTTTGGTGCGGGGTTTCAATTGTGGATTAGGAATTCAGCAATTTAAGCTTAAAAGCAACGTTTCAAAATTTTTTGATATATCCGATTGTTCGACCATACACTGCTCACCATGCGCGTAACACGCAACACGCAACGCGCAACCTGCCATGCAATCCACATAGGATGCAACCCGCAATTCGTTGATTCTTGAAACGCCGCAAAACTATACTCAATTCTTTATCCCGATTCCCAGGATGCCCATATGTTTTATTTCACGGGTGTGGGTAAGGTCCAGGCCTTCATCCTGCAGCCCTTTTTTCAGATCCGGACCGTTAAAGCGGTTACGGGTGGGATGTACGAGAAGGCGGCCGGTTATAAAATTCTGGTACAAAGCCGGATAAAGCTCCAGCATGTAATAGATGCCACCGGGACGCAATACCCGAGCGATTTCCTTTAAACTGTTTTGCCACTCGAGAACGTGATGCAAGAACCCGAAACCAAAGATCGCATCAAAAGAGCCGTTATGAAACGGTAAAAAGGTGGCGCTGGCGTTGCAATAGCCTGTATTCCCCTTTTTATCTGCCCCAAGATAATCCCTTGCGTGGCGGATCATCTGCATGTCCAGATCGACGAGGAAAAACAGTTTCGGTTTGAATTTAGCCTTAATCAGCTGCGCCCCGGCCCCTCGACCGCACCCGATTTCAAGAACCTTAGCGCCGGCGGTCAGTGGCATCTTTCTATAGAACCACTGTGCCTCCAGATACTGACTGGCACGCCGCAGCGGGTTGTTGACGACGAGGCGTTCTACCCTGTTAAGTTTCATGCCGCTGATTTCCCAATTATTTGATGGCTAAATGGATAACGGCTATTCCGTTGGTGAGGTTGCGGTAGGTAACCCGGGAGAATCCGATTTGGGTCAGCAGGTCGGACAATTCATCGGGCAGCGGAAACATGCGAATGGATTCCGGCAGATGGGTATAGGCCTGGCGGGAGCCGGCAATCAGCTCTCCTAAAAAGGGCATGATATAAAAAGAGTAAATATCATACAGCCACCGGAATGGTGCAAAGGTCGGCCTGGAGAACTCCAGGCACATCATTTTCCCCCCCGGTTTCAGGACCCGGTACATTTCTTCAAACCCCCGGGGCATATTGGTGACATTGCGGATCCCGAAACCGACCATGGTGGCATCAAAGTGGTTGTCGGGGAAACTGACAGTTTCGGCGTTGCCCTGCACATATCCGATACGGGAGGCGAACCCTTTGTTGGCGACCTTGTGCAGACCGGCCTGAATCATGGCGCGATTAATATCGTAGACAATGACGTTGCCGGCCGGCCCGACATCTCTGGCAGCCAGTATGGCTAAATCAGCCGTGCCGCCGCAGACATCCAATATGCGATCCCCGGGCGCCAGGTTCATCATTTTAACGGCCACGCGCTTCCAGAGATGATGAATGCCGAAGCTCAGCAGGGAATTCATAAAATCATAGTGCCGCGCCACCGAATTAAAATGCGCTATCACCCGATCCGTTTTTTGATCCCGGTCGATGCGTTCATAGCCGAAGTAGGTGGGCTTGGCACCGCTGGCGGACGCTGCCAGCTGCTCTTTCCGATCCCTGTCCTCCAGCCAGATTTCTTTTGATTTAAGCATCCGATCCGTCTTTCTTGAATTTGATATCGAATTTCAGGTCGGGTTGCGGTTGTGGAACCGCTTTCCCCGACCAAAACCGGCCTAAACTAAGATAAGCAGATATGCTCGGGGTTCAACCGGGTCAACCCATAAATTTAGCTGAACCTTATAGCATAATTATGAATATGACAGCAACTACCCTATCGCAGATCACCCACCCGCACAAGGGTTCGGTCGTCTCTCCCCTCCACGGCATCCCTGCCCTTTTTTGCCAAGCTTTTGACGCATTTTGACCGATTGCAGTTAAAATGACTAGACACTTCTTATCACGGAATCCTGCATCTAGTTAAAATCAAACTACTTATTACCCCCGCCGAGTTTGGCACATTTAATGCTATATAGTGGTTGTAAAAAGACGTTTTGTTATGCCAGCGTTTTTTTCTACAACCACTTATGCCCCAATCCTTTTCTCGAAATATTAATATGGAAAAGGGTATAATTATAATAGTTCCAGAGGCACCGTCTTTTGTCGTGACAGCCCCAGAACGGGATGGCAAAACAGGCCGTCACATGAAAACATGCTGATGGGTAAGCCGCGCTTTTTTATGACAATTCCTGTCAAGTAATCGTCAAGCCGGCCGATAATATAAACAGGGGGAAATTCAGATAAGGATTCGGAGGTGAAAAATTAACAGCGCGAGGTGAAGGCGATGGCTCATCCGATAACGAATTTTTGTAAACAAGAGGAAATGTCCATTTGCACGGCCGATTGCCAGAAACAACAGACAGACTGCAGCTTTTACGAGAAATCGCAGCATGCCAACCGATGCATGTATTTTATCTTTGATGAATACTGTGATTCACTCAAGGCTCAGATGAATTCGGCAGCGGTGGTCGCAACTTCAAGGTATTAGCAGTTAACTGGCGGGGATTGCAGGATCTCCGCAGCTTGGTTAAGTTTAAGCTCAGTTTGGGGGATGCCTGTATTCTTCTCAGGACGGATTGGCGAATTTCTTCGCCAGATCGCTGTCAATGACATACATACACACTTCCTTGGCGCCCTGATCCGTATACCGGTATTTTCCGCACAGATTGTTAATCAGGTAACCCACATCGTCTCTAATGCGCTTATCATAGGTTTTGAAATCTTCATCGTTGTAATCTTTTATGGCTCGTCTGAAATTATCGTTTTCCAGAAACGGATCCAGCACTTTTTCTTTCAGATTATATACATAGCGGTCATGCATGCTTTGAAAAATTTTGGTTTCCGCAATCGGCAACCCCTCGACCATGATTTCCTGGGTTAAGGTTTTGGTGGTGTACTCTTTTTGAGACGTTTTGCGAAAGGCCTTGCGTTGATCCAGATTTGTTTTCGAACCCAGAAGCCGGCGTTCGATCCCCTCCAGGAATTCTTCGGTTATGGTCAGTTTTTCACCCGTATACGTGCAGGTTTCAACCGAGCCAATTTCAAAGTTAATCGCAAACAGGTAATTTTGGATTTCCCTGGATATCTGTTCTTCATTGTAGTAGTAAAGGGATTCCTTGACCTCCTGCAGGATGGTGTAGTCATACATCCGCAGCAGCGAATCCAAAAATCCCCCGGGTATTAAATCCTTGACGCTTTTGTTGATCTTGGTGAAAAATTTGCAAAGATCGGACATATTGATCAGTTTGTCCTCTTTGGCGTAGGCCGAGAAAAACTTATTGAAAATTTTGATGGAATCCCGGCCGGAAATTCCGTGCTCCCCCTCTGTTTCCGATTCACCGATGATATTGCGTCGCCGCCTGGCATTCAGTTTTTTACGGTCTTCCTCGTCAAGCCAGTTGGGTATGTAGCCGGTATAGATCTCCATTTTGAGCAATTGAAGATTTTCGTCACAATAAAGGCGATATTTATTGGGATCACCGATCCATTCCAGCATGGCTTCTGATTTAGGGTTCAGGCGCGATGAGATGATCACCCGGGCAAAGTTGTGCAACACCCGGGGCAGAAATCTTTCGTCGATGTGTTTGCCGAATATATTGCGGTAAATCTCTACTTCGGTGGCCAGGTCCATTACATAGGGAATGGTGATGTACTCCACCCGGTCTAAAAAGGATTGAAATCCTTGAATGTTTTTTTCATCCTCCGGGTTCATAACCGCCAGCAGAAGAGAATTTACATTTTCTTCGATGTCTTCGACCTTGTGAACGCCCTCACTGATAATGTTGTGAAGCTCGATCAATCGCTCCGTGTTGTGGCTTTTTACGTCCATCAGGGCATAGATGCCGTTATTGGTCTTCGCATATTCGGAAAAAATATATTTAACCCGGTTGCTGTCCTTCAACAGGCTGTTGATCCGGCGCTGCAGGATCGGGTTGCTCATAACGTTTTGGCGCATGGGCTTGTCACCCGGGTTAAAGACGCTGATGCCCTCACCCAGGCGACGGTTGAACCGGTAAGGCCGCGCATAGAGCATCTCAAAAACCTTTTGAGGACTTTGCAGGCGATCCAGCAAGGCTTCGTATAAAGAGCTGCAGATGGTGCACGGGTTGTCCCTGAAAACCCAGTCATATTCCTTTTCCGTCGATAGTTTCCACTTGAATTGGTCGTTTTTAAAGAGGTCGTCAAAAAATTCCCGGCGATGGTGCTTCGGGATCATCAGAATCGGATTGTCGTGGCTGGGACACGGCACTTCAATGTAGTTGGTCGCCAGCTCAGGAGCAAAATTGGCGGCGGCATGGGCTTCTGAACTCCGCCGGGAGTCACCCGCCATCGAATCAAAGTTCGGTTCGTTTTGACTTTCCAGGGATGTGTCCAGCAGGTGAGATAACTTTTCAAGCACCGGATGGGTTTCATACTCCCTGAATTCCTCAAGAATTCTGCGGTCAAATCTCCACACGGTTTCATAGCGCATGCCGGCGTCGGTGTTGGCATATTCTTCGAATTTCATCAATAGATTATTTAAAAACGTACTTTTACCGCAGCCGGGCGGCCCCTTGAAAATATAGATTTTGTTCTGTTGGGCGCCTCTTTTCAAGGCTTCAACCAGACTGATCAGGCGGTTGGCGAAGAGGCGATCGGCGAAAAAGGGATAGTCGGTGCCTTCGGCGAACAACTTGCTGCAGTCATACAGGACATAGTGAATGGATTCGGGATCATCCGGATATTCTTCGATTCCCTCACCCACGTAGGCCTTGATCATGTCGTGGAAGACCTGAAAGGCATTGCGGACGACCACCTGGGGTTTGGCGACAAGTTCATTGAGAAATCCCTCAAAGGCAATGGGAGAGCGCTGCTCGGATTCGCCGATGTTCAAGCTCAGGTTGTCCATCGCCTTTTTAATGCCGGCGACGGATAGATCGTCGTCCTGGACTTCGACGTCCCTTTTTCTCTTAGGCGTTATCAATTTTTTGATGCCCTTCATTTTTGTCTTTCCGTCTGAGGCTTCAGCTTTCTGCTTTTTGGTCATGGGTTCCTATCTCGGGCTACCGGTTACGGGGCCATGGTAGCGGATCTTCGGTCGCCGGTTGCTGGAATTAGCCGCTATAAGGCCTAAGGTTGAAGGTTCGGAGGTTCGGCTGCGCAACCCTAAACCCTATACCTTATACCCTGTACCTGATCATTCTACCCCCTGCGGTAGTTTCGTCTCGCCTCTATTTAGATGTTTTCCTTCGAAAGTTTGCGGTCTTTCATCGTGTATCGGACGCGCTGCCACTTGATTTCCTGGGTCCGGCGTTCATCCCCCAGTGGCATGGTCAGGCCGGGAATGGGGAGTCTGGCCTGGGACGGTTGGGCTTGCACCACTTCGCTGGTTTCAAGCTTGACCGGGGCCCCCCACAGATATTCAATGCCCAGCATGGTATTGGCAATATATTCTTTTACAAGGGGCTTGCCTTCAAACCGGTGTATCAGGTAAAGGTCGCTGTTTTTTGATTTTTCATGATCAATTTCTATCCAGGGCGGGTGATAGAGGGTGTCCAGCAGCATCTGGCGGTAGCTGTCGGCACTGCGGCTTTTGACATAGTATTCCCAGACACCCCTTTGCTCGTTCAGGCGCCGACCGGCGACAAACAATTTGTATTGATTGATAAAATCCTGATCGACAAAGGTGTTGATAAACATAAAATCATTAAAATTGTCGCGCAGCTTAAACAGAAAATCCTTGCCCCCGCCGGTGCGGGCATCGAATTGCTTGCGTTTGCGTGCGTCGGTAAGCCGTCGGAATTCAATTGAGTATTTGCCCTTGTCGGCGAGTTGTTCGATGTAATAAAACAACCGCATTCCCAGCGCGTAGGGATTTAAGCCGACCCTCGGCATGGATGTCACCCCTGCGTGGGTGCGGGCGAAATCCACCTCGTGACCATTGATACGGTCATCCTGTAAAAAAAGCTTTTCGTGCCAGTAACTGGCCCAGCCCTCGTTCATTATTTTCGTGCGGATCTGCGGCTGGAAAAATAACGAGGTCTTGCGCACCACTTCGACGACCGGTTTTATCCAGTTGTTTTTTTCCTTGGCCAAAAAGCTGGAGTTATCCAGGATATATTCCACCAGGTCCTGCCTGCGATCCGGCTTTTCCTTCAACGCTTTTTTATAGATCGCGTCGAATTCAGGATGTTTTTTCAGCACCTCGGCAAAAAAGGATTTTTCGCCCAACTCCCGGCTTTCGCGCGTGCATTCGTTGTAGCGTTCGATTTCTTTTATATATTTATTGATCTTTACTTTTTTTATCGACTGCAGAAAAACATCGAAGTAAAAATCCAACATCTTGGATTGCTTGGTTTTGGGTACGCGATTCAGGCGCGAGAGCTCATCGTGATATCCGACCAGGTTGTCGATGCCCCGGGAAAATTCGATGATGTAATCCACCCAGCGGCCTTTTTCGGATCGCAGCTTGGAGATCATGCGCTTGTCGGAAAGGGCCCGGCCGGTGAAGTCATAATCCCAGGTGTGGCGGAAATACATGTTGTTCTGGAAAAAATCTATATGCGCCAGGACGTGATAAAAAATCATGACATTCATCCAGTCCGGGTTGTTGTCATTGTAAAAGGAGATGGCCGGGCGCGTATTGATAACGGTCTCGTATGGATTGCTGGGATATAATTCATACCGGCCCTTTTCCTTCAGGACCTCCACATCGTGGACCCAGTAATCATAAAGAGTCGGGATCATCACCTTGGGCGTGAGTTCCAGCAAATCACGGTTGGAAACGATATACTCCAGCGTTTCATCCTGAAAGCTCAGGCCGGCATCGAGGGCTCTTTTTTTGCACCCTTCCATGATTTTCTTGGTATGCTGGTTGATTAGTTCCATAGTGGATTAAGATACTTTTCTTATTTATATAACTATGGTTTTATGTTGCATTCCGATGCAGCTGAAAAATCCGAAATTCGAATCTCGAAATCCGAAACAAATCCGAATACCAAATGACCAAAATTCCAAACTGCTGATTGGTTGTCACTTTTATTAACAAGCCCCATCTTTGCTCCTTAGCGCTTGTGACGGCGTTTTGAACATTGTATCATTCGAATTTAGAATTTGTTTCGAATTTCGGATTTCGTGCTTCGAATTTTCAATTACATCTCCATCCTGAAATAGTCCTCAGCACGGGTGGGCTATTCAGATATCAAGTGTTTGATTCCTTCTATCAGCCTGGCTTCATCGGCGTCCTCCTGCATGACATCCATGCGCAGAAGCTTGGGCCTATCCTCCAGCAGGGATGATTTCTTCACATACTTTTC
>Ga0209536_100015166_pt1 | contig 11010 bp, 8 predicted proteins | sample DeeMarSeWOR28_12_FD_187461 | JGI IMG/M metagenome (GOLD analysis project Ga0209536, IMG submission 187461) | Marine sediment microbial communities from White Oak River estuary, North Carolina - WOR-2-8_12 (SPAdes) (version 2) | ecosystem: Environmental > Aquatic > Marine > Intertidal zone >... | reverse complement strand
CCCCGTACCCGATGTCCCTGCTACCGTTGCTCCCTTCCGGGCCTGGCGGATTTACAGTTAATCGTCACGGAGGGACCGAAACAGGTCACCATAGAAAGAGCGAGAGTGTATAGCGAAGGCCGGTCCGGTTTCAAGAAACCATTAACCTGATTTGCTTGTCTTGCGACGAATTAGGCCTGAGAATATGCCGCGCCAACCGCTCCCAGTAGAGACAGTCGCCCATGGGCACGAAGAAAAACAAGACCCCCAGTAACACCATCGCCCAGAACCGCATCGCCCGGCATGACTATTTCATCGAGGACGACATCGAGGTCGGCATCGCGCTGGAAGGCTGGGAAGTCAAGAGTCTGCGCGCCGGCAACCTGCAGTTAAAGGAAAGTTACGTGATGATCAAGAACGGTGAAATGTGGATTATCGGCGCCCACATCAGCCCGCTTAACAGCGCCTCGACGCACGTCAATGCCGACCCCCGGCGCACGCGCAAACTATTGGCTCACCGCAGCGAAATCGATCGCCTGGCCGGCATGGTGGAGCGCAAGGGTTATACCCTGGTGGCGTTGTCGGCCTACTGGGTTCGCGGCAAAGCCAAGCTCAAAATCGGCGTCGCCAAAGGCAAGAAATCACACGATAAACGCGCCAGCGTCAAGGATCGTGACTGGAAGCGCGACCAGGCGCGTATCCTGAAGCCGAGCTGAGCACCGGCACCGCCCTGGGTTATTTCCAGGCAGGGTCAGGATGCTTTTCGGCCAGAAACTCGACGTATTCACGATTGGCCTGCAACGCGGCCTCGTCAAGCTGCCAAAGCGGCAGCGGGTCGGCGCCCTCGCGGCGACTCAACTCCTGCGTTTCGACATTCACTTCACCGCCCTGCTCGGCGTCAAGCCCCAGGCTGGTCTGCCCGCCGGTCATCGCGAGATAGACATCGGCGAGAATACGCGCGTCGAGTAATGCGCCGTGCAAACTGCGCTGGCTGTTGTCGATGTCGTAGCGCTTGCACAGCGCATCCAAATTGTTCTTTTGTCCCGGATGTTTCTGCCGCGCCAGCAACAATGTGTCGAGGACGCCGCAGACCGACTCGAGCGGCTCCAGCGGCATCGCCAGCAGGCCGAGTTCATGGTTCAGAAAACCAAGGTCGAAGGCGGCGTTGTGAATGATCAATTCGGCGCCCTTGACGTAGTCGTAAAAATCGCTGGCGAGGTCGGCGAAGCGATGCTTGTCCTGCAGGAATTCATTGCTGATTCCGTGCACCTCGTAGGCGCCGGCATCGATTTCACGATCGGGATTGAAATAATAGTGCCAGTGGTTTCCGGTTACACGCCGGTTCACCAGTTCGACGCAACCAATTTCGATCACGCGATGGCCCAGGCTGACTTCGAGGCCCGTGGTCTCGGTATCGAGTACGATCTGCCTCATGTCGGCGAGCCCGCGTCTATGGCCATGTTGGCGAGTTCATCGGCGAGTTCATTGCCCGCGTCACCCGAATGCCCCCTCACCCAGCGCCAGCTAATCTTGTGGCGTTGCAATTCGTCGTCGAGTTGCTGCCACAGATCGATATTCTTCACCGGTTTGCGTGCAGCGGTCTTCCAGCCATTGCGCTTCCAGTTAGCCATCCAGTCGTTGATGCCCTGCATCACGTACTTCGAGTCGGTAACCACTTCGACCTCGCAGGGGCGCTTGAGCGCTCGCATTCCCTCGATCACCGCGGTGAGCTCCATGCGATTGTTGGTGGTCTGCGGGTCGTAACCGTTGAGCGTCCGGCTGTGCTCATTGGATTTGAGCACCGCTCCCCAACCACCTGGCCCAGGATTGCCTCGGCAAGCCCCATCGGTATACATCAACACCTTGGAATTCATTGGCATTTAGCGATCGTACTTCATGCCACGGCCGACACTCGGCCGCGCTACCTTGCCGGGCAACAACTTGCGCGTGACCCAGCGATGACGCACCGGGGTCATGGGCGAGATGCTCTTGTTATAAACCATCAGGTTGAGGGTGCCGAGCAGTGGCATCCAGTTGCGCATACCTTTTTCCAGCCAGCTTAGATGGCGCACCAGTCCCGGTTTATGAATCGGCGGCTGATAGCCAACGCGGTAATGGGCATGCTGATCGAAGCCCAGCAGGCGCATCCAGTCATCGATTCGTTTAGCGGTATAGAAGTGGCCCTTAAATGGCACATGTTCGAGCCAGGATTGCAGGATATGGCGCAATCCCCACATCGAAATCGGGTTGAAGTCGATGATGACCAGTTTGCCTTCAGGAATAAGGATGCGAAATACTTCGCGCAGAATTGCGTGCGGCTCGCTGGTGTTCGACAGATGGTGCATCAGAATGACAAGGTCGACACTATCCGATGCGACCGGCAGCATGGATGGGCTGGCCTGAATCTGCGCCGCCGAGGTCGTTTCGCCCAGGGTAAACTGGTGCTTTACCCGACAGGCTTTCTGCAACTGCCCGGACAGGCCGGCGCATCCAAGTTGCAGCGAGTAATAACCAAAAGTGGTCGCCAGCATAGGGCCGAGTCGGGATTCGAGTTCACCCAGCAGGTATTGGCCGGTTTCACTCAAATACCAGTCTTCGATACTGGCAAATCCTTTGCTTTCGGAGTCCTGTTTCGAAAATCGCATTTGAAAGTTACGAATCCGCAGTTACAATTAGGGGTATTCTAGCGACATAGCGCGATCGATACTAATGTTTGTGAACCCCAAGCCCCTGCCCGGGGAAAGGCTTTTACTTGTCCTGGCTTCAAGCCTGCTGCTAGTGACTGGCTGCTCCAGCCTGCAACTCGCCCCATCTGCTGACCCCGCGTCGCACAGCACGCTGGTTGTTGTCAGTCCGGTTTCCGATGACGACGTTGCTGACGATATGGCAGACCACGAAGCCGAAATCGCAGCCACCCTGCAGGAAATGCGTGGGGCCGAGCTGTTGCTTGGGCAACAACGCCAACGTGAGGCCGAACTCGCATTCGAACAGCAACTGCGGCGCGAGGCCGAACTCGCACTGGAGTTGCAACGTCAGCGCGAGGCTGAACTGGCACTAGAGCTGGAACGCCAACGTGAGGCCGAGATAGCCGCAGAGCTGGAAAGGCAAAACAACGCCTGGCATCGTCTGCAGCAGGGCATGCAATTGTCAGCCGTAGACAATTCGCGGGTCGCGGCACAACTCAAGTGGTTTCTCGACAATCCCGGCTATATGCAACGCGTAATGGAAAGGGCCCGTCCAATCCTGCCCTTCGTGCTGGATGAACTCGAGCGGCGTGGTCTGCCAACCGAGCTGGCGTTGCTGCCCATCGTCGAATCCGCCTACCAGGCCTTCGCCTATTCCCACGGGCGAGCTTCCGGTATGTGGCAAATCATACCGTCAACCGGCCGTTTTCTCGGCCTCAAGCAGAACTGGTGGTATGACGGCCGACGCGACATCATCGAATCGACGCACGCGGCGATTACCTACCTCGAGAGCCTGGCGGATCAGTTTGACGGCGACTGGGAACTGGCGTTGGCCTCCTACAATGCCGGTCCGGGGACAATTCGCAGCGCGGTCCGCCACAATAAAAAGCGCAAGCGCCCTGCCGATTTCTGGAGTCTCACCAAGATTCGCAAGGAAACTCGCGACTATGTCCCCAAGCTGTACGCATTGCGTCAATTGTTTGCCCATCCCGAAAAGTATCAGCTCGACCTGGTGCCGATAACCAATCAGGTAAGCTATGAAATCGTTGAACTGGATGGGCAGATTGACCTCGCGCTGGCCGCCGATCTCGCCGGGATTACTGTCAATCAGCTGTACCAGTTGAATCCAGCGTTCAATCGTTGGGCAACAGCGCCGGATGGACCCCATCGCCTGCTACTGCCGCGGGGTAAAGCCGAGCAATTCAAAACTGCTGTCGCGCAAGTTCCTCCCAGCAAACGCATTAACTGGGTGCGCCATAAGATTAAAAATGGCGAGACGCTAAGCCATATATCGAAAAAGTACCGCACCACCATACCCTTGATCCGCGAGGTCAATAATATTCGTGGCAACCAGATACGTGCCGGCAAGTACCTGATGGTGCCGACCGCGACCAAGTCGCTGAACAGCTATTCGTTGAGCCAGCAATCCCGTGTTGCCGCGATACAGGACACCAATCGCAGCGGCACCAAGCAAGTTCACATCGTGCGCTCGGGGCAGAGCCTGTGGAGTATTTCGAGAATCTACGGGGTGACGACCGGGGCTCTGGCCAAGTGGAATGGGATTGCGCCCATCGATACCCTGAGCGTCGGTCAGAAACTGGTGGTCTGGACCAGGCCCGAACTGTCACAGCCGGTGAGCCTGAATCAGACGCGGCCCGGCAATGCCCTGCACGCGTTGCGCTATACAGTACGCAAGGGCGACTCGCTCTATCTAATCGCCAATCGATTCAACATCAGGGTTGCCGATATCAAACGCTGGAACCAGGTTGGCAAATATTTGCAGCCCGGTCAGAAACTCAAACTCTACGTCGACATTACCAGCCAGTCAGGCTAGGGCTTACGCGCGGTCCTGCCAGCCTGTTAATATTTGGCATCAAAAGTTGCTTTATCGGATTCCAAGCGCCAAAATACGGTTTTTTAACTGTGATGTACCTAAGGATTCCACAATTAAGACATGAGCCTTGAAATTGATCCAAAACAAATAAAATCTTTTTCACCGATCAATTCACTGAATCCTGAAAACGCGCAAGATTTAATCAAGAAAATTTCCGCTACTCCGATACCGGCTGGCCACTATGTGTTCAAGAAAGGTGATGCGGACAAGACTCACACCTACCTTCTAAGCGGCATGATCGAGTTAATCGATGACAAGAAGGTCATCAAGTTGATCAAAGCCGGTTCCCCGGAAAGTCTCGAGCCGCTGGCGCATGGCTTTCCACGCAGGGTATCGGCACGCGCCAAGATATCGTCCGTGATCACCCGCATCAATAGTGACATGCTCGACATCATGCTCACCTGGGATCAGACCGGCAACTATACCGTCGAGGGTGTCTCCGAGGAAGACGACCAGACCGACTGGATGACGCGTATTCTGCAAACGCGAGCGTTTCATCGGATCCCTCCCGCTAATATTCAAGCCATGTTCATGCGCATGGAATCGGTTAGTTACAAGCCTGGCGACAAGGTCATAGAACAGGATGCCGAGGGCGATTACTTTTATATCATCAAGGAAGGCCGATGCCTGGTTACACGATCCACCCCGGCCAATCCCAATGGTGTAAAACTTGCTACATTATCCGTTGGCGACAGCTTCGGCGAAGAAGCATTGATCTCGGAAAGCAAACGAAATGCGACCATCACCATGCTGACCGAAGGGCATTTGATGCGTCTCAACAAGGAAGACTTCAATTCACTGCTCAACGAACCCCTGCTCAACTGGGTGGATTACGATGAGGGCAAGAAACTGGTCGAACAAGGCGCGATCTGGTTCGATGTGCGCCTGCCGACCGAGCACAAGGCCAAGTTCATCAAGGGCAGCATCAATATTCCGTTGATTTTCCTGCGCATGAAAGCCAATTCCCTCGACACCCAGAAAAAGTATGTGATTTACTGCGACACCGGGCGCCGCAGTTCCGCCGCATCCTTCCTGTTGAACGAAAAAGATATCGAGTCTTACGTGTTGAGGGATGGCGTGGATACAGCCGACCCCGAGGATCTCGAAACCAGCTGAGAAGCTCTAACCGGTGGAGAGTCCCGGGATTGTCGACTCGTCTATGTGATCGATCTGCTCAGGGTCGAGAAACTCATCGGCATAATCCAGGTAAACCCTCTGCTTGATAAAGATGTCGAAAATATCGGGATCGATGTGACCATCCTGCTTCATGAAGCCCATGATTTTCAGGCACTCGGATAGCTTCTTGCCTTTTTTATAGGGGCGGTCACTCGCCGTCAGCGCCTCGAAAATATCAGCGATCGCCATTATCCGCGCCTGCACGGACATCTCGTCGCGTTTCAAGCCACGCGGGTAACCTGTTCCGTCCATCTTTTCATGATGTCCGCCGGCATACTCCGGGACATTCTGCAGATTTTTTGGAAACGGCAATGATTCGAGCATCTTGATTGTCGCGACGATGTGATTGTTGATCACCTCGCGTTCGGCATCATTCAGGGTGCCGCGCTGAATGCTCAGGTTCAGAACTTCATCATCGGATAACAGCGCGCGCCGTGTTCCAGTGGCATCGGTCCATTGGATCTGCGCCAACTGCTCGACACGCGCTATATGCTCGTCACTCATGAATTCGCCACCAATGTTCGCTTTGCGCAGGAATTCGAAATCCTCGCTGAGCCGTTGACAGGCCTGCTGGTATTTGCCTTCCAGTTCCACCTTGCTGGCTGCCGATACCCCTGGTTGCAGACATCCTTTGAGGTAATCGATCTCGGCATCACGGCGCAACACTTCGAAGCGCGTTTCCAGCTCGTGTATGCGATCGTAGATCGTCTCCAGCTTGGTCGCCTTGTCCATTACGTATTCCGGGGTTACCACCTTGCCGCAATCGTGCAACCAGGCCGCCGTTTCCAGTTCATAACGATCTTTTTCAGAAATTCTGAAACTTTGCAGCGGTCCCTCATCCGCCGCATCCACGGCATCGGCAAGCATCATGGTCAGCACCGGTATGCGGCGGCAATGCCCCCCGGTATAGGGAGACTTGTCGTCGATCGCCGATGCAATCATACGGATGAAGGATTCAAACAGGGTCTGCAGTTCGGATATCAGGCGTTGCTGCGTCAATGCAACCGCCGCCTGCGACGCCAGCGACTCGGCGAGTTGCTGATCCACGTCACTGAACTCGATGACCTCGCCAGACTCCTCATCGGTAGCGTTTATCAGTTGCAACACACCGATAATTTCCTGCTCATGATCTTTTAGTGGAAAGGTCAGCATCGAGCGGGTCCGATAGCCGGTTTTACTGTCAAAGTCTCGCGTACCGGTAAAGTCGAATCCGTCTTCATGATAAGCGTCGATGATATTGATGGTCTGTCCCGTGAGCACGCAATGGGTAACCACGTTGCCGTGATTTTCCTGCCCGTCTGCGTCCAGAGGTATGGCAGGGAAGGTAATTTCATTGCCGCTGGTGCCACCCATCTGCAGGTCGAGGGTATCGTTGGATATGATCTCGAAGGTCAGTTCACGATTGTTTAAAAAATACAGCGATCCACCGTCAGCATGGGTCAGCGCCTTGGCACCCATCATAATCAGTTCGAGGAGTTTAGGCGTGTCTGTCTCTGCCGAAAGCGCAATGCCAATCTCGTTTAGCCGATCGATACGATCTAACAATTCTGACATGAGCCGGTTCCTGACAGCGCTGGGATTAGCCTGGGAATCACGTCCGCACAGCCGCGAACGTTACCTATTCTAGGTAATTCCCCTCGCATTTCAAATTTGTCTCAACGCCTATATTTTTAGGCCTTAAAGCTGGTAAAAATAACCATACAACCTTATAGTTATTCGTCATTGCGATCAGCTTGCTTGATGATTTAGCAGGAATCTGGCAACCAGGTCAAATTAATCGTCTAATTTGCTGAAAAATATAGATTTTTATTCTATAAATAGTTCACTCGATGGCTCTGCCGGAAACATAAAAAAATAACTGGCTGGCACATAATAATGCAATATTGGAGACGAGATGAAATCCCGATTCTGGAGTAGCGACTGGTTCGCGGGGCTCCTTATTACCATCGTAATTGTCGTTTTATCTGGTTCGGCTCCCTTCCAGAGCCTGGAACGTGACTTTTACGATTGGGGCGTGCGCTCAACCGACCGCTCCCCTTCCAGCAAAATCGCTGTCATCGCCATCGACGACCAGAGTATCAACAACCTCGGCCGCTGGCCGTGGCCGCGTGATTTGCACGCCGAGTTGATCAACCGACTCTCGGCCGGTGGAGCCAAGGTCATCGGTCAAACCGTTTTCTTTCTCGAGCCACAGATCGATCCAGGCATGTTGTACATTCGCGATCTGATCGAGTTTTTCTCCAACGCCAGCTTTAACGACGTTCCCGCCGACATCGATACGCTGGGAGCGATGCTCGAATTTGCGGGAAAAAATAAGGCGGTTAAAGAAATCCTCGAGTTCTACCTGCAATCCAGCGTAAATACCCGACTGAGCCAGGATATCGAAACCCTGAAGTCAAACCTGTTTGAGGCAGAACAGCAGCTAAATACCGACGCCAAGTTGGCGGCGAGCATGGCCGAGGCGAAGAACGTGGTTCTCGCCATGGTTTTTTACCTGGGGTCGCCACGCGGCAACCCGGATAAAGAGCTGCCCGATTACGTGCTGCGTAATTCGATTAACCAGATTCGCGACCGGGTTTCGGCCCAGGCTAACGGACTGTTTCCTATTCCTACTCTCGACGCGCTACCGCCGATTGCCGAAATTGGGGGTTTTGCGGGTGCGATCGGTCACCTGAACGCCCTGCCCGATATCGATGGCGGAGTGCGCTCGGAACCTCTGATATTGAAGCATTACGATCGCTTCTACCCTTCGATGTCACTGCAGATAGCGGCCAGGAGTCTTAACCTGTCCAACAACGATATCAAGGTGAACCTGGCGGAGAGCGTCGAACTTGGTTCGCTGACCATAAAAACTGACCAACAGTTGCAAATGAACACCTTCTTTTATGCGGACACCAATGGGCCAGCTTTTGAAGTCGATTCATTTTATGACGTGTTTACCGGAAAGATTCCGATCTCGAAATATAAGGATAAAATCGTTTTGATCGGTCCCACGGCGACCGGTGTCGGCACGCCCCAGGTCACTCCAATCAACAGTTCGATGGCGCCCGTGCTCACCCTGGCGCATTCGGTATCCAGCATTCTCAACGAAGACTTCTTCATCGAGCCGGAATGGGGCTTCTGGGCACAAATGGGGGCTTTCCTGCTGGTCGCGCTGTTCCTGATGCTGGTGATGCCACGGCTCAAGGCTGCTGTCGCCTTTGTCGTAACCGTGGTGCTGGTATTGGGCCTGGTTGCTGCCCACTATGTGTTGATGACTGGCAACGCGATGTGGATCCCGTTGATGACTCCCGCCGCACTACTGGTGATCGGTTACCTGCTGATCACCACCAAACGCTTCCTGGTCAGCGAACGTGGCAAGGCGAAATCGGACGAGGAGTCGGCGGAAAGCAATCGCATGCTGGGCATCGCCTTCCAGACGCAAGGGCAACTCGATATGGCTTTTGAGAAGTTTCGCAAATGCAACCCCGTCGACGAGCAGGTACTCGAAGCGATGTACAATCTCGCCCTCGACTTCGAACGCAAACGCCAGTTCAACAAAGCGACGTCGGTTTACCAGTACATGGCCAAGCACGACAAGAAGTTTCGCGACATCGAGGCGCGCATGGCGCGCGCGCAGAAGATGGAAGAAACCGTCATGCTCGGCGGTTCCGGTGGACATGCGGGCGGCACGCTGATGCTCGATGGCAGCGGGGTCGAGAAGCCGATGCTGGGTCGCTACGAGGTCGAGAAGGAACTTGGCAAGGGCGCCATGGGTATCGTCTATCTTGGCAAAGATCCCAAGATAAATCGCGTGGTCGCGATCAAAACCATGGCTTTGGCACAGGAATTTGAAGAAGACGAACTCGACGAGGTCAAGGAGCGCTTCTTTCGTGAGGCGGAAACCGCTGGGCGGCTCAATCATCCCAACATCGTCACCATCTTTGACGCGGGCGAGGAGCACGATCTCGCCTATATTTCCATGGAATTTCTCAAGGGACATGACCTGGCGCGTTACTGCAAGCCCGATAACCTGATGGATATGCACACGGTGATCAGCATTGTTGCGCGTTCCGCGGAGGGCCTGGATTATGCCCATCAACAAAATGTCGTGCACCGCGATATCAAGCCCGCCAACATCATGTACGAACCCGAATCGGATACGGTAAAAATTACCGATTTTGGTATCGCCCGAATTACCGATTCGAGCAAGACCAAGACTGGAATGGTCCTGGGTACGCCTTCCTACATGTCTCCAGAACAGCTCGCAGGCAAAAAGGTGGACGGCCGATCCGATCTGTTTTCGCTCGGCGTCATGCTCTACCAGATGCTGAGTGGCGCCCTGCCGTTCAGGGCCGACTCCATGGCCAGCCTGATGTTCAAGATAACCAACGAAGACGCCGCCGACGTGCGCACTATTCGGGGGGACATCCCGGAAGCCATAGCCATCATCATCAACAAGGCATTGACTAAAGATGCCGATGGACGCTATCAGAGGGGTAGCGAATTTGCTAACCACCTCAGGGCATTCCTGCAGAGCTGAGCCATGACCGACAAATGAATTTGCAAAACAAGATCACCATCATGGGGCTCACCGATACCGGCATTGTGCGCAGCAAGAACGAGGACGCGATCGGTTTTGACAGCGCCCTGGGACTAGTCGTGCTTGCCGATGGCATGGGCGGTCATCGCGGCGGCGAGATCGCCAGCGGGATGACTGTCGATACGGTAATCGATAAGCTGCAGCAAAGCCTCCCAAAAATCAATAACGGTGAAATTGACGAAGCCAGTGGCTTTTCCCGTGAATCGATCTGTATTCAGGATGCCGTGGTCGAAGCCAACCAGTTAGTGTTTCAGGCCTCGGAAGCCAATCCGGATCACAAGGGCATGGGTACCACGGTTGTCGTGCTGCAGTTTTACAACAATTCATTTTCGCTGGCGCACATTGGTGATTCACGCTGCTATCGTCTGCGCGCGGACAAGTTCGAACAGATCACCAAGGACCATTCGCTGCTACAGGAGCTGATCGACCGCGGCTTTTATACCCCCGCAGAGGCCCGGAAATCGATGAACAGGAACCTGGTAACCCGTGCTTTGGGCATAGACCCAGTCGTCATGCCTGACATTCAGGAAGATATAGTCCTGAAAAATGACATATATTTGCTATGTTCAGATGGGTTAACCGATTTAGTTGAAGATGAAGATATATACTTAACTATTAAGCAATTTAGTGCTAATCTAGAAGAAGCTGCCAAGCAATTGATTACAAAGGCAAACCAGAACGGCGGAAAGGATAAT
>Ga0209536_100015164_pt1 | contig 11010 bp, 9 predicted proteins | sample DeeMarSeWOR28_12_FD_187461 | JGI IMG/M metagenome (GOLD analysis project Ga0209536, IMG submission 187461) | Marine sediment microbial communities from White Oak River estuary, North Carolina - WOR-2-8_12 (SPAdes) (version 2) | ecosystem: Environmental > Aquatic > Marine > Intertidal zone >... | reverse complement strand
AATAGACCGCTATTGTTTAGTTCCTCAAGTAAGTTACAAATAAGGATTTTATGATGCCTTGGCCGGCAATTGCTTTTTGATTTGCCTTATCAGCGCTGATGTGTCCTGACCCAGAAACTCGGCTTTTTTAAGCTCCTTCAAAGCGTCTGTCAGGCGGTTTTCCTTAAGATAGAGCTGCCCCAGTCGATATCGAAAAAGACCGTTTTCAGGGGAAATTCGAACACTTTCCTGGCAAAACATCAGGGCGATTTCCGGATTTTCCTCCCGTTCATCAAACAGGCATCCCATCGCCGATAAGGAGGCCGCATCACTGGGATTATATTTTATGGCCTTTTTATAGGCCGAGATTGCGGCATCAATATCACCGATGGCCGCATAGCATTCACCCAGATACCGAAATACCGCACCCGATTCCGGTTCCAACTCGGCGGCGTGTTCAAGGAATTTTTTTCCGCTTTCAGGCTGGTCCATTTCCATAAGCAGTCTGCCGGTTTGAAAGGCGACCTCGAATACATTCTGATCGATGGTGTTGGCTTTTAAAAAAAGATCGAGGGCTTTTTGGCGATCGCCTGCCAATATGCTGGTAAATCCCAGATTGTACCAGGGCATCACTGCTTTGGCCTTCAGTTTGATGGCTGATTTAAATTCCATTTTAGCCTTGTCATACTCTCCCAACAGGCCATAACAGACTCCCAGGCTGTTATGAACATTGATATTGGAGGGATTCAATTTCAAGGCCAGCTGGAATTCTGAAATGGAACCTTCGATATCACCTCTATCGAACAGCCGATCACCGCTGATGTTTAAGCTGACCGTGTCAAAGATTGCCGAACTGCCGGGTCCAAAAAAGGCTGCGTGATCCAGTGCTTTGAGGGCGTTTGTCAGCATCTCGGCCGGTTGATAGCTGAGGGTTGGATATTCGGCAATGCCGGCACTTACACTGATATTTGTCTCTTTTTGCAGCCGGTCTTGAAATTCTTTGACCAATATGCGGCACTGAGAGGCGTTTTTGCCTTTAAAAAAGGCCCCGAACAGACCTGAATTTATCAGGCCCCAGCTGGCATTGTTCGTTTTGCATAATTCATCAAATAATCGCGCTGCTTTTTGATGCACATCGGCCGGATCGGGCTCTGGCTGCTGCGTATCGCAGGCGTCGTCGTCATCGATCTGGAAAACCAGGCAGGCAAAAATGTCAATGGAAGCCAGTTGCTGCTCTGCGCGGTCGATAAATGCATGGCCGGTGAGCAGGTCGGGGTAAACGGATTGGATTGCCTTTTGAATGTGCGCCGGTATGTGGATCCGCTTCTTGGGTGAACCCTCTGCTTCAGCTTTAGCGTATAGAAAGTGGCGCGTCGATTCCCTGTTGTGATAGAGTTGTGGTGGCTGATTCGGCATTTTCAGGCTTTCTTTGTGATATTTTCAAAGGCAGTTTCGATCATAGTGAATTCATCCTCCTGGATGGTCCGGGGATCCATGATAATCATATCGTCTTCAATTCTTGCGATGATCGGTGGATCATTGTAGCGCATCATTTTTTCAAGGGCGTTGGGCGATATCCCTTTTACCTGCACCCCGACGCATAAACTGGGAAGTTCCATAAGGGGCAGAGCGCCTCCGCCGGTTTTGGAAGATCGCTCCAGGAGCCGGATATGCATGCGGGAGTCCCCCATTTTTTTTAATCCATCCGCCAGGCGCCGGGCTCGTTTTTGAATCTCTTCCAGGGGCATCATGATCATGCGCAGGGTCGGGATGATACGGGATGCTTTTTCTTCGTCACGGTATAATCGCAGCGTGCTTTCCAGAGCAGCCAATGTCAGTTTGTCGATTCGCAGCGCCCGGGTGATCGGGTTTTGTTTGATCGGGTCGATGACCGCTTTTTTGCCGACGATAATTCCGGCCTGTGGGCCGCCGAGCAGTTTGTCGCCGCTGAAGGTAATCACATCGGTTCCGGCGCTCACGGATTCCTGGACGGTGGGTTCTTTTAACAGGCCGTATTTTGAGAAGTCGATAAACGTTCCGCTTCCCAGATCCTCCATGACCGGAAGCTGGTGTGCGCTGCCCAGGTCCATGAGATCGCGCAGGGCAACCTCGGCGGTAAAACCGACCACACTGTAATTGCTGGTATGAACCTTTAGAAGTAAACCCGTGTTTGGATTAATGGCATTTTGATAGTCTCTTAAATGGGTGCGGTTGGTTGTCCCGATCTCTTTCATAATGGCGCCGCTTTTGGCCATTACATCCGGTACCCGAAAGGATCCGCCGATTTCGACAAGTTCACCGCGTGAGACGATAACCTCTTTGCCCCTTGCTATGGTTTCCAGGCACAAAAGGACGGCGCCGGCGTTGTTGTTGACAACCATCGCCGATTCGGCCCCGCTGATTTCGCAGATCAGATCTTCCACGCTGCTGTAGCGGGAGCCTCTTTTTCCGGCTGACAGATCATATTCCAGATTTGAATAACGGCTGCCGACCGTTATCAAATTCTCGATGACCTCCGGTGCCAGTAATGAGCGGCCCAGGTTCGTATGAACCACGACACCGGTTGCATTAATCGTGCGTCTCAGGTTTGGCGTCATAGCAGTGTTGACCGCCTGTTTTACCGCATCCATCATCCGTTCGTCCGACAGGCTGGATTTGTCAATGGCAGGATCAGCGTCGAGAATGGCCTGCCGCCTGGCATGAATGGCGCTGCGGATTGAGCCGTCCACCACCGTTTGCGGAATGCCTTCAAGAGATGTCTCCTTTTTAGCAAGCTCCATGAGGTAATCCACTCCCGGCAGCTGTCGCAATAAGGCCTGTTGATCCGAGCTGATTTCTACCAACTTCTTTTTCTTTGATTTTGCCATAATTTGAATCAAATTAAGGTCATTAATAAAAAATATAACGTTGCGTACGCTGCATTTCTGCGGTGCGCTCTATTTTATCCCATCAGGGCAAACTCCGGCTTCGATTCCAGCACTTTCAGAGGAATGTGATCGACAAGCTCCGGAAATTTGGAGACTGAAAGCCCGATGGTTTCCAGCCTGGCGGCCAATGCATCGGTGTTGAGGCGCTCCAGTTCCAGTCCGGAATGAAATCTGCTCATCAAAAGATCCGCCAGATAGACGATATGGACCAGTTCCTCATTCATGCGGGCGTTTTCGGGATTATGGTGGTGCCTGATGGTTTCAACCAGTGATGCCGGAAAAGACCAGTTGAGCGCCAGGTTTGCGCCCACTTCCGTATGGTCTGTTCCAAGCACCTGTTTTTCGATCTCAGAGAAATTTTTTTCTTCCTCATTTAATTGCCGGTAAAATAGCGGAAACCCCGAGTTGATGAATTGGTCCAGAGCGACCTTGCCGATATCATGCAGCAGGCCTGCGGTGTAGGCCAGTGAAGGTTCGACCTTTCGGGTTATGCCAGCCAGTTTTTCTGCAATCATGGCCGTCCCGACCGCGTGATGATATATTCCGCCTTTACACAAAGAGTATCCCATCCCGCTCTGATCGAAGAAGTTATGCAAAGAGGCTGAGATTACAAATTTTAGCAAAAGCTTTTGACCCAGCATGACCAGCGCATGATCCAGACTATCGACCTTTTTTCTGCTGGCAAACATCACCGAGTTGCACAGCTGCAGCGTTCTGGCACTGATGACCTGATCTTTGCGGATTTCTTCGGTTAGATCATGGATTTCATAGCGCCCCTCGTTGATGATACGCAGCACCTTTAAGGCAATTTGCGGTATGGGCTGCAAGCCCCTTGCGGATTGGCCGATTTCATTCGGGTCCGGTATTGTAATATCGGCACTGGCTGACAGCCTGTCAAATCCGGCCGGTTCGATGCGGCATTCCCACCGATGCATGTCCAGCTTTAGGCTGCAGGTAAAAAATCCACCGGTTTCCAATTTGGCGACCTGAATGCCTTCACCGGCAATGATTTGCATGACCCGTTCGGCCGTACGACCGCCGATGTCCAATTCGAGATCGGAATCGTCCAGGGGGCCCACCAGTGCGCCGCCGGCGATGCAGGCCTTCATATTTTCGACCGAAGCCCCCGCACCTGCCAGCGCTTTCAGAAAAAGCGGAAAGCCGGTGGAAGCATATTTCTCCGGTTGATCGGTTTCTTCGACGCTCATGGGTTCCGGAAGCAGGAGGTGAATGAGGCCGCCAACGCCGGCTGCCGGGTCATAAAGCGCTACCCCTACACAGGTTCCCAGATATGCCTCCAGAATCATCGGTTTTTGAGTATCAATATAATAGCTTCCGGCAGCTACAGGGTATCGTTTGTCGTCCGGCATCTGGCGATCTCAATGTTTAGTATTTATCTGTAAATATTAAAAATTTATCACATATCATCATAAAGTCAATTCTTTCAACAGTTTTCTTAAAGGCCCTGAACCGCTAAAGCAAATTTACTTTATTGCGCAATTCATATAAGATAAAAAATTAGGTTGGATGTCAATAAAAGGTGTCAGCCAAAAGATAACAGAGGACAGATCGGACGATTCATTTTTCAATCTGCCTTCTGACTCCGGACGTCTGTCATCTGATTTTATACCGTTTCGTTCTTAATTTGTTTGCAAAATGCTAATTATTTCATTATATTACAGGTGCTTAAATGAAGAACATCCTGGTCACCGGCGGTTGCGGGTTTATTGGGACCAATTTTATTTATTACCTGCTGTCCAATCCGGATTTTGACGGACGGATCATTAATATCGATAAGCTGACGTATGCCGGCAACCCTGAAAATCTGGCCCAGGTGGAGGAAAGATTCCCGGAGCGCTACATTTTCGTAAAAGCGGATATCTGTGACCAGCGCATGTTAGCGGATGTCGTTGACCGCTATCAGGTGGACACGATCTGCAATTTCGCCGCCGAATCGCATGTCGACCGTTCCATCCTGAGTCCGGGTACATTCATAAAAACCAATATTGAGGGTACCTTTTGCCTGCTGGAAGTTTTCCGCAGGCAACAAAATCACATGGCGCTGTTCCACCATGTGAGTACGGATGAAGTATACGGTTCATTGGGAATGGAGGGCCATTTTGTCGAAGAGACACCCTACCGGCCGAATAGCCCGTATTCTGCTTCAAAAGCCGCTTCGGATCATCTGGTAAGGGCCTACCACAAAACCTATGGAATCCCGGTGACCATCTCCAACTGCTCAAACAATTACGGCCCATTTCAGTTTCCGGAAAAGATGATTCCCCTGATGGTCTTAAACGCCCTGGAACGCCGGCCGTTGCCGGTATATGGAAAAGGCCGCAACGTTCGCGACTGGCTGTATGTCGCCGATCACTGCAAAGCGGTCTGGAAGATTATGAAAGACGGAACCCGGGGCGAAACATACAACATCGGTGGTCAATGTGAAATGACCAACATCGGTCTGGTCAACCGTATCTGCGACACGATCGATGAAATGCTGGTACAAGCCGATTTGCCGCCGCGCCGAGAGTTGATCACCTTTGTCAAAGACCGGCCCGGCCATGACCTCAGGTATGCGATCGATTTCAGCAAATTGACGCAGGAACTGGGCTGGCTGCCGGATGAGTCATTTGAAACCGGAATCCGGAAGACCATCCAATGGTATCTGGACAATCAGGCCTGGGTGGATCGGATCAAAAGTGGCAAATATTATCGGGACTGGGTGAAGAAGCATTATAAAGGAATGGAGTAATGGAGCAAAATAAATTGGGGATTTTAGATTGCGGGTTTCGGATTGCAATATCGGGCTAGCGATCTGCTTTAAATCCGCAATCCGCATTCCGAAATCTTATTCTGCTCCTTTTCTACAACCGGAAATCATAGGCTTTAATGATGAAAACCGGAAAAGAGCGCATTATTTTTCCGCTGGATGTTGCCTCCATAGAAGCGGCCAGGAAATATATTGAATTATTGGCCGAAGGGGTGGGCCTGTTCAAGGTGGGCCTGGAGCTGTTTGTTCGCTGCGGACCGGAAATCATTGATTTCATTCATCGGCAGACCGCTGCCCGGGTATTTCTGGATTTAAAACTACATGACATACCCGCTACAGTGGGCCGGGCCATGTCACGCATCGCCGACCTCGGCGTTGCTTTTGCCACGGTTCATGTGGGTGAAACGCCGCGGATGCTGGAAGCCGCCGTCGAGGGCGGCGCCGGCCGCGTGGGTATTCTGGGGGTCACGGTTCTAACCAGTGTTTCTGCCAAGGATCTGGAATCTTCCGGTTATCGTTCGATTTATTATGATGACGTGCCGCAACTGGTTCTGCACAGAGCCCTGCAGGCGCATGCAGCCGGTTGTACCGGGGTGATTTGCTCGGGCCATGAAGCCGGCCAGATCAAGGATCGCTTTGGCAAGGATTTCCTTGCGGTTACTCCGGGGATCCGCCCGGCCTGGTCGATCAATGAAAAAGAGGACCAGCGGCGCATCACAACTCCGGCGCAGGCCATAAACGCCGGAGCGGACTATCTGGTAATCGGCAGGCCCATCCGGGATGCGGCAGATCCCCTTCAGGCCGCGGCGCGTATTGCCGATGAGATTGAGGACGTATCCTGAGACAAAAACCACAGATGATGTCAAAGGGGGGCTTTTTACAATCAGGACGGGAAGCGCTTTAAGCACCAGCGATGGGTTCTGGGTAGCGCAAGGACATCCCAAGACATTGAACGTTTTCAACCCTTGCGACACCTTACGGTTAGCCGAATCCTTGCGCTGGGGTCGAGGGTAGCGCAGTCCCATGGGTAAGTCAAGAATGATAATACAAAAGGCGGCGCCGATATCGGCCCCGCCTTTTGTATTCCATAACAGACACGCGGTCCGGTTCTGTCCGTCTCTGCAGGCTAAATCCAATCGTCAGAACATAAACAAATAACGGTAAATCGTAATCCCGAGTATAACCGCACCCACCAGCAGAGCAAAAATCAGCTGATCTCTGCTAAATTTTTTCATCAGGATGGCTTGTCCAGTTTAAAGGCGGAATGCAGCACCCGGACGGCCAGTTCGGTATATTTTTCTTCGATGATGCAGGAAATCCGAATTTCTGAAGTGCTGATCATCATGATATTTATATTTTCTTTGGCCAGGGCCTGAAACATGGTAGATGCCACCCCCGAGTGATCCTTCATGCCGACGCCGATCACGGATACCTTGGCGATTTTTTCGTCACCAAATACGTCTTCGGCACCGATTTCAGCAGCGATTTTTTTTTGCATTTCCAGCGCCTGTTGAAAACTGGCTTTCGGAACACTGAAGGTTAAATCTGTTTGGCCTTCGGCCCGGGTGTTTTGAATGATCATGTCCACGACGATGCCGGCATCTGCAATCGGCGCAAAAATTTTGGCCGCAATGCCGGGTTTGTCCGGAACTTTTTTTAAGGTGATGCGGGCCTGATCTTTGTCATGGGTGACACCGGATACGACCAGGCGCTCCATCCCGGAATTTTCATCGACTACCATGGTTCCCTCCTCTTCACTGAATGATGATCGAACGTGCACGGGGATTTTATATTTTTTGGCAAAACCCACCGAACGAATTTGCAGCACTTTCGCCCCCAGACTGGCCATATTGAGCATTTCATCATATGAAATCGCATCGAGTTTCCGGGCCTGTGGACAGACATTCGGGTCGGCCGTGTATACGCCATCCACGTCGGTATAGATTTCACAGACGTCCGCTTTGAGCGCCGCTGCAATTGCCACAGCAGAAGTATCCGAACCGCCACGCCCCAGGGTCGTAATATTGCCGTCCGGATCACAGCCCTGAAATCCGGCGACCACAACGATATGCTTGTGCTCGAGCAATTCTTTGATCCGATCTGCCCGGATATCAAGAATACGGGCATTGCCATGACACTGGTCGGTGAGAACTTCAGCCTGATGGCCCAGCAGCGACTGGGCGGGGTAATTCATGGATTTGAGGGTCATGGCCAGCAGGGCGGAAGTGGTCTGCTCGCCGGTTGCCAGCAAAACATCCAGCTCCCGTTTGTCCGGCGATTGGGAAATTTGGGTGGCCATACCAATCAGGCCGTCGGTAATTCCCGCCATGGCAGAGAGGATGACAACGACCTGATTCCCCTGGTCATGTGTTTTCGCCACCCGGTTGGCCACGTTTCGGATCCGTTCAAGATTGGCGACCGATGTGCCGCCGTATTTTTGTACGATCAAAGCCACTTTTCATTCTCCAATTTTTGCTTTTTAAAATAGTCCTGATTCTGCAAGTTCACTGCAAATGCCTTTTTGGGTGTTCTTTGATGCGTTTAAGACCTGTCCTTTACCACGAAGAGCACGAAGAAAAACGAAGATGAATAAAAAGTTATTAAAAAATCCTTACTTCGTGACCTTTGTGATCTTCGTGGTTAAATATTCATGCCTGCCAGCATTCAGGTGCCGATCATTCCCCGAAATTCGGTTTCCAGAGCTTTTAGCAAATTACCGGCGGGATGTCCATATGCAAACATATCGATCCGACGGGTGTTTTCATCGACTATTTTCAAGCGCAGTTCCAGGCGGTCGGAAAGCGCTTCTGCCAGAAGCCTGTCGGCCCATTCGATCGCGATGACGGCATCTTCCCGAAGAATATCGTCCAGGCCGATTTCCGCCCATTCCGGTGCGTGTTCGATGCGGTAAAGATCTACATGGAACAACCGGTAGCGGCCGGGATATTCATTAACAAGGGTGAATGTCGGGCTGGTGATATAGTACTTTTCGGAGACGCCCAGCCCTTTTGCCAGACCCTGCACGAAAGCGGTTTTGCCGCTTCCGAGGTCACCGGTTAAAGCGATGATGATGGCTTGATGAATCCCGGCGCCCAGCGTGTATCCCAGTTTCTGGGTTTCTGCCGCGGAATGGGTGGTTATCTGAATGTGTTCTTCAGGCATATCTCAGCAGATGGTTATTCGTTATTGGTTATTAGCCGCAAAAAAACCGGGCAGGGTCAGATCTCTTAACGAATAACAAATAACTACAGAGCAAAAGTATCTGGACATTATTTCGGCGAAGGCTTTGGAATTTGGCTATCCAGCAGTTTTTTAATTTCCCCCGGGATGGCGCTCATCACCTCGCCGGCGAGATAGCCGATCGGGCCGACGGTTTGAGCAAGGGTGTCGGCGGCAGCCCCGTGCAGGTAGACTGCTGCATGCGCAGCTGCCTCGAGGGTAAATCCCTGGGTAATGAAGCCCGCCAGGACTCCGGTCAGCACATCACCCATGCCCCCCGACGCCATGCCGGGATTGCCGGTGGCATTGATATAGGCACTGCCGTCGGGGTGTGCAATCACGGTTGCAGCACCTTTTAGTACCACATGCACGTCGAAATGGGCTGCAAAATCCCGCGCACAGGCAAGCCGGTTCTGTTGGACTTCTGCGGCGTTGGTTCCGATCAGCCGTGCCATTTCGCCGGGATGCGGGGTCAAAACCGTCGGCGCCTTGCGCTTTTTTAGCAGTTGGGTCTGGCCGGCGATGTTGTTGAGACCATCGGCATCGATCACGATTGGCATATTGATTCGGCGGATCACCGCTTTTACCAGGCTGCGGGTTTCTTCGGCCTGGCCGATACCGGGCCCGATCGCCAGGCAGTTTTTGCCATCCGCCAGCTTTACGATATCGTCAATGGCGGTGTCTGCCAGTTTGCCGCAGCCGCATTCGGGCAACGGCGAGGTCATGGCTTCCAGCACCTGTGTTTCCATGATTGAATTGAGGCTTTCAGCAATCCCCAGTGTCACCAGCCCGGCCCCGGCCCGCATGGCCGAAACGGCGGTCATGGCGGCGGCACCGGTTTTTCCGGTCGAACCGGCGATAACCAGCAGATGCCCGGTGTGCCCCTTGTGGGTATCCGCAGCCCGAATCGGAAAGGCGGCACGGATCTGTTCGGCCGTGAGTAAATATTGTCTCGGGCCGACCGCTTCCACGACAGCATCCGGAATTCCGATATCGATAATCTCCAGTTTTCCGGTATAGTCAGCGCCCGGATAGCTGTAATGGCCGATTTTAGCCAGGGCGAAGGTCGCGGTTCCCTGTGCACGGACGCATGATCCGCAGGGTTGGCCCGTATCCGAGTTCAAGCCCGATGGCATGTCGACGGCAAACACCGGTATGCCGCTGCGATTCAGGCTGTTGATAAAATTGATGACGGTTTTAAAATAGCCTCTGACATCCGATGTCAGACCGGTGCCCAGAATGGCATCCACCAGCAGATCGAAACGCGAGAGTTCGGATTTTACTCTCGAAAACGAATCTTCATCCGGAATTTCAATGACCGGAATCTTGAGTGCGGCCAGGCGCTTAAGGTTGGCGGCGGCATCACCTTTTACTTTGGCGGCTGCCGCCAGCAGGTAGACGGTCACATCAATCCGCCGGTCTGCCAGATATCTGGCAATCACAAACCCGTCGCCGCCATTGTTTCCCTTGCCGCAGACAATACCCACACCGCTTTTAATCCTGCCGGCAAACTGGTCGAGCAGCACATCGGTGGCACCCCGCCCGGCATTTTCCATGAGCTCCAGGCCCGGAATGCCATGGGCTTCGATTGCCTGCCTGTCCATTTCCTGCATTTCACGGGCGGTTACCAGAATCATATAAGACTCCAAAAAGGAAAGCTTTGTATAATTTTAAATTTTCTAGATAAGAAGGGTGCCTACATACATCATTATAAAACAACCACGAAAACGCGAAAATAGGAAAACACGAAATTTTTTATTTTTCTTTTCGTGTTTTTATTCTTTCGTGCTTTCGTGGTAAAAACGCATTTTATTTTAGACGCGACCTCAACCAGTTCAAAGGGCCCGTATCAGATCAACCATGTCCTTGACTGCTTTTTGCATTCCTGTCAACAGCGCCCGTGAAACAATGCTGTGGCCGATGCTGAATTCATCAATTTCTTCAAGGCCGCTGAAAGCCTTGATACTCTTGTAGCACAGCCCGCGACCGGCTTTGACATTGAGCTTGAGTTTGCGTGACAGTTTGACGGCATCTACAATTTTTAAAAATGCACGATGTCGTGTTCGGGTGGTCTTGGCCTCGCAGAAGGCGCCCGTATGAATTTCAACAATTCCG
>Ga0209536_100015163_pt1 | contig 11011 bp, 7 predicted proteins | sample DeeMarSeWOR28_12_FD_187461 | JGI IMG/M metagenome (GOLD analysis project Ga0209536, IMG submission 187461) | Marine sediment microbial communities from White Oak River estuary, North Carolina - WOR-2-8_12 (SPAdes) (version 2) | ecosystem: Environmental > Aquatic > Marine > Intertidal zone >... | reverse complement strand
GCCCTGAGCAAATGCCTCCTGAACAGGACTTGAAGCGGAATCCACCAAGTCCATGTAATCATAATGGGTATCGTTAAATGAGGTTATCCAGTTCTCCGGTATAGCTACATAGAGAGCCAAGTCCGGGGCGATGCTTCCGTACCACAGGTCGATTCTCTCTCCGCAGTCTGCAAAAACCCTCTCGGCGATGTAAAGATGAGTAGCAGGATTGAAAGCCTTTACAGGTATTGGTGCAAAGGCAAGAGCCACCGCCACCAAAACTACCGTTGATTTACCTATCCTTTTCATTTTTCCCCTCCTCCTCTCAGTGGATTTCATGGAACAGGGTTGTAACCTTTTGTTTGGTCCCACGTGCTCAGACCCGAATGGATCGAGGGGTACGTATTTTCCAGATTCCCACTAAGTACGGGTAGAGCGCTAAGGGCAGTTGATATATGGTTTTTCAGTCCCACAACCGCAGCACAAAAAGAAAAGATTGTCTCTCTTGGATAAGGGCAACAGGAAAATGCATTGATTTCAGCTTACAAGAATGAGAGGGAATCTGGCAAGAAAAAAGCCCCATCTGCCGGCGCTGTGCGGTCGATGAGGGACCATGGCAAGGTTTTTGGTGGAAACACGAGCCCTGGAATGGGGGTTTTCTTTTTTTAAAACCTAGCCAAAATCGCATCATTATATGGATGACATAATCGAAAATTCGTTTTAAACTAAAAAAAGTTGATAAGTTCCGCATAGTTTACACCTGGGAGCATGTAAAGGGGCAAGTTGGCTAGACAGCAAAAAAGCCCTGGAATGCCTTACCGCCTCACGGGTATGCTGCTTTTCTTAATTATTCTTTCAATGCCACCCTGTGCGGTATCGTTGAGGGCCATGGATAGGGAAACACAGAAACCCGCATCAACCACTCTGGGTGGCCCCTGCGAATATAAGGACTACAAGGGTACGGCCACCATTACTTCTATTCGCAAAAAGGAGGAGGTCAGGAGCCATGGCCGATCCTCCTATGATCCCTATGAGGTGAAATTCTCTTTCTCTCCCCATGAGGAGATAAAAGAACCCCATGGCGACGTTGAAGGAAAGGAACACGTTTTACTCCTGACCAATTCCTGGTACCCGGGGCCAAAATTCCTCAAAAAGTATGGCATTTCAGTTGGTAACGTTTTTGATTGTTATCTGAAAGTGATCACAAAGGGGACCTGCACACCGATTATCTTCGATTTTCCAACCATTGATCTAAATGACTATTTCGAGTTTCAACGGTAAACACCAGGAACCGTACAACGGGTCGGAAACATTCCTTTTTACTCTTAACCTTCTACAAAACTGACAAAGGAGGGGCAGATGAGAAAATTGGTGAACAGGCGACTGCTTGTTTTGGGTCTGACTGTGGTCATGACCCTGTTCTTGCTTGGCGGGGTTCAGGCCGGTGAAGTCCTGTTGGGTGCAAGAGATGCCGGCTATCAGTTAGAGCTTGCCCAAAGCGACATGGTGGTACTCAGCCTGGAATGCAATCCATCGACCGGATACATCTGGTCGGTGAAGGGGATGGACCGGCGAATCCTGAAGCGGGCGGCACCGGAATTCGAGTTTGAGCCCCAATCGGATCTGCTCGGGGCTCCAGGCAAGCAGATACTGCGCTTCATGGGAGTCCGAAAGGGCCGGACCGCTCTCAACCTGGTCTATCACCGCCCCTGGGAGAAGGATAAAGGACCTCTTAGGACCTTTTCTGTTCAGGTGCGCTCCCGTGGGCCATTCAAAGGTGTCTACGAACCCAAACCGTCCCTCATTCAGGAGCCTGTAATGCTCGAGGAGGACCTCACTGCACCGGGCCTTCCCGCATATTTTAATTGGTGCGATCAAATCAACGAACGATGGGGTGAAGGGTGCACCTCGGTGAAGAGCCAGGGCAATTGCGGAAGTTGCTGGGCCTTCGCTACAGTGGGGCCCTTCGAAAATATGATCAAGTACCGCTATGGCAATAATCATGGTCAGAGCACAGAGATAGATCTCTCCGAACAATACCTGGTTTCCTGCAACACGAGAGGCTGGGGCTGCGACGGTGGATCGTGGGCTCATAGCTACCACGTGAACCCCGGGGCGGTGCTGGAAGAGGATTTTCCTTACACGGCTAGGGACTCTTCCTGCAGGTCGAATTTGGACCATCCCTGGAAGCTCGACGGTTGGTCCTATATCGGATGGTCGAGCTCGGTGCCTTCTGTGGCTGCCATCAAGCAGGCCATCTATGATCATGGTCCCGTGTCGGCAGCTCTCTATGTAGGATCGGCCTTTCGAAACTACCGCCGGGGGGTTTTCAGCACTAATGAGAGCGGTACCCCAAACCATGCGATTACGCTGGTGGGCTGGGATGACAGCAAAAGTGCCTGGCGTCTCCGCAACTCCTGGGGAACGGGTTGGGGAGAAGGCGGATACATGTGGATCAGATACGGCACTTCCAAGGTCGGGTATGGAGCCAACTACATCGAGATGGAAGAACAGTGTAAGTCTAATGCGGACTGCGACGACGGGTTTTTCTGCAACGGCGCGGAGACCTGTGTCGACGGTTTCTGCCGGGAGGGGACCTATCCTTGTCCTGATTGGGCCTGCGACGAGATCGCCAATACGTGTGTGGAGAAGAACGAGTGCTATTGGGACGAGGAGTGCGAAGACGGCAACGACTGCACCATTGACGCCTGTGTAAACGGTCTGTGTTCCAACGAATGTGCCAGCACCGTTACCTCGTATCCCTACGCCGAAGGCTTTGAAAGCGGCTGGGGCGGCTGGGTCAACGTTTCGGGCGACGATATGGACTGGACGCGAGACAGTGGTTCGACCCCGTCGAGCAGCACGGGTCCGTCCGGCGCTCACAGCGGTTCTTACTATCTCTATACGGAGGCGTCTTCCCCGAATTATCCCAACAAGACGGCCCTGCTGGAGAGTCCCTGCCTCGACCTCAGCAACATGGAGGGTGCTGAGCTGACCTTCTGGTACCATATGTACGGTTCGGCTATGGGAAGCCTGAGTGTGGAGGTTTCCGAGGACTGCAAAGACTGGACCACTGAGTGGAGCCAGTCCGGAGACCAGGGCAACGGTTGGCATCAGGCCAGGGTTAACCTCGTTTCATACAACGGCTCGACCGTCAAGCTACGCTTCAGAGGCGTTACCGGCAGTAGCTATCGAAGTGACATGGCCATTGACGACGTTGGAGTCACCATGAGGGACTCTAATTGTCCAGATGAGGATGGAGATGGATACAGCACAGTGGGCGGCGCATGTGGTCCTGTGGATTGCGACGACATTGATCCGGCTATAAATCCGGGGGCCACGGAGGTCTGTGATGGCGTGGACAATAACTGCGATGGCGAGGTGGATGAAGGGGTCAAGAACGCCTATTACTGGGATGGTGATGGTGACGGCTATGGTTCTCCCTTCACTGACCCGATAGAGGCGTGTTCGGCCCCGGAAGGCTACGTATCGAACAATACCGATTGTGATGATACAATTGCTGCTATAAACCCCGGTGCCGCTGAGGTCTGTGATGATGGGGTAGATAATGACTGCGACGGAGATACCGATTCAGCGGATTCAGATTGTGGAAAGGCGGGCTGCGGTGCTGCGCCCATGTATAGAGACAGCGCACCGGTCAATGCTTCGGCGTTGAGCTCATTTGCTTATGCACTGCTGCCGCTGCTGCCGGCACTGATGGCATTGGGACTGTGGACCATTACCAGAAGAAGGAAGAAAGACTAGTCTGTAACCGGCACGTGCCACTGGCTGATTAACAGCTCAGGACATAATGAGGAAGAGGGATGTGCACGTCCCTCTTCCTCATTTCTTATCGGCACAAAAGCAGCTATCCTGAATCCTCTGTAGCCTAGCCCATTTGAACTGATGAATAAAAAAAGAACTACAACAGCAAAACTGTCAGAGGCAACTGTTGTGGTTCTCCTTTTTTCCCTGTTTGTTCATCTGCTCACCTCCGCCTCTGTACGTCCATGGGACATGAGCATTGCCCTTGCCATTGTCCTAATCACCGTGGTCTTAGCTTGCAAATCACTGGTCAAGGATTGGGATTCGGGGCGCAGATTACTGGCCGCTCTATCGGCGTTGGCCGGTGGGTTTTGGCTCTTTAGCCTGTTCAGGTACGTGGGTATTGTCAGATGGCCACTCGGTCATCCGGCTGAATTAGCCGCATATTTCTATCTGCTCTATTCCCATTTTGTTTTGTCAATGACGGTCCTAGCACCTGTGCTCGTAGTGTGGAGCAGGGCCAAGCCTGTCACCACACTTTCATGGGGCAGCTGGAGAATAACCGATTTTCCTTGTTTAGGGTTACCCCTTTTACTGCTTTCCTCCGTCACCGCCTGGCTCTTCGCATTCCATACGGTACTCGTCGATGCACCATCTCTTTCAGGCCCTTTCACGGGCTTCATCGTTGTTTGTCTTCTGAAGGCATTCCTCACAGGAGTCACAGAGGAGATATGCTATCGTGGTATCATCCAGCCCCTGGCAATTGCCCACTTCGGTGTTGCACTCGGGATAGTGTTCCAAAGCTGCCTTTTCACCGCATTCCACATGCATTTGGGAGAACCCTTCTTCCCCCGGGGGGGTTTTCTTGCCGCGGTGATGGCCCTGGGCCTCATATTTGGCCTGGTAACCCGCCTGACCTCCGGTATAGGCTGGGCAAGCGTTATTCATGTAGCAATCAGTGTGGTGATTGAATGGCACAATCTATCCTGAATATCCTCACGGATTACTGGTTTTGGGGGATGGTTGGCCTTGTCGTCGGATCCGCAGTGAGTGTACGAAATGCGGGCAAAAACGGCCTCCCATTTCCCGTCGCGGTGCTAGCGATCACCGCCTTTGTCTACTGTGCCGCTATCGGTGCGAGGGTTCTATATGTAGTAATCTTCTACCCGCGAATGTTTGTCTTCAACCTCCCCCTTGCCCTGGCCTTCTGGCAAGGGACAGGCACCTGGCTTGGCGCTCCGCTTCTCGGCCCCATCGGCGCCTTTGCGGTGTTAAAGATTGCCAAAAAACCCTTCTGGACCAATCTGGGCAGTTTTGCACCGGGACTGGCCCTCGGCCATGCCATTACCAGGATTGGCTGTCTGTGGGCGGGGTGCTGCTACGGTTCACCGACCTCTGTGCCGTGGGCGATATATTCAGAAAAACTCAATGCCATGGTACATCCGACCCAGATCTACAGCATGATTGGCGAGCTTGTCAGCTTTGTCATACTACAGCGATTGTCGAGAAAAACGGAGTATCGCACGTATCTCTTCCCCCTCTACGGTATCCTGCTTGCAATCCATCGCTTTATCACTGAATTTTTCAGGGGCTCGGAGGCCGGTCCGGAGATCATTCCGGGGTTGAGAGTATTTCAGCTGGTCTGCCTCTGTATTTTTGTGATTTCTCTGTGCATCATCATTACCCTGAAGTGGAAAAAGAGGGGCTCAATCATTGCCCTTTTCCTCGTGGGCTTAGCCTTCCTCGCAGTTGCCAGCTTGAGGCCGACGCCCCAGTCAAAGCTCATTGCCCCGCAGCAGACCTTGCAACCCTATCTGATTGTAACCAGGAGCATCTTTGCAGACCAGCTTGCAGACTGGAAGGCTGAACGTGCCAGGCAAGGCTTTGACGTGGTCGTTCGGGGATGGGTGAGCCCGCCATCAGCTATGGAAATCAGGGAGTGGATACAAGAACAAACCGCCAAAAATGAAGGCATTTGCAGCTACATCCTGATTGTCGGCGACTGTTTCCCTGATAAGGATACAATTCCAAAATGGCATATTCCGTCGGTGAACCACTCAATCCAGCACAATCAGAGATCTATAGAATTTATTACTGACGCGCTGTACGGCGATCTGAACGGTGATGGTTGTCCCGAGGTGCCTGTCGGCCGACTGACGGTACGAGATGTCAGGGAGCTCAAAACTCAGATCGCCAAGATACTGAATTATAACTATCAACCAATGAGGCCCGAGTGGTTTCGAGCTGTCATCTGGATGGGCGCCAGGGGCTATAACTCACCAATGCGTGATCTGGCCACCTCTATGACAGAGCGCTTGCCCGAATGGATGGAGCGGTTCATTATCAGTGCAGATCTCTCTTCGCCCTACAGCGGCTATCCCCCAGACCAGCCCGGGATCTTTCTCGAGCAGTTGAGCCGGCCCGCCTTTCTCTCGGTTGTCATCTCTCACGGCTCCTTTAGAAGCATTACACCGGCCGATTATGAAGGTAAGGAAATATTTTTGTCTGTAGAGGATGTCGGGCGCGTCAAATCGCAGAGCCCGTCGGGCCTTATGTTTTTGGTAGGGTGCGACTCGGGGAGATTCAATATGCCACGTTCTCTGGGACCATCACTTGCAGAAACATTTGCGAATCACCCCGGAGGGCCCATTGGTGTAGTCGCGGCAACAGGGGCAACCAACCCGCTGACGAATTACTGTATTGCCGCATCGATGGTACACCAGATCAACAACCGGCCTGCGACCATCGGCGACTTCATCCTCGCTATTCAGCGCAAGATCTATCAACAAGGGAAGCCACCCTTTTTAGAACTGGCCGAGACAGATCCACGCCTAAGACGTCTGGCAGAGGCGGTTCCGGACGGGGAAAAGTACACCTTGACAATACCGGAACTCCTCCGGAATGAAGTCTTGATGTACAATCTCATCGGTGACCCCTCGTGCCCATTCGCATTGCCGGCTCCCATGGTAGTGTCTGTCTTGATAAATGAGAAAGGTGAAATGATCGTCTCCGGGGAAACACCAACAAGATGCTCAAAACTTTTTGTTGAGATGATGAAAAGAGGACAGGCATGTGACCCCTTGAGTTCCGGTGCACCTCTGAGTGAACGGAAAATATGCTTTGAAAAGGTGAACCAACGTCCTGAAACACTGCTGCAACAACAGCTCTCACGCCGAAAGTGGAGAACTCGGCTTCGGCTGCCCCATGAACATCTTGGTGAAAAAGATTACCTTCGTTTTACGGCTGTTGGCCCTGAGGGTAGCTATGTTGCCGTCTATGGTGCCGTTGTAAGGCACATCAAGGAAAAGAGCCACGGTCGACAAAAAAAACGGAGTCAGTGACCCCGTTCTGTTGTGTGAAAAGTGATCTGGGTGAACTTTAACCGTTAAATCGGCTAGCCGTCTCTCCCTTGAATCAGCTTGCACATGGAGTGCAGCGAGAACTCAGTCGAGGATGAATGTGGTTTTAAGGCAAAAGTGTCATTGTTGAATCACAAAACAACTCTATTGCGAACAGTGCTGGAGTAAAAAACTTTCTCTTTTTCATGGTTATCAATCATTTCTAACTACTTTCCGAAATATTGTCTCTTTTATATTTCTGTATTGATACTTTTCCTCCGAGGTTGAACTTAAAGATGGCAATTCCAGATATTGATATGATCCCAATCATTCCCTGAAATTGACAGAAAGCCAGACTTGCTGCGTTGAATATTTCCCAATTCATTATCACTTCCATGATCCTACCTCCCTGCCAGCACCTTTTCATCCCCGTGAAGAGAAGGTCTTAAGATATTTCTTTGTGGTCCCCTTCTGTCTCCTCCATGAACGCTGGGCCCGGGAACTGGCATGTGGCCCTTTGACATACATAGACGCAAAAATCTTTGTGGGCTTGCAGGCAGTCAGGAAAAAATGAGAAAAAAGTGAAGGTACTTTGGTTGGGTTTGTTGAATTTGTTATTGACTAGGTTTCAAACGATCGAACTCAGGCGTGATTTCGAGCTCCGTGAGACGTGAGGTTTCGTTGCGGCTCTTCTCGGGTGCGGTATCTTGCGAATTGATTTGTTCGAGGCTGCTCGTCGCTGATGATGACCTTTTTACTTTATCTTCAACCTTCCTCTCGGGTATCCTTGATCTCAAAATGATAGGTGCCAAGGTGCGCGCCGTCTTCGGCTAAAGAAATACCGTAATGGCCGAAAGGAATGTCTTCAAAAAGAACATAAGCCCCTTCCAAACGATAGGAGGCAATTTCCTTGTCACCTTTCTTCAGGGTTACCCGTATACCCTTATGGCGGCGCCTGGCCTTGGCCGTTTTGACCCGAATGTGGGCCCTGTCATCCCCCGCTTTCTCGACTTCAATCTCCATCTTGATTCCCTCGAGGGAGACCGTATGACGTACGACGTCATCGGCTTCGAGGGTTCCAGGACCACGAACCGCTACAGGCTGCAGTGTTCCCCATGGCCCCCGCAAAGTATCAGTCAGCCGAGAGGACATCTCTTTGACAGAACGCCCGAGCCTCTCCACAATGCCTGGTGATTCTGCACGCTGTCTGAGCACCAATTTTACCGCGGCCTCGGTTACACTTTTTGGCACCGATTCCAGCCCAAAGCGATTCATGTCTGCACGCATATTCTTTGCCACCACAAAGGCTTCCAGGCAATCCGTGCACTCTGAGAGGTGGGCCTCCAGCTGGGAGCGCTCTTCTTCAGATAGACGGCCCTCACAATAGTCCACCAGCCTCTCTTCATCAGGACATGACATTTCCATTATAATCTCCATTGAGGAAAATTATTCACATAATACACGTAAACGTACATCTCCTCTCCTTACATCTATAGACGTCAGAATCTGTCGTATCTTGCACCGGTCCAGGCTAAGGATTACCCTTTGAGATCGCGGCCATATTTAATTTCAGTCTCTGAATAGCCCGGTGTTTGACTGTATAAGCGGTATTAATCGTAAGCTCCATCGTCTCCGCGACCTCAGCAACAGACAGACCCTGTTCAAAATGGAGTTTCAAGAATAGCCTATCTCGAGGCGGAAGCCTTTGCATACTATCTTTGAGTACACGTGTCCGTTCTGCGCTGTCGATGTGAGCCCAGAATCCACCCTCATCGGCCTTTAATTCAGGCATCTCTTCAAGGGGTACTCGTTTTTTCTGCCAGAACATGGCATCAACACCCTTTTTTCGAAGATGATCGAGCACGGTCCGAACCGTTATCATCCTAATCCACGAGGCAAGGCTGCATCCATTTATCCCCTTGTATTGCCTGAGTTTCTTGCATCCCTGTTCGAAAAGTAGCAGAAACACCGTGTTGTGGAGATCTTCCAGGTCCTGCCTATTAAAGGAAACGTTCTTGGCCAAAAGAGTGTACTGGACAGATCGGTAGACCAAGTCTGAAAACTGTCGAACCAACTTCTCTGACGCCTTCCTGTCACCTGACATGCACTTCGACAGGAGGCGCCGGTCTCCTCCAAAATCGCTGTTCATTCGGCCAGCACCGTATGCATGGGTTGGATGGTTTCCGTTCCAGTAGCGGCTGCTTCAGACTTCGAAATTTCAGCCATTATTTGAGTAACATCGGCACGTTGATGATTTGGCTCCTTGCTCCCAGCACCTTTTCCGTAAACGGGTGTCTTCTCTCTTTCTCACGGTCGAAAATTAGCCGTCCTCAAGGCGTGAGCTTTTTTTCTCCAAAATCAGTAAATGTGTTGCGCTTCTCTCTCTGAATGATCATGCCATCGACCGATTGAAAATCTCTATGGAATGTAGTGTCCATCCCTTCAGTAAGCGATCTCGATGCTGGGAGATCCTTTTCTCCGTAATGAACGGTTTTGTGCATGGTTAGAGGCGCATCGTGATCTTCCGGTCCACGTGTGGCAATGCAAACTATCTCATGGCCCGCAGGGTCAATAGCGAGGCAGCCGCAGGCCACGAGTAGTAGTGGGATCAACTGCGAAAACAAATCTCGCTACTCAGAATTTTACCTCCTCCTGGGTGAGACTGCAGCGGAGCGATATACAAGCATGTTCCGGGGGATTATTTCGTAGTAAGTGAGCTGACTCATCTTGTGTTACGTTACAGTCAAGGCCACGTTACTGTCAATATCAAAGTCTCCGGGCTTTGCTCAGGGCAATAGCAGTCAGCTATGCCAGATCTCCTCTAATTATAGCCGTTGTCATTCTCCCTCCCTCTTCAGGGGGAAAATAAGGATCCTCCCGCTTTCTTAATGAGGGGTCCAGAAGCGATTTTCTTTGCAAACGTCATGTCAAAAAGCCAAAAGGGTAGGTTTCAAAGGGAAGATGAATATACTAGTATCATACATATATATAAAAAATTTACCACAAGCCATATTATCAAGATCGGTAATCCAACAATATTTACTAGCTTTTTAAAAGATTAATGAAAGATCGAATACCTATTACTTTCGAAAATGCGATGTTTTTCCTTTTCACGATTCACCATTTTTCTGTTCTTTAGTGATATTTTTGCTGGCTTTGTTCGTAATTATGATATTTCCACATATACCTCGGCCCCAAAGGTGAAGGGACGATCAGATATTGTCATACATGAAACGGTAAATGGTAGTTCGCTCCCAGCAGGAGGCCATCCTCTTGGCCACTCCACTCGGCATAACTCTGACCAGTCTGCAATATACGTGGACACTGTTGAGGTTGTGTTGCAGCCAGCTTTGTATGGGCCTCGCCTCTCTTACAATTCTTTCAACTGTATTTTCGTTCGAGTCCATCGTTGCTGTCTCCTCTGTGAACACTGTTCTCTGGAAAAACTATTTGGCCCTTTGACATATGTAGACGCAACAATTCGTGTGGTCTTGCAGTCTGGAGAAGAAAAAAAGTGGGAAAGAAGGAAACCATTCAAGGTGGGTTTCCTGGAAGTGACGGAGAGCGATGCCCCAGGTACCCACTATCAGAGAAACGCAAAAAAACAAGACCGTCCCCCTTTTCGCCCTGGTCTTCACATGCTCTCTGGGTTCTAATCTGAGGAGTTAGCATGCTATTATAGGCGAGAATAAAAAACAGGTAGAGGAGATTTCCATGGGTAGTGAAAACCCTTTGAGTCATGCTGATCTGCTTTCATGTTTGGAACTCAGCAAATCCTTGACCGCCGAACTGAATTCGAAGCGCTTGTTCCAAACGATCCTGAAAAAAGTCTCGGCACTTCTCCCTGCGGAGAATTGGTCGTTACTCTTGCTCGACGAGGCATCAGGCGAACTGCGCTTTGAAATTAGCATTGACCTGGCCCCAGAGAT
>Ga0209536_100015161_pt1 | contig 11012 bp, 7 predicted proteins | sample DeeMarSeWOR28_12_FD_187461 | JGI IMG/M metagenome (GOLD analysis project Ga0209536, IMG submission 187461) | Marine sediment microbial communities from White Oak River estuary, North Carolina - WOR-2-8_12 (SPAdes) (version 2) | ecosystem: Environmental > Aquatic > Marine > Intertidal zone >... | reverse complement strand
GGCTGACCATCGATAATGCCAGGTGAAACCAAATTTACCACCACCAGACCAATCAAAATCGCGATTAAACTGGTGGCCATGTAATACAAAACGGTTTTGCCGCCCAAGCGACCCAGATGACCGTGTTGCTGCCCGATACCGGCGATACCAATAATTATCGAAGAGGCCACCAAGGGAACGATGAGCATCTTCAGCGCGTTTAGGAACAACGTGCCGACGAACTCAAAAATGCTGTAAAAAGTGACGCCGAATATGGAGGTGTCTTTACCGGTCAACAAACCGACAAAAACGGCGAGAACAAGTGCGATGATGATTTGCCAATGTAGTTTTAACTTTGGCATTTCTCTATGTATATTTGGTTAGTAGACGGGCTACTCTACGTTATCTTCCTGGATAACAATGTGTGCCTCTTCCCTCATGCTAGCCAACAAATCAGTAAAGCTGGAATCGCCCCGGATACCGGAAAGTGTTCTTTTTAGATTGAGTTTATTGGCTTCTTCGATATTTGCAGGATCACCATCGGTGACTTTGTGTACGGCGATAACCGCATAGTCGCCGTTGGCCAGTTCGGTTCCACCAAAACTAGCTTTACCCTCTTCAGGGCGGCTCAGCTTAAACGATTGCTTGACGATAGCCGAATCGATCTTCCGATCACTGCGTTTGAGTTCACCGGATTTTAACCATTCAAGCTGCGCTTCTTCAGCAATGGCTTGCATCTCTTCGCCGGCTTGCAAACGCTTAACCAGACTCTCTCCATGTTGCTTGGCTTTTTCTCTGGCTTTTTCATTTAGCAGACGCGTTTTGATTTCGACTTTCGCTTCTTCCAGTGAACGCGGTTTTTTCTCAACGTGGTCTTTTACACGCAACACGATAATGTGGTTTTCGCCGATCTCCACAGGTTCACTGTTGTAACCTTCTACCAGCACTTCATTGCTGAATGCCATTTGCGCAACTTTGGGATTGGCGACAACGCCGGGACCACCGGTCCGGCTGAATAACGGGGTGGTTTTGATTTCCAAGCCCACGGCACCCGCTGCATCCGCCAACGTGGTGGGCACTTCGTAAGCCAAGGTAGTGAGTTTCTCAGCTTCCTCAAAATACTTTCGCTCGGCGATATTTTTACGATAGTCTGCAACTAACTCGTCTTTGACTTCATCAAAAGATTTGGATTTTTCCGCCCGAATCTCTTCGAGCTTAATGATGTGAAAACCAAACGAAGACAACACGGGTTCGCTGATTTCGCCCTCTTGCAAGGCAAACATGGCTTTTTCGTACTCGGGATCCAGACTACCCTCACCGAAAAATCCTATGTCACCACCCAACTGGGATGATCCCGGGTCGTCAGAGAACTCTTCGGCGAGCTTGGCGAAATCGCCCCCATCGGCTAATTTCTGCCGGATTTCGTTGGCTTTTTCGCGGGCTTTATTAATTGTGTCTTCATCCGCCCCTTCATCTACGGCAATCAATATATGCCGTGTACGGCGCTCTTCCGGGAGCTGAAACTGGCTAACACGTTCTTTGTAGAACTGCTGTAATTCTTCTTCGCTGGGTTGTGCATCCTGTCCGAGGTCTCCGGCTTTCAGCTCAACATATTCGATACTCACTTGCTCAGGCGTCATGAACTCATCGCGATGTTCATCATAGTACCGCTGCAGAGCCTCTTCACTGGCATCGGCTTCATCCTTGAAGGTCTCCGCCTTTAACAGTATATGATCAATATCTCGGGTTTGATTTTCGATTTTTAATATTCGTTGCAATTCACTATCAGTCACTAAAGCACTACTGGATACGCCTGTTTGCAATTGCTGCGTTAATATGGCCCTTTTTAAACGCTGCTCGAAACTCGCCGGCGATTCACCTTGCGCTTGCAGTGTCCTGCTATACAACAGATTAGAGAATTGACCGTCTTCTTTGAACGCGTCAATACTCAATATAGTCTGTTTCACGCTTTCTTCCGCAACCCGAAATCCAATGTCTTTCGCATTTTGCGCCAGCAGTTCTTGACTAATAAGATCTTGTAAAGCTTGTTCTTTGATTCGTACATCAAACACCGCTGGATCGTATTGCGCACCTAACATCTGACGCATACGGTCGCGTTGCATGTAATAGTTTTGCTGAAAATCCCGCTGACTGATTTCTTCGCCGTTGACGGTCGCGACGACTAACGGGCCGCCTCCCCCCATATATTCGTTTATCCCCCAAAGGGCGAAAGGTATGATCAGAAGTATGACGATCGCCCACGCGATCCAGCCTTGGATTTTTTCTCGAATAAAGTGCAGCATGCTCTACGTCACCAAATGGTTTTTTATATCGTTTTCGCTAGAGTCACAATTAAGAAAGGCGCTCCCTTTACCTAGCATTAGTGTCAGCTTTAGTTAACAGTCAATTAACTTTATTAGCTTTGCTAAATAAAGGGAGCGCCTGGTCATTTGGCGGAGTGGACGGGACTCGAACCCGCGACCCCCGGCGTGACAGGCCGGTATTCTAACCAGCTGAACTACCACTCCTAGTTTGAAAAATGGTGGGTGCTGTAGGACTTGAACCTACGACCCTCGCCTTGTAAGGGCGATGCTCTCCCAACTGAGCTAAGCACCCCTCTGGAAAGCGCGCTAGTTTACGGCATCTTTTAACGCTTTACCAGCTTTAAATGCCGGATTTTTGGATGCCTTGATTTGAATGGGCTCTCCGCTGCGAGGATCACGCCCAGTACGCGCCGCTCGCTCACGAACCAAGAATGTACCAAAACCGACAAGAGAAACTTGCTCGCCCTTGCTAAGTGCGTCTGAAATTGCGGCAAGCATACTGTCAACCGCTTTCGTCGCAGCTGCCTTTGTTAGATCTGAATTTTCAGCAACCGCTTCTATTAATTCCGCTTTATTCAAATTACCTACCCCTCAAGAGTTGATTTGATTGTTATCCGCGTTAGCTGCTAACTGCCTATAAGCCATATCGCGGGCTGAGCAGCGCTTTATACCAATATGGACGAAGGCCTGTCAAGGACAATGTCTTTCTTCGCCATTGCGTTCATTCCGTAAACAAATTCCCTAACTGATTGTAACGATTAAATAAAAACAGCCGCTTGCTGTAAAGCAAGCGGCTGAAGAACATAAATTTAATGGGTGTGAATAGAGTTACTTTCTTCTGCGGACGGCTTTTTTTCCAACTCCTGAACCGCATCTTCAGACAAAGGTTCCGGCGTTTTAGTTAATGCAACCGCCAATACTTGATCTATCCATTTCACCGTTCGAATATCCAGTTTTTCTTTGATATTGTCTGGAATCTCTGCCAAATCTCGGCTGTTTTCTTCCGGTATCAACACCGTCTTGATTCCACCCCGATGTGCGGCCAAAAGCTTTTCTTTCAATCCACCGATGGGCAGCACTTCGCCACGCAAAGTAATTTCTCCTGTCATCGCCACATCGGCGCGGACTGGAATCCCCGTCAAAACCGATACGATGGCTGTACACATTCCTATGCCGGCACTGGGTCCGTCTTTGGGTACGGCGCCTTCTGGTACGTGAATGTGGATGTCGTTTTTCTCGTAGAATTCACCGGAATGTATTCCCAGCGCCTTAGCGCGGCTACGTACTACGGTCATCGCTGCTTGTACCGATTCTTTCATCACGTCGCCCAGTTGACCCGTGATCACGTGTTTGCCTTTACCCGGCACCAACACCGCTTCAATGGTCAACAAATCACCACCGACTTCCGTCCACGCTAATCCGGTCACTTGCCCTAATTGATCTTTCTCTTCCGCTAGACCAAACCGATAGCGTTTGACGCTCAAATACTCTTCCAAGTTTTTGTCGGTGATTTCCACCTGTGATTTGGCCGTTTCCAACAAAATGTTCTTCACCACTTTGCGGCACAACTTAGAGATCTCACGCTCCAAATTACGCACGCCGGCTTCCCGGGTGTAATAGCGAATGATATCGCGTATTGCCCCTTCGCTAATGCTGATTTCCTCTTCCGAGAGACCGTTGGATTTGATTTGCTTGGGGATTAAATACCGCTGGGCGATATTGACCTTCTCATCTTCAGTGTAACCAGAGAGCCGGATCACTTCCATCCGATCCAGCAAGGGCGCCGGAATGTTCATGGTGTTGGCTGTGGCCACAAACATCACGTCGGACAAATCGTAATCCACCTCCAAATAGTGGTCGTTGAAGGTATGATTTTGTTCCGGGTCGAGCACTTCCAACAACGCTGAAGCCGGATCGCCACGAAAATCCATCGCCATTTTATCAATTTCGTCCAATAAAAAGAGCGGATTTTTATATCCAACTTTGGATAGATTTTGAATGATTTTACCTGGCATGGAGCCAATGTAAGTGCGGCGGTGTCCACGGATTTCGGCTTCGTCTCTGACGCCACCTAAGGCCATGCGAATAAATTTGCGATTGGTAGCCCTGGCTATGGATTTACCCAAGGACGTTTTACCCACGCCCGGAGGTCCAACCAGACACAGGATTGGGCCTTTTACTTTTTTAGCCCGCTGTTGTACCGCCAAATACTCCAGAATACGCTCTTTTACTTTTTCCAGACCGTAATGGTCCGTTTCCAATACCTCTTCTGCTTCACCCAGGTGGTTTCTCACTTTAGAGCGTTTCTTCCAAGGCACATTGACTAACCAGTCAATATAATTGCGAACTACCGTAGCTTCCGCTGACATGGGCGACATCATGCGCAGTTTATTCAGTTCGGTATCGGCTTTTTCACGAGCCTCTTTGGACATACCGGCTTTTTCGATTTTCTTCGCCAGCTCATCCAATTCGTTGTGACCTTCGTCCAGATCACCCAACTCTTTTTGGATGGCTTTCATTTGTTCATTTAAATAGTACTCACGCTGGCTTTTTTCCATTTGCCGTTTGACGCGGCCACGGATACGTTTTTCCACCTGCAGCAGATCAATTTCGGCTTCCATAAGACCAATGAGGTGCTCCAACCGCTCATGCAAATCGATCATTTCGAGAATTTTTTGTTTTTCGTCGATTTTCAACGACATATGAGCCGCAATGGTATCAGCTAAGCGTCCGGGTTCATCAATGCTGGACAATGAGGAAAGGATTTCCGGCGGTACTTTTTTGCTCAATTTTACGTATTGATCAAATTGAGTCATCACCGATCGCATTAATACTTCTGACTCACGATCTTCTTCGGCCGCGAGTGCCGATTCAACAGTAGAAATCTGGGCATTGAAATATTCGTCGGTACCGATGAAGTTGATTATCTTCGCGCGCTCGCTACCTTCCACCAGCACTTTAATTGTGCCATCGGGCAGTTTAAGCAACTGCAAAATATTCGCAATGGTACCGATACGGTACAAATCTTCTATTTCAGGTTCATCTTGGGAAGCGTTTTTCTGCGCAACCAACAAAATCTGTTTGTTCTCATCCATGGCCCTTTCCAGCGCTTGGATGGACTTTTCCCGCCCGACAAATAAAGGAATCACCATGAAGGGATAGACCACTACATCTCGTAATGGCAGAACTGGCATTACTTGCAGTTGGTCGTTGATTACGTTTGAAAGTTTGTCTTGCTCAGACATGCTATTGCCCCTCTATAAATGATTTGGCCTAGCAGAAGCGCAGGCGAACTATATAAGTGTATACTAAAATGTGCGGACGCTTACACGGGACTTCAAGGGGACACAGAAGTGGTGTCAAATGATCAGCTTGTCCGCGGAGGCTGAATGCGATGGATTGATGGTGTAAAACAATGACGGCATCTAAACTAATCAGATGCCGCACGGCTTTGTTCTCCGCCTTCGAACATCAAAAGCGGTTTGGATTTGCTGTCTATAACATCTTCATCGATGATTACCTTGCTGAGGTTCTCCATCGATGGGAGGTCATACATAGTATCTAACAGTACATGCTCTAAAATAGATCGTAAACCACGTGCACCGGTTTTGCGTTCCATGGCTTTACGAGCGACTGCGTAAAGCGCTTCTGAACGAAACTCTAATTCACAACTCTCCATCTCAAACAACTTGGCATATTGTTTGGTAATGGCATTCTTGGGTTCGGTCAAAATACGCACCAGGGCGTCTTCGTCCAACTCTTTTAAAGTAGCTATCACAGGAAGACGGCCAACGAATTCCGGAATCAAACCGTATTTTGTCAAATCTTCCGGCGCTACCGCTTCTAAAACTTCGCCAATCGTCTTTTTGTTCTCTTTGCTCTGCACCTGGGCAGAAAATCCGATTCCGCTTTTCTCCGAACGATCCCGGATAATCTTTTCCAGGCCATCAAACGCACCGCCACAAATAAATAATATGTTGCCAGTGTTGACCTGTAAAAATTCTTGTTGCGGATGTTTGCGACCGCCTTGCGGTGGAACCGAGGCAATGGTGCCTTCGATCAACTTCAATAACGCTTGCTGTACGCCTTCACCGGAAACATCCCGCGTAATGGACGGATTGTCTGATTTCCGGGAAATTTTATCGATCTCGTCAATATATACGATGCCAGTCTGCGCTTTTTCTACATCGTAATCACATTTTTGCAGCAGCTTCTGAATAATATTCTCAACGTCTTCACCTACATAACCGGCTTCGGTTAAGGTGGTCGCGTCAGCGATGGTGAAGGGCACATTTAGCAAGCGTGCCAGGGTTTCTGCTAATAAGGTTTTACCGCTACCGGTGGGGCCGATGAGAAGAATGTTGCTTTTTGCCAATTCTACATCGTCTTTTTTCTGCCCTGCTTCCAACCGCTTATAATGGTTGTAAACAGCCACAGACAGGATCTTTTTGGCTCGGGGTTGGCCAATAACGTATTCGTCAAGGATTTTGTTGATTTCGTGAGGTGTCGGGAGTTTGCTTCCCCCCAGATTGGCAGATTTATCTTCTACCTCTTCGCGAATGATATCGTTACATAACTCTACGCATTCGTCGCAAACGAAAACTGATGGACCAGCAATGAGTTTTCGAACTTCGTGCTGACTTTTGCCGCAAAAAGAGCAATACAGCAATTTTCCGCTATCATCACCCTTGTTGTGCTTATCATCTGGCATACCCGACCTCGTATACTTAGAAAATGCAGGGATTTGCTACTCGTATTTTCGTAGTATTAGTTCCTGCGATGTTAAAATAGATATCGTCTAGCTTCAAACTCTACTTTAACTTTAATTATGATTGGATAGCAACAACCTTTTACAATATTTTTACTAATCAACGACTTAATGTTAGTTATTGGCCGCTCATACCCGATCTGCTGTGTAATACTTTGTCGATTAATCCGTACTGCACCGACGCTTCGGCGCTCATGAAATTATCCCGGTCGGTATCAACCGCAATCTTTTCAATGGGTTGACCGGTATGATTTGCTAATATTTGGTTCAAACGTTCACGGGTTTGCAAAATCTCTTTAGCGTGAATTTCTATATCCGTGGCCTGCCCTTGCACACCTCCAAGCGGCTGGTGAATCATCACTCTGGAATGAGGCAGACTGAAACGCTTACCTTTAGCACCACCAGCCAACAACAACGCTCCCATACTGGCTGCCTGTCCGATCACCATAGTGCTTACATCACAGTTAATAAACTGCATGGTATCGTATATAGCCATGCCTGCAGTGACAGATCCGCCGGGGGAATTAATATAAAAACTAATGTCTTTATCGGGATTCTCAGATTCCAAAAACAACAATTGAGCAACAATGATATTGGCGGTGTTGTCATCCACTGGACCTACTAAAAATACCACCCTCTCTTTTAATAAGCGGGAATATATGTCGTAAGCTCGTTCGCCGCGGGCGGACTGCTCCACAACCATGGGCACTAAGTTCAATGCAGTAATTTCCTTGGAATAACTCATATGTTGTTTCACCTATTGAATCAAACGGTTTCGCTCTAACTATAGACTATTTATCGGCGTCAAGCGGCTTTTGCATTCATTATTTCGTCAAAAGTGGCGGTTTTTTCGGAGACATTGGCCTGACCCAATATCCAATCCACCACTTCTTCTTCCAACGCATAATTTTCGATTTCATTCATGCGCTGTTTATTGCCATAGTAGTACTTGATGACTTCCTCTGGACTTTCATACGAGGCTGCTATTCCTTCCACCATTTCGCGCAGTTTGGCAGGTGATACTTTGATTTCATGCTGTTTGATGATTTCCGACAAAATTAGACCCAGCGACACACGGCGCCTAGCCTGATCTTCAAACAAGGAACGGTCGATATCGACTTCTTGCTGCCCCATCGTTTGTTTGCGTTGTTCGCTCAAAGCATGGATTTCGTTATCCACCAGCGCTTTTGGTAAATCAAATTGATTGAGATGCAATAATCCGTCCATAACTTGCTGCTTAAGTTGATTTTTTATGGCGTTATTGAGCTCTCGCTGCATATTCTCTTTAACTTGCTCGCGAAAAGCTCCCATCCCACCTTCTTTAACACCCATTTTGCTGGCAAATTCATCATTAAGCTCAGGCAATTCAGATTGTTCGACTCGGTGCACTTTGACATCAAATGTCGCCGCTTTACCGGCCAAATTGGGGGCGTGATACTCTTCGGGGAAGTTTACCGCCAGTGTAGTTTCCTGGCCCGCCTCGACACCGACCAGTTGCTCTTCAAATCCCGGGATCATGCGGTTTGCACCCAGCAGCACTGGATATTGTTCGGCTTTGCCGCCTTCAAAGGGCTCGTTGTCAATTTTGCCCTCAAAATCGATCACCACTTTGTCACCGTTTTCGGACTTTTTCTCCGCCGTCTTATAGCTGGTTTGTTGTTTGCGGATAGTTTCCACCATGTTGTCGATATCTTGTTCGGTGATCTCCACTACGGGCTTTTCTATATTAACCTGGCTCATGTCCGCCAAAGTAATTTCTGGATATACCTCAAAGGTGGCAGTAAATTCCAATCCTTGGGCATCGTCAGCCATTACTTTAGGTTCAATATGGGGTTGACCGGCCGGGATTAGCTTTTCCTGGGAGATCGCTTCGTAGAAACTGGATTGCATCACCTCACCTAGAACTTCTTGCTGTACTTGGCCTCCGTAACGCTTTTCGATGACTTTCAAGGGGACTTTACCCGGACGGAAGCCGTCCAGCTTAACCCTGCCGGCCAGAGATTTCAGGCGGGAACGGATTTCTTGATCGATTTTTTCTTTGGGCACTTCAACGGTCATACGACGTTCTAAGCCGCTGGTGGTTTCAACTGAAACTTGCATTGTACTTGTGTCTCCGTGGTGGATGTTACAAATGTTGAGCTATTCTAAATTAGCCTTTTATTATTGTGTTACGGGAAAATAGTTGGTGCGAAAGGAGAGACTCGAACTCTCACGGGTTGCCCCACTGGAACCTAAATCCAGCGCGTCTACCAATTCCGCCACTTTCGCATTGAGCATTACCACAGCAGTTCACCGCTGAGCATTTAGCGCGCTAAGCCATATAACTGCAATGATTAAAACTAATAAAGCCCTACATGAGGGCTTTAGGTACACACAACAAACCTAGAATATGGGGTGGACGATGGGAATCGAACCCACGACCACAGGAGCCACAATCCTGGGCTCTACCAACTGAGCTACGTCCACCATAGGTATATAAAAGAGCGCTAAATAATACCGTAGACTTATCAATAAGTGTACTGTTTTGGGAGCTAACCCCGGAAAATAACACATCAACGAAAACCACGGCAATGATGCTGGAAGTGGCGCGCCCGGCAGGACTCGAACCTGCTACCCTCGGCTTAGAAGGCCGATGCTCTATCCGGATGAGCTACGGGCGCAAGTCAAACTGATACTCTGTTGACACATGTCAGAAGAGTCTGCCGGCAGAAGAATTGGTCGGGGTAGAGAGATTCGAACTCCCGACATCCTGCTCCCAAAGCAGGCGCGCTACCAGACTGCGCTATACCCCGTTAGCCGGTAAATTATACCTCGCTATAAAAACCTTTCCAAAAACATCAAATTTCTGCGCTCGCGGCCACGGACCATCCGATCCATCAGCCAAGAGGCGTGAAGTTTACGGAGATTGGACCTGTTTGGCAAGCATGCGTTCACCGGGTTTGGCGTATCAACGCTGGCGTACAGATACGCGCGCGCATTATAATTCAACGGTTTTTCATTTATTACTCTAAAAGTCGCAGGAAAAATTCCACCCAAAATGACCGCATCTATTATTGATGGCAAAAAAATCGCCGACCAAATTCGTTTGGATGTAAAACATCGTGTCTCACAACGAATCGCCGAGGGAAATAGACCGCCGGGCTTGGCCGTGGTGTTAGTGGGTGAAGATCCGGCCTCTCAAGTATATGTAAGCAGTAAACGTCGCGCGTGTGAGGAAGTGGGATTTAAGTCCGTATCTTATGATTTGCCAGCTTCCACTAGCGAGGAATCCCTTCTCAGCTTAGTTCACGAGCTGAATGATCATGGGGAAATCGATGGCATTCTCGTGCAATTACCCTTGCCTACTCAGATCAACCCTAACGTGGTAATCAATAATATCCATCCCGACAAAGATGTGGACGGATTTCACCCTTTTAACGTCGGCAATCTGGCGTTGCGCCAACCATTGCTCCGTCCCTGTACGCCGCATGGCATAATGACATTGCTGGAAAGCACCGGACAAATTATCAAAGGCATGGATGCGGTGGTCGTCGGGGCATCCAATATTGTTGGCCGCCCCATGACGCTGGAATTACTATTAGCCGGCTGTACCGTAACGACCTGTCATCGATTTACCAAAAATTTGCAGTCACACGTCAGCCGTGCGGATTTGTTGGTGGTGGCTGTGGGTAAATTGGGCGTGGTACAAAGCGACTGGATCAAACCCGGCGCGATTGTCATTGATGTGGGCACAAACCGCACCGCAGAAAACAAGCTGGTGGGTGATGTCGATTTTGAAACCGCAAAACATAAAGCCGGCTGGATTACCCCGGTGCCCGGTGGTGTAGGGCCTATGACTGTGGCGACGCTGTTACAAAACACGCTCTACGCGGCGGAAACGCTCCACAAGAATCTATAACTTTATTCCCTCCGCCAGGTAGTGCCTCCGGCCCCATCCTCCA
>Ga0209536_100015160_pt1 | contig 11012 bp, 10 predicted proteins | sample DeeMarSeWOR28_12_FD_187461 | JGI IMG/M metagenome (GOLD analysis project Ga0209536, IMG submission 187461) | Marine sediment microbial communities from White Oak River estuary, North Carolina - WOR-2-8_12 (SPAdes) (version 2) | ecosystem: Environmental > Aquatic > Marine > Intertidal zone >... | reverse complement strand
AATTTCCTGATAATAGATCTCATCTTCTTCATAAAGGAAGGCGCCAAGTACCTCAATCAGTTTGCGGATCTGATTTACTACTTTTTCGGCCTGGTCCCTAGTCGTATTTACCACCAGGGTGTACCTGCTGACCCCGGGGACTTCAGATGTAGAGACATTGATGCTTTCGATGTTAAGCTTCCGGCGTGTGAAGATGATGGTTACCCGGTTAAGCAATCCAGGTCTGTCTTCTGACAGAACGGATATCGTATATCTTTTTCTTAAGGCAGTTTCGGTATAATCTTGATATATATCGGACATAATTATATTGATTAACTATTCTAAACGGATATTTGTAACTGAATCACCAGAAGGAACCATGGGGAATACATTGTCTTCCTTTTCAACCTCAACTTCCATTAAATAAGGGCCTTCTGTATTTAACATACGCCGGATGTCATCTTCCAGAGATGTTCTTTCCGTGGTCCTCCTGGAATTGATCCCGAAGCCTTCAGCGATCTTGACAAAGTCAGGATTGGTCATCTCGGTAAAGGAATATCTTTTTTCAAAGAACAATTGCTGCCACTGACGGACCATCCCCAGAAAATGATTGTTGAGGACGATGATCTTTACCGGGATCTTATATTGAGCAATCGTGCCCAGTTCCTGCAAGGTCATCTGAAATCCACCATCTCCAATGATTGCAATTACATCCTGTTTGTTGGTGCCCAGGGCCGCACCCATGGAGGAAGGCAGGGCAAATCCCATGGTGCCCAATCCCCCGGAGGTTACATGCTGGTTAGGTTTTCTGAACCGGTAATACCGGGAGGCGATCATCTGATGCTGTCCGACGTCCGTAATGATGGTGGCTTCTCCATTGGTAATGTTGGAAAGTATATGGATCACCTCCGCCATTTTTATTTTAGGTGTATCACCATGGATCTGGTTTTTAATTACTTTCTCATACTCGATCCTGTCACATTGTTTAAACTCTTCAATCCACTCGCTATGATCATTCTTTTTAATCAAGGGGATTAATTTTTCAAGTGTGGATTTCGCATCGGCATTGATTCCAATATCGGCTATTATATTTTTATTGATTTCGGAAGGATCGATCTCAATATGGATAACCTTGGCCTGTCGGGCATATTGTTTAACATCTCCGGTGACCCGGTCATCAAATCGCATACCGATGGCGATCAATAAATCACATTCGTTGGTTTTGATGTTCGGACCGTAATTGCCATGCATTCCCAGGTAACCTACATAATTTCGATGGTCGGGTGGAAAGCAGGAAAGCCCAAGCAACGTCTGAGCAACCGGAATATCTGCTTTTTCAGCTAAATTCAGAAGTTCCTTTTCCGCATTCGAAATAAGCACGCCGTGACCGGCAAGGATATAAGGTTTATTCGCGTTGTTGATCAATTCAGCGGCCTCTTCAATCTGATTTTCCCTGGGGGTAGGGTAAGGATGATAACTTCTTATTTTTTCACATTTTTCGTATTTAAAATCGAATGTGCCAAATTGAGCATCCTTGGTGATATCCAGAAGTACCGGACCTGGCCGGCCCGTTCTGGCAATATAAAATGCTTTGGAAATGGCATCGGGAATTTCTTCCGGCCTTGTCACCTGAAAATTCCATTTGGTAACCGGCATGGATATGCCTAAAACGTCCGTCTCCTGAAAAGCGTCCGTTCCAAGCAGGTGGGATGGAACCTGTCCTGTGATGCAGACAATGGGAGTGGAGTCAATGTTTGCATCGGCAACACCAGTGATCAGATTGGTAGCCCCGGGACCACTGGTCGCAAAACATACGCCTACTTTTCCGGACACCCTGGCATATCCTTGGGCTGCATGTGCCGCTCCCTGTTCGTGCCTGACCAGTATATGATTGATCCGGTCCATGAAGTTATATAAAGCATCATAAATTGGCATAATAGCCCCACCCGGATACCCAAAAATGGTATCCACTTTTTCCTCGAGGAGGGACAGAATCACGGCCTCCGAACCTGAAACCCGTAACAGTTTATGTTTGCTTTTTAATGTCCCGGTTTTTTCTAATGTTGACATATCCTTTAAAGTTTTAATCCGTAATACATCCGTTGGATGCGGATGAAACAAGTTTAATATATTTTCCTAAAATTCCGTTTGAATATTTATATGCTGGCTTTTTCCAGTTTTTTTTCCTTCTTTCAATTTCTTGGTCCGGTAATTCGACCTTAATAGTGTTATTTACGGCATCGATGGTAATTATATCCCCATTTTCTATTATGGCGAGGGTGCCTCCCTCCTGGGCTTCGGGAGTAATATGCCCTACTACAAATCCATGAGAACCACCGGAAAATCGACCGTCCGTGATCAGGGCTACGTCTTTTCCCAGTCCAGCTCCAATTACCGCCCCGGTAGGTTTCAACATTTCAGGCATTCCGGGGGCTCCTTTCGGGCCTTCATATCTGATGACGATGACGTCTCCCTTTTTAACTGTTTTTCCGATTCCATCGATGGCCTCGTATTCATTTTCGAAAATCCTGGCAGGACCACTGAATTTCTCTCCTTCCTTACCTGTAATCTTAGCCACAGCTCCTTCTTCCGCAAGATTTCCGTATAAGATCTGGATGTGCCCTTTTGGTTTCAAGGGGCTCCCAACCGGTTTGATGATATCCTGTCCATCTTTCAGTTCATCTACCTGGGCCAGGTTTTCTTTTAAGGTCTTACCTGTAACTGTGAGACAATCCCCATGCAGATAACCCTCGTGAAATAAGTACTTCATGACCGCAGGTATTCCACCAATCTGATGCAGATCCTCCATGAGGTATTTTCCACTGGGCTTAAGATCTGACAAATAGGGGGTTTTATCACTAATATGCTGAAAATCATCCAGTGTTAATGTGATTCCAGTTGCATGGGCCATGGCTATCAGGTGCAACACAGCATTCGTAGACCCCCCAAGCACCATTACCAGGGTGATTGCGTTTTCAAATGCATGCCGGGTCATGATATCCCTTGGTTTTATATCGTTGTCGAGCAGGTAGCTGATCGCATTTCCTATTTGTTCACATTCGATGGATTTATCCGGACTTACGGCCGGACTGGAAGAACTGTAGGGTAAACTCATTCCCAAGGCTTCAATAGCCGAAGCCATCGTATTTGCCGTGTACATCCCCCCACAAGCACCTGCTCCCGGAATGGAATTTCGGATGATCCCTTTATAATCTTCATCCGCTATTTCTCCCCTTAATTTTTTACCATAGGCCTCAAATGCAGAAATGATATTCAGGTCCTCACCCTTCCAGACTCCTTTTTTAACGGTTCCTCCATAAACCAGGATCGAAGGCCTGTTCAACCTGGCCATGGCCATCATGGCACCCGGCATGTTTTTATCGCATCCAACGATGGAGATGAGGCCGTCATAATGTTGGGCCTGAACCACAGTTTCGATGGAATCCGCAATGATATCCCTGGATGGAAGAGAGTATTTCATTCCCTCTGTTCCGTTCGGGATGCCGTCACTTACCCCGATCGTATGAAAGATGATACCCCAGAGATCTTTCGCATCCACCCCTTTTTTTACCTGTCGGGCCAGATCGTTGAGGTGCATATTGCAGGGATTGCCCTGAAAACCGGTGCTTACAATGCCTATTTGTGCTTTCTGAAGATCCTCCTCTTTTATGCCCAGCGCATAAAGCATGGCCTGGGAAGCTGGTTGCGACTCGTTCTGAGTGATTTGTTTGCTGTATTTGTTAATATCCTTCATTTATATACATTAAAAAAGCCTTTCTCGCGAGAAAGGCTTTTTTATCCGGTTAATATATACCCTTTCTCACGAATCCTGGTAGGGAATCACGAGTACGTTAATAATCACAGACAATGTAAAAACTATATTTTTCATAATAATTTAGAATCCTTCTTGGGACGCTCTTTCTGAATTGAAGGTCAAAAATCTTATAAATTATTTTAATATCAAAACAAATTAATTAAAAAATAAACGGAAGCATTTGATTTTAAAAAATATTCTGAAAACATTCTTATGAAATTACAAATTTTATGAAATTAAATTATATAATGTATGATCATTGAATATGCTGATTTAAAGGCCGACAGCGATGAAAAAATTAATAAAAGTGAACAAAAAGTTATGGGAACAGTGGACCCCGATTAATGTAAAATCCGATTTCTATGATCTGCCTTCCTTTTTAAGAGGGAAAAATTCACTGAATGAACTGGAAAGAAATGAATTGGGTTCGGTGAAAGGATTGTCGGTTTTACACCTGCAATGTCATTTTGGGATGGATACCCTATCCCTGGCCAGGATGGGCGCAGAAATGACAGGCGTTGATTTTTCTGAATCCGCCATCAGCAAGGCAAAGGAACTGGCGGATCTGTTGCAATTAAAGATTGATTTTATTTTGTCCGATGTTTACGACATCCAAAAATGGGTCCATAAAAAGTTTGATCGGATTTTTACCTCATATGGTGTGATTACCTGGTTGCCCGATTTAAAAAAATGGGCTGAAATTATTTCTTCGTATTTAAAACCGGGAGGCTTTTTTTATATGGTTGATTTTCATCCGGTTTTATCAATGTTTGATGAAGATTTAAATAAAATCAGGTATCCGTATGAATCGTTTGGAGTTCCTATAGAATTTATAGATGTTCCTTCGTATGCGAAACCGGAACTGATTCTTCATAACCGTGAATTAAACTGGCATCATGGGATTGGTAATATCGTGAATGTATTGCTTCAAATCGGGTTCAGGATTGAATTCTTAAACGAACACTTTTATTCTCCTTATCCGATTTTCACCGATATGGTAGAAGCAGGAAAGGCCAGGTGGATTCATAAAGAATTAAAAGGTAAGATACCCTATCTTTTTTCGATCAGAGCGGAAAAAATTTAAAATCCATGCAACTCATGGAAAATTTAATAGTTTATAAAAATAAACTCTTATTCCAATGAAAAAACATTCAGATCTCTATTTTCTCATCTTTTTTTTAATATTCACTACAAGTTGCACTGAGATTACCGCGCAGAAAATACTGGCTGAAGAAAGTTTTAACCTGGCCCGGGTCAAGTCGCTGCTGGTAAAGGGTAAATTCTGCAATATTGAACTTAATGGAACCGCGGGATCCAACCTGAAGATGGAGGGATACATAAAAGGTTCCGGAGATCCCGATAAGTATGAAATTAAATATGAAGAACGGGACGGTCATGTGGAGGTTTGGATTGAATCTCCATCCTCCGTGTGGGGAAATATCCAGAGTTTACTCCGTTTTGAAATACCCGGAAACGTCAGGCTGGAAGTAGATAACTCTTCAGGAAACCTCAGCATTTATAAGGTCACGACCGACCGGATTAATCTGAAAACATCCTCCGGGAATATTGAAACAGAAGATACCAAAGCCGAATTACGTATCCGATGCTCATCGGGGAATGTCACCGTGGAAGATCAGTTCGGGGAATTATGGGTGACAACCACCTCTGGGAATATAAAAATCAAGGATTTGACAGGAGATGCAGAATTTAATGCAACTTCGGGTAATATTAACCTGGACAATGTGGCCGGATCCATTTTTGCCCGTTGCTCATCAGGGAATATTACGATGGACCGAATAAATGGAAAACTGAATACGGAAACATCCTCCGGCAATATCAAAGGGGATGAGATAATGTTGCAAGGAGATTCCGAGTTCAGGGCCACATCAGGAAATATCCGGATCGATTTGCTCAACCCTGAAGATGACCTAAGCTTCAATCTTGAAGCAGGATCAGGAAATTTACGAGCTGCCGAAAATTCCGGGGAGGATAATATGATTATTAAACGGGGAGATATATCCATCAGGGGAATTTCCTCTTCTGGCAATCAAACTTACATTACCCGTTGACTTTCCCGTGAGCGTATTTTTCGATTTTTGATTTTAGTTCGGAGGCATTAAAAGGTTTTGAAACATAATCCGATATACCCAATTCATACAGTTCATTTATATTTTCGATCATCACATCGGCGGTGAGGGCAATAATGGGAATTGGTTTTTCACCTTCCTTTTCCATTAGTTTTATTTTATGGGTGGCTTCGCGTCCATCCATTTCCGGCATATGCAAATCCATCAAAATCAGGTCATATTGGTTCTGAATGAATTTCTGGATGGCAATCTTTCCATTTTGAGCGATGTCAACTTCATAACTCCATTTCTCAAGAAATTTTTTGGCAACTTTAAGGTTCATTTCATTGTCTTCCACAAGTAATATCTTTATCGTCACGTTTCCTGCATTTTTTACAATTTCCGGATCGATCATCGGTTCAGTTTCCACTACGGTCGCGTGTATAGGCAAGGTGATTCTGAATGAAAACTCAGAACCTTTTCCAGGTTTACTTTTTACTTCAATTTGACTCCCGTTTAGCTCGATCAGATGACGGACGATTGTCAATCCAAGTCCGCTACCGCCATATTTACGGGTTGTTTCAGTTCGGGCTTGCTCAAATCTTTGAAAGATCCGGGAAAGTTCTTCGCCGGACATGCCAATCCCTGTATCCTTAACTGCAAATCGCAGATCAATTTCCTTATCTCTTTTCTCCAGGCATTCAATTCGTACTTCGATGCCTCCTTCCGAGGTAAATTTCAACGCGTTCTCGATTAAGTTGTTGAGGATCTGAGCGAGGCGGTGCTGATCGCCTACCAGATAATCCGGAATGTCAGGATCGGCCTGAAGTATGAATTCAAGTTTTTTTTCCCTGGCCCTTGGAACGAAAGCACTTTCTATGTATTGTAAAAAAACATGCATATGAAAGGGACTTTTTTCCAGTTTTATTTTACCTTCCTCAATTTTAGAAATATCCAGGATATCGTTAATGAGTACCAACAGGCTTTTCCCCGAAAACTGAATACTTTTTAATGCTTCGAGCTGATTCGAACGGGGTTTATCCATCAATAATAAGTCCGTCATCCCGATGATTGCATTGAGGGGGGTTCTGATTTCATGGCTCATATTGGATAAAAATTGCTGCTTGGCCATGGAAGCCATCTCAGCTTTTTCCTTGGCTTCCATGAGCTCCCTGTTATTGCTTTTCAGGATCCGGTTTTTTTCCTCGATGTCTTTGTGTGCAATTTCAATTTCCTTGTTCTTCACATGAAGACTTAAATTTGATCTTTTTTTATTTTCATATGCCCGCCATAATAAAAATAATATTATGATCAGAAATGAAGATAAAAGTAATCCTCCGTGTAAAATAAGGTCATTAATGAATGATTCAGAATAGGGAGGACTATCAAATAGGGAACCCACTAACATATCTTATGGTACGTTATATGGTAAATATGACAATTTTTTATGATTATTTTAAATAATTTGATCTACATTATCTTTCGAAATTAATTAAATAAATATTTCGTGGTTGTAACTTTTTTTTAAGTCGTCCGTCTTCCGTTTGAAATGTATCTGGAGTACTTCAAAAAAGAAATTTTCCCGTTAAAGCAGAAATTATTTCGATTCGCCAGGTCCTATATTAAAAATGATGCGCAGGCTGAAGATATTGTTCAGGATGTTTTTCTCAAATTATGGGGTAGACGGAAAGATCTCTCGAAAATTCGAAATATTGAGGCCTGGACTATGAAAATTACAAAAAACAGGGTGCTGGATCAAATCAGATCGGATCGAAGTTATTCAATGGACCCATTGGAAATGAAAACTAGTGAACTAAATAATGAAACCCCGGATGTGATCATTGAACGAACTGAAACCCAGTCGGATGTCAGGAGAATGATTGAGTCGCTTCCCATAAAGCAAAAGGAAGTGGTGATTCTTCGTGAAATTGAGGGTTATTCATATCAGGAAATCGGGGAAATCATGGGGATTGATCAAAATCTGGTCAAGGTCACCTTGTTTCGGGCCAGGGAAAATTTAAGGAAAAAGATCTTAAAAACGGAACGTTATGGATTATAGTACTGTAAAAAAATTGCTTGAGAAATATTGGAATTGCGAGACATCCCTGGAAGAAGAGGCTCTTTTACGGTCCTGTTTCCTTCAGGATGACCTCCCGCACGATCTTCAAAAATATAAGCCCATGTTCAGATACTTTGAAGAAGAAAGGGCCAGAGAGTTGAAGGATGATTTTGATCAAAAGGTTCTGAAACGAATTAATGAGAATAAAAGATATGGGACTCAGCGATTTTTAAGCACCATTTATAAAGTCGCGGCTGCTGTTCTTCTTATTCTTTCATTTTTTGTTATCCATGAACGGTTTATTAAGGTTAAGGATCAGGCGAAAAAAGTAGTGGAAGATACTTTTGGGGATCCTGAAAAAGCACTGGAGGAAACGAAAAAGGTATTGTACTTTGTTTCTGAAAAACTGAATAAAGGGAAGGAAGAAGCTTCCAGACTCAAAAAATTTAACAAAGCAGAAGAAGTGGTTCGAAACTCAAATTATGAAGAAATATGAAAAAATTATGTTTGATACTACTAGGTATTTTACTGATTATTCCCGGAATGGCCCAGGACGATGCCATCAGTAAATTCTTCGGGGAATACGAAGGTCGTGAAGATTTCACAACCATCTATATTACCAGCCGGATGTTCGGTCTCATTGCACAGATTCCGGAAAGTGATGATGAAGAAGACGTGATGAATATAATCCGGAAGTTGAAAGGACTGAAAATACTGACTACCAATGAATATGGGGAAAAGAATCGGCTGTATAAAGAGGCATTGAAAAAACTTCCCAGAGAGGGATTTGACGAGTTGATGCTAATCAAGGAAGGAGATGAAGAAATTAAATTTCTGATATCCGAAAAAAACGGAAAAATCAGTGAGTTTCTCATGTTGATTGGGGGAGAGGATAATTTTTTCCTGATGAGCATGGTTGGAGACCTTACCCTCGATGATATTTCCAGACTTTCAAAGACGATGGACATCGACGGATTTGAACATCTGGATAAAATAAATGAAAACGACGATGAAAATAAATGATAACATAAAATGAAAAAAGTATATCTTTCAATTCTGTGTCTTTTACCAGGAATTGTAGTTCTGGCCCAATCCAGGGCGATTTCTGAATTTCATGAGAAATTCAAGGATGATGGAAAATATTTATCCGTTCACATTGAGGGCGGTTTGCTGAGTTTTCTTTCCAATGTGGATACAAATGATGAAAATGCCAGTGACTTTCTGAAAGCTGTCAGCGGGATCGAATCGATCAACCTTCATAAAATCGACCGGAATGATTCCGATTTTGATGAAACCTACCTGAAGTCGTTTAAAAAAGCAGTCCTAAAGGAAAAATTCGAAGAATTAATGGTAGTAAGGGAGGGGGATACAAACGTGGATTTTCTCATAAAAGAAAATAAAGGAAAAATTAGCGAATTGCTGATGATGATTGATGAAGAGGAAGAATTTGTTTTGTTGAGTTTTTCGGGCGAAATTGATTTGGCCACCTTATCAAAATTATCGGACGATCTTGATATTCATGGAGCAAAACACTTGAAAAAGATTGACGAAAAAGAATAAAACATAGAATAAAAGTCTTAAAAAAAGGCAATCCTTCGATCCGGATTACCTTTTTATTTGAATAAAAATAATCCTTGTTTATTTTGTTTTTTGCTATGTGTATAGCATTTTTTCAATCGGATGCTAATTTCTGATTCCGGTCACTATAAATTTAATTTCGATCCGGAATGGACATAAAAATTAAACGATAATCCGGATTTATTGAGGTCCGGAATTGAACCTGGATAAAAACAATTTTAGTACGGACCCTTTTTTTGGCTGGTGATCTCATTTATTTTATTAATTATCCCTCATTTCTTATCATTTATGGAATTTTACATAACTTCATTGCGATTTTTACAGTTTACACCTTAGCTGAATCGATGGAATTGTTTAAAATTGAATGAAAAAATCCGTTTATGCACATAAGAATACTAGTTCCGATACCGTATTCATCAATAATTTTAATATTTTCGATAATTCAACGCCATATAATACTTTTAATGATACTGAATCCTGATTTTAACCTGGTTTCAGTCCGTGGAAGGAGATCGATGAGTTTTCAAATGCAATGATTCGTAATGCATAAATGAAAAGAATCTATAAATTATCACAATCAATTGGGTTATTTATCCTCAAGATCTGGGTAATGATTGCGATCAGGGCATATTACAGGAAAATAAGGGTAATAGGACTTGAGAAAATACCGGTTGACTCACCCATTATCTTTGCGCCCAATCATCAATATGCTTTCATGGATGCACTGGTAGTTGCCACCGTGAATAAACGGATCCCATATTTCTTAGTCAGGGCAGATATTTTTCGGACTCCTCTGGCCAATTTTATATTAAGAGCCCTCCGAATGATGCCGGTCTACCAGAGGAAAGATAAAGTTAATGTAATTGCCAAAAATGAAGAGATTTTTAATGAATGCGTTGAAATCTTATTGAAAAGGAAACACCTTATTATCTTTCCGGAAGGAAATCACAGTAAAATTCGCAGGATTCGACCAATAAGGAAAGGAATCATGCGTATTGCATTTCGTGCGATCAATGAAGATGGGAATATCGAGGATCTGGTTATTATACCTGTTGGGATCAATTACGATGATCATTCAAAATTTCAGTCGGATCTTTTAATACAATTTGGAGATCCTATCCGGGTTAGTGATTTTAAATCGACCTACCAATCCAATCAATCGAAAACCTTTAGTGAAATCGGGGATAGAATTTATCAATCCCTCACGGAATTGACAATTAATATTAATAATGCGGAATCCTATAAATTTTATGAAAATGTGTTAAAGATTTATACACCGCATTTTATGCGAAAGTTGAAAATGAGTTATAAGAATCTTATCGAACGTTTTTTTGCATACCAAAAGATCGTTACCGGAATGGATCACCTGAATAAAGCCGGCAGAAAGGAATTTAAAAGGTTCGAAGCGGCAAACAATCGTTTTTTCAAGCAGCGTTTGAAATCGCACTTCGATCCGGTATACCTGGGTCGCTACTTTGATACACGCTTACAGAAATTGAAAAATTATGTTGGATTA
>Ga0209536_100015159_pt1 | contig 11012 bp, 9 predicted proteins | sample DeeMarSeWOR28_12_FD_187461 | JGI IMG/M metagenome (GOLD analysis project Ga0209536, IMG submission 187461) | Marine sediment microbial communities from White Oak River estuary, North Carolina - WOR-2-8_12 (SPAdes) (version 2) | ecosystem: Environmental > Aquatic > Marine > Intertidal zone >... | reverse complement strand
TAACCGCAGTTGACATCGACGAGCAGTTCCAGCGTGACGCTGCGCTCCTCGGTATTCAGATCCAGCACGTGGAACTTGCCATAGCGGGGCAACGAACCCAGGAACCCGCATCCGTCGGAGGAGTTGCGCGACCGGGCCAGAAAGACATCGCCGACTGCCAACGTCAGCGGGCTGTCCGGCGTGTAGTCTTCGGTCGGCGCGCTGGTGATATCCGCAAACTCCCGCGTGGAGCCGCGCCAGCCAGCCTCCCGCTGGAATCCGAGCAGCCCGGCCGGCAAAATCACGGCGTTGCCCGCGGCGTCGATATCGAACGCGAAATCGAACGGGTCGCCCTGATCGGTGTGAGCGATGGTTCTGAATACGATGTCGAAGCCACTCGCAATTGGGACGGGTGTGTCCCGCAACGCGGCGAGGGTCACCGTATCCACCTCGTTGGGGATCGCCGCGGGTGGCAGACCGGTCGAGTCACCACAGGCCAGCACCGCTCCCAAAGCGAGCGTGACGGATCCGGCCAACGCGAAGTGCACAAACGAGATAGATCTCATATCGGGTGGCAGAAGATTAGCCCGCGTCCGAAACCCGGTCAAGCCGTTGATTTGGCTTGACTTCGAACCGTGCCACTCCTAGCTTGCCGCGCATGCCGACGATACGCGACGTGGTGAAGGTCTTGCGTAACCGTGAGGGCGTCGAGGCAGTCATAGTGTTGGGCCGAGACGGCTTGCCGATCGACAGCCGAACCAGTGATGTACTCGACTCCGAGAACGTGGCCGCGCTGGTACCGCCGATCGTGGAGAGCTGCAACAGTCTGGGCAACGCAAGCGGACGCGGCGCCTTCGGATTCGGGGTGGTCGAATTCGAGGACGGTTTGGCTGTCATCGGTGAACTGACGTCTGAGACATTGCTGGCCATTCTGGTCCGGCGAGAAATCAACATCGGACAGCTGTTGTTCGAATTGCGGCGCCACCGCGCCGCAATTGCCCAACTACTCTAACGTCCACGAGCTCATAGCCCCTCACCCATGTTACGCATGAGAGCCGCCCGCGAGCCCGGTTTGACGCCGGGGAGCGCCCGGTGACCGACTGGGCCGCCGTTCTGGCCGGAGGTTCGGGGACGCGATTTTGGCCGCTGTCCACCGCCGCCCGGCCCAAACAGATGTTGTCACTCACCGGCAGAGAGCCGCTAATTCGAGAGACCATCCAGCGGTTGGAAGGCCTGGTCGCGCCCGAGCAGACTCTGATAATCACCGGTCGGGCATTGGCTGAGGAGACGAGGCGGCTGTTGCCGAGTGTGCCACCCGACAACGTATTGATCGAGCCACGTGCCGCGTCGACGGCTCCTGCGTTGGCTTGGGCCACTTTCGTCGCGGGCCAACGCGATCCTGACGCCGCCGTGCTCTCACTGCATGCGGACTGGTTTGTCGGCGACGACGCACTGTTCCGCCGCACGGCTTCGCAGGCTTTGGATGCGGCGCGCCGGCACGACGCCTTGGTGACAGTGGGTGTTGAACCCAGCCGCCCGGAGACCGGTTACGGCTACATTCTACCTGGTGAGACTTTGGGCGATGGAGTGATGCGCGTACAAGGTTTTCTAGAAAAGCCGGACGCGGAACGGGCCGCCGAACTCATCGCGGCGGGTGCTCTGTGGAACAGCGGCCTGTTCGCCTGGACCAGCCAGAGATTCCTTTCGGAGACGGAACGGTTCGCGCCCGAGATCGCGCCGCATGTCGGCTTGCTCGGCAGCAACGATGTGGCAGGTTTCTTCAACGCAGTCACGCCGATCGCCGTGGACGTATCGCATTTCGAACGCAGCGACCGGGTCGCCTGTGTGCCGGGCCATTTCCCTTGGGACGACGTGGGTACGTGGGCCGCACTGGCCCGCGTGCGCGAGGACGACGAGTCAGGCAACGTACTGGTGGGCCGGGCGTTTCAACGCGAGTCCGCTGGCTGCGTTGCCTGGGCTGACGATGGCGCCGTTGTGTTGGACGGCATCAGTGACCTCGTCGTGGTGCAGGCCAACGGCATCACGCTCGTCACGACAAAACAAAGATCAACTCAACTGAAGGATCTCCTCGATGCCTTGCCCGAGGAGATCCGGAGGCCGCAGCGATGACATCCGTAGTCTTGCTGGAACCGGAGCCGGGACCGGCCTGGTTTCCGTTTGCCGACTGCAGACCCGTCTGCGAGTTGCGGGCCGGTGCGTGGCTCATTCGGGAACGCTGGGAAGCGGTCGCGCAGGCCGAAACCAGTAGGATCTTCGGGGCCGGACATCTCGAATCGTTCGTCGAATACGGAGTGCCGCCGGTGAGCCGGCTACAACCGGTTACCGGCCCTACTCTAGTTGGCTGCTCCGATTTCGCGCCGGCCGGCGTTGCACCCGAGCTGCAAGATCGACCGCTACGCCTGGTCAATCAAGGATCTACCGTGGGCTGGTGGGTGCCGGAGGGTTCGACTTGGGACGGAGGAAACGAAAACTGGGACGAGACGGAAATCGACGGGATTGGTCTCAAGGGCAGCTACGACTTGATCACCGCGTTGGACCATCTGCTGCCGCCAGATACGGCTGACTTCACCAACGAACCGAGTGATCCGATACCCCAAGGCTGCATTGTGATTGGAGACCCCGGGGATGTGGTCATACTCGGGGCAGCAGTGGAACCGGGCACCACGTTCGATGTCCGGCACGGAGTGGTAGTGGTCGAGCAACATACGCACGTCAACTCGGGGACTCGGTTCGAGGGACCGGTGTATGTGGGTCCTGGGTGCAGCGTGTTGGGTGGGCCAATCCACGGTTGCAGCATCGGACCTAGGTGCAAGGTCAGGGGCGAGATGTCCGACTCGGTCATGCTGGGCTATGCCAACAAGGGGCACGACGGGTTCGTCGGTCACTCGGTCATCGGTCGCTGGGTCAACCTCGGTGCCGGTACGACCACTTCCAACCTCAAGAACACCTACGGCAACGTGAAGCTGGTTATAGGAGAGGGACACCTGGAAACCGGCCGGCAATTCCTGGGCACGTTGTTCGGAGATCACTGCAAGACCGCGATCGGCACCATGCTGAATACGGGTGCCGTTATCGGGGCTGGCGCCAACGTGTTCGGTGAGACCTCCGCGGTCAAATACGTGCCTCCGTTTGCCTGGGGTTTGACGGGCGAGAGCATGAAACTGGACGGTTTCCTACGAATTGCGGAGCGGGTTCTGCCCCGCAGGCAGGTGGAATTCACCGACCAGATTCGCACCATGCTCACGGCATTGTATGACCACACGGTGAAGTAGTGAAGGTCACCGTTCTCGGTTCGGGCAGCCGTGGCAACGCGGTGGCACTCCAGGCCGAGAACGACACTCTCCTCATCGACGCCGGTTTCGGTGTGAGGTCGTTACGGCGGCGCGCAACGGCGGTTGGATTCGACCTGGAGTCGGTGACCGGAATCCTGCTGACTCACGAACACGGGGATCACTCGCGCGGGGCCGCACCGTTGGCCCGCACGCTGCGCTGCCCTGTGTACGGCTCGCCCGGTACGCTGAGAGCGCTGCGTCGCCGCGAACGGGACTTGGCTGCCGTTGCACTGCCCATCGGGGAACCGACTCTAGTATGCGATTTCACGGTTACCGCTTGCCACACGAACCACGATGCATTGGAGCCGGTAGCGGTAACTGTCGAGACTGGTCCCGGTGGTCTGAAGCTGGGTTTAGCCTACGACGTTGGCAGTCCCACTCAGCAGCTCGTCGAGTTGCTTAGCAACTGCAATTGCCTCATGGTCGAGGCCAACCACGACGAGGGTATGCTGCGCCAGGGCCCCTATCCCGTCCACGTGCGCCATCGCATTGCCGGCCCAGGCGGACATCTGTCGAACAAAGCTGCCGCCCGGCTGCTGACGCGGCTGGTGCACCGCGAATTGGGTACCGTGGTCTTGCTGCACTTGAGTGACAGGTGCAACCGGCCGCAGCTGGCGGCGCGAGAGATCAGGACTGCATTGCGGGCAAATGGCTTCGGCGGGAGGTTGCACGTGGCGCAGCAGAACGAACCGCTCCCGTCCATCGATCTGCTGCGCCAAGACCAGCAGCTCTCGCTAGGATTCTCCGGTTAAAACGCCGGCAACGGCTGGTCTTCGGTGAGTTGGAGGACTTGCGGCTCCCAGTGCCGCATCATAGTCGAGAAGGAGTGTGCAATCGCGCCGTCGAATTCCACACCCGAACGTTCTTCCAGGTACGCTAGCACCTTCTCAGAGGGCCATGCATCACGATAAGGCCGTTTGGTGCGCAGCGCATCGTACACGTCACATACGTGCACCAATTTGCTCGCATCGTGGCAATCACGCTCGTACTTGAGAGACGGATAGCCTCCGCCGTTCAGCATGATGTGGTGCTCGTAGGCCACGACGGCAGCCATGTCCAGTTCGGGTTCCTCCGCGATTATCAGGCGAGCCCCTTCCACGGGATGAGCATTCATGACCTCGCGCTCTCGTTCATCCAGTTTTCCTGCCTTGTTCAAGATCTCCAACGGGATCTTGACCTTCCCGAGATCGTGCAGCAATCCCGCAACACCGAATGCGCGCACGTCCTGGGCGCCGAACCCGAGCCACTCGGCCAGGGCCATCGTGAGCACCGAGACATTGAGCGAGTGCGTCGTGGTGTACTCGTCGAACTCGCGCAGCTTGAGCAGCGGCAACAGCATCTGCCGATCGCCGTGCATCGCGACCGATAGGGCTCGCACAACTGCTTCCACTTCGAGCATGGGAAGGTCACGGCCGGTGGCCACTTCCTCGTGCATCCAGCGGATGGTATCGGCCTCTTCGCTCAGGGTTAGGGCGATTGTTGCAGTCTCAACGACGGTCAGCGCCTCGCTTTCACCGCGAATCCCGATCTCGCCCCAGCGTATCCCCGAGGGACGCATCTGCCGGGCTTCCGCGGTGTTGATCCCGACTCCGGCGAGCAGGCCCAGCGCATCGCTGACGAACAGCTCCAGGTCTTCTCGGGTTGTCGTGTGATCGAGCTCGAGTCGCTGAATGCCGATGCGTGACAGTCGCGAGCTCCATTCCCAATTGCGCATCTCGCGCAGCGGCGACTTGCCGTAGACGACTTCGTCTGCCAGGAACGTGAACTGGGGAGCGGGATCCTCACTCAGCAGGTCGGTCAGCTTCTCAAATGTCGCGTCCAGCGCTCGCTCCCGTATGCTGTGGCCTTCTGGATAGAGCGACAGAGCGGAGATTGCTTGGGCGAAGGACTTCAAGAACTCCGCGGCGTGCTGCATGTTGCTACCCTTCCCCCCCGGCAGCGCGCGCCAGCTCCGGATCGCGGCTCTTGGTTGCCATTTCGAGCACTCGCCGCACGCGCTCGTCGGATTCGAACGAGCGCAGCGCTTTCACCGCAGCGATCGCCTCCTTGCTCCAAGCCCTTGGCCCAAATCCCAGCAACGACCTCCGCTTGGGCTTGGCGATCGCCAGCAGGGCGTTGAGCGCCGCGGGGCGTCCGGACGATCCCAATACCTGGATCGCCATCAAGCGCTGAGATTGCGACTCCGCCGCCACCGCCTTCTGCACGACGAGCGCCAAGGCCGCCTCCGGACACGACTCGTGTGCCGCGTTGAGTCCCATGCGGATGATGCGCTCATCGGAGTCGGCGATGGCTGAGCACACGGCACGATCCCTGAGCGCAGGTGAACGCAAGCTGACGATAACGGCTTGGCGCCGGACTCGCGTGTCGGCGTGTTGCAGGAACTTCGCCCCGTTGAAGTCGGGGGGCAGCTGGGGCAGTTCGGCGAGAACGGACAGCATGTTGCGCTGCACGTACCAACGCGGATCATCGAGCCATGCTACCACACGCGGGCCGATGTCGCTGCCGAGCTTGGCGAGCCGATCGACCAACATGCGGCGGGATTGGGTCGATTCCGTCTCTGCCAAGACATCGAGCATCGGTTCGGCACTGGCCATACCCATCCGTTCGACGATCCTGTCGAGTGTCTCGGAGTTCAAGTCCTGCGCGGTCAGCATGTCGCGCAGCTTGGCGCCGCCACCCACGTAGTTCCACACAGCCTGCGTTACCGCAGGCGCCTCCGCGCGTTCGATCCGGTGCAGGACCCAGGCGATCTCACCCTGCTCGACCAGCTGGTCCACGGCCTTAAACACCCGCTCGCCCACTGTATCCACCTCGAGCGCCATCTCCAGCAGCCGCTGCGGTTCCGGCAGGAACCGCTGCTTGGTGGGTACCGCGAACCCGATGCGCTCCCGACTCATCGCCTCCAGCGACGCACTGTACTCATCGGGATTCGGGTTGGTCAGACTCCAATTCTGGATGAGGCCGCGCACCTGTTCTCGCAACGACTTTTCGGCGTTCTCGCGGCGCGCGCCACTACCTTCATCGGCATGGCGCGACAGCTTCTCGAGCATCCTCACCAGTGAGTGCGAGATGTCCTGCTCTTCGGTGCCAGCCCACGCCTTCACCAGATCGACAACCGCTTCCAGCGTCATTCCCTCGCTGGCATTGAGCATGAAGCGCTGCCGTTGCGCCCTGTCTCCACCCATGTGTAGCAGTCTGCCCTTGGTCCTGTCATCCAACGACGAGACAAGCTTCGATACGCGCTTTTTGAGGGCGGCAGCTTCACCCCCTTTGCTGGTCCTCAGTTCCTCGGCGATCTTGAGCAGGTAGCCCACGATCACCTGATCGTATGCCGTGCCCCCGGCATGCTGGTCGATTGCCTCGGCCACTACCGCCGGATCCGTACTGGACGGTACCGCCTGGGGATCTTCCAGCTCATCCGCAGCCAGGGCTGCGCGTGCCAGGCCGACCCAGAGCTGATCGGCTCGCGTGCGTGCATCGACCCCTTGATCTTCGCCCTCTTCGGGTTCGGGGCCGTGCACCAGTTCCAGCGCATCGTAGGTCAGCGAGTGCAGCGTGATGTCCGACCAGGCTGTGAGCTGGCGGCTGGGTCCCAGCCCCAACGGCTGCCCCGTTCGGTCCGCCTCGATGGATAGCGTACCCAGGCAGTCGTGGATTTGAGCTGCGTCGCATCCGCGCCGAAACGTGATGGCGCCCAGGTGATGCCGGTGCAGCCTACCAGCTAAATCCGCCAGCACCGGGTTCTTGGAATCGGTGGCGACGCCCTCGATCACCAGCTGATTGCGCGCCACGCCGAGCGAGAGGCTGCCACTTTCGGCTACCAGCGGTCCCAACCGCTGCGCAACCCGCTCACCTGCCGGGCCCAGAGAAGGATGACCCTCCGGATACATGGCGTGTTTGTGGAGTGCGATGGATAGCTCGATGAGGAAATCGGCAAGCTCGCGAGAGAGCGCGGCGCGCCCCTCGACGGGAGTCGGGCTGCTCTCAGTCGGCTGGCTCAAGACAGATCTCTACGGTTAGCGCTATCGTCCCGGGTCACGACCGCGTGCCGCGCGGGCAGTCCACGAAGCGGTCATCCCACTCCGGCCTCCCACCACCGCCAGGCGCTGGGTTGATTCGTTTGAGAGCAATCGGCTCTTCCAGATCGCCGCCAGAGAGCGTGAGCGAATCGCCGTCCAGCAGAAAGTTGTAGCCGACCCATTCATCCCCAAACAGGATGAAGACCGTGTCGGCGGTGAGTCTCCAGCGGACCGTCTCTTCGCCGAAGCTCGCGGTCGAATCGGAGCGCACGATGACAAGCTGAGGCCCCTCGGGCGTCTCTGCTTGCCAACGGCCCGTTATGTCGCTCGGTTCCTGGCTAGCCGCCCCGCTCGGCAGCCACCAAACCGCCGCGACGGCGATTGCGTAAGCCAACTTCATTTGATCAACATAAAGATCCCGCGCCCAAGACGCCACAGTGCTGGCGGCCTCAGCGGCACCACTGGGCGATACACGGGAAACAGAAAGCCCCGGGGTCGACCCCCGGGGCTTTCCGACCCGTTATGCAGGACTCCCTAGTACATGCCTCCCATGCCTCCGCCGGGCGGCATCGCCGGAGCCTTCTCCTCTTCCTTCTTCTCTACCACGACGCACTCGGTAGTGAGCAGCAATCCGGCAACCGATGCGGCGTTCTGCAGGGCAGTGCGCGTCACCTTGGTGGGATCGATCACACCGGCCGCAACCAGGTCCTCGTACTCACCCGTCTGGGCGTTGTAGCCCATGTTCTTGTCCCTGGAACTGCGCACCTTCTCCACGACGATCGAGCCCTCGACGCCGGCGTTCGAGGCGATGCAACGCATCGGCTCTTCCAGCGCCCGCAACACGATGTCCGCGCCAACCTGCTCGTCGGCCTCTTCCAGCTTCAGCTTCTTGAGCTTGGCCTGTGAGCGCAGCAATGCAACTCCGCCGCCCGGCACGATGCCTTCCTCGACCGCAGCTCGCGTCGCGTGCAGCGCATCCTCGACGCGCGCCTTCTTCTCCTTCATCTCGGTCTCGGTAGCCGCACCCACGTTGATGACTGCGACTCCACCGGCCAGCTTGGCCAGACGCTCCTGAAGCTTCTCCCGATCGTAATCGGACGTGCTCTTGTCGATCGCAGCCTTGATCTCCTGAATGCGCCCCTGGATGTCCTTATCTGATCCCGCGCCGTCGACGATCGTAGTGTTGTCTTTGTCGATCACGATCCGCTTGGCTCGGCCCAGGTCACTCAGCACGGCGTTCTCGAGCTTGAAGCCCACCTCCTCACTGATCACTTTGCCGCCCGACAAAACCGCTATGTCCTGGAGCATTGCCTTGCGGCGGTCTCCGAAGCCGGGGGCCTTGACGGCGCAGACTTTGAGCGTGCCGCGCAGTTTGTTGACGACCAGCGTCGCCAGCGCCTCGCCCTCCACATCCTCTGCGATGATCAACAAGGGCTTGCCGGTCTGCGCCACTTTCTCCAAGACCGGAAGGAGGTCTTTCATGGCGGAGATCTTCTTGTCGTGGATGAGGATGTGACCGTCCTCGAGGGCAGCCTCCATCTTCTCCGGATCCGTCACGAAATAGGGTGACAGGTAGCCGCGGTCGAACTGCATGCCGTCGACTGTCTCCAGCTCGGTTGCGAGGCCCTTGGCCTCTTCGACGGTGATCACTCCGTCCTTACCCACCTTCTCCATTGCGTCGGCGATGAGATCGCCGATCTCCGCATCGGCGTTCGCCGAAATCGATCCGACTTGCGCGATCTCTTTCTTGCCCCGGGTCGGCACGGACAGCTTCTCCAGGTCGGCGACGACCGCCTCTACGGCCTTGTCGATTCCACGCTTGATAGCCATGGGATTCACGCCGGCCGTTACGCTCTTGAGACCCTCGCGGTAGATCGCCTGGGCCAGAACCGTGGCCGTTGTGGTGCCATCGCCCGCTACATCGGAGGTCTTGGTGGCTACTTCCTTCACCATCTGGGCGCCCATGTTCTCCAGGGGGTCGTCCAGCTCTACCTCTTTGGCCACCGTGACTCCGTCTTTGGTCACTGTCGGCGAGCCGAACTTCTTGTCAATCACAACGTTCCTGCCCTTGGGACCGAGGGTGACACTGACCGCGGCGGCCAGCTGGTCCACGCCCCTTTTGAGGGCGGCCCGGGCATCGACGTCGAAATGCAACTCCTTAGCGTTAGCCATCTTCTACCATCTCCTTGAGTTAGCCCTATTTCGTCCGGTCAGCCGATGACCGCCAGAACGTCCGATTCCTTGACGATCAGATACTGCTCGTCGTCAAACGTCACTTCAGTGCCGCTGTACTTGCCGTAGAGCACTTTCTGACCGACTTCGAGCTCCATCGGCACTCTGTCGCCTTTCTCCACTCTTCCCGGTCCGACAGCCACGATCTCACCCTGCTGCGGCTTCTCCTTGGCCGTGTCCGGTATGTACAGCCCACCCCGCATCTCCTCGGTTTCCTCCAATGGGCGCACGACCACACGGTCAGCTAGAGGATGGATCTTGACTTTCGCCTTGCTCTTGGTCGCAGGAGCCATTAGCGCTTCCCTCCATCGACGTAAAATGTTTGTTTGATTACACTTAGCGTGTGATTAGCACTCAGTGACGTCGAGTGCTAAGATGGAAGGAAAAATACAGGGGGCCCAGCCTCTGTCAAGGCGGCAGCCCCCTTGTGCCCGCGGTTTCTACCTCTGTCCGATGACCAGTACGGGACTGGTGGCAGAGCCGGTCGAGCCGGTTCCGAGCTGACCTTCCAGGCCGTCACCCCAACAATACACCAGATTGTCCAAGGTGAAGCCGCACGTTGCGGTGTTGGAACCACCTTCTCCGGCACTTATGGTCTCGAAATCCAAATTCCCGTCGACCGTCGTTGGCTCGTTGCGCGAGATCAGCGTACCGTCTCCGAGCCTCCCGTCGTCATTGATGCCCCAGCAATATGCGATTGAGCCGTTGTCTATGGCGCAGGTGTAGCTGGTTCCGGCCGATATGACCTGGAAGCTGAGTCCTCCCGTTACCATGACCGGCGTGTCGCTCGAGACATTCCCACCGGTCCCGAGCTGCCCCAAGAAGCCCGACCCCCAACAATAGGCGTTCCCCTCCAAATCCAGGGCGCAGGTGTGGTCGGCCCCCGTGTCGATCTCATGGAACAGGATTCCGCCAACCACCTGCACCGGGACCTCGGCGTTCTCGGTCGTTCCGTTACCCAGTTGGCCACGCGTATTCTCACCCCAGCAATAGGCATCTCCCGACGGAGTCAGCCCGCACGTGTGGTTGGTCCCGGCGCTGATGACGCGGAAGCGTTGGTCCGTGTGAGCCGAATCGGGAACACCCGACCAAGTGTTGTCGCCCGACGTGCCATTGCCGAGCAAGCCGGGTCCGGCCAATCCCCAACACCAGACCTCACCGTCATCAACCAGACCACAAACGTGAACAGCTCCAGCGGATACGGTTGTGAATTGATGGTTTCCAAGGACCTTTTCCGGGGAAATCGCTGGCGGCGTGCCGACCGCACCGTTGCCAACCTGGCCGAACTGGTTCGATCCCCAGCAATAGGCCGCCTGATCGTCTGTGACGGCACACGATACCAGGCCCCCTGCCGAGACATGGCGCAACACCAGGTCTCCTTGCGCTACCTTCTTGGGAACCGAGTGGTTGAGAACGTCGCCTGTGCCCA
>Ga0209536_100015158_pt1 | contig 11013 bp, 7 predicted proteins | sample DeeMarSeWOR28_12_FD_187461 | JGI IMG/M metagenome (GOLD analysis project Ga0209536, IMG submission 187461) | Marine sediment microbial communities from White Oak River estuary, North Carolina - WOR-2-8_12 (SPAdes) (version 2) | ecosystem: Environmental > Aquatic > Marine > Intertidal zone >... | reverse complement strand
GAGTTCTTCTTCGCTCATCGTCATATAGACATTCAACGGCAAGCCGGAGCCCCCGGCCAGCAATGAAGAGTCAACGCCGAGCGTTTCATTGTACACAAAAAACTTCTTTCCACTGGAAGACAGAACGGTCCTCCCCGTATCCAGGAGAGCGAGAACGAGCGTGTAGGTGCCGCTCTTCAGCCTGTCCACTGGAAACTGATCCACCAGAACGCTGGATTCACCTACCTGCCTCTTCGGTCGTTCGCGCGAGAGAATCTCCTTGCCCACTGCATCAAAGACGCCCGAGCGGAGCAGGTAGTCCGTCGGTTCGCCAGCCGGCTGCAGGTTGTAGGCCTCGGCGTAGTAATACACCTGCTGTTGCTCGGCGTATATCCCTCCCGGGTTTGGGATCACCTCCAGGGTGTTCTTGTAGAACTGCGTCCCGCGCTCCCCCCTCCTGATAATGCTCGCAAACTCGATATCGCTCAGCTGGGGTGCAGATGTCCCCACTGGCGCTATGGGAACGGCATAGGCGACACTGTCGATCCGCTGACTGCGGAGGCGATCGCGGCCGATGAGGCGGACTTCGTAGGTCGCCTCCGGGAGTTGCAGGAGGTAGTTGCCCACAAGGTTGATTGACCCCGAAAGATCGACCGTGTCACTCAGGGTCTGGGGGACAAGCCACCGGTCCGCGTGGACCAGGGAGTCTTGCTCCAAAATCAGGAGTGTGATATCGACTGCCCCGGACCATCCACTGGAGTCTGCCGTGTACGTGATACTGGCTCTGGGGAAGGCATAGTAGATCTCCACCATGGCATGCGCATCGTCCCCCCCCCGGAACCTGCAGATATCCGCCGTCAGCTGGAGCGGCTGGCGAGCTTCAAATACTTGCGCTCGGGCCAGAGGCGGCCCGGGCAGGGCCATCAGGAACGCGAGCAGGGCAATGCTCTGAACCTTCTTCATCTTCCCTTCCATCTGCGATGATGCGGTTGGTTGTGTCCGGACCACTACGCTCACTCACCCATGACCTTCACTACGACGCGTTTTCGACGTTGACCGTCGAACTCAGCGTAATAGATCTGCTGCCAGGGCCCCAGGTCGAGCTTTCCCTTCGTGACCGGCACGACGACCTCGTGGTGGACCAGGAGGCTTTTGAGGTGTGCATCTCCATTGGTCTCCCCTGTTCGGTGATGCCGGTAGTCTTGCCTGAAGGGGGCAAGATGTTCAAGCCACTCATCGATGTCGGCAATCAAACCGTCTTCTGCATCGTTAACGTAAATGCCAGCGGTAATGTGCATGGCAGAGACAAGGACCATGCCCTCGTGTATTCCGCTTCCTGCGACGATTTCTTCGACGTTGCCGGTGATATTGAGATACTCCCGGTGTCGCTTTGTGTTGAACCAGAGGTATTCTGTGGTGGTCCTCATGCTGATCCGAGACATGTTTTGACGCGGGTGATCAACTCAGGTGGCCCGCCAGGCTACGGACGAACTCCTTCGCGCGCGCTGATGCACATCAGTCTGACCAACGGTGTGGTGACAGAGAGTCAACGGAGGAGCTCGCGATTGCTCAGGGCGGGGACGCCAAAGTCGTTCACAACAGGCCCGGTGCTATCGGCATGCTCCCTGAGCGCAACAGCCGCCTCATCCCCTCCCGCAGCGTGAAGAACGCTCAGCCCCTCCATTGTCACGGGCGCGGGGAGCAGCCTTGGCAGCTCCCGATCATCCTCAACCAGCACTCACGGGCGATGCTGCTCCACTGCTGCCTCCTCCGTGCCGTGCGGAACCACTGCCAATATAGACAATCGAGGCTCGAAGAGCAACGCCAAGCGGCCTCAGCGAGTCGTCACAGTTTGCTCCAGCGATTCGACCACGGCCGCAAGACCGGCGGCGATTTCGCATCGAAGATCATCACCCGCAACGCCCTCCGTCGACATGCCGGAGGGAGGATCCACGTTCAGCTCGATGGTCACCGCACGCCCACCCCGATAGTCCATGAGACTCCAGCGGAGATACCCTGCCCCGTGGGCGGGGGAGAATTCAACGCTCTTTCCCTCCTTGAGATCAGCGAGGACAAACCGGAGGGAGAACGGCCCGATGGGAAGGCTGAGACCTATTCGGGGCGCATCGTCGGCACGGGCCGTGCCGGAACACCCCGGCCACCAGGTGGAATAGCTGTCGAGGTCAGCAATTGCAGCGAAGAGCTGAGAGCTTGGCGCATTGATCACCTTCCGCGCCGAGGCATGGAGCGCTCGGCTCCGGCGAGCGCGGTGTTGCTCAAGGGCCGTCTCGATCCCAGGACCGAGCAGGGCGAGTTCCCCGGCAGACAGTTCCTGCTCGCACAGGGGGAAGAATTCTCGCTCCTCAACCCTGATATGGTGCTCGAGTGCGGCTCCAAAACGACGCAAGAGATCGGGCAGCCTGTCCGGTTCGGTCTCCCCAAGGGCCGTCGCAAGCTGCTCGAGATGCCGGTGCTCTTCCACCAGATTCCGCACCAGCGGGCCCGTCCGGGGCGCACTCTTGCTTGCCAGCGGAAACAGCACCTGCTCCTCGGCGGCGAAATGCTCCTCGAGCTCCTCGCGATGGAACTGTATGACGCGTCGGCGCTGCTCAGCAGCATCGTGTGTCCACCCATCGTTCAGGAGTGCCCGCTCTCCTTGTTGCAGGCGCAGGGCAAGTGCCAATCCATGATGATGCTGGCGGGAAAGGGCCTGCAGCGAGACGTGTCGCTTTGCCATTACCAACGATCTTCGTACATTGCAGGTGTGCAACGATGGCGGTCACGCATGGCTACGCTCGACTTAGTTCTCCTTGCAGTCTTCGGGTTCTTCACAGCTGTCGGCCTTGCCACCTCGGGCTTTTGTTTTCGCAGGTCGCTCAAGGTTGCAAGCGAAAGGGACGGGGACGTCAAGATGTTTTTCTGGGCTGTCGGAGGGCTTGTCGGCTTGATTCTTGCTGGCATGAGCTCAGCCTACATTCTGCTCCCGATCCTTCTACACTGAGTGGGACTCCCGATTAGCCCCGGCCTCTTATCACACGGCGTTCCATCCGCCCAGCCATGATGAAGATACAAGTCCCGGCCACATGGTGCAACTCCACCGGCTTCTGAAGGCGGCGACTCCCCTGGCATCGTTCGCGATCATGCTCTCCCTGATCGCCTGTGCCGGGAAAGTCCCGAGCCGGTCTGCTCCCCCCAACCGCACGCGGCCAACCTTCCCCGAGATGGTCAGAGAGCTCACCCTCGTGCCGGACAGTGCCGCCCGGGCCAGGGCTGCCACGGTGCTGGCCCAGAATCTTCTGGATTCACACACGGCACATGTGGAAGACTCCACCGCCTTCCTCTGGTACCATGGCCCTGCCACAGTCGTCTATGTGGCGGGGGATTTCAATGGCTGGAGCCCGACCGAGACCGCCCTCCTTCAGATCCCGCAGACGATGTTTTTCTGGACCGCTCTCAGGTGTGATCCGGTCACCAGGATGGAGTACAAGTTCGTAGTCGATGGCCAGTGGATGCTCGACCCTGCCAATCCTCAGTCCGTGCAGGGGGGATTCGGCATGAACTCCGAGTTACGCATGCCGGCCTACCGTGAACCGAAGGATATCGTACGATCACCGGAATTGCCGGAAGGATCCCTTGACACCCTCCAGTTCGCCAGCAGTGTTCTCGGGCGACCCTTTCAGGTCTATGTCTACGTTCCCGCACACAGTCCGGACCGTGGTGGCCGTTATCCGTCGGTCACCGTAGGCGACGGGAGCGACTACATTGCCCTGGCTCGCATGCCGACCATACTCGACAATCTGATCGGCCAGCATCGGCTTCGTCCGCTGATCGGGGTCTTTCTCGATCCGCGCACGGATCCGCAGGATGACCGGACGAACACGCGGCAGACTGAGTACTGGTTCAATGCCCGCTTCGTGGAGTTCCTGGCCGGGGAACTCCGCGATTCGCTCCTTCGTCGCTACCCCATCAGCAGCGACCCACAGGAGACAGCGATTATGGGTGCGTCGCTGGGGGGGCTTCTCGCGACCCACGTAACTGTATCTCATCCGGAGGTGTACGGTCTGTGCGGCGCTCAGTCGCCCGCATATTGGGTCACGAACGACTCGATCTTCTCGATCGTGAGCTCAAGCGCCGATGTGCCGCGGAAGGTCTACCTCGACACCGGAACCCTGCATGATGCTCAGGAAGGTGCCTCGCGCATGCGCGACACGCTAAGGGCGCGGGGGTCTCGCACGCTCTACGTGGAAGTGCCAGAGGGGCACAACTGGTCCAACTGGCGGGCGCGACTCGACAGACTTCTGCTGTTCCTCTTCGGAGACACGTGATGGTCCCTTCCACCCGTCGTCGCTCCTGGATTCTGCTCGCGGCGGTCATCTCCGCCAGCGCCTCAGCACAGCAGGAGTGCGCATCGCTGGCCATCGAGGTCCGCGGGATCTCACGCGAATACTGTTACACGAACAAGGCCACCGCGTTTTTGTACGGCGAGAGTCTCTCCGGAAACCGAACGGGATGGCACGGCTTTCACGTGCGGGGAGATGAGGTCCTGGATGATTACGCGATCCTCCTCGATGGTGTGGCACTGGACCGGGCGCACAGTCGGGCATTGGTTCGTCCCGATCATCTTCTCCGCATCTATCCCGATGGCACGCGCGAGCGGGTCCTCCCTTTCGATCACGTTCCTGCATTCGCCGTTGAGCTCGGGCTATCCCGGAGGCTCCCGATAGAGATCGTCCCTTCATTTAGTTACGGGAGCACGACCGACGAGCTCCAGTGTGAAATCCGGGATTCCGTTGCACTCGTGACACGGCGGAGTGGGTCGGCTTCACTCCTCGGGCGTGCGACCTGGCTGGCCCTGTACGCGCCCGGACTCGAAGCGGACACGGTCGGTCAGGAGACCAGACCGGGCCCCGTCAAGGCACACTCTCCCGGAGCGTCATCGCTGCTTGTTGTCTTTGCCGCGGGGGAGACGGCAGATTCGGCATATCATCTGGCCAGGCGGTGCGCGGAACGGGCCGGAGCATTGGAGCGCTCGCGGACATCGCGCATGGACGCCCTTCTGAAGGCGAGTTCCGTCGTAACAGGAGACGAGAGGTTCAATCGCGCACTGGCCTGGGCGAAGCTCTCGCTTGACGGCTTGATGATGAACCAGGGCGGCCCGGGGATTTTTGCGGGACTCCCCTGGTTCAACAACTACTGGGGCCGCGACACTTTCATCTCCTTGCCCGGCTCGGCGCTTGTGACATGCAGGTTTCCGGAAGGGCGCGCGATCCTCTCTTCCTTTGCCCTCCACCAGGAGCGTGACAGCTCTTCCCCTGATTACGGCCGTATCCCAAACTACATAGGACCGGCGGGACGCGCATACAACACAGCGGACGGAACTCCCCGCTTCGCGATGATGGTGAGAGAGTACATCGAGCGATCGGGTGACCTCGAATTCGGCAGGGACATGTACCCGGTCGTGCGCCGATCGATCGAAGGGACCGCGCGCTACCACATGGATTCCCTCGGGTATCTCGTACACGGGGACGCGGAGACCTGGATGGATGCGGCGGGCCCCGACGGACCCTGGAGTCCGAGGGGGACGAGAGCGAACGACGTTCAGGCACTCTGGGAAGGCCAACTCAGCGCCGGAGTCTTCTTGGCCGGCATGGCTGGAGATACGGCAAGTGTGTCTCTGTGGAGGGGTATTCTAACCCGGCTCCGGGCCAATTTCGCGAAACACTTCCTGGTCAGGGGACGCCTCGCTGATCATCTCAACGCAGATCAGACACCGGACCGACAGATCCGTCCAAATCAGATCTTTGCCGTCTCCATGCTTCCCCCCCGGGCACGTGCCTCCGTGGTGGAACATGTCATCGAGGAGTTGACCTATCCGTACGGGGTGAGCTCGCTCTCCCCCCGAGACAGCCTCTTCCACCCTTTCCACGTCTACCCACCATACTATCCCAAGGACGCGGCCTACCACAACGGCACCGTGTGGACATGGCTTGCCGGCCCCGTAGTCTCGGAGCTGGTGGCTCATGACGTGGTCACTCTAGCGTGGGCCTTGACCGAGGACGCCACTCGGCAGATCCTCGAGCTGGGAGGGGTCGGAACCCAGTCCGAGCTCCTCGACGCGATACCCAGGCCCGGGGAATCCCGACCAAGGCTCTCGGGAACAGTGTCTCAGGCATGGAATCTGGCCGAGTATGTCAGGAATCTCTACGATGACTATCTCGGTCTGCGGGTGAACATGATCAGTCGAGAGATCATGCTCCGCCCGAGAGTGCCGGAGAGCTTGGACAGTATTCAGGCAGATCTCGTGCTCCCGGCAGGGCAACTGAGGATCACAGCGCACACTGGTCCCCGTCAGAGGATCCGCCTTGATGCGAGTAGTCTTCAGGGGTCATTCCAGGCAATGGTCGATCCCGACGCCGGTTCTCCGAGCCTGTGGAGCGTGGCGATTCAGGGTGGTCAGCAATACGATATACTCGTTGATCGAGGCAGCTTAATAGCTTGCCCTCAAACAGATTCAAGACAAACGCCTAAAACGAAATCTGTGGCGGAATTCTATCTTCCCGATTCACTTCGATTCCTCCTTCCCTCCCCCCCAGATAACCTCCCGACTCTACGACCACCCCACTACCCATTGATCTCACACGAGACTATCGTGCTGAGACCCCGACCGGGGATGCAGCTGCTTATCGATGTTGCCGATCAGCCAAATGATGATCAAGGAGTGGGAGCATGCTGCGGGCTCTACCGCTATCCACTCAGCTCCCATTTTCGACCGGGCTCATTCGATCTCCTGCATTTCTCGGTCGCCGTTGATAGCCAGATCTGTCGTTTTGAGCTCGGATTCGCCGGGCTATCAGATCCCGGCTGGCACCCGGAGTACGGATTTCAGCTGACCTACGTAGCCATTGCCATTGACACAGATGGAATTCCCGGTGCCGGGGCAACTGAGGTGGGGTACAATTCGGGTTATCGCCTCCCGGCCGGTTTTGCCTTCGAGCGACTTGTTCTCGTAGGCGGGGGGATACGGGTGTTGGATGCCACCGGGGCAATCCTGGGCGCCTACATGCCGGCCGAGGACGACGCTGCTGACCCCTTTGGGTCAGCCCGGGAGGCTCAAGTCGGGTTTTCGCTTCCCCTCACCATGCTCGGGGACCCTGATGTGTCCTGGCGCTACGTACTTCTGGTCGGAGCACAGGATGACCACGGAGGCGCCGGCCTGGGAGAGTTCAGGACGGTCCATGCAATTGCTTCGGAATGGAATGGAGGAGGGAAGCTCGACCCGAGCTGTTCAAATGCCTATGACGATCTCCTGGTCCTGACCCCCAGGTAGCTGCCGGAAGATCCACGTCTCAACGCTGCTTCAGCCCTTCGGCTCATCCACATCTCTCACCCTCATCGTCAGCATCGCCGCCACAACCAGGGAAGCTCCTCCTAGGATGATGGCGTTCATTGGATCGTTGCCGAGCAGGTGCTTCATGAGAAGACCAAGGATTCCAGCTGCAACGATCTGCGGAATGACGATGAAGAAATTGAACACCCCCATGTAGACCCCCATCCGTTCGGCCGGCAGGGCACCAGCGAGAATGGCGTAGGGCATCGAGAGAATGCTGGCCCATGCGATCCCCACTCCCACCATGGAGAACAGCAAAAGGTCGGGGGAGGGCAACAAGGCCATCGAACCCAGACCCAGAGCCCCGAAGACCAGGCAGAGCGCATGGGCGGCTCGCCTACTTGTTCGCTGGGCGAGGCGGGGGATCAGGAAGGCAACCAGTGCCGCGACACCGTTGTAGACCGCAAAGAGCACTCCGACCCAGTCGGCACCCTCGTTGTAGGCAGCCGACGTCGGGTCGGTGGTGAAGAACAGACGTCCGGTGACCGCCCCCGTTGTATAGATCCACATACTGAACAGGGCAAACCACGAAAAGAACTGTACTACGGCGAGCTGGCGCATCGTCATGGGCATTTCCCTGAGTGAGCGCGCAATCTCCCCTGCCCCGGCCATTATCCCTCGGTGACGCTCCAACCGGCGGCGGAATTCTTCCAAGTCCGGCGGGGGGTATTCCCGTGTTCTCAGCACGGTCCAGCCGACAGCACTGATGAAGGCAACCCCTCCGATGTAGAACGAGTAGATGACCGTCGGGGGGATTTCACCCCGTGGTGCGATGTTGCTGATGCCGAACCAGTTGGTGAGCATATAGGGGAGCGCGGAGGCGACGACCGCACCGAGCCCGATGAAGAAGCTCTGGACGGCGAACCCCGTCGTCCGCTGCTCTGAAGGAAGAAGATCGGCAACCAGTGCGCGGAACGGTTCCATCGAGATATTGATCGAGGCATCCATGATCCAGAGCATCATGGCTGCGAACCAGAGAGCGGGAGAGTTCGGCATGACGAACAGGGCAAGGGTGGCGAGAATCGCGCCTGTCAGGAAGTAGGGCCGCCGGCGCCCGAGCCTGTTCCATGTGCGATCACTCATGTGGCCGATGATCGGCTGGACGATCAGGCCGGTCGTGGGAGCGGCAATCCACAGGATCGGAATAGCGTCAATCTCTGCGCCGAGTGTCTCGAAGATGCGGCTCACATTGGCATTTTGTAGCGCAAAGCCGACCTGGATCCCGAGGAACCCGACGCTCATGTTCCAGATCTGCCAGAAGGAAAGTCGTGGTTTTTCCATACCGACGCGGTCCTGAGTGCGGGGCGGTTCTCCATCGTGTCGTGTTCGCCGCATGTGGCTGCCCCTCTACCCTTTGACGCTCCCCAGTGTCAGACCAGACACGAGCCAGCGGCTGAGACCCAGGAAGAGTATCACAACCGGGATTGTCACGAGCATGGAGGCCGCGCCGTAGAGGCCCCATTCGGAACCCATGTTTGACTCGAATGACTTCAGCCCGAGCGGGAGTGTCCACAGCTCCGTGTCCTGCAGCACCTGTGCAGCCACGACGTATTCCGTCCACGCTGCCATGAAGGAGAACAGTGCGGTGATCACCAGTGCGGGTGCGGCCAGCGGAAGAATGATTCGATAGAAGGTCTGGAACTGATTACAACCATCAATGCGTCCGGCCTCTTCGAGGCTCGGCGGAATGGTATCGTAATACCCTTTCATCTGCCAGATGCAGAAGGGCAGTGCCGTGGCCGAGTACATGATGACGATGCCGAGATAGGTGTTGATCAGGCCCAGGTTCACAAGCATGATATACATCGGGAGCAGCAGCATCGTGGCGGGGAACATCTGCGTCACCAGCAGGCTGAGCAGACCGGCCTTTTTCCCGATGAAGCTGAAGCGCGAGAATGCGTATCCGGCGGTTGAGGCCAGCACCACTCCCGTCAGCGTCACCACAAAGGCCACAAAGGAGCTGTTGAGCAACCAGAGCAGAAACGGCCGTTCGCTGAACAGCGCGGCGTAGTTTGCCCAGGTCGCGTTCGCGGGAATGATCTCCAGCGATGTGGACAGGAGGCGGTCGGCAGGGCGGAGAGAGATTGTGAACACCTGGAGAATGGGGAAGAGCGCGACCAGTGCCATGACCACCAGCACCAGATAGCTCGCACTCACGCGCACCGCGGTCTTTGCTCTTCCCTTCACCATCGTCGATGCTTCCTCTTCTGGATCACGAATAGACGTTCTCGGTTACCCGCGACCGACGCATGAACGAGAGGCTCATCGTCAGAAGGATGAAAAAGATGACCATCGACAGGGCGGCCCCGTAGCCGTATCGGTAGAAGTTAAACGCCGCCTTGTAGACGAACGACACCAGCAGGTGCGTCTGATCTCCCGGCTCCCCGGCGTTACTCACCAACCAGACGATATTCAGATTGTTGAAGGTCCAGATCGTCCCGAGCGTGATGGCGGGGACCATGACCGGCAGTATCAGCGGGATTGTGATATGCCGGAGGCGGTGGTACCACGATGTTCCGTCGATCGCTGCCGCCTCGTAGAGCTCATGCGGGATGCTCTGCAGGGCACCCAGGGCAATGATCATCATGAAAGGAACGCCGAGCCAGACGTTCGTGATAATGACCGCAAGAAAGGCCTCCAGCGGTTGGCGCAGCCATTCGACTGCTGGCAGCCCCAACCACTGGGTCAGCATCAGGTTGATCGCCCCGTACTCGTAGTTGAACATCCCCCTCCAGGTCAGGGCCACAATCAGCTGGGGTACGGCCCACGGGAGGATGAGGATGGCCCGGAAGAGCCCCTTCCCACGAATCTCACGCTGATTGAGAATCAGCGCCAGGGCGATCCCGATCACCACATGGAAGATGAGGTTGGCCACCGTCCAGATCACGGTCTTGAGGAAGACCATGTAGAAGTCCGGCTGGGAGGGTTCGGTGAAGACCTTGATGTACTGATCGAATCCGACAATCTTCCAATCCCGGAAATGCCGGAGATTCATATTGGAGAGGGAGATCACCACATTGTAGAAGAAGGGGTAGATGACCACACCGAAGAGGATGATGAACGCCGGGGCGACGAGCGCGAAGACGAAGAGGCGGTGACGAAGGGTTGCGCTTTGCATCGTAGGACCTACTCGTTCATTTCCCGAATACGCCGGAGCGCCAGCGCCTGCATGTCACGCGCCGCCTGTTCCGGTGTGATGGTGCCCGCGAGTGTGGCCTGATAACTCGGTCGCATTGCATCCCAGACGGCGCGGAGCTCAGGCACGATGGGCATGGGCCTGCCGTGGTCAATCTGGATCTGGGAGTTTCGCAGGATCTCGTTCTCCTGAACAAATGCACTCCGGCGGACCTCATTGTGGGTCGGCATGGTGAAAAGTTCGCGCACCGACTCCTCCTGGTTTTCCGCCGCCATGAGAAAGCGAATGAGCTCAAGCGACCATCGCAGCTTCTCCTGGTCGATGTTGACGTTGAGGGAGAATCCCTTGGGCGAGACCATCGTCTCGCACCAGCGCCCCGTGGCGGCGATCTTCGGAAGCGGGGCCACACCGATATCCAGCCCCGCGTTGAGGTAGCCTGCCCAGGACCAATCCCCGTTGATGATCATCCCCGCGTTGCCGTCCTCGAAGAGGATGTCCGCAATGTTGTAGT
>Ga0209536_100015157_pt1 | contig 11013 bp, 6 predicted proteins | sample DeeMarSeWOR28_12_FD_187461 | JGI IMG/M metagenome (GOLD analysis project Ga0209536, IMG submission 187461) | Marine sediment microbial communities from White Oak River estuary, North Carolina - WOR-2-8_12 (SPAdes) (version 2) | ecosystem: Environmental > Aquatic > Marine > Intertidal zone >... | reverse complement strand
GGCCCGTCGCGCCGTTCTGCTCACCGAGCACCTGGCGGACGGGCATGGCGCGCACCAGGGTCTCCAGGCCACCCGCGTGGTCCTGGTCGGGATGACTCAGCACCACCGTATCGAGGGCGTGCGCGCCGATGGACCTGAGGTAAGGCACGAGCGTGAAGCGGGCGGCCGCGCCGCCGCTGCGCCAGGCAGGTCCCGTGTCGAAGACCAGCACGTGGTGCTCGGTCCTGGCCACGGTCGCGAGGCCGTGCCCGACATCGAGCACCGCGATCTCGAACTCGCCCTGCGACGGCCCGGGACCCGTCCGCAGCAGCAGCGAGCCCAGCACACATGCGGCCAGCCACTTGAATGCAGGCCCCGGCACGGCGACCGCGAGCCCGGCCGCCGTCATGGCCGCGGCCAGCAGCCAGCCCGGCGGCTCGGGCGGGCTGAACGTGCCGTGGGGCCATGCCGCCATCGCGAGCAGGCCCTGGCAGAGGAGGTCCAGCGCCTGGCCGAGCGTCGACCAGATGCAGGCGGCCAGTGCCGGCCAGACCGGCAGCAGCGCCGTACCCGCCAGCGTCGCCGGCAGCAGCAGGAACGTGAATACCGGAATGGCCAGGGCGTTCGCAAGGGGCCCCGCCACGGGAATCGAACCGAAGGCCGCGGCAAGCACCGGCGTCAGCATCAGGGTCACGGCTGCCTGCGACCTGGCGAAGCTGCGCGCGAGCGCGGCGGCGCCCGGTGGCGCCGCAGCCAGCGCCAACAGCGCCGCGACGGCGGCAAAGCTCAGCCAGAAGCCGGCCGAACTGAGCGCGAGCGGATCGCTTGCGAGCATCACGACCGCCGCCCCGGCGAGGCCGGCCGCCGGGTCCGTGAAACGCCTCGCGATCCTGAGCGCCGCGAATATCGCGACCATCGACACCGTTCGCAGCGTGGGCAGGGAGGCGCCCGCCAGCCACCCGTAGGTTGCCGTCACCGCGACGACGAGCGCGGACTGCAGCGTCGGCCACCGGGCCGCCAGGCCGGGTCCGCCCAGCGATCGCCGTGCAAGCCGCGACAGCAACAGGACGACCACGGCGAAAGCCGTCACGTGCATGCCGGAAATGGCGATCAGGTGAGCCGTGCCGGTCGCGACGAAGGCGTCCCGCAGCTCCTCCGGGATGCTGCCGCGCAAGCCGACGGCCAGCCCCTGCATCACGCCGACGGAGCGCGTGTGTCCGGCCGCGCTCTCGATCTGCCGGGCCACCCACGCCCGCGCGCCTTCAATGGGGGCAGGCCGTCCCGTGCCCTGTGAAAGTCCGGCGTCTCCCGTCAGATAGCCGGTCGCGCCGTACCCGTCCCGCAGGAGCGCGAGCTCCCGGTCGTATCCTCCCGGGTTGGCGAAGCCGTTGCGGCAACGCAGCCGCGAGTCGAAGCGCCATGTCTCCCCCGGCACCGGGATCGTCGTCGGCTCGTACCAGGACAGGCGCAGCTTGGGAGGCACGCCGCGCCTGCGGGATGCCTCGTCGGCGATCACGTCGAAGTCGACGCGGCCCTCGCGTCGCTCGGCGGGCGAGACCACCCTTCCCGTTACGGAGATCCGCTCTCGATCGCGTGAACAGGGCCAGTCGTTCGCAAGCAGACGCTGGCCCTGCGCGCAGGCCAGGACGAAACCGGCGACTGCCCACGCGAGCCATCGCAACCGTCCCCGGCTCGCCAGCCCGGCTGCCGCCAAGGCGATGGTCGCGAGCCCGGGCCGCCCGGGCAGCTCCTCCAGGACCAGCGCCGCGGCGATGCCCGCGGCGAGCGACAGCGCTGGAACGAGCAAGGCGGCCTCGGGTCGCGAAGGATGCCGCCCAGACTAGACCCGGAAAGCCAGAGTGCGGCACGGCTCAAGCGTTCGCTTCGTGCAGTTTTCCGTCGGTGAGCGTCACGACGCGATCCATCCGCGCCGCGAGCCGCTCATCGTGCGTGACGATGACGAGGCTCGTGCGCAATTCGCGGTTCAGGTCGAGCATCAGGTCGAACACCTGTGCGGCGTTCGCGCCGTCGAGGTTGCCGGTCGGCTCGTCGGCGAGCACGATGCGCGGCGAGGCCACCAGCGCACGGGCCACCGCAGCGCGCTGCCGCTCGCCACCGGACAGCTCCGCCGGCCGATGCTCCAGTCGCGGGCCGAGCCCGACCCGGCCCAGGATGTCCCGCGCTCGCGCGTACGCCTCCGCGCGCGGCTCCCGGCGCACGAGCAGCGGCATGGCGACGTTCTCGAGGGCCGAGAACTCGGGCAGGAGGTGATGGAACTGGTAGACGAAGCCCACGGCGCGATTCCGGAGCCGCCCCCGGGCCGTCTCGCCGAGCGAGGAGACTTCCTGGCCGTCGATCCAGACCTGGCCGGCGGTCGGGTCGTCCAGGCCGCCGAGCAGCTGCAGCAGGGTCGTCTTGCCGGAGCCCGAAGCCCCGACGATCGCGACCCGCTCGCCGGCCTCGACCTCGAAGTCGAGATCCTCGAGCACGGTGAGCGTGACGGGCCCTTGCCGGAACTCCTTGCGCAGGCGTCTGCAGGAGAGCACGGGCGTCTCGGGCATGGGGACTCCTAGACCTCGTGGCGCAGCGCATCGGCCGGGGCCGTGCCCGCCGCGCGCCAGGCGGGGTACACGGTGGACAGCACTCCGAGCGCAAGCGCCGTCGCCGAGATGGTCAGCACGTCGCGAAGACGGATGTCGGCAGGCAGATTGTCGATGTAGTAGACGCGCGCGTCCACGAGGGTCGTGTTCATGAGCCCCTCCAGCCCATGGACGATGGCCGTCAGGTTGAGCGCGAGCGCGATCCCGAGCCCCATGCCGAGTACGGTGCCCACTACGCCGATGGTCGTACCCTGGATAACGAACACGCTGAGGATCTCGCGCGGACTGGAGCCGAGGGTCCGCAGGATCGCGATGTCCCCCTGCTTCTCCTTGACGACCATGACGAGCGTCGAGACGATGTTGAAGGCCGCGACGCCGACGACGAGCAGCAGCACGACGAACATGATCGAGCGCGTGACCTGGATGGACCGGAAGAAGTTGGCGTGGCTGCGGGTCCAGTCGCTGATGTAGAAGCCACCCCCCAGGTCGACCGCGATCTGGCGGATCCGCGCGGGCGCCATGTACGGCTTCTCGAATGCATAGCGCAGCCCGGTGACGTCACCGCCGAGCCGCAGCAGCCGGCGCGCATCTTCGATGTTGAGGAGCGCCAGGCCGCGGTCGTACTCGTACATGCCGGCATCGAAGACGGCCCGCACGGTGAAGCGCCGCATGCGCGGCACGACCCCCGCCGGCGTGACGTTGCCCTGCGGCACCACGAGCAGCACCCGGTCACCCGGTGCGGCCTCCAGTTCCCCGGCCAGCGCCCTCCCGAGCACGATGCCATAGGCACCCGCCTCGAGCTCGTCGAGCGATCCGCCCTTCAGCGAGTCGCCGAGCGCGGAGACCTGTCTTTCGGCCGACGGCTCCACGCCCCGTAGTTGCACGGCTGCCGAGCGAGGGCCGTGGACCAGCATGCCCCGTCCCTCGACGTAGGGCGCGACCGCGACCACGCCGGGCGAGGTCCGGGTCAGCGCCTCGTGCTCGCGCCAGTCCGGCAGCCGTCCCTCGAGTCCCTCGAGCGTCGCCTGCGAGGTCACCGCCAGGATGCGTTCCTCGAGTTCGCGCTCGAAGCCGTTCATCACCGAGAGCACCACCAGCAGCACGGCGACGCCAACGGCGATCCCGGCCATGGAGATGGCCGAGATGAAGCCGATGAAGCGGTCGTCACGCCTCAGGCGGAGATAGCGCGAGCCGATCCACCAGGTGTAGGGAAGCCGCGACTGCTCACTCATACCGCAGGGCCTCCGCGGGCTGCGTACCCGCGGCGCGCAGTGCCGGGTAGACGGTGGCGACGAAGGTGAGCGCGAGCGCTGCGAGGGCGATGAGCCCGACGTCCAGGGACCGCACTTCCGACGGGATGCGGCTGATGTAGTACACGTCCGGGTCGAAGACCTGGAATCCGAGCCACCGCTCGAGCACCGGCGTGATGTCGCCCACGTTGACGGCGAGCAGCAGGCCGAGCGCAACACCCGCGGCCGTGCCGATCCAGCCGATGACCGTGCCCTGTGTCATGAAGATGCCGACCACGGAGCTGCGCGCCAGGCCCAGGGTCCTCAGGATGGCGATGTCGGTGCGCTTATCGCTCACCACCATGACCAGGCTCGCAACGATGTTGAAGGCCGCCACCGCCACGATCAGCATCAGGATCAGCGTCATCATGGTCTTCTCGAGGCGGATGGCGTGGAAGTAGGCCGCATGGTCCTGCGTCCAGTCGCGTACCTCGAGCTCCCCGCCCAGCCGGGCGGCCAGGACCTTGGTCTCGCGCGGTGCATCGAGGGGATCGTCGAACGTGACTCGCACGCCCGACGGTGCCGCCGGGCCCCCGAGCAGGGCCAGGTCGCCCAGCGGGACGAGCGCGAGCGTGGCGTCGTGGTCGGCGAGACCGATCTCGAAGACACCTGACACCGTGAACGCGCCGATCTCAGGCACCAGGTTGCCGGTCGCGTCGGCGCGCGGCAGCAGCACGGTGACCGTGTCCCCGAGGCGCACCGCGAGGTCCGCAGCCAGGACGCGGCCCAGCACCATTCGTCTCGAGCCGGGCACGAGGTCGTCCAGGGAGCCGGCGATCATGGCCTCGTCGAGCTGGCCGATGCGCGCCTCCGCCGCCGGGTCGATGCCGCGTACGGTCCCGCCTGACAGTCGACTGCCGGCAGAGAGCAGGCCCTGTACCTCGAGGTAGGGCGCTGCATCCGCGACGCCGGGCTCTTCGACCACGCGCCGGGCCAGGGCGGCGAGTTCGTCCCCGGAGGCGCCCGGCCGGACGAGCGTCGCGTGCGCCGATAGCGCCAGGAGCCTCGACCGCAGCTCCCCCTCGAAGCCGTTCATGACCGAGAGGATCGTGATGAGCGCGGCAACGCCCAGGCACACGCCGAGAACCGACACCCAGGTAATGAAGGAAACGAAGAAGGACCGGCGCCGGGACCGGACGTAACGAAGCCCGATACCGAGCGGGAGGGGCTTTAGCATGGGGCGCTATTGAACCACAGCCGGAGTCCGCCGTCCGGACGCCAGAATCGCGAAGCCGATCAAGGATTTGCGCCGTGAACCTCTACACATTTGGACCCGGTGCTACACTCCCCGCGGGAGGTTACCTCATGAAACTGGTTCGCCTGCTCGTTCCCGCCCTGGCGCTGACCGCGACGGTCGCCTCGGCGCAGCCGCTCGACATGAACACGGGCGACCCGTCCGCGTCGGTGCCCGCGCGTCCTGCGCGCGGCGCGACCATGGCGCAGGTCGAGGCCCGGTTCGGGACGCCCGTGCGCAAGTACGCGGCCGTCGGGGACCCGCCCATCACGCGCTGGGACTATCAGGGCTTCTCGGTGTTCTTCGAGCACAACCTGGCGCTCCACGCAGTGATCGTGGGCCCGGCCCGCGCCAACTGACGGTTGCCATCCGCCTCGCGGCGGGTATCCTGCGCGCTCCCTTTGGATCCGGGACGGGGTAACCCGTCCCGGACAGCTGCGCTTGGCCGATCCCGTCATGAACACACGCCGACTCCTCGCGCCCGCGGAGGCGACGGGCCAGGCCGCGACCTGCTGGGGCGAGCTGTACGGCTCGGCCCTCGCGCTCGCGGTGGCGGAACTCGCGGACGCCTCGCCCGGCCCCGTGGTCGTCGTGGCCGGCGGCAACCGCGAGGCCACGCGACTGCGCACCGAGATCGGGTTCTATGCCGCGACGGACTGCCCCGTTCGCGGCCTGCCCGGCCACGAGACGCTTCCCTACGACCCGTTCTCCCCTCACCCGGACATCGTCTCGGAACGACTGGAGACCCTGTGGGCGCTGCATGGCTTGCGCCGCGGCGTCGTGGTGGTCTCACTCGAGGCGGCGATGCAGCGGTTGCCGCCGCCCGAGTACGTCTCCGCGCACAGCTTCTCGCTCGATCGCGGTGACCGCCTCGACCTGGCCGCCTTTCGCGCCCGCCTGGCCGCGGCCGGCTACGCGCAGGTCGGCCAGGTCATGTCGCACGGCGAGTTCGCGATCCGCGGCTCGATCGTCGACCTGTTCCCCATGGGCTCGGACCATCCCTACCGCCTCGACCTGTTCGACGACGAGATCGAGAGCATTCGCGTGTTCAGTCCCGACACGCAACGCTCGGAGGACAGCCTCGAGCAAGTGCGCCTGCTGCCGGCACGCGAGTTTCCGACGACCCCCGATGCCGTCAAGGGCTTTCGGCAACGCTGGCGCGCCCGTTTCGAGGGCGAGCCGATGCGCTGCCCGGTGTATCGCTTCGTCAGCGAGGGCGTCGCGCCGGCCGGCATCGAGTACTGGCTGCCGCTGTTTTTCCCCGCCACGGCGACGCTGTTCGGACACCTGCCCCGCCACACCACCCTGGTCGACACGGCCGACACGCCGACTGCGGCCGCGGCCATTTGGTCGGAAATCGGGCAGCGATACGAGGAACGGCGGCACGACATCGAGCGACCGCTGCTCGCGCCCCCGGAGCTTTACCTGCCGCCGGAGGAACTGCTCGCGGCAATGCGCGAGCGCCCGATCGTCGAGGCCCGGCGTACGAAGGTGGAGCCGGGCGTCGCCGCCGGCAGCCGAAACTTCGGCACGGACCGTCCTCCCGCGCTGCGCTTCGACCCGCGCGCGGAGGATCCCTCGGCCGCGCTCAAGGCCTTCCTCGGCGCCTTCGGGGGCCGCACGCTCATCGCGGCCGACTCCCCGGGTCGACGGGAGGTGCTGCTCGAGCTGCTGCACGGCCGCGACATTCACGCGCGCCTGGTGGGCGGCTGGCAGGACTTCCTGGAGCAGGAGTCGGCCCTGTGCATCACCGTCGCGCCGGAGCTCGGCGGCCTCCTCCTTCCGGCGGCGCACGTCGCGGTCATTGCCGAGGAACAACTGCTCGGCGAGCGCGCGCGCCAGGAGCGACGGCGCCGGCGGACGGAGCGCGATCCCGAGGCGATCCTCCAGGAACTGACCGATCTCGCGCCCGGTGCACCGGTCGTCCACGAGGAGTATGGCGTCGGCCGCTACCGCGGCCTGCGCGTCATGGACGCGGACGGTCGCCCTGCCGAGTTCCTGGTGCTCGAGTATGCCGGCGGCGACAAGCTTTACGTCCCGGTCCACACCCTCGACCGGATCAGCCGCTACACCGGCTCCGCGCCCGAGAGCGCGCCCCTGCACCGCCTCGGGGGCGACCAGTGGGCAAGGATCCGCCGCAAGGCGGCCCAGCGCATCCGCGACGCCGCGGCGGAACTGCTCGACCTGTACTCGCGCCGGGCGGCGCGCCCCGGGCTGGCGACCGGGATCAACGAGGCGGAGCTGCGGGCTTTCGAGTCCGCCTTCCAGTTCGAGGAAACGGTCGACCAGGCGGAGGCTATCCGGCAGGTGATCGAGGACATCCGGTCCGACCGCCCGATGGACCGTGTCGTGTGCGGCGACGTGGGATTCGGCAAGACCGAGGTCGCGCTTCGGGCCGCGTTTGCCGCCGTACAGGCCGACAGGCAGGTCGCGATCCTCGTCCCGACGACGCTGCTTGCTCAGCAGCATGCCCAGACCTTCGCCGATCGCTTCGCGGACTGGCCGGTGCGCGTCGAGAACCTTTCCCGGTTCAGGACGACCGCCGAACAGAAGAAGGTCGTGTCCGGCCTGCGCGAGGGCGGCATCGACATCGTCATCGGGACGCAGCGGCTGCTGCAGCGCGACGTGGCCTTCCGGAACCTCGGCCTCGTCATCATCGACGAGGAGCACCGCTTCGGCGTGCGCGACAAGGAGCGGCTGAAGCAGCTGCGGTCGGAGGTCGACACGCTGACGCTCACGGCGACCCCGATCCCGCGGACCCTCAACATGGCCCTCGGCGGGCTGCGCGACCTGTCCTTGATCACGACGCCGCCTGCCGAGCGCGTCGCGATCGAGACCTTCGTGTGCGAGTGGAGCGACTCGCTGGTGCGGGAGGCGCTGCTGCGCGAGATTCGCCGCGGCGGGCAGGCCTACTTCGTGCACAACAAGATCGAGACCATCGAGCGCCTGGCGGAAAGGGTCCGCAGCCTCGTGCCCGAGGCGGTCGTGCGCGTCGGTCATGGCCAGATGCGCGAGCGCGACCTCGAGCAGATGATGCTCGACTTCTATCACGGGCGCTTCAACGTGCTCGTGTGCACGACCATCATCGAATCGGGCATCGACGTCCCGACCGCCAATACGATCCTGATCGACCGCGCGGATCGCTTCGGGCTGGCACAGCTGCACCAGCTGCGCGGGCGGGTCGGCCGTTCCCACCACCGGGCGTTCGCCTACCTGATGGCGCCGCCGCGTGCGGCGCTCACGCCCGACGCGGCCAAGCGCCTCGAAGCCATCGAGTCGCTCGAAGACCTGGGCGCCGGTTTCACGCTCGCGACCCACGACCTGGAGATCCGCGGGGCGGGCGAACTGCTCGGCGAGGAACAGAGCGGCCAGATCCAGGAGATCGGCTTCAGCCTCTACATGGAGCTGCTCGACCGGGCCGTCCGATCGCTGCGGGCCGGACGCGAGCCCGAGCTCGAGAAGCCGCTGCACTCGGGCGCCGAGATCGACCTTCATCTGCCGGCATTGCTGCCGGAAGACTACGTACCCGACGTTCACCTCCGGCTGCGCCTGTACAAGCGCATCTCGGGCGTCGCGGACGAGGAGATGCTCGCAGGGCTGCAGGCCGAGCTGATCGACCGCTTCGGCCCGCTGCCGCCGGCCGCCCAGACGCTGTTCCGGGTGGCGGCGCTCAGGCTCGGCGCGACACCGCTCGGCATCGCCCGCCTCGAGGTCGGACCCGCCGGCGGGTTGCTGCAGTTCGGCGAGGAGCACCGCGTGGATCCTGCGCGGGTCATCGCGCTCATCCAGAAGGACCCGGCCAGGTTCAGGCTCGACGGCTCGCACCGCGTCCGCTTTACGGTCGAGGCGGAAACGGAGCCGGATCGACTGCGCGTGGCGCGACAGCTGATCCAGGCGCTGGCCTGAGCCGTCGTCAGCGCCGGCCTGCCCGTCCGCCTCAGTCGGCCGGGGCCACGACCACGGCATCTCCCTGGATGCGCGCCTCCTCCATGGACGACTCGGACTTCTTCAGCAGGGCCGCGAAGTCTGCATCCCGCGGGGGAATACCGCCAGCCACGCCGATGCTCACGGACACGTAGCGCGTGTAGCGCGAGTGCGGGTGGTGGACGCGCATGTCCCTGACGCGGTCACGCAGCCTCTCGGCCTGCGACTGCATCTGCGCCGGGCTCATGCCGGTCGTCAGCACGGCGAAGCTGCCGCCCTCGAGCCGGGCCAGCAGGTCGCTGCCGCGCCGGAACACCAGGCCGATGGTGCGCGCGATGCGCTTCAGCAGGGCATCGCCGCCCGGGCGGCCGAAAGTCTCGTTGTAGCCGGTCAGGTCGTCGATGTTGACGATGAAAAGCGTGAGCGCCTGCCCCTCGCGTTGCGACACGGCGAAGTGATGGGCGAGCAACTCGTCGAAGGAGGCGCGCGACTTGAGGCCGGTCAGCGGGTCGTCGCGGTGCAGCAGGCCCGTGGCCATCGCCTGGAAACGGCCGGTCGACTGGCTGTCGACGGCGCCCCGGGCCTCGGCCTCGCGGTGAAGCGACGCCCAGTGGGTGATCTCCCCGCCCGCGCCGCGCACCGGCACGATCCGGACCTCCATCCAGAAGGACTCTCCGCTCTTGCGGTAGTTCTGGACGTAGGCGCGCGTCTCGATCCCCGCCTCGATCGCGTCCTTGAGCCGGCGGAGGCCCGCCTGGTTTTGGTTGTCACCCTGCAGTACGCCGAAGCCCCGGCCGACCAGTTCGTCGGCCGCGTATCCGGTCAGTCGCTCGAATGCCGGGTTGACGTAGACCAGCGGCATTCCCTCCGTGCATGCGTCGGTGAGTGCCGCCCCTTCCGGCAGCGCCTCCACGAGGATCCGCCAGGCATCGGCATTGCTCACGCGTCGAGCCTCAGCTCGGGCACGTCCGTGCAGTGTGCCGCGGCCGCTGCCGCCGCCCTCCAGCGTGGATCCGCCGCGAGCTCCACCGGCAAGGAGCCCGCGCGCGGATGCAGGCGCGCGAGGCGCAGGTGTCGCAGCGGCTCAGGCTCCTCCGTCAGCCCGTCCAGCACCGCCAGCACTGCAGGCCGATCATTGCAGATCGGCAGCATGTCGCATCCGGCGTCGAGTGCGTGCCGGACCCGCTCGATGATTCCTCCGAACGCAGCGGCTCCTGCCATGCTCAGATCATCCGTCAATACGGCTCCCCGGAACCCGAGTCTGCCGCGCAGCACGCCCTGAATCCAGTCCTTCGACAGGCTCGGCGGCAGCCGGTCGACCTCGGGAAACACGACGTGGGCAGCCATCACGGCCCCGAGGCCGTTGTCGAACATCCTGCGATAGGGCGCGATGTCACGGTCCAGGTCGGCCAGCTCGCGTCGATCGACGGGGAGCCCCACGTGCGAGTCCACGGCGACGGCGCCGTGCCCCGGAAAATGCTTGGCCGTCGCGGCCATGCCGGCATCGCGCATGCCCATCATCCAGGCGACGGCCAGCTCGGAGACGGCAGCCGGGTCGGGGTGAAACGAGCGGTCTCCGATGATCTCGCTGACCCCGTAGTCGAGATCCACGCACGGCGCGAACGACAGGTCCACGCCTCGTTGCCGGAGCTCGGCCGCCATCAGCCAGCCGAGCTCGCGCGACAGCTCCAGGCCGGCACGCCGGTCCGCCGCGTAACGGCGGCCGACGGCCCTGAGCGGCGGCAGCCGCGTGAAGCCTTCCCTGAAGCGCTGGACCCTTCCGCCTTCCTGGTCGACCCCGACCAGCAGGGCGGGGGTCTTCACCGCGTGAATCTCGGCGGCCAGGCGCGACAGCTGCTCCGGGCCCTCGTAGTTGCGCGAGAACAGGATCACGCCGCCGACGAGCGGGTGGGCGAGCAGGTCGCGCTCCTCGGGCTCGACGGCCACGCCTGCGAGGTCGATCATCAGCGGGCCCAGTGTCACGGCA
>Ga0209536_100015156_pt1 | contig 11013 bp, 9 predicted proteins | sample DeeMarSeWOR28_12_FD_187461 | JGI IMG/M metagenome (GOLD analysis project Ga0209536, IMG submission 187461) | Marine sediment microbial communities from White Oak River estuary, North Carolina - WOR-2-8_12 (SPAdes) (version 2) | ecosystem: Environmental > Aquatic > Marine > Intertidal zone >... | reverse complement strand
CGAAATGACCGGAACATTGAGAAAGCAGCGATCGCCGCCAACAGACCCGCCAAGATCCAAGGGACTCTTTCCCGCCAACCACTTTTACGCACTGTTTCCGCCGGAGTGCGTAGCGTTTCCGCATCGCCGGTCAGAGTATCCTCTATCTCTAGCCGGGCGTCGGCAATATCATGAAGGCGTCGTTCAAGCGGATGCGATGGATTACTTTTGAGTTCTCCGGCCTCTACCAGCGTTACTTCATCTTCATCGGAATCAACAATACCATATCCGGTAATACCCAATCCCGGATCAAGCCCGAGAACTCTCATGAGCTATTCTTCCATATCGGTTTCATCGATGTCGAAGTTTGCCCACACTTTCTGGACATCTTCGGAGGATACAAAAAATGATGCCTGGAGGATACTGAAATGAAAAAAACGTTGTTCTTCATAACCGTTTTGGCTTTGCTTATTTTGCTGAGCGCTTCAACCGTCTTTGCGGGTAATTCGGATGATGAAGGTTACCCATGGCAAGATGTACGTCAAGCTCCTTTTGATTTCGAATTTGAGAATATGATCGATACGCACCAACAATCCATGCTGTTGAACAAAAAGGATCAATCGAATGAAGGGAGATTGCAGGGTTTCATCTATATTCACTATACCGGTGAATACACTGAGGAAGGCATCCCGATTGCGAGAAAAGCGGATTGCGAGATAGAAGAATGCAGTGTAGGCTGGGTCATCAAGGGTATTCCATACGAGGCAACTCTTGTGAATAAAGGGCCGCGTATCTGGCAGATCGAACCGGATGGCTTGTCCAAGGAACCTGGCTATACTCATTTTCACTGGATGGGAACTCCGAAAAAGCCACACGGACTCAACATCGACCAAGCCTACTCTGGTTACCTGCTCAAGCGCGTGGCCGTGACGACTTTCTACTGGCTGGGTGGTGGTGGCGGCCAGGGCGGAAGTGGCGGCCCTGGAGGCTCTGGCGGTTGCGGGGGTGAAGAAGGCGGTTGCTCTGGCGATGACCATACCGATGGCGGTTGCTCTGGCGGTGGCGGCGACATGGGTAGTGGTGGTATGGGTGGTAGTGATATGGGCGGCAGTGATATGGGTGGCAGTTGCTCCGGTGAAGACCACACCGACGGTGGTTGCTCTGGCGATGATACTACTGATGGCGGTTGCTCCGGTGATGATCATACAGATGGCGGTTGTTCTGGCGGTGGTGGTGACACGGGTGACGGAGACATGGGCGGTGGCTGCTCTGGGGATGACCACACTGGCGGCGGTTGCTCTGGCGGTGGTGGAAGCTCCGGTCATGGTGGCCGGCTTGTCGTGGAAGGTCTCGATCCACATAGCAACATAACCCTGGATGGCACCTGGGCTGGGTGTGGCAGCGATGATTAGTTTTTGTGAATAGGCACTATAGACTGAAAAGCGAGCGACACTCCCACTCAAATTCGGGTGGGAGTGTCGCTAGATGCTGAAAAAAGAAAGCAATTGCAGTGCTCTGTTCTTTGTTCGATTAATTTGCGGCATGATTCGGGTTGGCCGTATCTCTGCGCTGCTTCATACGTCTTTAAGAGTACAGGAGGTATCCTGTGAATGACCAGATAAAAATGGTCTCTCAGCCAAAAATTGGATCTAAAACTGGCAAAGCCCTTTGCAATGTTGAATTGGCTGAGGTTTATGATACCTATTACCTGCCTATCTATCGGTTTATCTTCCGGCAGGTTGGTGATGTTGAAGTAAGCAGAGAATTATCTTCGGAGGTTTTTCATCGCATGGTCAAGGTTTGCAAAGATGATGCGGAGTTCATACAGCGTCTGAGGCCTTGGTTGTACTGCACAGCCAGAAATCTTGTGTTCGATCATTATCGGCGTCAACAGCATCGAAACCACCTTCCCCTGAATGAGGAACTGGTCGAATCAGCCTCCAGTACAGCTGAAGCTGCAGAACTTCGAATTTCAGCTGATCAAATGCGGGAAGCGCTGCAAAGACTTACACCAGATCAAAGGCAGGTGATCCTGTTGAAATTTATGGAGGGACTTTCCAATCAAGAAGTTGCTGAAGCGCTCTCTAAACCGGTGGGCGCTGTCAAATCGCTCCAGCACCGGGCTTTGACCAGCTTGAGACACTTGTTAGTTCCAAGTGAGGAAAGAGTAATCGCATGAGCATAGAATTTATCGAAATCCTGGATACTGCGCTAGAGCAGTTGCGCAAAGAAGATCCGATTCCCGAAATACTTGAACGCTTTCCAGACCAGGCCGAGGATCTGCTCTCTCTATTGCATGCCGCCGAAGTATTGAATTCTATTCAATCTGTCGAGACCCCATCTTTTGAAGCAATGCAATCGGACAGAATCGAATTTTTAGCGAAGATAAAGCAAACTGGAATTCCTTCCGTATCTCCCGGGCTATTCGTACGTATTAAAGGTTGGACGACATCCTTTATACATCGACCCTACATGCGAAAGGAGAAACAGACTATGAGTACTTTATTTGCGCGAGCTATGTTGGTGATTGTGCTGCTGTTTGGCGCTACCGGCGGTGCCTATGCCATGGCGGACAACAGCCTACCCAATGAGCCATTGTACGGAGCAAAACTTGCAATGGAGCAGGTTCAATTGCGGATGAGAAACGATCCGGCGGATATTGCTGACCAGCACTTCGTGATGGCGCGAAACCGGGCACGAGAGGTGATACGTCTTACACAGGCAGGGAAGGAGCCTGATGCAGGTCTGATGACAAGGCTGAAAAATCACCTGAACCTGGCCTTTCAGTTGACGGCGCAGCTGGAAAATGATAACGAAATGCGTGCTGTGCTGGCGCAAGCCCAAACCATGCTCAAAGAGCAAACCCGGACAATGACCCAGACTCAGATGCGAGTCACAGGTTCAGCCAATGAACCTCTCCAGATGGCAATTCAATTAATGAACAGGGCTCGTAATCAGGTGGAAGCTGGGTTGCAAGATCAGAACGCGTTCCGCTTGCAGTTCCGGAACGGTGCCCAACTTGAACAACCTGGCCCTGGCCAGTTTGGCGGTAACCCTGATTGTCCCAATTGCCCGTGTGATGGTTGCGAACCAGATGGTGATGGAAATAAATATGGGCAGAGTGGAGATGGTGGTCCTGGAGGTCCGGGCGGGAATCCCGATTGCCCATCAGGTGACTGCATTCCTGTAGGAGATGAGCACAAATACGGGCAGACTGACGAAGGCGCTCCCGGAGGTTCCGGCTGCAACCTTGATTGCCCCAATTGTCCATGTGAGGATTGTGATTGTCCCAATTGCCCGTGTGATGACTGTGAACCGCTAGGTGCACAGAACCAAAACCAGAACCAAAACCAGAACCAGAACCAGAACCAGAACCAGAACCAGAACCAGAACCAACAGTCTGGTGAAGGCGCTCCCAATGGTTCTGGTGACTCCGGTGGTTCCGGCGGCTCTGGTGACTCCGGTGGTTCTGGTGGCTCCGGTGGCTCTGGTGGTTCTGGAAAATGAGAAGAATCAAAGCAGGAAAAACTAAGTATCGAAACTAGAATGACACCTTAAGTTTTACAATAACAAAGGATAACCCCGCTGAGAGAATCCCCGGCGGGGTTTCTATTTAATACCTTGACATATTATTCATTTGATACTATTATTAAGTTGACAATACATGTAAGGAAACAATACTTCTGCATAATTTGCACAACAAATTCTGAAAGGAGTAAATGTGGTTGAAGAAAATGCACTGACTAAAAAGTTTCAAAAAGAGATGAACGCTGGTATTGCCTCCCTGGCGTTGTTGAGTGTTATGGGTCAGGCGAAAGAACCGATGTACGGTTATCAGGTTGCCAAGCTCCTGGAAGATAACAACCAAGGTGCTCCCATCATGAAGCAGGGCGCGCTGTATCCGGTTTTACGCTCGCTTGAAAAGAGCGGTTTGCTGGCTAGCAAGGTTGAACCTTCTGTTTCCGGTCCGCCAAGGCGCTATTACACCATCACTGATACGGGCCGCGAAACACTCGCTCTCTGGAAAGAAATCTGGGGGCAAACCAAAAGCTTTGTAGATCACATCCTGAAAGGAGTCACCAATGACTAACTCAGTAGAAGAATATCTTGATGCATTGAAAAAAGAATTAGAAGGTAGCGACTCCGCCACGATCCAGGATGCATTGGTGGACGCCGAAGAACACCTGACCACCGCGCTCGAATCGGCCCGTGAAACCCAGCCCGATTTGGATGAAGAGGATGCGTTGGATCAGATCATCGAGCAATACGGGACTCCCGAGGAGACGGCTGCCGCCTACGTGGAAGTAGAGCGCCGCACCTTTCCAGGACTTACACCTGCTACCGTTAAAAAACAAGGTTCGCCACTCGGACGTTTCTTCGGCATCTACGCCGATCCGCGCGCCTGGGGCAGCCTGTTTTACATGTTGATCGCTTTCGTGACCGGGATTGTGTATTTTAGCTGGGCTGTGACCGGGTTGTCCGTTTCCATATCCTTCGCGATCTTCATCTTTGGGTTGCCAGTAGCGCTGCTATTCCTGTTATCTGTGCGCGGTGTGGCCTGGCTGGAAGGACGTTTGGTTGAAGCCCTCTTGGGTGTGCGCATGCCACGTCGATCATTGCTCCCACCAAAAGGAACAAAACTGCTTGAGCGCATCAAGGTGCTCGTAACTGACAAGCACACCTGGCTCTCAATATTATATATGTTGATTCAATTTGTGCTTGGCACTGCCTATTTCGTAGTATTGGTCACGGTATTCTCACTTTCGCTTTCAGGACTCGCTATTCCGATCTTGCAGGAAGTTTTTAATTTGCCAGTCGTACAAAATTACGATGTCCATTATTTCTTGCCACAATGGGGATACCCCCTGGTTGTTTTAGCAGGCATCTTGCTATGGACAACCACCATGCACCTGGTCAAATGGGTGGGCGGTTTACACGGGCGCTATGCCAAAGCGCTTTTAGTGACTGATTAGCATAATCAAAAAGACGGGCGCGCGCCCGTCTTTTTGATTAAACCAGACGATTATATTGCTGCAATACCTCCCGCAAACGCTCATGAGACAAAGCCGGAACACGCAAGCCATCTTTGCCTGTCATCGTCTGTGCTGCGAGCATGGCATTCAGGATGGCTTCTTCGGTTGTCAGGGCCGCTGCAGCGAAAATGGAATCGAGACCGTCATTGAGCAGGAATTCTGCGCATCTTTTTCCAGGCTTTGAGCTTGCCACGCCTCGATTAGCCGTGGAAAAAGCCAGGAAGATATCCCCGCTGCCGTTGCCACCCAGGCTGCCCGTACGCGCCATGCCGAGGGTAGCACGCTTAGCAACACGTTTGAGTTGATAGGGGAAGAGCGGCGCATCCGTGGCGAGGATGACGATCAACGATCCCTGCTCACGGAAAGGATTTTCTCCGTTGGTGAAGGGCGCACCCTCAGTGAGATGTTGACCAACAGGGACTCCAGCAACAGTCAACTGGTAGCGACGGCCAAAATTGGCCTGCACCAACGCACCGACCATGTAGCCGCCAAACTTTTCAGGGAGTTTGCGTGAAGATGTGCCTGTTCCGCCCTTGAATTCGTAGCAGATCATGCCTGTCCCTCCTCCGATGTTACCTTCGGGGATTGCGCCTGAACTTGCTGAATCGAGAGCTTGCATAACGTGCTCCGGCTTGACATGGAATCCGTTCATATCGTTGAGCCAGCCGTCCGCCGTTTCGGCTACTATCGGGATGGACCATTTCTGGAACATGGCATTGTTCTTGACCTGCCAGTCGATCACCGTATCACGCACGATGCCAACGCTGTGGGTATTGGTAATGCAAATAGGGCCTTCGACAAAACCGCCTTCGTCCACCCAAGCTGCGCCGGTCATCTCGCCGTTGCCGTTGAAGGAGAAGGTGCCGCCGAAAACGGGGTCATGATGCGCTTTGCCGCGCGGATGGATGGCGGTCACACCCGTCCGTACGGATTCGCCCTCGATAACGGTGGCAAACCCGACTTCCACGTTCGAGACGTCGGTGATAGTGTTGTAGGGGCCGGGGGTTCCTTCTAACGGAATCCCCAGATCGCGTGCACGTGGTTTAGATGTCATAAATATCTCCTAAATTTGATTTTTCTATTCTAAAGGCAAACCCCGCCATAAGGCGGGGAATGGGTCAGTCTGCTGGGACGAGATTTTCGTCTGTAGGTGTGGGGGAAAAGCGCTTTTGCCGGCCCAGCCGCAAGTGAAGGGCGTAATAGGCGAAAGCTGCGATGGCGCAGAGTATCCCTGCTATGTACCATAACAGGTTCGGATTCATATTGTCTAAGATAAGACCTGCTAACCCCGGCCCAAAAATGGCCGGGAAGCTCCAGGTCAGACCAAAAACAGCCATGTAGCGCCCGCGCATGTCTTGGGGGGCAAAGTTGGCGGCCAGCGCCTGGCTGGTGGGCATAATAATCATTTCACCGATTGTAACAATTATGATGTTGAGCGTGAATAACCAGTAGGCAGCCACAAAGCCGAACAAGCCAAAACCAACCATATAGAAGAGTGTACCAAGTGCCATCATCAAAAAGGGCGGACGTTTTTTGATACGACGCGTTACCCAGAACTGGAACAGGATGACAGTGACAGCGCTGCTGGTCAGCAGGAAGCCATAGCCTTGGGGCTCAAGGCCATGGTTGTCGCGCAAGTAGACTGACAGTGTGCTGTACATTTGTTGGTAGGCCATCAGCATGAGCATGCTTGCTATGATGAAGGCAACATAGGGCAGGTCCTTCAGTACAGCGCCATATCCGGCAAAGGTACGCAAGACACTCTGGCTTTTCGTCTCAGCAGTTGTTTCAGGCTTGGTTTCGGGAATGAACAGATAGAAAAGTACAGCAACGAAGCAGGAGATGATAGCATCGATGATGAAGAGGTAGAGATAAGATCGATTTGCGATCAAGCCGCCAATGATTGGACCGACGATCCATGCCATGTTACCAACAACACGCAGGATACCGAATCCTTCAGCGCGCTGCTTTTCCGGCAAAATATCAGCGATCATGGCTTGATGAGCCGGATGGGCGATATCCGAGAGTAGACCGGTGAGCACTGCCAGTGGGAACAGCATCCAAAATTCATCGACCAAACCAAGCGAAAGTGTGCTCACCGCGCTAAATACCAGCCCGAAAAGGATCAGGCTGCGGCGACCCAGTTTGTCGGTCAGCGCGCCGCCGATCATGCCACCCAGCATGCCAAAGACCGAGAAGAAACCCAGGATGATACCCGCCTGGGTCATGCCGACATCGAATTTCTGGGTGATGTAAAGAGAGAAGAAGGGAAATAGCATGGTACCGCCGACGCGGTCGATGAACATCACGCCGACAACGGTCCAAAAGCGGGAGGGGTATTCGTGGTAGGTATTGCTCAGGCTGGAAAACATAAGACCCTTTCGTTGAAGAAGATCAATCATAGCACGTTTGTTCAGTTATTTGAATAGTAACTTTGAATCTTTTCTACCCTGTCGAGCACAGGGAGTGCCTAATTTCGATGACACAAGAAATATGTCACACCCTGCCGCCTCGCACCGGCGTGCTCGCGGCACGAACGGTGAGTGGAACGAAGGGTCTCCCGCGCGGAGCGCGGGGATTCTCACCTGCACTGCATCACACCTGCCCTGGCGGGCGGTGCTAGGGAACGCAGTGCGGTGCAAGTGTCACTCCCTACGGTCGTTCAAGAATGACATTATGTACTCTGATTTAGGCACTCCCCGAGCACACGTATGTGAACTCTATGCTCTCTGTAGGGTACAATGGGAACATTCTATGGTGCCCAATATCAAACCCATAGTACAGAAAGGATAAATATGAGTGAGGAACTAAAGGTAAATGATGGTCAGGTCGTTTCGATGGAATACACCTTGAAAGTAGATGGCGAGATTACAGATTCATCGGAAGGCCGTGCCCCATTAGAATTTGTGCATGGTGCAGGGAATATCATCCCTGGTTTGGAACGAGAGATGGTTGGCATGATGGTTGGCGAGAGTAAAGATGTTGTGGTAGCTGCAGCAGACGGTTATGGCGAAGAGGATGAAAAAGCGTTCATGGATGTGCCGCGCGAGCAGTTCCCCGAAGAAATCCCTGTGAAAGTCGGTACAGAACTACAGGTGCAGAACCAGGCTGGGCAGCCGATGTACGCCCGCATCGAAACTGTTGGAGAAAAATCCGTGCGTCTCGACTTTAACCATCCCTTAGCGGGCAAAGAATTGCACTTCTCTGTCAAGGTGGTTGGCGTGCGCGAGGCCACAGACGAAGAAAAAGAGCACGGGCATGCGCATGGGCCCGGCAACGAACATTAGGATACATCCCGCCGAAAGGCGGGATATTTTTTCTCGATTGTACAAAATTGAATGGTACGTAGATAAACGCTGAATTCGCTGATTAAAAAAGGATCTGCGCGAATTAGTTTCCTGTTTTCAACATGTAAGGGAGAATTCTCTCTATGGTTGCTCGTCATATGGCGGCCAGGGGATATCAGCAGGTCCGGCAAAGCCGTGTTTTTCCTGCACGAAAACCCGTCCGCGTGATGGTTCGGAGCAGCCGGGTTCGTCTATGAAAGAGACTTCCAGATAATTGGTGGCTAACGGCTCAAAGACGATCTGCCTCGCTTCGCAGCGCCAGACTTCGATGATGTAGTGGTTCATACGGTCATCTTCCTCGTCACCGGCACGTAGCGGAATATCCAGCCACGATACGTTGACTGTATTACCATTACGTGTGGCGCTCAACACTGTGGTGGGAGGATAATATGGCGAAACTGGCAACTTGGCCTTCTGGGGATAGATTGGCTCAACGCTCATGATGTCGCCCTGCACATTCATAAACTCGGCCTTGATCCAGCAGGGTTTGTTCCCGCCGATGGCCTGCACATAGATCCAATTGGCGTCATCGAGGCGGCCAATAATCTCCAGTCGATTGCCCTTGAGCAGGCCAAAAAAGTACAGATAAGGCCAGCCCGGCCCGTAGCGACAGGCCAATTGGTCGGCGGTCACTTCTCCGATTAAGGTGGTGTAGGTAGGAATAGGGGTGGCTGTATCAGTTGGGAAGAGAGTATCAGTAGGCAGCGGGGTGGGTGTTTCAGTGGAGAGCGCTGTGTCCGTGGGCGTAGGTGTGGTCGGGATGGGGGTAATGCTTGCGGTTACGGTGTCAAGCACGGGCGTGGCTAGAGGCGCACCTCCTGACGGGGTCAGGCAGGCCGTGATTGCCAATATCATAGTGAAGGCAAAAATGGGAATATATTTCGAGTTCATAACGTCATTATATATCCGAGAAAATAATACAAGGAACATTCCCTTGTTTTTAAGCAGTTTTTGCAACTATAATCCTGTTAGCTTGTTACTGGTATTAAGAAGTCTTATGGCCATCCATCCAATGAACCCACAACTATTTATGCAATCGACAATTGATGCGCTTTCGGCGCATATTGCAATCATTGATGAGAGAGGGGAAATCTTGTACGTTAATAAGAAATGGAGAGAGTTTGCGCAAGCGAATGATCTAGCGTTGGATGATGATGGTGTAGGGCAAAACTATCTGTCTGTCTGTGATGATGCGGTTGGAGGCGGGGCAGATGCAGCAGCTGAAGCGGCACGTGGGATTCGCATGGTGATAGCAAGGGAACGCGATAAATTTTCTCTGGAGTATTCTTGCCATGGCTCCGATAAAAGACGCTGGTTCGGTTTGCACGTGACTCGCATTGATGCTGATGGTACACCCAGAATCCTTCTTGCACACGAAGAAATTCCCATGCGCAGATTGACTGAAGAGGTCAGCCAACTCGGTGAAAAGCAATATCGGATGCTTTTTGATTTGGCCAGTGATGCAATTTTCATAATGGACGGAGATCGATTTGTTGATTGCAACACAAGTACGTTGAGTATCTTTGCCTGTACCAGAGAGCAGATTCTCAACGCATCTCCTTATCAGTTTTCACCGTTAACTCAACCAGATGGCAAAGATTCAAAAGAAAAGGCGCTGGAGCTAATCCAGGCTGCCCTGGATGGAAATTCGCAATTATTCGAATGGATACACCTCAAAGCTGACGGCACACCGTTTGAAGCTGAAGTCAGATTGAATCGAGTTGACCTTTATGGGCGGCCGCATGTGCTGGCAAGCGTGCGGGATATCTCCGGGCGCAAAAAAGCGGAACATGAGCGAAAGCTGAACGAGAACCGCCTGAATTCCGTGCTAGAACTGAGTCAGATTGCACATACTCTCGATGAGAAAGAAATTGTCCGACAGGTAATTGAAGAGGCGGTCAGGCTAACAGAAAGTGAGATCGGCTATCTGCATTTTGTCAATCCGGATCAGCAGACAATCCAGTTGGTTACCTGGTCAGAGAAGACACTGGAAGAATGTACAGCAGTATTCGATAGCCATTATCCGATCGAACAGGCGGGAGTATGGGCAGATTGCGTTCGCCTTGGGAAACCCGTGGTGCATAATGATTATCAGGGATTGCCAGAAAAGAAAGGCTATCCTGAGGGTCATGCCCATTTGATCAGGCATACAAGCGTTCCTGTTTTTAAAAATGAACAAATTCGCTTGATCATTGGTGTGGGAAATAAAAAAAGTGATTATGATTCGGGTGATGTGTTGCAATTATCCTTTCTTGGAGATCAACTGCACAAGATTTTGCAACGCAAGCAAGCTGAATCTGATCTTATGGCCGTCAATAAACAATTGCAAACCCAACTACTTGAGATCGAATCACTGCAAGTTCAATTACGTCAGCAGGCTATCCGTGATTATCTGACCGGCTTGTTCAACCGTCGTTTTATGGAAGAAACGTTGAAGCGAGAGATTGCGCGGGCAAAACGCGAGTCAACCTACTTAAGCCTGATGATTCTGGACGGTGATAACTTCAAGGAAATAAACGATACATTTGGTCATCAAGCGGGCGATGTTGTTCTCAAGAAATTTGCGGATTTCCTGCTCGAGAAATATCGCGCCGGAGATGTGATCTGTCGTTATGGCGGAGATGAATTTGTTGTAGTCATGCCGAATGCGAGCG
>Ga0209536_100015155_pt1 | contig 11014 bp, 8 predicted proteins | sample DeeMarSeWOR28_12_FD_187461 | JGI IMG/M metagenome (GOLD analysis project Ga0209536, IMG submission 187461) | Marine sediment microbial communities from White Oak River estuary, North Carolina - WOR-2-8_12 (SPAdes) (version 2) | ecosystem: Environmental > Aquatic > Marine > Intertidal zone >... | reverse complement strand
CAATGCGTTTGACCACCACGGCTCCCATGAGTGTGGTTACCAGATAGAACAGCAGAAGATTGTCCAGGGTGATGGCCTTGGCCAGAAAGGGAGTGCCGAAACTTCCGATAATTGAGCCGATAACACCGCCGGCTGTAATAAGGGAGAACAAACGTTTGGATTGTCTGGTATTGAAAAGATCGTTGGCCAAATTCCAAAACAAAAGCCCGAGTAATGCCTCATATTGGGCTTTTAGCATAAATAGCGCCGGATAGATAAGGTCGATGTTAAAGGGAATCAAAAAGCGTATTCCTGCCACTGAAACGCCGCAAAGCACAAAAAGATACGATAATATTCGGGCTCCAGGAACTCTGACCATGATTCCGGTCATTGCTCCCATAATAACAAAAAGGGCGATGGAATTGAGCATGTATACAATGGGAAGGTATTCGACGCCGTAGCGTTTTAGAAAAGCGGTTTCCGCATAATTGTTGAGGATGACGTTGGAGCTGGTCAAAAGGAAATAGAGAAAAAACGTCCACCAAAATAGACGTATTTCATCTTCATAAACATTTAACCATTTACCGATGGTTTTTAGCATCGATTTCCTTACCTATATTCTGGAGAAATAACCAAAGCCTGTCTGTTGAAGCAGGAACTTTACAAATTAGGGAATCTCTCTGACCAGTCTAAAGCCTGTGGTGTTATACCGGGTCGCCGGATGTCCGAAAGACCGGTTGGCCGATCGGCATGAATGGCCATATTTAAACCAGCTGCCGCCTCTGCGTATCCGCATGTTTCCGGATTTAGGACCCGAGGGATCGATGACGGGTTTTTCACTGTAATTACCGTACCAGTCCATACACCACTCCCAGACATTGCCGTGCATATCGTACAATCCCCATGGGTTGGGATTGTAGGTTTTTACCGGTGCCGGTTGATCGATCTGTAAACCGATAGATCGACAATAAAGCAGACACACATCATTTTTTAAACTGTTGTTTCCATACATGGCCTTTTCACAATCAATGGTATCTCCCCAGCTATAGGCTGTGGATGTTCCGGCCCTTGCGGCATATTCCCATTCTGCTTCGGTGGGGAGGCGATATTTTCCTTGTCCCAGCTTGTTCAACCGTTTGATGAATTTCATACAGTCAAACCAGGAAACCCGGGTCACCGGCATGTTGTCCCTACCTTTTTGAAATACCATCATTCGCCGGCCCATAATGGAATGCCATTGTTTCACCGTAACTTCAGTGGTCTGCATGTAGAAAGGCTTACTGATGGTGACCTGGTGCCGGACTTCGGAGCTGCCCCGATTGGGCTCATTGGTTGGGCTGCCCATGGTAAAAGTTCCGGATGGTATCAGAACAAATTCCATTCCCAGAGTGTTGGTATCGGTTTTTTCAAAACCGTAAATAGAAACAGAAAAAGAGATGAGGATCACGGCAACGATAAAAATAAAACATGTCGTCGAAACGTTCTTTGCTGTCATCGATTTTTTGTGCATTAGAACCTCTGGATAATGTTCAAGAACAGGGGGCGTTCAAATTTTCAATACATTTTTATAAATTTATATATATAAGTCAAACAGTTTCATTTAAGCATCTATGAAATCATTCTTTTTTGAATGGGCATCGGTGTGAACATTATTGCATGAATAGAGATGATGGTTCTTTTTCTTGTTTGTCGGCGGATTTTTGTTGATATTTCTTTAAACACGAAATACTTTTTTTTGATGTCAAATTATTTCCATCAGATAGATCTTGAAAAAATGCGATTATGAAAAGCCTGACTGCTAAATTCATTTTCTTTATTATCCTGCCTGTGACACTTGTTCTGTCGGCGTTGTCACTGACAAGTTACTTTATGGCCCGCAATCTTTTAATCGATCAGATGAAAAAGTCCGGCCAAAATTTCTTATGGGCTTCGGCAGAGCAGATTTCAAGTCGAGTCATCCAGGTTCAATCTTCCCTTAAGCTTCTGGCCGTTACGGAAGACCTGGAAACTTTAGATGATTCCAAGCTGCGTCACATTTTTGTGGCGCTCAAGGATCTTCTCGGTAGAGCGGTGACATCGGTATTCATGGGATTTACTGACGGGAAATTTGTTCGGGCAAAAACAACGTTGCTGCCTAAAGATTACGACCCCCGAAAAAGACCCTGGTACCTCGAAGCCCTGAACAAACCGCCCGGTGTTTTAGATGGTATCACAGCGCCTTATCTGGACGCCAGCACCCAGCGCCCGACCGTCACCGTTTATCATAAAGTTTTAAATAATGCAGGGGCACTGGTGGGCATTCTCGGGGTGGACGTGGATGTTGCCATGGCCTCGCGTAATCTGATAACCAACTTCCCTGTTCTTGAAAAGGGACAAAATATATTGGTAAATGCCGATGCCATTGTTTTGCTCCACCCGGACAATACGAAAATGGGGTTGGATATCGGTGCTTCTGGAGAAGAATTGGACATACAGCTATCCGCGGACATAAAAAAAACAAGCCTTCAATATAAACAATATATCGGCCGGCGGATGAACGAAACCTGGTATATGGGATTTTATCGAATCAATGGCGCCCCCTTGGCATTTGTGTTGAGTGTTCCTGCAAAAACCGTGCTGAAGCCTCTTCATCGGCTGACGTTTCAAATGGCAGTACTTGATTTGTCGATAATTTTTGGCCTTTTTTTATTGTTGATTGTTGTTAGTCGAAAAATTTCACGACCCATTGTTGACCTGAAAGACTCCGCTGTTCAGGTGACTGAAGAAGGCCCGTATCGTGATGCGATTGAAGTAAAAAGTCGTGACGAGGTTGGGCAATTAACTGCGGCATTCAATGAAATGATGGAAGGATTGCGCCAAAGGGATTTTATCCGGGACACCTTCGGCCGGTACGTGACAAAAGAAGTGGTGAAAGAACTTTTGGACACGTCAGACGGCCTAAAATTGGGCGGTGAAATAAGAGAAGTCACCATTATGCTCAGTGACCTGAGAGGCTTTACCCCTATTTCTGAACAGTTAGGCCCTAATCAGGTCATCGATGTTCTAAACAGTTATTTAAGCCAAATGTCAAAGATTATCGGGCAATACAAAGGTACCATCAATGAGTTTATCGGCGATGCCATACTGACGTTTTTCGGTGCACCTGTCAAATATGGTGACAGCCCGGCCCGCGCAGTGGCCTGTGCATTGGCCATGCAGCTGGCGATGGAAGACGTCAACCGCAAAAATAAAGAAAAGGGACTTCCTCATCTCTATATGGGTATCGGCATCAACACAGGGGATGTCATCGTCGGAAATATCGGCAGCAAAGATCGCGCCAAATACGGTGTAGTCGGGCACAATATCAATTTAGCATCACGGGTGGAGGGGGCAACCATAGGAGGGCAAATTCTGATTACCCCATCGACCTATGAAAAGGTCAAGGATTTGTTGATTGTCCGTTCCGTTCGATCAGTAAGATTCAAGGGTGTAGAAGAAAAAATCGATTTATATGATGTGATTGGCATAAAAGCCCCCTACAACTTAATGCTCCCGGATATAATAGAAGAGGGGACGCCGTTAAATACACCGATTTCGGTAATGCTGAGCCGAATGAAAGACAAAAAGGCGGTATCAGGGACCATGGTTGCAGAACTGACGCACTTTTCGAACCTATGGGCAACGTTGAAGGTGGCCGAAGAAATCGCTCCTCTACAGGAAGTGCGGATTGATTTTAACGCAGAGGAAACCGATGGGAAAGTTTATATGTATGCAAAAGTGGCAAGCGTAACCCGTGAAGAAGACGTTTATACGCATTCAGTACAGATCTCCTATCTGACCCCCATGGTCACACATTTTATTAAGCGCATGTCCGGGCCCGAATCTCTTCAATCAGAAAGGTGAAAATAAAGATATGAACATTGGCATCATTACTGCAGAAGGTTACGATTATCCTCCCACAAAGCGATTGGCGGAAGCGGCTGCTGAAAAGGGGCACCGGATTATCTTGGTGGATCCTATTTACGTATGGCCGGTTTTGGTGAAAGGTCGCCCTGATTTGGAAGGTGAACTCGATATTTCAATGCTGGATGTTGTTTTGCCCCGTCAGGGTGCAACCGTGAACGACTCCAGTCTGAAACTGGTTCCGCATCTTCATCATATGGGAGTTCCTCTGGTCAATAAACTGGATGCCATCCGTCTGGCAAAAGATCAGTTCCTTACCCTTCAGACCTTGTCTTCTGTTCAGATACCCATACCTGACACCGGATTTATCAACGCCTATGAGGGTTTTCAGTCCGTTTTAGACCGATTGGGGGGATATCCGGTGGTCGTTAAGCAGGTCAGCGGCCGTGTGGGAGAAGGGGTCTTTCTGGTTAACAATGACCATAAAGCCAGATTAATCCTGCACAACAGTCTGGAAACCGCTAAAGGCATGCTGGTCCAAAAATTTATCCCACCGGAAAACAGACTCGATATCCGCGTCCTTGTCATCGGCGGAAAGGTTGCCGGAGCCATGAAGCTCAAGCCGAAACCCGGAGATTTCAGATCTAATTTTCATCTGACCCAAAAAAGCTGGCCTGTGGAACTGTTACCCGAGTGGGAAGACATGTCGCTTAAGGCAGCAGACATACTTGGCCTTGAAATTGCCGGTGTGGATTTAATTGTGGATGACGTTGGAAAGGTTCGCGTTATCGAGCTGAATTATTCTCCCGGTTTCAGCGGTCTGGAAGGAGCAACCGGTCTGGATATCGCCGGTCAAATTATCGATTATGTCGTTGAAACCTACGGCCGATCATAATTGAAAATTTACGATTGGAAATTGAAAATTGGGATAAGGATAAATTAAAATCATCAATCATCAATTTTCAATCATCAATTGACAATCATTGGTATATTATGTCGGATGTCTATTTTTCAAACTGCCAACTGAAAAAACACACCCATTATTTTTTATATATCGGATCTATTAAAAATTACGGCCTGAATATTTTCCTTAAAGAAGCCCTTTCTAAGATTTACAAACGTGAATTTGATTTTATTTCGATTATTCAGGATGTTTTTGCACACTATCCTTATCCCAACCTGATGGTCGTCAATCCATTGATTAAGGAATTTTCTCGGTCGCATGGTCGAAAAGCGAGTTGTAGAGTGCCCACCAGAATATTCTTGTCGAGTGTTTCGAATAATCGACGCGTCCAAGAACTGGTGCAAATGCTGCTCGATCGACAGAAAAAGTTATATATCTATATGTACGAGAGCATGCCGGAAATGAATTTCGATCAATTGCCCGGTGTTTTTATCATTGGTCCTGACAGTAAGATTTCCGAAAGACTAAACAGTAAGATATTCCAATACAAAGCCTGTAAAAGATTTCTTCCAATGGTGGACTATCGTATATGTGATGGATTGGATGAACTTTTAAAGACAACGAATAAGCTCTGGCCAAACTGGACGGAAGGTATTTTTGTCAGCGAGGAATACAGCGCCGGTGGGTTGAAGAGCATTGTTGCTCACAACCCCGACGATATTTTGATAAAATTTGAGGGTAAAAAGCAAAATTATCTCATCAGCAGATATATTCCCCATGATTCCGATCCCACAGTGCTGGGTGTTGTGGCCAATGAAAACGATATCTACATCGCCGGCATTGCAGACCAGTTCATTGAACATGACACCCGGTTTGTCGGTTCCGTATTCCCGACGCTACTGGAGAAGACGTTGGTCACCCGGCTTGAACAGTACACTCGAAAGGTCGGTCAATGGCTGGCTATGGAAGGCTTTCGGGGCATATTCGGCTGCGATTATCTCGTGGACGTACAGGGACGCATATTTTTTATAGAAGTGAACGCCCGGAAACAGGGAACCGCCATGGAGTTTTGTTGCACCCTTGAGAATATGCTTCCTAAAGGATCGGCAATGCTCCCGGAACTTGAGTATTATGCGGTTTTTCAAGAAAGATTCCCTGAACACACATTAGAGATGCAAAACAATTTCAAAAATATTCATTGGGGCACACATAACTACAAACCCCATGGTACGGTAAATACGGGATCGACGATTTCTTGCCATGCTTCCGAGCGGAAGGCCTTTCGACAACTGGCAGAAAACCGGGTGCAACAAGATGTCTTAATTTTTGACCATCTCGGCAGCGGTCTTGTTGTGGCGGAAAAATCCTTTCTTGCGCGCATTGTTGCTCTTGGGAAAAATCGATCAAGTGTTCTCAAAGGGCTTGAGCAGGGGAAGAAAAACATTGAATCGACCCTATCAACATCTTAAATAGTGTCCATTCAGAAATAACCCTTTTTGTCCTGCTCATCGTTCTCCGCGAGTTTTCGGCTGCGGCGTACAGACGTACGCCTCACCGCAAACTCTTGTGCGGCCTTGATCAGAACAAAAATTGCTCATTTCTGATTTGGACACCCATAGTATTTATTTAAGGAGTCTGGAAGTTATTCTCCTAAATCGCTGAATATAGCGAAATGGATAATCTTTTTTTAAATCGGATGCTGTCTGAGTGGCTTAGGGATCGTTTGAAAAAACAGGCAAATACCGAAATCGTATCTTTTAAAAAAACAAATAATGCAGAAAACTTATTGATATTCAAAAGATAGTTTCCTGTTTTTTCTTTACGATCCCTTGCCGCGAGTTCATGCGGTTTAAAAAAAGATTATCCATGTAGCGGTTGGTTTGAAAAACTCCCCGACCTCTCATTTATTTTGGTTCAATGGATGGACAATAGATAGGACTGAGGCTGCATGTTTTCACTCAATGATTACGATTACGATCTTCCCGAAGAACGGATTGCTCAATCGCCGGTTAAAGGGCGTGACCAGTCAAAGCTTTTGTCTATGGATCGGACCACCGGGGAAATTGTGCACCATAAATTTTTAGACATTTATGACCTTCTATCCCCGTCGGACGTTCTGGTGATAAATAACACCGAAGTCATTCCGGCAAGACTTTTGGGACAAAAAGAGACCGGCGGTAAAGCTGAAGTTCTTATTTTGGATTATCCGGGGGATAAAAAAAGCCGGATCGATAACGGGGAATATGTTTGCCGGTGTTTGATAAAATCATCAAAAAGACCCAAAAACGGCACCACGCTTATTTTTGATCAACAATTGAAGGCAAACGTCGTCAATTTTAAGGCCGGCGTTTATGTCGTCAAGTTTTCATATAAGGGTAACTTTGAACAGATCATTGACCGGATCGGCCATGTTCCTTTGCCGCCTTATATACAACGGAACGATGATAAAAACGATCGAACATTTTATCAGACCGTCTATGCCTCGCAAAAAGGCGCTGTGGCCGCACCCACGGCAGGCCTTCATTTTTCTCTAAGTCTGATGAAAAAACTTAAGGAAAAAGGGGTGAAGATCGTTGCACTTACCCTCCATGTCGGTTACGGTACATTTTTGCCGGTCAGGGTGTCTGATATCAGAGACCACCGGATTCATTCCGAATGGTATTCTATTTCCAAAGAAACCGCCGACATGATCAATGAATCGAAAAAGAAAGGTCATCGTATCGTGGCGGTTGGAACGACGGCAGTTCGAACACTGGAGTATGCCGGCAAAGAAAATGGAATCGTTGCTAAAGGTGAAGGTAGCTGCAACCTGTTTATATACCCGGGATACAGATTCAAAACCGTCGATGCCATGCTCACAAACTTTCATCTTCCCAAATCGACACTTCTCATGCTGGTGTCGGCATTTTCAACCCGAGAAAAGGTGTTGAATGCATACAAGGCGGCCATAGAGAAACAATACAGATTTTTCAGCTACGGAGATGCAATGTTTATGGCATAAAGATTGGTGATGGGTAATAGGTGATAGGTAATGGGTAAAAGAAATCACCTATAACCCATCACCCCTGACCTATTACCTGGGACTATTATGTTTGATTTTAATATAATTGCTGAATGTAAAACAACACGGGCGCGGGCAGGAATTTTGCAAACCGCACACGGTGAAGTGGAAACCCCCATTTTTATGCCGGTGGGAACGCTGGGTACCGTAAAGTCTTTGTCCCCTGAAGAACTGATTGCCTGTGGTGCACAGATCATCCTTGGAAATACCTATCATTTATATCTCAGGCCGGGTTGTGATGTGATTCGCAGTTTTAACGGTTTGCATGGTTTTATGCACTGGGAGGGCCCTATTTTAACCGACAGCGGCGGTTTTCAGGTATTTTCTCTAGCCAAGCTCAGAAAAGTGACCGTCGAAGGGGCGTTGTTCCAATCCCATATCGATGGTTCCCAACACATGTTAACTCCGGAAAAATCCGTGGAAATCCAACTGTGTTTAGGATCCGACATCGTGATGTGTCTTGACGAATGCATTAAATATCCTGCTGAAAAGAAAGATACCCAAAACGCACTTGAACTGACCACGCAATGGGCGAAAAGATGCAAAGATGCCTTTAAAAATGAGAAAAACGCCCTGTTTGGCATCGTTCAGGGGGGTATGTTCAAGGACCTTAGAGAAATGTCGGCCCTTGATTTGTTGAACATCGATTTTGATGGATATGCGGTCGGCGGGCTTAGTGTCGGGGAACCCAAGGACCTAATGCTTGAAATGGCTGATTTTACCCTGCCGCTACTGCCGGATACGAAGCCAAAATATATCATGGGTGTGGGGACACCTGAGGATATTGTGTCGCTTGTGGCCCTTGGGGCTGACATGTTCGACTGTGTCCTTCCCACGAGGAACGCAAGAAACGGCCAAATGTTCACGAGTTCCGGCACCATAAATATCTCCAATGCGCGATTTAAAAATGATATTGATCCCATAGAATCAGAATGCACTTGTTATACCTGCCGGAATTATTCAAGAGCTTACCTTCGCCACCTTTATCTGTCAAAAGAACTGCTTGCTTATCGTCTAAATACCATCCATAATGTTCATTACTACATGAATCTGGTGCGACAACTGCGGACAGCCATATGTAACGGTGAATTTGAAGAATTCAAAAAAGAATTTTTCAAAAATAACTTGCAACCATAATTATAATTTCTATATACTGTCTATTTTGGTTCGATTTATTCTTTCCATTATTTCATGGGGACGAAATAAAAATACCGCAAATTTATGTTCTACGATATCAAGTGATTATTGATTTTTTCAAATAACCATTTATGATGTTAATATGACCATTGCAAAACATATAAAAACCAAAATATCCGGATCTTCATGGATCCGTAAAATGTTTGAAGAAGGTGCACGGCTGAAAGCGGAACACGGTGCTGAGAATGTGTTTGATTTCAGTCTCGGCAATCCAAATTTGGAGCCTCCTGAGAAATTCAGGACGGAACTTAAAAATACGGTAATGTCCTTGGTTGGAACGGATCATGGATATATGCCCAATATCGGCTATCCTCATGTTCGCAAGTCCTTGGCTGAATATCTGTGCACTGAGCAGAAGGTTCAGGTAACGGAAAACGATGTGATTATGACCTGTGGCGCTGCTGGTGCTTTAAACGTTATACTAAAAGCAATACTTGATCCTGGCGATGAAGTCATTACACCGGCGCCTTATTTTGTCGAGTATCAATTTTATGCAGATAATCATGGCGGGATTCTAAAAACCGTATCGACAAAACCCGACTTTTCTCTGGACATTGACGCGATCCATGCGGCCATTACCGAAAAGACAAAGGCTGTCCTGATAAATTCACCCAACAATCCCACAGGACAGACCTATTCAAAAGAGAGTCTCGATGAACTCGGAACACTTTTAAAGGATAAAGGAAAAAGACTGAACCGGACCCTTTATCTGATATCGGATGAACCTTACCGCAAAATTGTCTATCATGGACATACGGTTCCAAGTATATTCAGACGGTATCGTGAGAGCATCATTGCCACCTCATATTCCAAGGATATTTCCATTCCCGGCGAACGAATCGGTTATCTGGCGGTTCATCCTGAAGCTTCATTTAACAAAGAACTGATCGAAGGAATGGCGCTTGCCAACAGAATCTTAGGGTTTGTTAACGCTCCGGGTCTGATGCAGCGAATCGTTGCCTCTCTTCAAGGATCGAGTGTTGACATTTCCGCCTATGCCCGGAAGAAAGATATTTTGTGTAAAGGCCTTGCAGATTGCGGCTATGATTTCGTAGAACCGCCGGGTGCGTTTTATCTTTTTCCCAAAACACCTGTTCCTGATGATGTAGAATTTGTTAAAGAATTACAAAAAGAGCTGATCCTTACCGTGCCCGGGAGTGGCTTTGGAGGCCCGGGCCATTTTAGAATCGCGTTTTGTGTGGATGATCTTACCATAAAAAATGCCATGCCTGGATTTAGACGGGCCATGGAAAAGTTTAAATAGGCAATAGATAGAAAAGGAGGACTTACATGAAAATATTGAAGATTGACCATCTTGGAATTGCAGTCAACAGTATCGAAGACGGCAAAAGTTTGTGGACAGATGCCCTGGGGCTTCATTTTGAAGGGACCGAAACCGTGGAAGAACAAAAAGTGACGACCGCCTTTTTTCCAGTTGGAGAAAGTGAAGTGGAACTCTTGGAATCCACCGCTCCCGACGGTCCGGTTGCAAAATTTTTAGAAAAAAAGGGGCAAGGGGTACACCATGTCGCCTTTCGAGTTGAAAATATTGAAGAAGCGCTGGCAGAATTAAAGGAAAAAGGGATACGTCTTATTGATGAAAAACCGCGAAAAGGCGCGGGCGGTGCAAAAATTGCTTTTTTGCACCCCAAAGCGACCAACGGTGTTCTGGTTGAACTGTGTGAGAGATAACTTATTATTTAGAGTAGATCGCTTCAGGTAGAATTAAATTTATTCTGAAAAAACTCGAACCAAATAGTAAACAGTAAATAGAAAATAGAAAAAATCAGAGTTGCCGACCAAACGTTAAATATTCCCCGATAAATCGGGGTCTACGACAATCATCAATTGTCACTCATTTGTACCTGAAGCTTTGTTGAAGTTGATGTGTATAAAAGGATTAAAATAAAAATAGTGTCTATCCATAAATCCAAAATGAACAAAAAGGGTGTCCAATTCAGAAATGAGCAATTTTTGTTCTGATCAAGGCT